>Ga0209577_10005983_pt1 | contig 11275 bp, 4 predicted proteins | sample GraSoiAngelo_109_FD_185874 | JGI IMG/M metagenome (GOLD analysis project Ga0209577, IMG submission 185874) | Grasslands soil microbial communities from the Angelo Coastal Reserve, California, USA - 14_0903_12_20cm (SPAdes) (version 2) | ecosystem: Environmental > Terrestrial > Soil > Grasslands ... | reverse complement strand
TGGGAGTAATTGTGGCCATCGTCGTAGCCGCGGGAGCTTACCTGTTTCTCGATTTCAATAATCACGGATGGGAGAGTAATCGGCTGCTGTCGATCGGCGTGGGGGGCGGCATGGGGTGGGTCATGATGCTGAACGTGTGGGGCATCATCTGGAGGATGAACAAAAAAATCATCGCCTGGAATAAAGACTTCGCGAATAACGGCACGCCGATCCCGCCTCAGGCGGCAGCGATGGGACGCATGGGGTTCCTGGCCTCGCGCGCGAATGCCTGGCTCTCGATTTTTATGCTGTTCTTTATGGGGGCGGCGAGCCACTACCCGATGCTGGGGAGATAAGGTTGTGTGCCCCGGCTACTGCACTCTTAGAGGAGCCAGCACACTTCCCATCAAGCCGGTGAAATTGTCACGAACGACTACCCGCACATTGTAGTCGCCCGCGGGCAGTTGGAATGCGTTTGCGTACGTGATGCCCCCGGTCTGTATCTGGCGTTCGCCGTCCGGGCTCAGATTGTTGGCCAGGCTCTGCGAGAACTGAGCCACTTGTTCTCCCTTCTCGTTTCTCGCGATACCGACGAAGTCTAGACTGATCTTGTGTTCCTGAATGCGAATGACTTCTGGCGCCACCTGGAGGATGAAGTTGGCCTTGTTCCTCTTCTGCCCGCTCTGAATATCCCTCCAGGTCAGCAACATGGGCATGGCGGTGTAATCGAGGGGGGAATCGAGAGCAACTTGCTCGTCGTTGCGACGGCTGTTTTCGGGATCCAAAGTGGCCTTGGAGACGAAGAAGCCTTTGCGGGCTCGTACCTCACCAACGCCTTCGTGAGCCACGGTCACCTTGAGCTTGTGCCAACCTGATTTCTTGGCGGAATCCTTGCTGAGATAGTACGTGAGCAGGTAGTAAGACGAAGAGTCATCGGTGGCATGCGCCATCGACTGCTGCAGGTCGTTCGCGTTATAGAAGGCTTGGCCACCAGTCATATCCGCAAAAGAGCGCAGCGTCGAGAGGGATAGTTCACGGACGCTCTCGGGGTTCGGCATTTCTGAGGCGCGAAGTGTCTGCGCGCGCGTCGCGATGCTGCGGCTCATATCCCGAGGGCGATTGGCGTCGTAATCATCGCTCCCTGGGGACAGTCCACGAATGTCGACGGGATATGCAGCGATATTCGCATCGTCCAACATCTGGAAGGTGCGCTGGTACACATCAGGACTAAGTCCGCCATAGCTCATTTCCGTCTGATCATGCATCAAGAAGGGGAAGCTGCCGGTTGCCCAGATGAGCGCCTTCCGACCCGGGACAGCAGCGTACGCCTGCGCCAAGTGCTGCATGGCTTCCAAGGTTATCCTAATCGCAAACGCTTCGCGAGAGGCAGCCGCTTGAGCGTTAATGATGCGCGGCTGCGCGACGAGCTTGATCACGTCAGGGTTCAAAAGATTGGACAAAGCGCCGGATTCGGCCAGAGTGACCCTGTCCTGCGCCTCGAGACCCTGTGTCTGAGCCTGCTGTTCATTCGTGTCGAGGCGTGCGATACCGCTAGTGACACTCTTCAGCGCGGCAACAAGTACCGCAGGATCAGTGGTGAAGTCGTGAATCTGATGAAGCCCGGCCTGATCAATTGTGACAAGAGACACGAGCGTGTCCTCTTTTACCGACTCAGCGAGGTATTTCAAGAGGGAGCGCCGCGCAAAAACCTCGTCCGCCCAGGTCGTATTCAAGAAATCCAAAGCAATTATCACCAGCACACGGGATGAGGGATCGCCAACGACCTCGTTGGTGTAGGAGTTTGGCACGGGGCCGGTAGCGCGGTGCATAGGCGTCTTATTAGCGCTGATCTCCTCAAAACGGGCAATCGGCTGGGCTTTCCCCTCTTCCTCGACTCGAAAGTCATCTTTCGTCAAATTTGCCATGTGATTTCCATGTTTGCCGGTTACAACGACAGGCACAACAACTAGATTTGCTCGCGAGGTGATAGTTGAGGCCGGCGTCTCCGCCTGCAGCGCTCGGGAATGAGTAGCTGAGGTTAGGACCAGGACTGCCAAGAAAGAGAACAAGCTGGGTTTCATGCCGCACCTCTTAAGAATCTGCGCAACCAATTGACGGAACGGCGAAAGTATATAGCAGTGCCGCGGGCTTGTTGCCAGTTATCAGCGCGCAAGCGTGCAAGCGTTAAGGAAAAAATTAGGGCATCCCACACTGGGATGCCCTTCGAATGAGATCCCCACGTCCTTAGAAGGTGATCTTGGCACCGAGCTGGATGATACGCGGATCCCGGGCAGAACGGACCTGGCCAAAAACGCCGCCGCCGCCATTCTGCACGTCCTGCTGGGCCCCGCTTCCCGCAACATTGTCGGGCAGCAGGAACTGCGTGTGGTTGAAAACGTTGAAGAATTCAAACCGCAGTTCGAGTCCGACGCGCTCAGTAATCCTGGTGTCCTTGGCTACAACAGCATCTGTATTGGAGAGCCCAGGACCATGGAACGTATTACGACCAAGGTTGCCCATCGTGCCGAGTGCTGCCGGAGCAAAGGAATTAGGATCGAACCAGTAATGGGCTGGGCCCGCGCCGAAGTCGTTCAGTCGACGGGGATCCAGCAGCTTGAGAGAGACTACTTGATCCGGTCGATCCCAGCACGAGTAGTATTCGAAGGCATCACAGAAAAACGAGGTGAAGCCAGAATCGCCGATGGTGACTGGGAAACCAGTCTGATAACTAGTGATCCCGCTCACGCGCCAGCCGTTCACCAGACGGTTCACGAAACCATTGGAGTGTAGTTTTGGGAAGTCGTAGGTGTAGGTGACGACTACGCGGTGACGGGCGTCGAAAGCCGAATCACCACGGTCCAATGCAGCAATCGGGCTGTTGCCGCGAAGGCCGGTGAATGCCAGATCCTCATAGCTGGAGTTCTCGTCAATCGAGTGGCTCCAGGTGTAGGTGGCGAAGAACGAGATTCCATGTGTCATCGCCTTATTGGCGGTGATTTGCAGAGAGTTGTACCAGGAGTTCGCCCGAGTCCCTTCCGTTCCCAGAGAAGCGAAGATATCACCAGGATAAAGGGAGTTACCAGGGAACAACTGGTGTTGGAATACGAAGTCTCCGCCTGAGCAACCTGGATCCGCCACGCAAGCATCGTGTCCCGCCTGGGTAATCGGGTTAGCCTCGATGGACGTGATCAGTTTGCGGGCGGTCGATCCCACGTACCCGGCGGTAAGAATGGTCTTGGCGGGCAATTCACGTTGCCACGATAAGTGGTAGTTCATGGAGTACGGACTAGCAAACTTCGAATCCAACAGGTTGATCGACAGCGGGAGGAAAGGACTGAAGTCAACCGCAGTGTTACCCGGCTGCGGAGGCGTGAACGGGAACTTGTTGGCTTCGGAAACCCCCGGGTTGCCAGTGATGTCGGTGAAGGGGTCTGCAAAGCCAGGAGATCCGCCTACATCAGTCGCACCGCTGCTGCTCAGAGAGAACGGCGGCGCACCCAGGAACTGCAAAAGGAGTTCTTCTTCACTGCGGTTATAGTACAAGCCGAAGCCGCCAGTGATTGAGGTCTTGCCTGTTCCACCCAGGAACCAGTTCTCACCACCCGGACTGTAGGCAAAGCCCACGCGCGGTCCGAAGTGCCCGTACTTGGTGGAAACACCGGAATATTTGTCGCAGTCACGATCACCCGGGAAGACAAGCCCGGCAGGAGCGGTTGGGAAGACGGTGGACTGCTGATTAGGACGGAAGCAGTTGGTCGACACGCCCCGGTTAAAGTTCTGCGCGATGGGAGTATCCACTTGATAGCCGGTTCCAAGGGTAACGGTCAGATTATTCTTGATCCGCCATTGATCCTGAAAGTAAGCATAAAGCTCCTTTGCGGTGGCATCAATATGGCCGCCACTGGATTGGGCATAGGTCGCCGGAATGCCCAACAGAAAATCGAGCCCAGTAATTCCGGTACTATGCGTCGCCGTAGTATTGAAGCTAAACTGGCCGTTGTTGTTTCCATAGAAGGGATTCGCAACCATAAAAGAACGGCCTTCGAAGCCCATCTTCAGGGAATGTTTGCCAATAATTTTGCTGAAGTTGTCCGTAAGCTGATAAGTAGTATCAACTCTGGGCTGCGGGCCGTTGCTGCTGAAGCCGAGGTTGAACAAGCTTCTCAAGTTGATTCGGGGAACGCCGGCGCCGGCTGTGTTCTGCGGGTTGATGCGGAATCCGAGGGAGGATGGTAGCACCACCTTCTGCGGTTCGACTGCAACGAAATTCAAACGCGTGCTTCCAAGGCGAAACTCATTCAGCGTGGTCGAACCAAAGGTGTGGTTCCATGCTAGCGTGAGTTCGTTGATATGTGACTTAGACTGGTCGCCGAAACCCGGGATCGTGGCTCCCGTGAAAGGAAGCGTGCGGTGCTGGGGAGCACGCTGATGCAACCAGCTTCCCCAAGCCGAGTCCCTAGAGCTAATGGTGTGATCCATGCGCACGATCGTCTGGTCGTTCAATCCGGCGGTGACGGGACTGAACAGGAGGTCGTTGACACCGGAGTTTGGTAAGGGGATCAGCGGCAAGAGGTTGTTAGTGACTGCACTGAAGTCTGCCGTCGGAACTACGCAATTGGGGAACAGGGCGTTCCACCGTGTCCCGGCAGGTTGGGTTACGCCGTTGCTATCCTGCAGCGGGAATGGCGAAACCTTGGTCTTACTGATAGTGCAAGTACCCGAACCTGGCGTATGCAGATCACCGTTACGCTGGGCTTGCGTCAAAGACTTCGTCGTACCACCGGCCTGAGACTGCTGGAAGCGTGCACCCTGATACGAGAAGAAGAAGAAGGTGTGATCTCTCCATACTGGGCCGCCGATAGTTCCGCCGAACTGGTTCTGATGGAACACTGAAGGGGTACGTTGGAAGTACCGCTTAGAGTTCATGCTGGTGTCGCGGAAGAACTCGAATCCCGTACCGTGGAAGGCATTGGTTCCGGCCTTGGTGACCGCATTCAAAATGGCTCCCGAGTTCCTCCCGTATTCCGGATTGATGGTGTTGGTGATCAGTTGCACTTCGCCAATAGCGTCAGGACTGGGCGTTACTAGCGGGCTGTTCAACGGCAGGTCGTTCGTGTCGGTGCCGTTTACCAGGTAGCTGTTCTGCTGCGCCTGGCTGCCGTTCGTCGCGTAATTAGTGGTGAAGCGCGACTCGGAGGCCACTACACCCGGAAGTGTCTGCTGCAGGGTGATCCAGTTGCGCCCGTTTAGCGGCAGATCGGTTATGATGCCGCCGCTCAGGGTGTTCCCCAACTGCATATTGGTGGTTTCCACCTGGACAGGATTCGCCTGCACTTCAAGCCTCTCACTGACAGAACCCAGTTCAACTCTGACGTCTTGCACGAAAACTTGATTCTGTATGACCTTAATTCCTTTTATCTGAAAAGCCTTGAAACCAGTCTTGGAGCCAGACAGGCTGTAAGTGCCGGGCTTGAGGTTGACAAATAAATAGCTGCCGTCCGAACCGGAGACAACCTCGTCGGATATTCCGGTGTCAACGTTGGTTACCCTTAACTGTAGGCCCGGCATTACCGCACCAGCCGGGTCGGTGATGGTGCCACGAACCCGACCGTAAAGCTCATCGGCCCGGGCCGTGGTGGCACTGAAGATGCCAATCAGCAACAGGACACTGAACCAGACTACTGGTGCCTTCCCGCAAAAGTTGTATGCCATTGAATTCTCCTGTGCGAAGTGCTTGAGCACAAAGACCAATTAGGGGGGTGGTCTTGAATTCTTTCGGGAGTATCGAATCTCTAATCAACGATCAACACGAACTCACAGCTACCTCAACAAAACCACAAGAAAACTGAGAGTGTACACCCATCTAAGCAACTCCAATACAAAAACATACGTTGTTATCAACTATGTTTTGATGTGTTTTCTGTACGCCCATGTCCGTCAAATATATGGAAATCGGGAGTTCAAGTGTCGGCGGAAATATGAAATTCTGTAGGAGAGGCCGGACAGGGCCAGGGGAGGAGGGAGGGGTTGGCTTTGAAACTTATCGGGGGACATCAAAAAACCGCCTGCGGTTAGGGCCGCAGGCGTGTGAAGTTTTCCCAATGTTTAGAAGCTCAGTTTCATTCCCACCTGCATTTGCCGCGCAGTGGTGGTCCCGTCGGCGCGCGACCCCGTGGACGTAATCAGTCCGAAGGTCGGGTCGCCGATGAGGTTACCCGGCTGCTGGAAATGCGGGGTGTTGAACAGGTTATAGCATTCAAACCGGAATTCAAGTTCGGTCCGCTCCGTCAGCTTTGTCTTCTTAGCGAAATCCAGATCGAAGTTTACGTATCCCGAACCAAAGAACTGATTGCGGCCGATGTTTCCGGGACCGCCGAAGTTAGGCTCCTGGAAGGCATCTGGGTTCCTGAAATAAGCCTTCAACCCGAGACTCCCGGCGGAATCATTTGTTCCCGCCGCGAAGGGATCACCTGCCAAGTCGCACCACTGAGCGATGCCGGTTCGTTGGCTGTCTCGGCGGCAGCGGATGTCGAAGGGATGCCCAGTCTGCGCAGTAGTGATACCCGAGAACTGCATGCCTTCGAAAATCTTGCCCATGAAACCGCCGTTGAGGTACCCCTTGCCGCGGCCCAAAGGCAGCTCCCAGATATAGTTGATGACTGCAACGTGGCGGATGTCGTTATCCGAGTTGCCACGGTCCTGGGCTAGATCGCGAGAGTTCCGCGGGAAAGTGCGGTTCCCTTGGGCCGGGTCGATCGGGTCACTGGCGTTATCAATGGCATGGGCGTAAGTGTAGGACAGCTGCGCCTGGAGCCCATGGCTCATGCGATGCGTCACCTTCGCTTGCAAGGAGTTGTAAATGGAGTTCGCAACGGATTGCTGATAAGCGGGCTGAACCAGCGCATTGTTGTTGACAGCATTGAAGGGCAGACGGCCGAAATCGTATCCAAGGTACAAGTTGGAACTGCTGACCTGGCTGCCGACGCAGGTTGTTCTCGTGCGCCCATTGATGTTGGTAAAGGTGTTTGTTCCATTACAGAACGCGACCAGTTGCGCAACCAAGTTGGGATCCGGGGGGTTCCCATCCAAATTGCGGTAAATGTGAGTGCCCTTGGCCCCGATGTAAGTGACGTCAATTGTATTGTTGCCCGGGAGTTCTCTTTGAATACCCAGGTTCCAGTTGTTGCTGGCAATATTACGGAAATGGGTGTCGAAGAGAACTGGCCCCAGTCCAGAACCGTCGGGAATGATTGCTGAAGGCGTGGTGTTCGGTACGACTGGAGGCACCAGCTCGCCGTTAAACCCTCCGCCAAAGGCGTTGTTGATGGTCTCAAATGGGAAATGCTGGTAATCCTGTTCAAAGGGCGGGTTGCCACGGGCGTTGCCGAAGAGGTTGCCGAAGACGCGGTCATGAAAGATGCCGAATGCGCCTCGGATAGCTGTTTTCCCATCTCTCCAGGGATCCCACGAGAAGCCGACGCGGGGTTCGATGTTCGAGTAGTCGGTTTGATAAAGCTGCTTGCCCGCTCCCGGGCCGACGATGGACATCACGACATCCTGCCCACGAGCAAACGAACCGGGATAGACGAGCAGATTTGACATGTTGGCGTTTTCCTCGTACGGAACGCCGTCCAATTGATAGCGCAAGCCGAGAGTCAGCGTGATGTTGGGCCTTAGCTTCCAGGAGTCCTGCCCGAACCAGTCGTACTCGTGTTGGCGGAAGTGCTTATTATCGGTGGCTTGACGCACTCCGGCCTTGTCGAAGTACTCGGCGTTTAGATCGTTCCAAGTGAACCCGTAGAGCGCCGATGCCGCGTCCTCAAGTGCGAATGAGTCATTAGCAGGCGCGTTGATCAGGCTGAAACGTGTATTCACAAAAGTATTGAAATCGAGTTGACGACGCGAGAAGAAACTGTTGGGCCCCTGTTCGTGTACGTTGCGGAAATCGAAGCCGAACTTAAAGGTATGCGAGCCCTTAACCCAAGTCAGAGTGTCGGTGTAGCTGGTGGTTCCGGTTTTGCGCCATTGCCCATCCGAAAGTAGGTCCGTACAGCCGAAACCCGTAAACGGGTCCAAGTTGTAATCGCGACCGTTTCCAAACGCATCCAGCGGGCTGATACTGTCCAAAACGTTGAGTCCCAGGCAGCTGAAGTTCGCGTAGACCTTGTTCCACCCGAGGACGAAGCTGTTAATCAAGGTAGGTTTAAACGTGGAGGTCAAATTGGCGGCCAAGCCCTGATTGATCGACTTTGAACTAACGGCCGCTACATTTCCCGGCAGTTTGTCAGTGTGGAATGGGTTGGGGTCATACGAATGGTTGTATCCGTAACGCAGATTAAGGGATTGACTGTCGCTGAAGCGATGGTCAATCTTGACCACTGGGCTATAGCTATTTGTTTGTGATGAACTAGGAAAGAAGACGGTCCCACTCAGACCGTCGGCCGACTGAAGGGGTGTCGGATAGAGAGCAAAAAGCTTCTGCATGGTTGGGTCCAACGGTGCGCCGAAAGCGTTGTTCGCACCAGTCGGAGTCAGGTCCACCGGTGTACCTTGATAGTCGAAGACTCCAGTCTTGAATGCGGCCGTCGGCACGGTTGCCGAGTTGGTGAGCGTAGTCCGGAAACGCTGAAATTCTTCATTGACAAAGAAGAACGTCTTATCCTTCCAGATTGGTCCAGCGAACGAATAGCCGAACTGATTACGTACGTAGGGATTCATCTTCTCAGGCTGGCTGGACGAGTCGATCGCGGGATTGAACCAGTCACGAGCTCCGCCAAGACCATTCCACCGGCCAAACCAGTAGGCTCCCCCGTGGAAGCGGTTAGTCCCACTCTTGGTCACGACGTCGATGATGGCCCCGGTGTTGCGGCCAAATTCGGCATTGAAATTGTCGGTAATGACACGAAATTCCTCGGTCGAATCCGGGTTGGCACTCAACACGCCGCTCGGAATTCCAGGTACGGACGTGTCATTGTTGTCCACACCGTCGAGCAGGAAGTTGTTGTTGCGCTCGCGGGCCCCGTTGACCGTAAATCCGCCGAGGCGGCTATTCGTCTGCGAAGAGCCGGGCGAGAGCAACACTAAACTGTAAGGATCGCGAACAATTAAAGGCAGGTCCTGAATCTGTCGTGCGTCCACCAGGTTACTGACCTGTGCCGTTTCGAGATCGACTGGCGGAAGCTCATTGGCCATGACGCGGACTTCCTCAGTAACCGCTCCGGGGTCCAGTTGAGCATTGGCCGTGAGCACCTGGGCGACAGTTAGTTCAGCATTCTCGACTCGGAAGGTTCGGAAACCCGCTTTCTTGATCACGATCTCGTAATGGCCCACCGCCAGATTGGGGACGCTGTACACGCCGGTGCCGCTGCTGGCAGCAGTGCGGGTAAGGTTGGTGGCCAGATTGCGCGCGGTGATTTCAGCACCCTCTATCACCGCGCCGGTTTTGTCAGTCACGGTGCCTTGGATCGCCGCGGTCTGGGCAAAAGCCAAGACCGAGCATCCCAATGCCAGCACCAGGATCCAAAAAACAGCGTTAAGTAGTTTCATATTTCTCCCGAAATTCTCAGTGCTCCCGAAAATAGGAATGGCGACAATGTGCGAGCAACGCTCATATGGCGCGAGAGCCACACGATGACGCAATGTTATGTATGTGAACAACCAAACGCTAAAGTATTCGCGAGTGAAGTATACGTTTGGTAAACAGCTTAACAGCTTGTTTGCAAGTTGCCCACCAAAGAACCGCATTTTCTTTAGCTTCATATGCTGTGGCTTGCGGCTGAACGAAAGCCAGTTATTCTGAAAACAGGAGAAAGTAGGTTTTCGGCCTATGAAATCTGGAATTGGTTGTTTCTTTTTAAGACTCTGTTTCGAAGCGATTTGTTTCAAAGGCAAGTAGACGATGCTGAGCTTGGTGGTCGAGGGCTCAACATGCCACAATCGCGCATGGATCGTGACCTATTCATTCGCGGCATCCGTCTGTTCAACGAGGGCCGATTTTTTGAGGCCCACGAGATCCTGGAGGACGTTTGGCGACCCGCGTCCAGTTCAGAGAAGCAGTACCTGCAAGGGTTGATTCAGCTGGCTGTGGCGTTTCATCATCAGTCCACCGGAAACAGTGTCGGCGCCTGTTCCCTGATGGAGCGCGGAATGCGAAATCTTTCACAGGCATCCGAGGACTTTGGGAACATTCGCCGGGACCGATTAATCGCAGCGGTTAGCGAATGGCAACAGGCGCTCCGAGCGGGAGTCGCCATTCCTCCTCGGCCGCAAATCGAAATCGTGGAGTGATAAAATCGCTCCTTTTTGTGAAGCAACCATCTACAGAGAAGCGAACCAGGTCCGGACACCGGGTCGGAAAGTTCGAAGCGGTGCCGCTGCTCGACCTGGGCCGACAATACAGAACAATCCGCCACGAGGTGCTGGCGGCAGTGGAACGCGTCTGCACCTCCCAACAGTTCATTCTGGGAGAAGAAGCCGCTGTGCTGGAGCGCGAAATTGCGGCGTTTACCGGGGCGTCGGCGGCCGTGGGGTGCGCCTCCGGCACCGATGCTCTGTGGCTGGCCCTCTTGGCAATTGGCATTCAGCCCGGGGATGCTGTCCTCACCACCGCTTTCAGCTTCTTGGCTTCGGCAAGCGCCATTGCGCGTGCGGGCGCGCGACCGGTGTTCGTCGATGTCGAACCGACTACCCTGAACCTCGATGCCGGCCGTGCCCGGGCAAAGCTGGAGACCAGCAGGCCCGACATTCGAGCCTTACTGCCGGTTCATTTGTATGGGCAGTGTGCCGACATGGATGCGCTTCAGAAGCTCGCCGAGGAGTTCGCGGTTCCGATCGTCGAAGATGCGGCGCAGGCGATAGGCGCAGCTTGGCGCGGGCGGCGGGCGGGATCGTTGGGCGGCGTTGCTACGGCTTTCAGTTTTTATCCTACCAAGAACCTGAGCGCTTACGGTGACGCCGGGATGGTCACGACCAGCAATCTCGAATATGCCGAGCACATGCGGCATCTGCGAAATCACGGCAGCGCGAAGCGTTATTACCACGATGAATTCGGGGCAAACAGCCGGCTGGATGCTATTCAGGCGGCGATTCTGCGGGTGAAGTTGCCGCATCTCGACGAATGGAATTCACAGAGGCAAGCGCGGGCGGCCATCTACGAGCGGCTTTTCAGGGAATCGGGACTTGTTGACGCGAAGGGCTCGTCTCCGATTCGGCTGCTGCACGTTTCTCCGCATGCGCGCCACGTCTTTCATCAATACGTGATCCGCGCGACGCGACGCGATGAGCTCCGTGCATTTCT
>Ga0209577_10005982_pt1 | contig 11278 bp, 9 predicted proteins | sample GraSoiAngelo_109_FD_185874 | JGI IMG/M metagenome (GOLD analysis project Ga0209577, IMG submission 185874) | Grasslands soil microbial communities from the Angelo Coastal Reserve, California, USA - 14_0903_12_20cm (SPAdes) (version 2) | ecosystem: Environmental > Terrestrial > Soil > Grasslands ... | reverse complement strand
GGAGCCGCCCTTCCTCGAAGACCGTCGTCATTGGTCCTCATGAAACGCGTACCGTGCGTATTAATCCAGAGCTTCTACCACAGGCTTATCAGAATGCGGAAATTCGGCGTGCGCTCTTGGAAGTAACTGCCAGCAGTCCCGAGAATTTTCCCGGCTATAGCCAGACGCGGCCGGTCTACCTGCATTCGGTTTCCGACCTGTACTGGGGAACAAAATTCTCCAACTCGCAATTCATCGCACGCTGGGTAACGCCGCATGATCCGGCCGTGATACGGCTGGTTTCCACGGCCAGAAAATATGTTCCCCGCGGCCGGCTCGCCGGATACAACCTGGCCGGAAACTCACCCGCGCAGCTTGCAACCCAGGTTCGGAGCGAAGCCCGCGCCGTCTTCGAAGCCATGCGCAATATCGGCATCAGCTACGTAGACAGCATCTTCACATTTGGCAACTTCACCGCGGATGCTCAACGCGTGCGTCTACCGCGAGAAACGCTCCTGCTCTCCAGCGCCAATTGCATTGATGTCTCGGTGGCCTTCGCCTCGGCGATAGAAAACCTGGGAATGGATCCGGTAGTCGTCATCGTCCCCGGCCACGCATTCACCGGCGTACGCCTCGCGCCCGATTCCCAGGAGATTCTTTATCTCGATCTCACAGTCCTGCCCAGCGGCAGCTTCGAGCGGGCCAGACAGCGAGCGGAGTACTGGCTGAAGAAAGCGCCTCCCGACCAGGTGCTCGTGATTGACATCGCCGCCGCCAGAGCGCTCGGAATTTATCCTATCCCGGAACCGGTTGCGCAGCGCTCCTAGCTGCCAAGTTCTTTTCCACAGTTCTCTGGATCTACTAAGGTTTCCTTCCTAGAAGACCGGAGTAAACATCTCGCTTCATTCGTCTTTCTTGATGTGCGGCACGCTTTCGAAATAGGAGAGTTGCCCGATTGAGAGCGGGACTCCTCTCACGTAGACTGCGTCCAAGTTCGACCCACTTCAATCGTATCAAGCCGTCTTCGAATTACGCCAAAGCACCAGCTAGCTCTGTTACGCGGCCACGTTTAACTTGAACGCACTTTAATCGCGCCTTTGCGCCCTTGGCCCGGACTTACTCGGCCAACGATTCCTGAAAATGAGGAGAGATTCGTGAAGACAGGATTTGTTTCTCTGTTCTTATGTGTTGCCTTGGTTGGTTGCGGAGGGACTCCCAAGCAAGCTGCTCGGCTGCCTGGCGTGATTCCGGGGACGGTACCCAGCGCCACCTCATCAGCTTCCACGTCACAGGCGCCCCACGTAATCCTCATCATCGAAGAAAATCGTAGTTTCTCAACCGTCTACCCCACAGGAATGCCTTGGCTCAGCGGGTTGGGCAATGCCAATGGGATCGCCACCAATTTCTACTCCGACGAACCAGGCTCGCTGCTCGACTATTTGTGGCTCTCCTCCGGAAGCGGTGAGCACGCCTTCGGGTGTGACGGCAACGCGTGCGCCCAAACGGTCACCAGCGACAATATATTCCGCGAACTGAACAACGCCGGCCTCTCCTGGAAGTTGTATGCCGAGTCGCTGCCGTCGGCAGGTTTCATGGGAAGCTCATCCGGCGCCTACGTCAAGCGCCACAATCCGGCGGCGTGGTACAGCGACGTGGTCAACAATCCGGCACAGCAACGAAAGATTGTGCCCTTCACCCAGTTCTCAGGCGATCTTGCGGCAAATCAGCTTCCTAACTATTCAGTCATCGTTCCTGACTTGCAACATGATGCCCATGACGGGACCCCGGCTATGGCCGACCAGTGGCTGCAGCAGAATGTTGCGCGGGTTCTGAGCAGTTCGTACTTCAAGCCCGGCGGCAACGCCGTGATGTTCATCACCTTCGACAATGGCGATGGCGACGCCCAAGGGCAAGTATTCACTACGGTAATCGGAACCAGCGTTATTCCCGGAATCAAAGTGAGCGCGTCGTTCCGTCACGAAAACACATTGCGCACGATCATGGGATTATTGGGGCTCACGAACATTCCCGGCGCCAGCGCCGGCGCTGCGCCGATGAGGGAGTTCTTTAAGTAGCCGTGCTTCACGCCCGACGAGCAACACTGGGAGCATAACGCAATCGTTCCGGCCCGCAACTCAGGAAATTTGAATAGCTGCCTTGTAAATGGCCCTCCGGCGTAGTCCGTGTAAACGCCTGAAAATATCGCAATTACACAGTAGTGCTCAAACAGCTTTTTTATGAGATGACTATCGGTTCTAGCGTTGCGCACGCTGCAGACTCTGCGGTTCAACATTCGGCCTGGCGCGTTTCATTACTCTCCATTGCAGGTCCCCCCGGAAATATTGCCAGAGTCCCTGCAAGCGCCAGATCATCGTCAGTTGACGATAAGGAAAATGCTCAAACAGGCAGTAGACAAGCAGGCGGGCCACTTCACGCCGGCGACTGTACCGGCGATAGGTCATCTCCTCCAGCAGAACCGAACCAATCGAGATAAGGGTGGCGAAGGCATACCCAAAGAACAGAAAAAGAATGAGGAAGTCCAAACTCAGCACTCCTACAATCACCGCCAGAGCCATGCTGGAGTAGCCGAAAAGCTCGACCACAGGCGCCAGCAACTCAAAAAGCCACATGTAGGGAAGAACCAATGTCCCCACGCGGCCATAGCGCCGCCGGAACAGCATGTCTCGGTTAAGCCATAGCGTGTCCAGCAGGCCTTTATGCCAACGGGCTCTCTGTCGCGCCAGCGTTCGCAAGTCAGAGGGCACCTCCGTCCAGCAAGTAGGGTCGGGAATGAAGTCGATGTGGTAGGGCTTGCGTTGGTCCCGCAAATGGCGGTGCAACTTCACCACTAAGTCGAAATCTTCGCCAATGGCATCACGCCGAAATCCTCCCACCTTTTTGACCAGATCTTTTTGAAAAATGCCAAACGCCCCGGAAATAATGGGCAACGCATTGAATTGTGACCAGGCCTCGCGCCCGATGAGAAACGCGCGCAAGTACTCTATAACCTGCAGCACTTCAATGCTCCGCCTGGGAAGCCGCACTTCCTGCAACTCTCCGCCAACCACCCGACATCCATTCAAAATACGAACAATGCCGCCGACGGCAAGCACACGGCTGGGATCGGAGAAGACGCCTGCCATGATGCGCAGCAGCGCGTCTTTCTCCAGCATCGAGTCCGCGTCTACGACACAGATGTAAGGGCTGGTCGCCGCGTTCAGCCCGGCATTAATAGCATCCGCTTTGCAGCCCGCCGATGCCTTATCCAGCACCGTCAAGCGCGGTTCGACGCGGCTCTTGTAGATGCCACGCAATGGAGCCGTGGGGATATCTGGGATGTAAAGCAGCCGGGCGCTGCGTAGATCGTAGGCGCGCTTGAGTTCTTCCAGAGTACCGTCGGTTGAGCCGTCATTGATGATAATGACTTCCAAGGCGGGATGATCAAGGAGGAGCAGCGAGTGGACGCTATCCACAATGCAATTCTCTTCGTTTCGCGCGGGGACCAAAAGCGTGATCGGCGGAGTAAACGGAGAACTGCTCAACCGTTCCAGACGCAAGCTCGCCAACCGATGACGATGCAACACATTCTTGAATATGGCGGTGATCAGCAGGAGCAAGTAGATAAGATTGGAGAGCAGATAGTAGACAAACAGGGTCACGTTCGAAAGCAGCAGAAAATAGCGCATCAACGCGCCCCCGCGACAGCGGCAGCCACAAGCGTGGTGGCCTTTTCTACCTGCTGTCTGCCATTGGCGAGTATCTCAAGCAGCGAGCGGCCGGCGGATGGATGGTCCGCGCTCTTTTCCAGAACTTCCATTACGTTCTCCATCTGGCCGGAGCGCTCCAATTCCGAAATGAAGGCCTGCAGAGCGTAATTGTCTTGCGTGTCCACGACCTGCTCGAGCAAGCTCTCGAGCCCTGGCGCGGTGCGAGCTAGTGCCCAGGCGGCGCGCTGCCGGACGAACCGGTTCGGATCGCAAAGCGACCGCAACAGCACCCGATTTCTGCCGCTATGATTCAGTGAACTAAGTGCGACCACAGCGCGAAGCCGGACAAACCATTCCGGATCGGTCGCCAAAGCTCGCAGTGCAGGAAACGCCAGGACAGGTTGCGCGTTAGCCAGCGCGCGCGCCGCCGATGCCCGCACTTCCGGCAGAGGATCGGCCGCGAGAATAAGCAGTTCGTCTCCGAGTTCAGGAGTCGCCACTTCCCCGAGAACACGAGCTATCAGTTCGCGAGCTGGCCCGGCGCACCGGTCCATGTAAGCCAACAGCAAGCCCGGAGAATTGCGGCAGCAGTTCGCCAGCGCATTCTTCACGGTGTGATCAGGTACATACAGTTGAACCGTTTCCAGGCGCTCGAGCAGCGGGACCGCAGCTTCTGCCAGTCCCGTGCGTCCTAGCCCGCGGACAGCTGCAATCCGAGTTTCCGCGGAATCGGAATCCAAAGCTTCCGACAATGCGGGAATAGCCTCCAATGCACGAGTACGCCCCAGGGCTAGCAGGGCCGTACGTCTCTTCCAGCCATGCGCCAGACGAGCCTCGCGAATACGCATGTCCAAAAGCCCGCTTGAGCGAAGGCAAGCAAGGAGCTCAGGTACTTTGTCGGGTGTGGCAACTTCTATGTTGTCCAGCAGGATCGATTCAACAATCTCGCAGTCCAGCGGCTTCAGCCGCCACGTCGTCGGCGCTACACGTCTGCTCACAATCTCGTCCCACATGGTCCGGATCGCCAGGGTACGTTCATTGAGGCGACGGAAATAGCGACCTCGGTACCAGCGCCGCAAAATGATGAATGCGATCAACAGGAAAATACCCAGAACGGACGCCAGAATGGCCTTCACGAGCAACGTGGCTATGGGTCCGAGTTGTGCGAATAACCTAAAAGTGAAATCCATAGCTCAACCCAAAGCTGTTTTGCGTCCGACTCTGAGAGCGATCTTGCGAAGCGATGTATCCGCTGATGTCCTGACTCCCGGCAAAGCGGTAGCGCAATCCACCAGAGAACGTGCGCGCAGCAAAGCGTCCAACCTGATCCACTTGAGCGAAATCCTCGCTGCCGGCTGCAAAACCGAGGCTGCCGCTCAAGCGGCGGTACAGCGGAAAGCCGAGGCGAGTAGAACCCGAAGGAACCCAATCGATGCCGCCGCCGGAAAATCCGCTCCGCGCACCAGTGACGGACAGGGTCCAAGTCCAATCTTTTGGCAGGTAATAGAGCTGGCTCACGGTCAACGTCAGGATGTGCGCACCGCGGTACCACAGCCATTTCTGCTGGTACGAAGCTTCCAAAGCCTGCACGTACTCATTCCGAAAACGAAAGCCATGCCCATATTCGAAGAAGGCTTCATTCTTCGGAATCACGCCATTGTCGTGTGCTGCCGCGCCACCGACGCCAAGCCATTCACTCGATTTGAAGCGAAAGGCCGTGCTTGCCGAGACTCTTTCCGCACTTTGACCGAAGCGCTGGTAAAAGCTGCTGCCGAGCAAAGTGGACCAGCGTGGATTCCACCGCGAAGCAAACGTGAGGCTCTGCGCCTGCGCTGCATCCGTAAAGTTGAAAGTGTCGACATCTTGTCCGATGCGGATTTCGTGCCTGGTTTGCTCCGCCATACCGGACAAAGCATTCTTCGCGCTCAGGTTTTCAGGATGTGCGTCCAGGATCTCGCGAAATTGCGCTCGTGCCTCGCGACGGCGGCCTAGTTCCTGCAACAAGCGCGCGCGCCGCAAAAGGATTTCCATGTCAGCCGGGGAAACATGGCGAGCATGGTCGAGCACCTCGAGCGCGTCCTGGGGCTTGTGTTGCCACAAGAGAACGTCCGCCAAGCCGCACAAAACCTCTGTGTCATCAGGCTGCGTCTGAAGAACGAAGCGATATTCGGTCTCGGCTTCGTGCCAGCGTCCCTTCCGGGCCAGCAGCCGCCCGCGCCAACCGTGGGCTTCCAGATCAGCTGGCGCTTCGTGCAAGCGGGATTCGGCGGCCTGCAGAGCAGCATCCAATTGCTGCGCCCGGACGTAATTACGAATTTGCTCCTGCCAAGGCACAAGTGCGTCCTTGGTCTCGGCTCGCAGATTGCATGTAAGCAAAACCAGTACAAGGACGCAGGACTTCATGATGAAATGAGGTGCACTTCGCATACCTCCATCTGTATTAATCGGCAGATTTCTAACTGTTGTTGGTAATCAGCGAATCACTCGACCGTGTGGCATTGAATGTCATTGCTGACATTGAACTTAGAAGAATAAAGGTGAGGTAATTAGCAATGCCTGTACGTTACGAGGGTAACAAGAAGAAAATTAACCTGGGCTGGGGAAGCCCTCGAGAAGCCAATCCATGCTAACTCTATGGCAATGCAGCGTCACCGATCGAAACCAAGAGCGACAAAAACTGAGAGGGCGATGGCTTGGCCCGACGTATGTAGTCTTAAACTCCGACACGCTTCCGGATTGAATATCGGGCCAAACCACAAGGGCAAAGATGGCGGAGGGAGAGGGATTCGAACCCCCGGTACCCTTTCGGGTACAGCGGTTTTCAAGACCGCCCGTTTCAACCGCTCACGCATCCCTCCGGAGTTAAGCGTTTCAGCAGTTTACCGCATAGACTAGGACGCGAGTCTACAGTATCTACCTGATTGCGGTCGGAGAGCGTCCCATCTACTTTCTCCGGTTGGCTCGAGTCCGCGTGACCGCTGCCTGCAGTTCAATCTATTCTGAGGTCGAAAGTGGCCAGTGCAAAAGCATGCGCAAGTCCGAAGATTACCCCTGTGCCTCACGACAATCAAAGGCAATTAATGAAGGCCAAGCCGGCTACCATCCTCTGCATTGACGATGAAGAGCCTGGGTTGTTGGTTCGCAGAGCCTTGCTGGAGTCAGCCGGCCACCGCGTGCTTACGGCGCTTTCGGGTGCCGAGGGTGTGCGGATATTCCGCTCCGAACCGGTCGACGCCGTCATTGTGGACTACTGGATGGCCGGTCAGAACGGGCTCGCTGTCGCTCGCGAGTTGAAGCGCTTGAATCGCGCCACCCCGATCATCATGCTCTCCGCGTACACTTCCTTGCCCGACGAGACTATCGGACTAGTCGACCTCTGGGTCCAAAAGGGGGGAGAATCACAGAATCTCCTGGACAGCCTGGAAAGGCTGCTCCGCAAGCGCGCGTCCGCGGCTCCCGCCGCGAATCACGGCTCGGAATGACTCGCGCTCGGGTTGTGTTGGGATCGAGCGCCATCAAGGATCCAACTGCGTCACGCGTCTAATCGCTTCGCAAGAGAAGCACAGAACCTATCTTGTTTTCAGCATTTCGGGAATTCACTTGCCTTCCGGAATTCTTCCGGGCGATCGGTGCGCCAAACTATATGCTGCCTTCCCCTCTGACAAATTTTTTACAATATCCAGGTAAGTGCGTGACATCTGGGAGCTGCCGAATTTGTAGTCTTAACGGCTCTCGGGTGTTGCGTTATGAACAGTTTCCCTCGCAATTCAATACGTTGTTTCGGAGTATTCGAAGTCGATGTCAGCGCCCGGGAATTACGCAAGGGCGGTTTGAAGTCCCACCTTCCCGAGCAGGCGTTCCAGTTGCTGGTGCTGCTGCTGGAGCAGCCGGGCGAAGTCGTCTCACGTGATGACATGAAGCGGCTTCTTTGGCCGGCCGGAACTCACGTCGACTTCAATCACGGTGTGAACAAAGCGGTGAACCGCCTGCGCGCAGTACTGGGCGACTCGGCCACTCACCCGCACCTCATCGAAACCGTGCCACGCCGAGGATACCGGCTCATTACACCGGTTTCCACTGCTGAGCGCTGTTTCGCGGAGCCACTGTCCAAGATTCGTTTGGCTGTGCTTCCCTTTGTTACCCTGGGTGCCGACCAGGACCATTTCACTGAGGGACTTACGGAAGAGCTGATCGCGCAACTCGGCCGTATCGATACACAACGACTGGGAGTAATCGCGCGCACTTCCACCATGGTGTATCGGGGCTGCCACAAGCGCGTAGACGAAATCGCGAACGAGTTGAATGTGAATTACCTGCTCGAGGGCAGCGTGCGGCGCGCGGGATGCAGGGTTCGCGTCACTGCCCAGCTTATTGATGTGTCCGGTCAAACGCATCGTTGGGCGAACAGTTACGAGCGGAAGGTTGGAGACCTTTTCGCCGTACAGGTCGAACTGTCGCGCATAATTACTCACAACGTGACTTTCGAGTTGTTACCCGAGCCCCCGCAGCATCGAAGTGTCGTGCAAGCAGAATTTCATAAATTAATTTCCGCTTTAGAAGCAGAAACTGGGGTAGATCCGGCGCGGCGCCCTATTTAGCTGGCGTTTCGTCGTTCCTACAAGGTTCTGTGCCCACGCGCTGGTTTGGCCGCGCGCCCTATGTCCCCTGCAAAATGCAACGGTTACCTGCAAAACGCAGCGGCGCTGCATACTTTCGTAATCCCTGCTCTTGTCGCAAGTCCTTACGGCACAACATTACTGACTCCTGGCGGGTTTGCCATCCGCGTGCACTAGAGAGTGTGACGCCGGTCAACCGCACATAGTAAGGCGTGCATCGGCTGCCTGGCGGAGGAGGTCCCATGTCGATCCTGTTTGTCCTCCTGATGTTTCTTCTGATCATCACGATCACCTACTTGCGTGGCCGTAATGAGATGCCGGTTCGCGAGCCCGGTGTACGGGCTCAGGCACCTCGCATGGAGCGCGAGTACGGCTTCCAGATCCCGCAGGGCTATTGTTTTCATCCTGGACATACGTGGGTCTTGAAAGAAGGTCCAGAGCGAGCGCGCGTGGGGCTGGACAGCTTCGTCGTCAATTTGCTGGGAAAAATTGATCGCATCGACGTCACAGGTGAGAACCGCTGGATCCGCCAGGGACAGAAAATTGCGACCATCACCAGCGGCGGCACCTCGGTTGATTTGATCTCGCCGGTAGAAGGCGTGATTACCGCCTTAAACCGTGACGCCATTCAGGATCCAAGCATTATTACGCGTGATCCGTATGCACAAGGCTGGATTGCCCTGGTGAAGTCGCCGGAACTCACAATCAATCAGCGCAACCTCGTGCAGGGCGCCATGGTAGCTCCCTGGATGCAGAACAACGTCAGTCGCTTGAATGGGATGGTGAACCAGTTGGCACCGACCATGGCGGCCGACGGTGGCGTGCCCATTGCCGGGCTGTTGGGGCGTGTTCCTCGCGAGCTGCGGGAACAGTTGACCAAAGAATTCTTCCTGTCCTGATTTGCTGGACGGAGCATGCTCGAAGCAGGGCCAGGAAAGAAGCTCAGATAGTGCGGAGGAGAAGGTTATGGAGAGAACAAGAGCCATCCTCGTAGATGTGACCAAGTGCATCGGATGCCGGAGCTGCGAGCAGGCCTGTAAAAACGTGCATGGCTTTCCCGGGGAAACCGAGCTAAAGCTCTCGCCGACCGCGCTCACGGTTGTGGAGGAGCGTGGCGACAGGTTCGTACGCCGCATGTGCATGCACTGCCAGGATCCGGCGTGTGCTTCGGCTTGCCTGGTGGGCGCCCTCAAGAAAACCGCGCTCGGGCCGGTGACTTACGATGCTTCGAAATGCATTGGTTGCAGGTATTGCCTGGTGGCGTGCCCGTTCAGCGTGCCGCGTTATGAGTGGTCGAAGCTTGCGCCTTATGTCAAGAAATGTGACATGTGCGCAGAGCGCCAGGCCAAGGGTGCTCAGCCCGCCTGTGTGGAAGCGTGTCCGGTGCAAGCCTCAATTTCCGGCTATCGTGACGAGATCCTGGAAGAAGCGCAGCGGCGGATTTTGGGAGACTCGAAGTATGTGAAACACATTTACGGGAGCGAAGAGGCAGGCGGTACGTCCGTTTTCTTCATATCGGATGTGCCGTTCGAGAAGCTGGGCTTCGTAGCCGCGCCGACTCAGCCTTTGCCTGCGCTGACGGCGAATGCTTTGGGCGATGTGCCTACGGTAGTTCTGGTGGGTGGCGCGGTGCTGTCTGGTTTGTATTGGATTACACAGCGGCGGGCGCAAGTGGCGCTGGCCGAGGCACAGGAGCGAGGGGAAATCGTGGCCAACTCGGATACGAATAATTGTTGATTCTTGGTGGTCCCAAAAATGAAAACCGCAACCACAAAGAACACGAAGGCGCACCAAGGAAAAAGCGCCAAGCAAACCGGCGCTGAGATCGCGGTCCGACCGGAAAGGAGTTTTGCCATGACTAACATCAGATTCCCAAGAATTACATTGTGGCGGACGATCGTGACTGTGATCTTTGCCGCGGGACTTTACGCAACCTACTCCCGATTCTTCTTCGGATTTGCCCGCGCCACGAACCTGACCGATCCGCAGCCCTGGGGTCTTTGGGTTGGCCTGGGCACGCTGTGCGGCGTGGGATTGTCGGCAGGCGGATTCGCGATCGCGGCGGCAGTATACCTGCTCGGCTTGGAGCGCTATCGCCCAGTGGTGCGGGCTGCCGTGCTGGTTTCTTTTCTCGGATACCTTACGGTCATCGTCGGCATGATGTATGAGCTCGGACTGCCATGGCGGATCTGGCATCCCATCGTGATGTGGAATCGGCACTCGGTGCTCTTCGAAGTTTCCTGGTGCGTGATGCTCTACACTACTGTTCTGGCGCTCGAGTTCTCGCCCATGCTCGTGGAGAAAATTCCTTTTGTCAGCCTGCGAACCTGGTACCTGAAATGGCATCACGAGATTCTGATCGGCGTCGTGCTGATCGGGGTTGTGCTCTCATCTCTGCACCAGTCCTTCCTCGGTGGCCTCTACCTGATCACCAAGGGCAAGCTGGATCCGCTTTGGTATAGCCCTTACCTGACGACTTTATTTTACCTGTCGGCAATACCGGCAGGGCTGGCAGTTACGGTGATGGCGCTCTATCTCTGCGTGCGCTCGTTGAATGTGCGGCTGGATGTAAGCATCCTGAGCGAAGTCAGCCGGGTGATAGCACCCTTGCTCGCGCTCTATGCGATTTTCCGCGCTGTAGACCTCTACACTCACGGCGCCATGCCCTACATGTTTCGCTGGCGCGAAGAGTCGCTCTCGTTCTGGCTGGAGATCGGGTTGTTCATCGTCGCACCTCTCGTTCTGCTGAGCATGGACAAGGTGCGCAACAATCCTCAGTATCTGTACTGGACCTGCTCCCTGGTAGTGATGGGATTCATGGCTAACCGGCTGAACGTGTCAATTACCGGGCTGCAGGCCAGTACAGGTATTTACTATGTCCCCAAATGGAGCGAGTTTGCTCCCACTCTGATGGTCATCACCGTCGCCGTACTTGCCTTTCGCTACGCTGTCATTTACCTCGACGTTTTGCCCAAG
>Ga0209577_10005981_pt1 | contig 11278 bp, 9 predicted proteins | sample GraSoiAngelo_109_FD_185874 | JGI IMG/M metagenome (GOLD analysis project Ga0209577, IMG submission 185874) | Grasslands soil microbial communities from the Angelo Coastal Reserve, California, USA - 14_0903_12_20cm (SPAdes) (version 2) | ecosystem: Environmental > Terrestrial > Soil > Grasslands ... | reverse complement strand
GCGGCGCCGCCCGGCGGCGCGCCTCGCCGCGCTGCACGCCCGCGCACTCCAGCGCGAGCGCCGCGTTGCCGATGGCGTCCCGCCAGGGCAGGAGCAGGTCGTGCTGGGGCATGAACGCAGAGGCGGTGCGCCTCTCGGCCGCGGACCCGCCCTTTCCGACCACGACCCGGCCGGCGTCGGGGTCCTGCAGGCCCGCGACGAGCTCGAGCAGGGTCGACTTGCCGCATCCCGACGGGCCGACAACGGCCACGACCTCGCCTGCGCGCACGCTCAGGTCGAAGCCCTCGAGGGCAACGACCGGCCCCCCGCGCCGGCGCGGGTAGCGGCGGGTCACCTCCTCGAGCCTGACCGCCTCCTCTTCAACTGAACGAGGCTCCTCAGCGGGAGCCTCGAGCCGCGTCGCCATCGCTCCCTCCGCGGGCATTACCCCACAGGTTCGAAGGGTCAGCGCCGGGCGACATCCGTCGTGGGCGCTATCTCAGCCCGCCTTCCCGCGAGCCCCCCTGGTTGTCGGTCTTGATGTTACCCGGCGGCCCGCGAGGTGATGCGGACGCGGAACCTGGCGCTCTGGCGGTGGCCGTGGCGGTCCACGGTCACGAGCCTGAGCGTGTACAAGCCGCCGCGCGCCCGCGCCCTGCCGCTCAGCCTGAGCACGAGACGGCCGTGGCGTCGCCGAGCGTGGCCCACGGCCATGGTCCGCCCGTGGCGTACCAGCCGTCCGCTGACCTTCTCCACGCGCCGACCGCGCAGGAACTTCAGCGTGCAGATCACCTTCAGCTTCTTCAGCCGCCTGCCCTTGACCACCTTGCACGAGATCTGGGCGTCGCGTCCGGCCGGCCCGCGGTCGCCCTTGTCGCCCTTGGGCCCCTGCGGCCCCTGTGGTCCCTGTGGTCCCTGTGGACCTTGCGGGAGCGGACCGCCCGTGCCGGACAGGGTCACGTCGGTGGGGCTGCCCGGCGCATTCGTTTCGATGTGCACCACCGCGCTGCGGGCGCCCTGCGCCTGCGGTGCAAAGCGAACCCCGATGACGCAGCTTCCGCCGGGTGCGATCAGCCCGCCGCAGTTGCTCGAACCGACGAAGAAGTCGTCGGCCCCGGGGTTCAGGCCGTTCTGGCCGAAGGTCTCGCCGTGCACCACGAGCAGCCCGGTGCCGTTGTTCGTGAGGGTGATCACGTGCGACGCGCTGACGTTGCCCTGGGGCGTCGTCGGGAACGCGCTCGGGGTCGACGCGTCGGCAGTCGGGGCCTCGTAGCTGATCTCGATCGACGCCGGCGTCCCCTGGGTCGGAACGACGCTGCTGAGCCCGGAGACGGAGTACGCCGAGCCACCTCCGCCCGAGCCGCTCGCCGTCCCGGCCTTGTCGTCGCCACCGCCACCGCCGCCGTACCAGCCCCCGCCGCCGCCGCCGCCGCCCTGAGGCCCCGTCGAGCCACCGCCACCGCCACCGCCGACCCCGAAGCTCCCGTTCCCGCCGGGTCCTCCATCGTTCGCGCTGTGGCCGCCGGCGATGCACCCGATGCCACCGTTGCCACCCTGATTCTGCGATCCGGCCTTGCCCGCCGAACCGACGCAGCTCGACTCGGTGCCATCCGCCCCTCCGACGCCACCGGCGTTGGTCCCGGTCGCGCCGCCACCGCCGGGGGCTACGAGGAGCCGTGATCCGAGCGTCTGGGAGTCGGGCTGCGAGCGCGGGACCGTCCGGATGTCGGAGGCGCCGCCGCCACCACCGCCCAGCGACTCCGGTCCTATCGCGGTGCCGTCCCCCCCGGAGCCGCCCCCGTTGAATCCGGGATTCGATCCGGGCCCGCCGGCGTCGACGGTGTTGGCGTCGCCGCCATTCCCGCCGACCTCGGCGTAGAGGAGCTGTCCCGGCACGACCTGGAGGTCGCTGGTCACCTGGAGGCCCTGGCCGCCGGCGGCGGTGTTCCCGTTGCTTCCACCCGACGCGCCGATCGCCACCACGTGGATGCTGGTCACGCCCTCCGGGACGGTGAACGTGTGCTCGGCAGCCGTGGTGAACGTGACGGTCTGGGTTGCGGCCTGAGCAGCCGCAGGCATGGCGAGAATGGCCGCCAGGGCCGCACCGAGCACGCGCTTGCTCACCCAGTGACCTTAAGCGCGACCAGGTGCGGGCGCAATACCCCGCCCGCCCGCCAGGGCGTTCACGAACACCTCGAGCTGCTTCGTCGTCCAGCACTCGAACACGCCGTCGCAGTACGCCTCGTAGGCCTGGATCACCGAGTCGCCGTAGTTCCAGTAGAGGCGCGGCTCCGGGTTCAGCCAGAACGTGCGGCCGGCGCGCTCGGAGATCCGAGCGAAGGCGTCGGCGTGCGGTTCGCGCCCATTCGTCCGCGCGTCGCCGAGCACGATCACGGTCGAGCGCGGGTCGAGGTCGTCCACCACCTGCCCCAGGAACTCGAGCCATACCCGCCCGTAGTCGGTGTAGCCGGAGACGTCGGCGACCCCGGCGTCGGTGGCGATGGCGTGCGAGATCGCGGCGAACGACCGCTCGCGCTCGAATACGTCGGTCACCTCGCTGATGCGCTCGACGAAGACGAACGAGCGCAGCTTGCGGAACGAGTCGTGCAGGGCGTGGAGGACGCTGAGGAAGAAGACCGACGCGCTGGTCACGCTCGTCGACACGTCGCAGAGGATGTAGAGCTCCGGCCGCCGCGGGCGCCGGTGGCGATAGCGTAGCCGCATCGGCACGCCGCCGGTCTCGAGCGAGGCGCGCATGGTGCGGCGGATGTCGACGACGGCCGAGCGGCGGCGGCCGCCCTGCTCGTGCCCGCGGGTGGCCAGCCGGCGCTTGAGCTGCGCCACCACGCGATGGACCGCCGCGAGGTCCTGCAGCGGCCCGCTGGGCAGCGCGCGGTCCAGCTCGCGCAGCGGCTTGGCCGGCGGCAGAGACTGGGTGCGCTCGATCAGGGCGCGCTCGAGCTCCCGGCGAAGGTGCCGCTCGAACTCGCGCAGCCGGTCCTGGGGGACGCTGTCGGGATCCGGAAGCTCACGCCCCGCCGCCTCCCCCTTCAGCTCGAGGGCCCGCCGGATCCGCTGCACGTCCACCCCGATCACGCCCGACCCCTCGCCCTGGCGCCCGAAGGCGGCGATCGCGAGCCGCGCCATGTCCCGCATCTCGCCGTCCGACCCGTGGCGCACGGCCTCGCGGATGCGTTCGCGCAGGTCCTCGAGGTCCAGGCGGTCGCCACCGCCGTAGCGCTCCTCCGTGAGCCCCCGCTCGACCGCCTCGCGCTCCACGGCGCGGAAGAAGAAGCGTTCGAAGACGATCTCGAATACCCGCCTGTCCTCCTGCGACTTGGCGAGCGTGGCCGCGAGCGCCTCTCGGAAGTCCTCCTGGTCGGTCCAGGACAGCTCCTCGAGCGCGTGGAACGCGTCGAGCAGCTCGGAGGTGCCGACCGCCAGCCCCTCGCGCCTCAGCTCATCGGCGAGCTCGAGCAGCCGCGGCGCGAACCCGGGAGGCCCGGCCTCGGGCAGGCCGCCGTAGATCGCCCGGCCCGCGGCCCGCGGGCGCCTCGCGCCGTTACCCGGTGCCGAGCTTCCCGAGGACGCCATCGCTCAGCTTGACCCCCACGCGCTCCGCAACCACGTCCAGGTCGGTGCGGTGCTTGACGATGATGCTCATCGTGCGCTGGAACACAGAGGCGTCGATGTCGTCGGCGCCGAGCATCAGGAGCGCGCGCGCCCAGTCGATCGACTCGGCGATCGAGGGCGGCTTCTTGAGGTCCAGTCCGCGGATCATGTGCACCACCTCGACGAGCTTCCGGGCCACGGTCTCCGACAGCTCGGGTGCGTGCAGCCGCACGATCTCGAGCTCCCGCTCGACGTCGGGGTAGTCGAGCCACAGGTACAGGCAGCGGCGCTTGAGCGCCTCGGTCAGCTCACGGGTGTTGTTCGAGGTGAGGAGCACGAGCGGCCGGCTCTGGGCCTCGATCACCCCGAGCTCGGGGATCGAGATCTGGAAGTCCGAGAGGACCTCGAGCAGCATGGCCTCGAACTCCTGGTCGGTCTTGTCGATCTCATCGATCAGCAGGACGACGGGGGACTCGTCCTCGATCGCCTGGAGGAGCGGGCGGCTGAGCAGGAACTCGGGGCCGAAGATGTCCTCCTGGACGGCCTCCCAGCCGGCGCCCGCGGCCTCGGCCTGGATCCGCAGGAGCTGCTTGCGGTAGTTCCACTCGTACAGCGCCTTTGCCTCGTCCAGGCCCTCGTAGCACTGGAGGCGGATCAGCTTGCGCTCGGTCGCCCGCGACAGCGCCTTCGCCAGCTCGGTCTTGCCCACGCCGGCCGGTCCCTCGACCAGGACCGGCTTGCCGAGCCTGGCGGCGAGGAACGACACCAGCACCGTGGACTCCCCCGCGAGGTACCCGACGGCCCCGAGGCCGTCCCGCATCGCCTCGACGCTCTCGGCGGGTTGGGTCACCGGCCTGAAGGATACTTTCGGCATGCTGGCCCGGCTCGCGGAGGTGATCGCCCAGTTCCCCCCGCTTCCCAGCCCCGGTCAGGGCAGCGAGGGCTTCCGCCGGATGATGGCGATCTTCGGGACCCTGATGGGCCTCGGCTTCGTGATCGGGATCGCCGGCCACATCTTCAAGGCGCGCTTCCTGGTGGCCGCGGGCGTGCTGCTCGTCTTCGCCGCGACCGGCCTCTTCCTGGTCGCCGTGGCCCAGCACGGGTAGCGCCGCCCGCCCCGAGGGACGGGCGGCGCTCCCGCGGCTACTTGACGGTGATCTGCTTCAGCAGGCCTTCCTTGAAGTGCGGCTTCCCGCCGTCGCGGTCGCTGATCGGGCAGAAGAGCACCCAGGTGCCGGGCGACTTCAGCGCGAACTGCAGGGTCTGCGACTTGCCCCCGTCGATGACGGCGCTCGTGGTGAAGCTCGACGGGTCGACGAACTTGGGCGGCGGACCATTCGAGGCGAGGCCCTTGAGGAGCTCGGCCTTGGACGGGTGGCCCGTCACGCGGAACGCACCGAGGAGGTGCAGGGCCGTCTTGCCCTTGCTGACGAACGTGACGTTCTGCGCGCCCGGCTTCAGCGCAGCACCGGAGAGATCCCACCTGTACTTGTCCTTGCCCACCTCGTTGGCGGTCACCGTGGAGGGCGTGCTCGGCAGCGAGCCCGAGGAGCCGGCAGTGACGGTGAACTTCAAATATCCGGGCGGCCCGCTGCCGCTGCCGGGTCCCGACGGAGGATCGAAGACGATGTAATTGCCCGGATCGAGGTTCAGGCTCGCCTCGTCGGTCTTGCCGGGCGGGGTCGGCCCGATGCCGCCCTCTGCCCGAAGCCAGTCCGGGATCTTCGGGTTGTTGGCCGCGACGATCTTGAACAGCTCCTGCGGCGTGTGGCCGTCGATCTTGGCCAGCTGAGCCTGATGGGGTGCCTTGCCGTTGTTGGTGACGCGAAGCGTGGTGAGGCCGCCCTTGATCGTCGCCGGCATGGCGTACTTCGCCGTCTTTCCGCTCTCGGTGATCGTCACCGACAACGTGTTACCGGCGGCGGCGCTCTTCTTCTTCGACTTCCCGCACGCGGAGACCGCGAGCACGGCTACTAGCGCCGCGACAACCACGACGAGCCACCTGGATGCTGTTTTCAAGTTCATCCTCCTGGGGGGAAATTTGGGACCGCGGCACCCTAGCGGGCGCGCGCGGCGATGCCAAGCCCGTCGCCGACCGGCAGCACCGAGGCCACCCAGCGCTCGTCGGCGATCAGCTCGGCGTTCAGGGCCCGGGCAGCCTCGAGGCTGTCGGGGTTCCACCTCACGGGAGCGCCGGGCGGCAGGGCCACCTCGCCCGACATGAGCAGGTTGTCGACCACCAGCAGCGCACGCTCGGTGAGCTTCGGCATCGCGAGCTCGATGTAGTCGCGGTACTCGATCTTCGCGGCGTCCACGAACAGGAGGTCGAACGGGCCGTCGAGCCCGGGGATCGTCTCGCGGGCGTCGCCCTCGACCAGCTCGATCCGGTCGGAGACGCCGGCCCGGGCGAAGAAGTCGCGCGCCTGGGCCGCGCGGGCGGGGTCGACCTCCAGCGTCACCACGCGCCCGCGGTCGAGCTGCTCCGCCATGTGCAGGGTGGAATAGCCGATCGCCGTGCCCACCTCGAGCACCACCGGGTCCATCGCCCGGCACAGCGCCGCCAGCAGGCGGCCGGTCTCCCAGTGCACGATCGGCACCCCGTCCCGCTCGGCCAGGGCCTCCATCTCGGCCATAACCGGTCCCCGCCCGGGCCGGAGCGAGGTGAGGTACGCGGCGACGTGGTCGGCGAGGATCGTCATCTGGCGAGGCCCGGCGAGGGGGGCGCCCTGCAGGTTCGCACTTGGGTGGGGACCGTGTAGGCCCGGTCGTCGGAGAGGTAGGCGAGCGGGCGAATGCGGACGCTTCCGAACGGCAGCCGGGCGCGTGGGATGGCGATCGCGCGCCCACCGTCGCTGCTGGCAACGAGCCGGCCGCCCGCGTAGACCTCGACCTGGGCCACGTCGCTGCGGTCGGGCCCCCGTAGCCTGATGTGCACGGTCGAGGCCACGCATGCCGGCCCCGCCGGCGAATGCCCAGGCCTGAAGCGGAGCGCCGCATGGAGCCGTGGATGGACCAGGCACGAGGCGCCGCTGCAGGTGCGCAGGTTGGCGAGCCGCCGGGCCAGGTCCGCCTCGATCGCCGCGTACGCCGGCTGAAGGTCGCGGTTCACCAGCTCGTCGGGGTCCGCGAGGAGGTCGTACAGCTCGCGCTGCCCGTCCGAGTACTCGGCGTAGAACCAGCGGTTTGTCCTGATCGCGGCGAAGGTCACGAAAGGCACGTGATAGAGGCCTTCGATGAGCAGGTCGCGGCCTGGCTCGAGCTGCCCGTGGCGCATGAGCGGATAAAGCGAAATGCCGTCCTCGACCCGTCCCGGACGCGCGCCCGTCGCCGCGAGGATCGTGGGCGCCAGGTCCTGGTTCGACACCAGCTGGGGGCGGCGCACGCCCTGGGGGATCCCGGGTCCGCTCACGATGAGCGGCACGCGGATGGCCGGCTCGTAGGGAACGATCTTCTCGCGGGGGATGCGGTGCTCGCCGTGGAAGTAGCCGTTGTCGGAGGTGAAGATGATCAGCGTCCGACCCAGCTGCCCGGTGCGCTGGAGGGTGTCCACGATGCGCCCGACCGCCCGGTCCACGGCCTGCAGCGTCTCGAGCTCCTGCTGGTAGTTCTCGCGGATCGCCGACTGGATGCTGTCGCTGAGCCGCGGGTAGGCCTGGATCTCGGTGGGCTTGTCGCTCAGGTCGGCCTCGTCGAACGACGGCGGCCGCGGCAGCGGAGCCCAGGCGAACCGGTTGCGGTCCTGGGGCGCCGGCGTGGGCGTGTGGAAGCCCGGCGGGTCGTCACGCTCGTGGAAGGGCGAGAGGCTGAAGTGCGGCGCCAGAAAGGCCGTCCAGAGGAAGAAGGGGCGAGGGCCCCGCGATGCCTCCGTGATCAGGTCGGTGGCCTTCCGTGCCAGGACGTCGGTGGAGTAATTCGCCGGGGTGGGCGGGTAGTGGGTGAGCCGCCCGTCGTCGTTCGTCGTGAACCCGAAGTAGCTGTAGGTGGTCGGGTCGACGAGGGCGTGCCAGTCGCTCCACCCGGGCGGGACCTGCAAGGGGTCGCGCGTGCCGTAGCGGTTCAGGTACTTCCCGACGTGCATCGTCCGGTAGCCGGCCGCCTGGAGCCAGACGGGGAGCGTGTTGGTGCTGTCGAGCTTGTAGAAGCTCCCGAACGGGAGGACGTTGTCGAAGACGCCGTGGTTGTGCGCGTACTGACCGGTCAGGAAGGTCGCCCGCGATGGGCAGCAGAGCGAGTACGAGACGAACGAGTTCTCGAACGTCACGCCGCGGCCGGCCAGCTCGCGCTGGACGATCGGCATGGCCCAGAGCGTGTTCGCGGTCTGGTCGTCGGTCTCGATCACCACGACGTTGGGCCGGGGGGCGGCGCTCGCACTGGCGGGCGCGGCCGCGGCGAGACAGCCGAGGGCCAACGCGGCCGCCGCGATGCGGGCGATGGCTTTCCCCGGCACGGGCAACACCATATGGGGGCCGTTTATCCTGCGCGGTCGAGCAACCCGAGAGGAGTGCGATGGTCGTCGAGGCCCCCTCAGGGCTCGAGGGAGTCGTAGCTTTCCGGACCGAGATCGCCGAGCCCGACAAGGCGGGCGGGGCACTCCGCTACCGGGGCGTCGACATCGAGGACCTCGTCGGCCACGTTCCGTTCGCGAAGGTCTGGGGCCTGCTCGTGGACGGCGCGTACGAGCCCGGGCTGCCGCCCGCTGTCCCCTACCCGATCCCGCTCCGCACCGGCGACACCCGCGTGGACGTGCAGGCCGGGCTGGCGCAGCTCGCGCCGTCGTGGGGCTTCCGGCAGCTGCTCGACATCTCCGACGACGAGGCCAGGGACAACCTCGCCCGCGCCTCGGTCATGGCGCTGTCGTTCGTGGCCCAGTCCGCGCGAGGGATGGGGAAGCCGCCGGTCCCGGAGAGCGAGGTGGACAGGGCCAGGTCGATCCCCGAGCGCTTCCTGGTCCGCTGGCGAGGCGAAGCCGATCCGGACCACGTGAAGGCGATCGATGCCTACTGGATCTCGGCCGCCGAGCACGGGATCAACGCCTCCACGTTCGTCGCGCGCATTGTCGCCTCCACGGGGGCCGACGTGGCGGCCGCACTGTCGGCCGCGGTCGGCGCGCTCTCGGGCCCGCTCCATGGCGGCGCGCCGTCGCGCGTGCTCCAGATGCTCGATGACGTCGAGCATTCCGGCGACGCCCGCGCCTACGTCAAGTCGGTGCTCGACCGCGGCGACCGCCTGATGGGCTTCGGGCACCGCGTCTATCGCGCCGAGGACCCCCGCGCACGCGTCCTGCGCCGGACGGCGCGCGAGATCCGCGCGCCCCGAATCGAGGTGGCCGAGACGCTCGAGGAGGCGGCGCTCGCGGAGCTCCAGGAGCGGCACCCCGAGCGGGTCCTCGCAACCAACGTCGAGTTCTGGTCCGCGGTCGTCCTCGACTTCGCGGGCGTGCCGCCGGATCTCTTCACGCCGATGTTCTCGTGCGCCCGCGTGGCCGGGTGGTCGGCGCACATCATGGAGCAGAAGCGCGAGGGCCGGTTGATCCGGCCGACGGCCGCGTACGTCGGACCCGAGCCACGGTCTCCCGACGACATCTGACATGGAGACGGCGACCACACCGCAGCCGACGCCGCCCCAGCAGGGCGTCTCCTCGTTCGCCAAGTCGCTCTTCCTCGGCGAGATCCACGAGGACCTCGTGTTCCCGTACCCGGAGCCGGACGACGAGGAGCGCCGGAAGATCCACGCGCTGGTGCGCTCCTGCCGCGAGTTCGCGGAGCACTACGACCAGCGCGCCGTGGAGGAGCGCGGCTGGATCGGCGACGACGAGATCCGCGAGCTGGGCGAGCGCGGATTGCTCGGCCTGTACGTACCCGAGGAGTACGGCGGGGCGGGGCTGTCCCAGACCGGCTACTGCCGGGTCTCCGAGGAGTTCGCGCAGATCGACGCCACGCTGTCGGTTGTGATGGGCGTGCACCAGTCGATCGGGATGAAGGGGATCGTCCTGTTCGGCAGCGACGAGCAGAAGTCGCGCCTCCTCCCGGACCTCGCCTCGGGCCGCAAGCTCGCCGGCTTCGCGCTGACCGAGCCGGACGCGGGCTCCGACGCCTACCACCTCCGGTCGCGGGCGGTCCGGGAGCCCGACGGGTCGTGGCGGCTGAACGGCGAGAAGCGCTACATCGGCAACGGCGGGACCGGCGACGTCTTCGTCACGTTCGCGCGCACCGAGATCGACGGCGAGGACCGCCACACCGCGTTCATCGTCGAGCGGGGGATGAAGGGCTTCGAGGTCGGCGAGCGCTACGACACGATGGGCCTGCGCGGCAACGACCTCCGCCGCCTCTACTTCAAGGACCTGCGGATCCCGCCGGAGAACGTGCTGGGCGAGCCCGGCGAGGGGTTCCGCACGGCGATGCAGATCCTGAACAACGGGCGGCTGTCGCTCGGGACGGGCTCCGTGGGCGCCTCGAAGTGGCTGCTCGACAGGGTGATCCAGCACGTGAAGGAGCGCCGCCAGTTCGACCGCCCGCTCGCGGATTTCGAGCTGGTCCAGGAGAAGATCGGCTGGATGGTCTCGTTCACCTTCGGGCTCGAGTCGATGGCCTACCTGACGACGGGCCTGGTGGACAGGGGCATCCCCGACTACTCGCTGGAGTCCGCGATCTGCAAGGTCTCGGGCACGGAGTTCATGTGGTACGCGGCCAACCGCGCCCTCCAGCTCAAGGGCGGAGAGGGGTACATGCGCGACCAGCCATACGAGAAGCTGCTCCGCGACATCCGGATCTTCCCGATCTTCGAGGGCGCCAACGACGTGATGCGCGCGTTCATCGCCCTGTCGGGGATGAAGCCGCTCGGCGAGGAGCTGAAGGAGCTCGCCGACATCTCCCTGTCCGAGCCGATCGGGTCGCTGGGCGTGCTGGCCGACTACGTGGCCGGCCGCATCCAGCGCGAGGTGCGGCCCGACCGGGTCACGAGGGCGCATCCAGAGCTGTCCGCGCTCGCCGAGCCCGTGACGGATCAGGTCAAGCGCCTTCGCGAGGTGAGCGAGGCCCAGCTCCGCAAGCACCGGGACGGCATCGCCGAGCGGCAGTTCGTGCAGAAGCGGCTGTCCGACGCGGTGTCGGACATCTACGCGCAGATCGCCGTGCTCTCCCGCGTGACGGCGATTTTCGAGGAGCAGGGTGTCGGGCCGTCCGGGCAGGAGCGCTACATCGCCGAGACCTTCTGCCCGCGCGCGGCGCGCCGCGTACGCTCGAACCTCGACCAGGTGGAGACCAACGACGACGAGCGGATGGCCGCGATCGCCAAGCTCGCCTACAAGCGCGGCGAGTACGGCTACGCGCTGTTCGACGAGTGATGCCCCGCACGCGGCGCCGCGAGCTGCTCGTGGTCGGTGCGGCCGGGGCGCTCGGGGCGCGAATTCCATCGGCGGAGGCCCGCAGGCGCTCCCGGCGCTCCCGTCTGTACGACGTCGTGGTGGTCGGCGCCGGCCTCTCCGGGCTGATTGCCGCCCGCGCTGTCCGGAGGGCGGGCAGGTCCGTGCTGGTGCTCGAGGCGCGGCACCGAGTGGGCGGGCGCAACCTCGACCACTCGATCGGGCGCGACAAGGTCGCGGAGCTGGGCGGGGAGTGGGCTGGGCCGGGCCAGGATCGCGTGCTCGGGCTGGCAAGGGAGCTCGGAGTGAAGACGTTTCCGACCCACG
>Ga0209577_10005979_pt1 | contig 11282 bp, 8 predicted proteins | sample GraSoiAngelo_109_FD_185874 | JGI IMG/M metagenome (GOLD analysis project Ga0209577, IMG submission 185874) | Grasslands soil microbial communities from the Angelo Coastal Reserve, California, USA - 14_0903_12_20cm (SPAdes) (version 2) | ecosystem: Environmental > Terrestrial > Soil > Grasslands ... | reverse complement strand
CGCAAGCCACCGCAGTTCTTACCCACGGTTCCCCTCAACCCCCGAGGCTGAAACTTTTATCCTGGTCATTCCGAGCAAGCCCTCAAGGCTTGCCATTATGCGGGCAGCGAGGGATCTCGGTGTTATTATCACTCCACCTAGTTCACAGCCTCTTCAGTCCTGGTCACCCGCCCACCCTGCCGCCGAACCTCATCCACCGTCGCGCGGCCTTTTTCTTGGTCCAGGTGTCTGATCGCGTCCTCCACCACGTTCACTTTGTACCCGCGTGACATCAACCCTCGTGCCGCCCGTTCCACGCAAATTTCCGTCACGACGCCATAAAGGAAAATTTCCCGATCCTTCCCCAGCCTCCCGAGCAGCGCCTCGATATTCGGATTCGTGAACACATCCAAGGCTTGCTTCTCAATAATGATCTGTTCATAGCGTCCGAGGTCCGCAGGCAAATCCAGTCTCCGATTGGGCACCACCAGATGCTTTGCCAGCACCGTGCCCGAGACCTTCTGCTGCCCGGGCGTACCCACGAGACAGTGCGGCGGATAATCCCGGAACTCAGGATCGCTCGGCTGATGTCGATCTGTGCTCGACACGACTAGAATCTGATGCGACGCCGCCCACTGATTAAGCCGTTGAATATTGGGTATAATCTTCTCGGCTCCGGGAATGTACAATTTCCCGCCCGGATCCATGAAATCGACCTGCGTATCAACATCCCAGAACAACCAACTCATACCACTCCCCTTCGCGTAACCGGCTGCGCGAAGCGGCTGCGAAAATCTTCCAAGAGCCTCTGCAATTCCCGGCTAAAACGCACCGGATAGGGATGTGCCTGATCCAGACCATGGCACTGTTCCGGGAGTCTGGCCAACTCCATCTGAGCGTGTTCGCGAACCTCTTCGATTTTCGGCGACCTTGCCAGACGCTCGCCATCCCGCATCACGCAAGCGAGCAGCGGCTTCCCCTCGCCATATTTTTCAGTCCAGTGCGCAATAACATCCTCGGCGTACCTTTGATCCGAGCTTTGCAAGCGGTAAACCTGCTTGCATCCCGGATAAGTCGCTTTCCCCCCCGGGCTCAACTTGGCGCGATACGACGGACGCTCGCCCGCATACACATCCACCAGTTTGTAAACTCCGCCCAGCGTAGGAGCGTCTTTGGAAGCAGCCAGGCTCGTCCCCACGCCGAATGCGTCGACCACCGCGCCACGCGCTAGTAGGTCGCTGATCACGAATTCGTCGAGATCGCTGGTGGCAAAAATCTGGGTGTCACTGAGGCCCGCCTGGTCCAGCCGCCGCCGTACTGCCCGGGAAAGCTCCACCACATCTCCGCTATCGAGCCGCACCGCCTTAGGATGCAGTCCGGCCTGGATAATTTTGTCGACGGCCGCCAGCGTGTCGTAAGTGTCCACCAGCAACATGGCGTGATCAGGAAAAATCTTTTGGAAACGACGGAACGCTTCCTCCTCATCGTCGTAGGCCATCACAAACGAGTGTGCCAGCGTCCCAAACGTGGGAATTCCGAATCGCCGTCCTGTTTCGACGTTGGAAGTCCCGATGCAGCCCCCAATGTAAGCCGCTCGGGCGGCGAGCGTCCCGGCCTCCGGGCTATGAGCGCGCCGCGTGCCAAATTCAATGACGCTCCTGCCCTGCGCCGCCCGCACCACACGCGCCGCCTTCGAGGCAATCATCGTCTGAAACGTGATCATGGAGAGCAAATAGGTCTCGACGATCTGCCCTTCAATGATGGGAGCGGTGACCCGCAGCAGCGGTTCCTCCTGAAATACCGGTGTGCCTTCCGGAATCGCCCACACCTCGCCGGTAAAGCGAAACCTCCTAAGATAGTCGAAGAATTTGTCGCTGACCTGCCGAAAAACCGGCTGCTTCCGCAAAAACTCGATATCTGCCGGCTCAAACTCGAGACTCTCCAGATAATCCAGCACCTGCTCCAGTCCTGCGGCGACCAGGTAGTTCCGCTCCGGCGGCAAAGACCGTATGAACAGTTCAAAGCTCGCTTTGGCCCGGAAGTTGTTCTCGAAATACGCCGCCGCCATCGTGAGTTCGTAAAGATCGGTAAGCAGCGCGGAATGGCGGGCTTCTAACAAGATGTCCCTCAAAGGAATTATAGGAGACGGCAGGGAAGCTTAGGCCTGCCGAGGTGGAATAAGTAGTCCTTGTCGCTCAAATCGCGCTCAATCGCCAATTGGGAACAGCGTGTGTTTTGGGGAAGGCATGGGCACCGCTCCTTTGCGGTCGCGCCACAGAATTTTATTAAGCACCGCGGCATCGGCAGCGTCGGGACGAGAAAAGTTCATCTTCTTGGAGACTTCCGCGCCCGGTCCTTGGGCCGGGTTCATCTGATAGATCAGCCGGTTGTCGCGGTTGCGCCAATCGGCAGTAAAGGCCGCCTGCTCTCCCGGCCCGGAAAACAGCGGCGCCATTACGGGAGCGTAAGCATCGTTCTGATTCATGGGCGGCAGCCCGAGCAGCACTTCCATGGTGTGCACCAGGTTCACCGTGGTGTAGAACTGGTGCGCGACAAACGGATGCTCCACCGTTCCTGGCGAATACTTGCTGATGACCAGCGCGATGGAGCGATGCGCATCCACGTGATCGGCGCCGTTCTGCGCGTCATCTTCTACCACGAAAATCGCCGTCTCGTCCCAGTACGGGCTATGGGAAACAGCTTCCACCACACGGCCTAGGGCGAGGTCGTTGTCCGCAACTGAGGCGGCCGGACGAGGCATCCCCGGTCGAGTTCCCGCCGTGTGGTCATCGGGAAGATAGAGCAGGACAAAGCTGGGCAACTCCGCTCCCTTCCCCTCCTGGCGAGCCCGAACAAATCCCTCAAATTCATTCAAGAATTCGTCCGCTCGCAGCTGGTCCGGATAGTCCAGCCGGAAATTCGGATACACGGGATTGAAATGGTCCCGCAATTCCGCCTTGGTTCCAACCGTGCGCTTGAACAGGGGCACAGCCCAGGGCCAAAAACTTGCCGCCCCATGCGGCTGCCCCACATTTGACGGCAAAGCCTCCCCTGGCTTGACTGCCCGGCGTGAACACTGTTCTCGTTCCCCCTTCGTCTCTTCTCGCGGCGACGCGCTCCCCGCCTCAGGCAGGCACCATTCCACATCGATAAATTCGCCGTAGTCGCGGTAGCTCAGCCCGTGGCGCGACAGATTGCCCCACAGAAAACCGGTTTGCGGATCATCCACATCGGCCTCGCCATGGTCCAGAGCATATTCTCCGGCGACCGTGCCGCCAAAATCATACGTACGTTCATTGCTGCGATACGCAATCTGCCAGGTCTTCTCGTTGTAGTCGCTGGTGATCGCGGCATTAGACCAGATATGCCCGTCTCCCGAGACTTCTCCACTATCGTAAAAGTTGTCCAGCACTCCAAACTGAAGCGCCAGCTTGTGCGCATTGGGAGTGATGTCTGAGCCATACATGGTGAGGGACGCATCCCCGTTGCCCACCTTCAAATCGCCGAGAATCTGATCGTAGGTTCGATTCTCCCTGATGACGTAGATCACGTGGCGAATGGGATTAGCTCCGCTGGGGAATATGATCTTTCCCGGATCTTCGCCAACCAGATTGTTCTCCTCAACTTCCCGCGTCAGCTCCCCCAGACTTCCTTCCAGCTTCGTCAAGTTCAGGCGCGCGACCGAGCCCCTCAGCAATTCGGCAATGTAAGGATGAGTGGGGTGTCTCTTTTCTGTCGTGATGACGTTGGGGCCCGCGTTGGGCCCAGTTCCTTCCCCTTTCGCGGTTGCGATCAACAGATCGTCCCCGCGCACCGCGAGCGCGCTCGGATACCAATCCGTGGGAATAAAGCCGGTTGCCGAGCGTTGTCCGTTTTCCTCCCTGCCATCACGAATCCCGGAGAGATCAAAAACGGCAACGGCATTGAGCGAGGAGTCCGCGACAAACAGGCGCTTGCCGTCATCGGACATCGCCAGAGCGCTGGGAGAAGTTCCCGAATACTGCTGGCCGGGCAAACGTGTGCCCAGGAACCTGACCGGCTTGCCGTCCGCCGGGGACGCCACAGCAACCGTATCCGCGTTGGACAGCGCGACGTACAGTTCCTTCTCGTCCGGGCTCAACAGCATGGCGGTTGGATGCGACCCTGGGTCGGTCGAATTCTTCGGCGGCAGCAGCGGAATCCAGCGGGTTATTTTTCCCTTGGCCAAATCCAGTTCAGCAACCCGCGATGCATTCCACAAACTGCACCAGGCGCGACGTCCGTCGCGGCTCGCCACCACGGTATAGGGAAAAGACGCGGGCACCAGCTCATTTGTGCTCAGGTCGAACGTCTTAACAGTTCGCCCTGTCCTCACATCGAGCAGGATTACATTGTCGGAAAGATTATTGGCAACCAGCAATCGTTCGCCGACCGTCCAGGCCAGACCCGCCGGGAACGAGATTGCTTGCCCCTTCGGCAGTTTGGCTAGTTCCTTCGCAATTCGCTTGTTGGAGGCAAGCTTCTGCGGAGGAATCTTAATGAACCGCTCGCGAGCGACTCTGCCATCATGAAAGCTGTAAACCGCAATTCCGTTGCCCGTGTCTCCAGGCTTCTCACCGTTCGGGTCAGTGATGGAGCCCACAGAAGCATAAAGATGTTTCCCGTCCGCTCCGAAAACCAAACCCAGAAAATAACTCTGGTGCCCATCTTCCGGGAAACGTTGGTCGGGAAAGTCCGAAAGCTTATTGGTGCTCAAGTCCAGAACAGCAATAGATTGATGCGCCATATCCTCCTGGTCACCATAACCATCATTCAGCAGGGCGGCGTAGCGTCCATCGGGACTGAGCGCGATGGTGGCCGGAAAGCTGTTCGTAGTCGCAATTCGGCCAATCGAAGGTGTCCTCAGCCCTTTGCTGGTCGGAAGATGGATGACGTGGCGGTCCGATCTTTGCCCTAAAGCCAGAAACAAGAAACTGAGCGGCAAGACAGCAGTAGCGAAACGCGGCAGGAGCTGCAAGCGAATCTCCTCAGCAACGATCTAATGAGGCCGCCCCCATCTTAACAGGCGAGGTTGACCACCGACCTATTCTGGAGTGGAGCGGAGCGAGCCTATTCGCTGGCAAATGGACCCCGCGAAGAAGGACGCCTACCTTCTCCTGACCGCCGCAGATTTTGGACCCGTTGACGGTCTGCACAATTCAGCTTGATTCGAGGAAACTCTGCGCTCAAGCGCCACCCCTCTTCAGCCGCAAAGCGGCGCCCAAATGAAGCCCACGGGCAAGCCACGGGTCAAACCATCCGCCTGGAACAAGCTCCGCAGAGGCGATGGAATTGGTTGCCTTCAGTTCACGCCTGAATACAGCAAAAACGACTCAACGTGTCTCCCGGATCGGGGCAACCTCTCCTCCGACGTTATGCCGCACATCCCGGCCCCGCACCCAGAAGATCACGTCCTCCGCAATGTTGGTCGCATGGTCGGCAACGCGTTCCAGGTTTCGTGCCACCAATAACGCATCCAAGGCCTGGCGCGTGACCGCCGGAGCATCGTTCATCTTTCGAACCAATACGATGAAGGCCTCATCGCGCATGCGATCCACCACGTTGTCCATTTCCAAGACTGCCTGCGCCAATTCTGCTTTGCCTTCGATGAACGATTCCAGAGCCCGCCGCACCATGGCCGAAACCGCGGCCGCCATCCGTGGAATATCGACCGGGAGCTCCGTCGCCGGCAACTCCACCATGTCCATGACCCGTTCGGCGATGTTCACCGCCTGATCTCCCACGCGCTCCAGATCGGAATTGATTTTCGTAACCGCAAGAATGAAGCGCAGATCGACCGCCATGGGCTGCTGTAAAGCCAGGAGGTCGAAAGCCAGCTCATCGATCTCCCGCTCCGCCGCGTTGATGCGTGACTCGTCCTCCAGCACCATGTGACAGCGCTTTAAATCGCGTTCCACATAAGCCTGGCAGGCGCGATCCACCGCCTGTTCCGCCAGCCCGCCCATGCGAAGCAATTTCTCCCGAAGCTCATCCAATCCTTGTTGAAACCGCGTACGCATTATCCAAACCTGCCGGTGATGTAGTCTTCTGTTCTCTTATCCGAGGGATTCGTAAAAATCTTCTCGGTCTTATCGAATTCAATCAAATTTCCCAACAGGAAGAATCCCGTGTATTCGGCCACCCGCGACGCCTGCTGCATATTGTGCGTCACAATCACAATGGTGTAACGCTGTTTCAACTGGAAGATCAGTTCTTCAATCTTGCTGGTCGAGATAGGATCCAGTGCCGAACAGGGCTCGTCCATGAGCAACACCTGCGGCTCGACGGCCAACGCCCGCGCGATGCACAGCCTTTGCTGCTGCCCCCCTGACAAGCTCGCTCCCGACTGCTTACGCAGCGCATCTTTCACCTCATGCCAAAGTGCCGCCATCGTGAGCGATCGCTCTACGATTTCGTCCAACTGCCGGCGATCGCGAAAACCATTCAGCTTCAGTCCCGCCGCCACATTGTCATAGATCGACATCGTGGGAAAGGGATTGGGCTTCTGAAACACCATGCCAATTCGACGCCGGACTTGGGTTGCAGAAGTGCCGTTGTAAACGTTTAAGTCCCCAATCCGGATTTGCCCGCTCACCCGCGCCTCCGGCACGGTCTCGTGCATGCGGTTAATGCAGCGCACGAAGGTCGACTTCCCACACCCTGAAGGCCCGATGATCGCCGTCGCATGGTTGGCCGACATCTTGAGGGTGATATCGTGCACGGCCCGCGTCTTGCCAAACCAGGCATTCAAATGCTCGACCTGAATATCGACGCCCATCTCAGCTCGACCCCTTCAGCATGCCGCGTCCTGCCACCAGCCGCACCGCGCTGACCGAAACCACGATAAGCACAATCAGGACGAGCGCCCCCGCCCAGGCTTGCCGGTGCCATTCGTCGAACGGCGAAATCGCGTACACGAAAATCTGCAGCGGCAACGCAGCGGTTGGCTGATTCATATTCCAGTTCCAGTAGGTATTACCAAACGCCGTAAACAGCAGGGGTGCGGTCTCTCCTGCCACGCGCGCAAACGCCAGCATCACCCCCGTGATCACGCCCGACATGGCCGTGCGCAGCGTGATGGAAATCGTCGTGCGCCAGCGTGAAACTCCCAACCCATAGGCTGCCTCGCGCACCGCAGTTGGAACCAGCAGCACCATTTCTTCCGTCGCCCGCGTGATCGTGGGAATCATCATGATCGCGAGTGCAACCCCGCCCGCCAGTGCCGAGAAATGCCTCTGTCTCAGCACCACAATCCCGTAAGCCACGATGCCGATCACGATAGACGGAACCCCGTTCAAAACGTCGGCGGTGAATCGGATTAGGTCGCCCAAGCGATTCCGACCATATTCGGCGAGGTAAACACCCGCGCCAATTCCCACCGGCACGCCTATAACACTGGCAATTCCCAAAATCAGTGCCGAGCCGGCAATGGCGTTAGCCATCCCTCCTCCGGCCTCTCCCACGGGCTTCGGCGTCTGGCTGAGGAACGCCCAATTCAGGGAACCGATACCCTTGTAGACCAAGTACCCGAAAACCGCGCCAAGAGGCAGCAAAACCAGCACGACGGCGCTACCTGCCGCGAATGTAGCCAGCAAGTCGATGGCCCGCCGCCAAAGGCTCACGCTAAGGTCTGCCTGACTTGCCTTTAGTGTCATCGCCCTAGACATGGCTCCTCGCTGGGGTACCGCGAGTCACGCTCCACACCAGCAACTGGGCCAGAACATTGACCACGATGGTCACCAGGAACAATGCCAACCCGACCTCGACCAGCGAACTCAGGTACAACTCGCCGCTCGCTTCGCTGAACTCGTTGGCGATCACGCTGGCCATTGTGTAACCGGGTGCAAATAGCGATTTGGCGATCTCGGGACGGTTGCCGATCACCATGGTGACCGCCATGGTTTCGCCCAGGGCTCGGCCTAATCCCAGAATTATTCCCCCCCAAATGCCCGCGCGAGCGTTACCTAGCACGCCCATCCGGATCATCTCCCAGCGCGTAGCGCCGAGCGCCAGCACAGCCTCTCTCTGCTGTTGCGGCACTGCTGTCATCACTTCGCGTGTAATCGAGGAAATAATCGGGACAATCATGATGGCCAGAATGACTCCCGCGGCGAGCATGCCGATCCCATAAGGTGGCCCCTCGACGAGACCTGTCCACCCCAAATAACGCGCCAGCCACGGCTGCACGCTTTGGCGCAAGAGCGGTACGAGCACAAAAATTGCCCATAGGCCATAAATCACGCTGGGAATTGCCGCCAGCAGCTCAGTCGTGAAGGCGAGAGGAGTGCGCAACCAGCGCGGCGACATCTCGGTAATGAATACGGCAACCCCAATCGCCAGCGGAACTGCGATCAACAGGGCCAGCAGAGAAGATACAATTGTGCCGTAGACGAAGGATAAGGCGCCGTATCGGTCATTGACCGGATCCCAGTCGCTCTGAAAAAAGAATCTCCAGCCAAACGCGTGCCGGGCCAATGTCCCTTTGGTAGTTAATTCGTAGATGATCAGGTATACCAAAAGCAGCACGGTCAGCCCGCATGCCAGCATGGCAAACTGAAAGGTGCGGTCCGCCCACTGGCTGGTTGAGTCTTTGATCAGAAACTCGGGTTTCGCCGGTGGCTGCGCCGCAAGTGCCGGCCCTACCGCCAGTTCCGGACTAGTCAGGGGGTGCGCTCCCACGGCTCGGTTGGCCACGGGCTCAATCTAGCAGAACCGTGTTACAGGAGTGTTAAAACGCCTGGGCGCACCAACAAAAAGGGCGACTGGTTAGCAGCCGCCCCACTCCATAAGTCCCCCTCCCGTTTACAACCTTCTTGCCCGGGCCATTCTGACATCGGGCATGCCATGCTGCGGTACTGAACTCTTCATTGCGGCTGCCGTACTCTGGGCCGCGCTCCCGCCTCCGCAGAACCCGGAGTCGAACGGCAGCTTCCCCAGAAGTTGCGGCTCCACCCGAGCCATGGTTGCCGCTTCAAAGCCAGAAGCCACCTTGATCAAAGTTGGCTCGCTATAGGCTGTACCCATAAAGCTGATACCCAGGGGCACGCCATAGGTTGTGCCCATGGGCACGTTGATAATCGGATATCCCGCGATCGCGCATGGCGACGAGGTTCCGAAAATGAAGTGATCGCCGTTAATCAAGTCGGTGGTCCAGGCCGGCTCGTCCGTTGGCGCCACGACTGCGTCCAGATTGTACTTTTCGAGCACCGCATCGATTCCCTGCGCGCCACCGAGTTGCTTATCCAGAGCGACAGCTTGCTGGTATTGCTGAATCGTCGCCGGGTCGTTCACGTCAATCGCCTGGGATAACAGGAATATCTCCTGTCCGAAGTACCTCAACTCCTGGTCGGCGTGGGCTTCGTTGAATCGAATCGCATCCGCAAGGCTTTGAATCGGCACACCCACCCGCGTCGCGAGATAAGCATTCAGGTCCTTCTTGAAATCGAACAGGAGAACGAAGAACTCAGGACTGGAATTGATGGCGCTGAGGTCGGGAATATCGGCGGGATCAATAACCACGGCACCGGCATTCTTCATCGCCTCGACCGCCTGCTCGTACACCGCATCAACTTTGGGACTGAAACCGGTGACCCCGCTGCGCGCAATCCCGATGCGCGCCCCGCTGAGTCCGTTGGGATCGAGGAACTGGGTGTAATCGGAAAAGACCTTGTCCCGATGGACAGCGGTAGCCGGATCGCGGGGGTCGGGGCTGGCGCTGGCAATGGCCCCCAGTACCACGGCGGCATCGGCCACCGTCCGCCCATGTGGTCCCACCGTGTCCTGGTTATGGGAGATAGGCACGACCCCAGCCCGGCTGGTCAGGCCGACCGTTGGTTTAATGCCCACGACGCCGTTGGTATTTGCGGGACAAACGATGCTGCCGTCGGTTTCCGTCCCCAGCGCGCCGGCGGCGAAATTTGCCGATACTGCCGCTCCGGAGCCGGAGCTTGAGCCGCACGGGTTGCGATCGATGGCGTAGGGATTGTTCGACTGCCCGCCTATGCCCGACCATCCGCTGGAGGAAAATAACGAGCGAAAATTGGCCCACTCACTCAGGTTGGTCTTGCCCATGATCACCGCACCCACCGCCCGCAGCTTGGCGGCCACCGTGGAATCCATGGTGGGCGGCGTTCCAACCAGGGCAAGAGATCCGGCTGTAGTCTGCATGCGATCGGCGGTATCAATGTTCGCTTTCAGCAGAATGGGAATGCCATGCAGAGGGCCGCGTACGTGCCCGCTGTTGCGCTCCTGATCCAACTGCTTCGCAATGGCGCGCGCGTCAGGGTTGATTTCGATGATCGCATTAACGCCAGGGCCGCTCCGATCGAAGTTCTTGATCCGCGTCAGATAGTAGTCAACCAGGTGAAGCGAAGTCAGTCCGCCGCTGCCCATCATCGCCTGTAGCTGAGCGATGGTGAGTTCGTTGAAGTTACTCGGGGCAGCGCTGGCATCAGTCTGGGCTCGAGCGGGCGTCGCGACTCCCAGCAATGAAGCGGCACCCCCGGAGAGTACGGAGACCCCCGCTCCGGCAACCGCGCCCATTTTTAGAAAATTTCTACGGCCAATTTCGATGGTTTTGCGTTTTTGGACAAGAGAATGAGCGCTTTCGAATAAGTCTTCCACGCGGCGGCGAAGGTCAGACAGGTTCTGCGATGACATCAGAGTTACCTCCTTCGATTTTGCGCGGGTGCCGAGGCGAAGCGATTTGCGGTCCGCCGCGGCCAGCGGCGAACGATGGGAAATGAGCAATCTGATTTGAGAAGGCGTCACCAGCCCTGCCGGGACCCCAAGAAAATTGCAAGAGAAGCCGATGACGTCAGACGTTAGGGCGTATCGTTTTAGACGCTTAAGGTGTCCCCTAGTCTCGATCGCGGACACGGATTATGCTCGCCGCCAGCCCGGGTGTCAAGACACACAGACACAAAACAGACACAGCAAGGCACAGCCAGCCGTCCAAAGCCGAGCGCGTTAAGTCTGCGCAGCAAAAGGAGTAGGAAATAATCGGCAAAGAGAACCGGCGCCTCGCGTAGACCCGCCGTTCTGAGCCTTACCAGGATATGCGCCTAGTGGATTTGCTTGAAGGTCTCTTTCACTTGGGCTGCCACATTCTCCGGCAGAGGCGCATAGTCCAATTCCTTGGACATCTTTTCCCCGTCGTTCAACATCCAGTTGAGAAAATCGACCAGGATCTTACCCTTGCCTGGGTCCTTCGTCTGCGTGGGAATTAAGAGCCAGGTAAAGCTGGATATTGGGTAAGCATCTTTGCCGGGAGCATTTGTGATAGA
>Ga0209577_10005977_pt1 | contig 11284 bp, 12 predicted proteins | sample GraSoiAngelo_109_FD_185874 | JGI IMG/M metagenome (GOLD analysis project Ga0209577, IMG submission 185874) | Grasslands soil microbial communities from the Angelo Coastal Reserve, California, USA - 14_0903_12_20cm (SPAdes) (version 2) | ecosystem: Environmental > Terrestrial > Soil > Grasslands... | reverse complement strand
GGGGCGTGGTGCGCCACGCGGTTCGGAACGCTGCCCAGCAGGAAGCGCTTGGCCCCTCGCATCCCTCGGTTCCCCACCACGATGAGGTCGACGCCTTCTTCCTCCGCGGCGTCCAGGATCGCCTCGGCCGGGTCGCCCTCGCGCATGATCGTGCTGACCTTCACGTCGGCGCCCGCCTCGGTCATCGCGTCCGAGAGGATCTCCCGCCCCGCGGTGCGGATGGCCTCGACGTCCATCGCCGGCACCGCGAACCCTACGTCCGGCGCGCTGGCGGTGGTCTTGGCGCCGTGCAGCACGAGGAGCTCCGCGCCCAGCAGCCGAGCGAGCTGCGCGGCCTGCCGCACCGCCTCGGCAGCGGTATCGGAGCCGTCCGTCCCCACCAGGATCTTCGTGTACATCCGGGGGAACTCTAGTGGGGACCGACGGGATGCGACTAGCAGCCGGTGGAGACGACGAACTGATGGGCGCTGTTCGTGAACGGTGACGGCGGCATCTTCATCGGGCCGCCACCCACGACGAGCCCGCACGTCCCCACATAGAGCGACGGGATCGGGTACCAGGGGCCGATCGGGGAGCCCTGCGGGTCGGGGTCCTCGTAGACCTGGATCCCCGGCTCGGCGTAGACGGAGCCGTCCTGGTCGTCCCAGTACTTCATCGTCCGGCCGCCGCAGTCCTTGCGGGAATCGCTCTGCCCCGAGCACTTGTAGGGATCCCACCGCTTGCCCTGGTAGTTCGCCACGTCCCGGTGCTTGTGGGCGTTGCCACCCCGGTACACGGTGCGACGCTGGGTCTGCGCGCTGAAGCAGAACCCGTCGGCGCAGAACCCGGTGCCGGCGTCCCCCGCCGGCAGCGGGTGGGTGAGGATGTAGCGTCTGTTCTGGGACTGCAGCGCCTTCAGCCAGCGCGCGACGGTGGTCGGCGCCGCGTTGACCTGCAAGCCCCCTCCGTCGCTGGGCCCGTTGTCCACCTGATTCGAGGAGTCGTGTTCGCCGTTGTCGATGTTGTCGTTCATGCCGAAGTAGAAGTGCACGCCGCTGGCCGGGTTGGGTGGCGTGCCTCGCTGCGGCCGCTCCCGGTGGACGCCCCTCTGGTCGAAGAGCCCGCACTGCCGTCCGGCCCCCAGGTCCACGCAGACCTCCAGCGAGTGCGCGCTCTGGCCGTCGGCGGTCATGGGGATGCCGATCGTGACGTAGTTGTGCGTGCCGTCGGAGATCTGCCAGGTGGCGCTGTAGCAGTGTGGCTCGGTCCGGTGGGGAGACGAGTCGTTGAAGGCGTTCCCGGAGCAGCCCTGCTTCTGGTTGTTGTAGTCGCCGTCGCTCACCGCGGAGGCCTGGACGGCGGGCACGACGGCGGCCAGGGCGGCCGCCAACGCGACGACCAGGATCCGCTTCCAGGGGCCTGACATGCTCGTCACACAGTTCCCTGTTCGCGGCCCCCCCTAACATTCCTGCCCGCAGAGGGCCTATCCGTGTGCGCGGTCCCGGAGCTCGATCAGGCCGCCCAGTGCTCCGACATACGCGGCTCCGTCCGGCCCGATGGACACCGGCGCATAGTGGTTGTTGTAACCGAGTCCCGTCCCGGCGAGGCGCTCGAACACGGCCTTTCCCGACCCGAAGTCGACGGCCGTGAAGTACCACGCGTCCGTCCCGTTGGATTCGGGGTCCTTCGTGTACGTGTAGACCAGCCCGTTGGCGAGCGAGAGCTTCGACACGGTGGACGGGACGTGGACGTCGGTGTTCGTCCACACCGTGTGGCAGCCGCCTCCCGGATCGAGGTCCACCCTGGCCATCCCCGGCTCCGTCGTCCTGCCGTTGCTCGTGGCGAGAGGGCCGGTATAGCCGTAGTTGTTCTCGACCACCATCGAGGTGTCGGTCCCGATCAACGAGTTCTCCGTGGCACCCGCATACGGTTGGAACACCGGCTCGCTGCACACCAGGCGCGACCCACTCACGGTCGCGCCTCGCCGATACACGAGCACGTGCATCCGCGGGTCCGCGTTGTCGGTGATGGCCACGTACTGCGTCCCCATCAGCGTCGGCGTCGTCCCCGAGCCGAAGTTCACCTGCCCGGGCTTCAGCATGGTGCCGTGGTCGTAGGCCTCGCGCCACGTGATCACCGGCGCGCCCGTGGACGGATCGGCGTCGAACCGGTACATGGCGTGGTCCGAGACCACGAACACGCCGCCCGTCTCGTCGACGGCGAAGGAGTTCCCGATGGACTCCCCGGCCAGACGGACCCCTTGCACCTGGCCGGACGCCGGGTCCACGTCGCCCACCAGGCCCTTGGTCGTCACGAACCAGATCCGGCCCGACCAGTCCGGAAGTGCCGAGACGATCCCCTCATCCGGCTCCATCACGGCGTTGAGGTCGTAGACGCGCGCGAGCTGGAACCCCGGCCCGGCCGGTGTGTCGGTCTCCCCCACCACCCAGATCTGATGCGTGTTCGTGGGGATCACGGCCCGGTCGTGCCGGTCCAGGTAGAAGTACCCGCCGCCGGAGAAGTCGGTGAAGGGTGAGCCGGTCGAGGGGTTCCGAGGCGGAAGCGGGTACGCCGCCAGCGTCTCGAGCGTGACGGGGTCGAACATCTCGAGGGTGGGCCCTTGCAGCCCCACGCAGATCGTGACGATCCGCCCGGCCGAGTCGAAGGTGACCGAAGCGCAGTCGGCGTTCTGATACGTGGAGCGCACATCGGTCTTGTGACCGAGGGGACCGCCGACCGTGTACGTGTCGGTCTGGTACCCGTCGTCGTGGATGTTGCTCTGCCCGTTCGGCGCCATGAACGGGTTCTGCGGCACGGTGGACATGGGCACCGGATGCGCGGCCGCCGGATGGCCGATGAACGCCGGAACCGACGCCGCGTCGTTCGGGTTCTGGGGGATGGGTGTCGCCGGCACACCGGCGACCGCCGGCGCCGCGAGGGCGAGCAGACACCCGAAGACGGCGACGACGATGTGCCAGGGGGATCGCATGGGTGTTCGCTACCCTCGGTCGGACCCGAGGAAACCGTGCCCGGGGATGGCCGGACGCCGCTCGGGAATATCCGTCGGGACGATCGGTTGGTGATGGTGTCCGGCGAGGGAAGGGAGGCTCGATATGCGTATCGCCATCCTGGGGCGAGGCAACGTCGGCGGAGGGCTGGCCCGCCTGTGGGAGAAGGCCGGCCACGAGGTGACGGCGTTCGGCAGGGACGGCGGCGACGCGAGCACGGCGGACGTGGTCGTGGTGGCCGTCCCGTCCGGGTCCATCAAGGACGCGTTCTCCAAGGTGTCCGGGTTCGAGGGCAAGCCGACCATCGACGCGACGAACGCCTTCGGTGGGCGCGACGAGTCGTTCCCGTCGCTGGCGCACGAGGTCAAGTCCGTCACCGGCGGTCCCGTGGCGAAGGCGTTCAACGTCAACTTCGCGACCGCGTACGACCAGATCGGGTCGGGGAGGGTCTCGCCAAGCAACCTCTGGTGCGGCGACGAGGGGGCGCGCGACGTGGCGGAGCAGCTCACCCGGGATGCCGGATACGAACCGGTCGCCGCGGGAGGACTGGACAACGCGCGGGCGCTCGAGGACTTCCTGATGCCGTTCGCCGCGTCCGCCGAGGCAGCCGGTGGCCCGTTGCTCTATCGGTTCGCGAAGCTCGGCGAGCTGTAGCGCTACCGGACCAGGCGGGAGAGCCTGCGATCGGCCAGGATCTGACCGCCCGTCTGGCACGCCGGGCAGTACGTGACCTCGTAGGACTCGTAGGAGACGCGGCGGAGATCGCCGCCGCACCGAGGGCACGGCTCCCCATGGCGGCCGTGGACGCCGAAGTGGTCGCCGATCTTCGCGGGCAGTCCTCCCGTCCTCCGGCGCTCGAGCTCCAGGGCCTCCTCCAGCACGTCGTGGACGGCTTCCAGGAGGTCCCGGCGGCGAGGGGCGTCGAGCTGCGCGAGCGCCACGTACGGCGAGAGCCTGGCCCGATGCAGGATGTCGTCCGCGTACCCACGCCCGATCCCCGCGACGGTCCGTTGATCCCGGAGGATCGTGTGCACCCGGCGGGTATCCGCTCCCTCCAGCACGAGCGTCTCGAAGTCCCCCGAGAACGGCTCCGGACCGAGCCTCTCGAGCGGCCCGTCCTCGTCCGACCGGAGCACCCACCATCCGGCCTTGCGCTCCGTCCCGAACTCCTTGACCAGTACGCTCGGGCGGCCGGTGAACTCGAATCGGACCACGGCGCCCTTCGGCTTCGTGCGCTTCGGTGGGTCCTCGACGTCGACCCGGCCGCCCTGCGAGAGGTGCACGAGGAGCCGGTGCGCCGGGAACTCGAACACCAGGTACTTGCCCCGCCGTCCCACGCGTTCGAGCGCGTCACCCACCAGGGCCTCGGGGGGCGGATCGAACGTCTTCAACGCGGAGAACTGCAGAGGCGTCGCCGCCGCGAGCTCGGCCCCCGCGAGCCGCTCGCTGAGCCGCTCGGTGAGCGCCTGCACCTCGGGAAGCTCCGGCATGGGATCTACTGTACGGACATGGCGACCCCACGGACGCGCATCCCGACGTTCCGGGACTTCTTCGGTGGCGTCGCGGAGGGGCTGCCGGCTCTGCTCCCACCCGACCTCAAGGATTTCGAGGTCGTCCGGATGGGCCGGGTGTTCAAGCTCTGGTACGAGGACCGTCGCCAGCACTTCGAGCTGTGGTTCCGGGACGGCGGCCTCGAGGTGGCGTTCCACCTGGAAGGGCGACCCGAGGACGACGAGCCTGTGCTGCGCGCGATGCGATCGAGGCTGCCGTCGATCCGCAAGCGTCTGGGGGGCGACATCCGGCTCGAGCCCTTCGGCCGAGATTGGTTCCATCTCTACGAGCACTGGCGAGGAGCATCGAGGCAGGCCGGCCTGGACGCGGAGGCCGCGGAGCGATTGGCCGAGTTCATCAGGCTGCTCGAGCCCCTGCGGCGCCGGGCGTGATACGAAACACGCTCGGGAGGGTTCCACGCATGGGACAGAAAGCCACGTTCGTCGTGCCCGGCGGGCTGGACCGGGTCACCGGCGGAAACCTCTACGACCTCGCGATGATCGAGGCGCTAGAGCGCCGGGGATGGTCCGTCGAGGTTCGTGAGCCGCGAGCAACTGGACCCGACTCGGGAATCTTGGTCGTGGACAGCCTGGCCTTCCGGTTCGGTCGTCCCCAGTTGAACGTTCCTTACGCGGCGCTCGTCCACCAGGTCCCCAGCGCGGCCGGCGGATTCCCCGAGCCGACGGTGGCCGAACGTGACGTCCTTCGGTTCGCCGCCCTCGTGATCGTCGTGTCCGAGTGGCTCGGGGACGCGGTGTCGAGGTTCACGGCGGCGCCGGTCGTGGTGGTGCCGCCGGGACGCGACCGGGCGTGGGCGCGGGACGGGCCGGCCACCGGCGCCGACACCGTCCTCGTCGTTTCGAACGCCGTCCCGGGCAAGGGCGTGCCGGAGGCCATCGACGCGTTCGCCCGGATAGCAGACTCCGACGCTCGGCTCGTGATCGCGGGTGATGTGGACGCCGATCGGGACGAGGGGAAGCGGGTGCGCGCGGCCCTCGAGCGATGCACTGCCCGCGTCGAGCTCGCCGGGGTGGTGGCCCCTGAGGAGCTCGCGGATCGATACGCGCACGCGCGAGTGCTCCTCACGGCGTCCCGGTACGAGGGGCGGCCCATCGTCGTGATGGAGGCGATGGCGAGCGGCGTCCCCGTAGTCGGGTACGACGTCCCGGGCCTGGGCGAGGTGGTCCGCCACGGTCGCGACGGGCTGCTGGCTCGCCTCGGCGACACCCCGGACCTCGCGACGTGTCTTCGCGACCTCGTGGCCGACCCGGCACTGGCTTCGGCCATGGGAGGGGCGGCCAGGCGGCGGGCTCTGGAATGGCCCACATGGGCGGAGGCGGCGGAGCGCTTCGCCGAGGCGCTGGCGCCGCTCTCGTGAGCTCGGCTCACGGAACCACTGCGCGGTAGCCGCCGAACGCGGCGGCCGACTCGTAGACCCGGACCGAGACCTCTCCCCCTCCCGCCTCGTGCACGAGGGGCTCGAGCCGACCGTGCGTCCACCGCGCGAACACCTCGACGGTCACGGCGTCGGCGTCGGCCGGCCGGATCGCTTCGAGGTCACGATCGGCCAGCTCCGTCCCGATGGCGCGGAGCTCCCCGTCCAGGCGATCGAGGTCGATCACCATGCCGTCCCCGTCGAGGCTCTCACGTGCCACCACGACGTCGATCCGGTAGTCGTGCGCGTGCACCTCCCCCTCCGGGCCCTCGACCGGCATCCGGTGCAGGGCTCGGAACGAGACCGAGGCCCCGACCTCGTAGGTCATCGGTACCGAAGCGCGGCGTGGACCAGGCCTTCCTGGCCACGGTCGAGCGCGGCGTACGCGTCGGCGGCGCGGTCGAACGCGAACTCGTGCGTGGCCATCGTCGCCAGGGGGAGCTCCGAGAGGAGCTCGCGGGCGCGACCGAGCCTGGTCCGGCGATCCCACGTCGTTCGCAGGTGGGCCGGGATCGAGGACACCTGCGTGCTCCGGATGGTGAGCCGGCGCCGGTGGAACTCGGCCCCCAGCGCGAGCGGGACCGGCTTCGTCCCGTACCAGGAGCACACCAACGCCGTGCCCTCGTGCGCCAGGATCGGGAGGGCCTCGTTCAGGACCGCCGGCCGGCCGCTGGCCTCGACCAGAGTCGGCACACCGACGGAGCTCGTGGCCTCTGTGGCGGCGTCGTCGAGACGGTCCGGTGAGACAGCCTCGATCCCGAAGGCCTTGGCGGCGTCGCGCCGCCACGCCAGTGGGTCGCTCCCGATCACGCGGGCCCCCGCTCGGGCCAGGAGCGCCCCGGACAGGATCCCCACCGGCCCGAGCCCGGTCACCACCACCACCTGGCCGAACACCGAACCGGCGTCGAGCGTGACCTGGAGAGCGGTTTCGACGAGCGGGAGCATCGCTGCGGTTCTGGGATCCTCCCCGCTCAGCGCCATGACGTCCGTGGCCGCCGCCACGAGCATCTCCTGGTGGGGGTGGAACGCGAAGACACGAGCGCCTTCGGCGATCCCGTCGGCCGTGCTCTCCTCGACGATCCCCACCGAGCTGTAGCCGTACCGGAACGGGAACCGGAACGTTCCGCCCAGCGCCCCGAGCGTGTCGTCCAGCGGGGCGTCCGGGTCGATCTCGCCCCGATACGCCAGCAGCTCCGTCCCTCCGCTGATGCCGGAGAACTCGGTCCGGACGAGCACCTGTTCCGCGGCGAGCTCGGGGACGTCGACCTCCACGAGCTCCACCCGTCGGGGCGCGGCGAACCGGAGCGCTCGCGACTTCACGGGCGCCTGGCCACGACGAGCGAGGGGACCAGCCTGCCGTCCCGAAGGTCGCGGCGGAGGTGCGCGTCGCTGGGGTCGTACGCGCCGGGAAGGCCGGCCCCGGGCCACGGCAGGGCCCCGATCTCGCCGAACCCCGCCGTCTCGAACACGGACATCACCGCGCTCACCGTCTTCGGCTCCCACGGCTTCGGAGCGGTGTCCACGAAGCGGGGACGACCCCGCCCCTCCCAGAACACCTCCGTCACGGCGACGGCGCCGCCGGGACGGAGCACCCTCGAGAGCTCGCTCGCCATGGCCGGGAGATCGGCGATGTGGGCGACGACGCCGAGCGACCAGGCCTGGTCCACCGTTCCCGAGCCGATCGGCAGCGCGTCCGCGGACCCCGCCACGTACCAGACCCGGGGCCCGGGCCGCTTCGCGGCCGACCGGAGCACGTCCCCCACGACGTCGAGCCCGATCACGCGGCATCCCACGAGGTCGGCGAGGCGCCTGGCAGGCCCCCCCACGCCGCACCCGACGTCGAGGACGACATCGCCGGCCGCCGTGCCGAGCCTCCTGGCGATGCGTTCCACCATCTGCGGAGGTCCCGACCAGTGCTCGGACCCACCGCTTCGGGCCTGCGCTCGGTACACGTCGACCAGATCGGACACTCGCTGCCCCCTACCCTGCCACCGATCCGAGCAAACGGTTAGTGCTCGGTCCTCCCGGGAACGTAGCAGTCGTGCTCCCCCGGAACGATCGCGCCCTCGGCGGCGCGCCGCAAGCGGTCGCGCGCGTCACGATTCCGACGCCGGTCGGAGAGTTCGACGTGCACGCGTTCCAGGCCTCGCCGGCCAACGTCTACCTCGCGATGGTCAAGGGAGACATCGCCTCGGGGAGGGACGTCCTCGTGCGGGTCCACTCCGAATGCGTGACCGGCGACGTCATGGGCTCTCTGCGATGCGACTGCGGACCCCAGCTGCGAGCCGCACTCCGGGCCATCGCCGCGGAGGGGCGAGGGGTGATCATGTACGCCATCGGACAGGAGGGCCGCGGGATCGGGCTCCTCGACAAGCTCCGCGCCTACATGCTGCAGGACGACGGCGCAGACACGGTCGACGCCAACCTCCGGCTGGGGTTCCCGGCAGACGCTCGCGACTACGGCGAGGCGGCGGCGGTCCTCGGGGCGCTGGGCGTCCGGTCGGTCCGGCTCCTCACGAACAACCCCTCGAAGGTGGAGGCGCTCCGGTCGCACGGGCTCGACGTCACCGAGGTGCTCGCGTTGCAGACGGCGCCCCACGCGCGCAACCTCCGGTACCTCCTGACGAAGTGGCGGCGGTTCGACCACACGCCGCCGTCGGGACCCAGGCTGAACGGATCGATCCGTCCCGCCATCGATGCCACCTCGCTGCTCGGAACGGTTCGCGACCCAGTGTGGCGACCCTACGTCGCCGTGAAGTTCGCGCAGACCCTCGACGGGCGCATCGCCACCGCCACCGGCGACTCCAAGTGGATCTCCGGCGAGGAGGAGCGCCGTGTCTCCCACGCGCTGCGGTCGGCGTGCGACGCCGTGCTGGTCGGCGTGGGGACCGTGATCGCCGACGATCCCCGGCTCACCGTCCGCCTGGTGGAGGGACCGTCGCCGATCCGGGTGATCCTCGACTCCACGCTTCGCGCCCCCCTCTCCTCGAAGACGTTCTCGGAGGACGCCCACACGATCGTGGTCACCACGGAGCGCTCCATTCCTGAACGCCGGACGGCGGCGCGATCGGCCGGCGCGCACGTCCTGGTGTCGACGGCGGCGGCGGACGGCGGCGTGGACCTTCGAACGGCGCTCGGCCGGCTCCGCTCGAACGGGGTCCGTTCGGTGCTCGTCGAGGGAGGCGCCGGCGTGATCACCTCGTTCCTCTCCAGCGGGCTGGCCGACCGACTCATCGTGGGGGTTGCGCCCACCGTCATGGGGTCCGGGCTCGACGCAGTGGGCGACTTGCGCGTCCTCCGGGTCCGCGACGGGATCCACCTGGCGAACCGCGAGATCCACCTGGCCGGCGAGGACGTCCTGATCGCGGGGGACGTCGGCGGCGAGACGGATGCATCGGCGAAGGGTGCCGACGCCGGCTGATCCTCAGCCGAACCGATCACGTCGCGTGACGATCTGGGCGGTGGCCGGCCCTACTTGCGCCTTCGGGCCTTCACCTCGACCTGGCCCCCCTCGATCCTGGTGTCGTACGCGGGTTGCGGCGCGGCGGCCGGGCCCCGGACGATACCCCCGTCGGAGAGGCGGAACGAGCTGCCGTGGCACGGGCATTCCACGATCCCGTCCCCCACGTCGCCCTCGGAAAGCGAACAGCCGCGGTGCGAGCAGGTGTCGGCGATCGCGAAGACTTCCTGTCCGTCCTTGTAGACGACGACGCCCGCACCGTCCGCCTCCGCCCTCACGAGCTTGCCGTCGGAGAGCGCGTCCGCCGCCAGCACCGCCGTCCACCTCCGAGGCTCGTGCTCGAAGGCAGTGTTGTCGACGCCGATCCCCTTGCCGAACGAGAGGTGCCCACCCAGGTAGGCGGAGGCAGACGACACGGCGATCCCGAGCGCGGAGAGCAGGAACCCCCGGAACCGGCGGCCTCGTCGCCTGGCCACGAGCGACATCGTGAAAAGCCCGGTGGCGGTGGCGTTGCCGATGGCGTGCGCCATCCCCACGCGACGGGCCGGCCCGCCCGTATCGGTCCAGTCGGCGAGACCGGACGCGACGGTCGGGACCGCAGTGAGGATCCCGATGCCGATCAGGGCGTCGGACGCGTGCCTCGCGCTCTTGCCACCGAGGACGTCGAGCAGGAACGAGCTGCTCCACGCTCCGATGGGGAGGTCGGTGAGCACCGGATGCAGCGGATGTCCGAGCCAGGAACCCGCCAGGAGGTCTTTGGCCGGCCCGGGGTGCACGACCTTGTCGACGATGTCGCCGACCGCCTTGCCGACACGATCGAGCGCCTTGATCTCGCCGATCCTGTCGACGACCTCTCGGATGCGCGGCTCCATGCGCAGCCGAGGCTATCGTCTCGAGTGGCGCTTCGCGAACGAAAGGGGCGAGGGGAACGACCGGCGCGAACGAGTGAGCGATCCGGCGCGAGGCCGCCCACCGACGCGGATCCGCGGCCGGCGCCGCTCACACATCGACTCGAACGAACGCAAGCCGCCCTGCGCTCCCGTCCGGCGCACGACGTGCCGTCGCCGGTACATGGCCCGGGCGTGCTCGAAAAAGTTCATGGTGCTTGGAACTATTCCCATTTCGGTGCACGCTTCCCTCTGTGCATCGCACAAAAAGTGCTGGGGCTATGCCCGGGAATGTCCGGTACGGGGCGGTTCGAGTTGAAGAATTTCGGCAATCCGGCGGCTCACGCCGAGACCGGGACACCCGCGCCGCGGGTGTCGGTGCCGAAGACCCACTTCTCGCGGTCGTCCACGATGCCGGTAACCTCGCCGCACCGGCCGCAGATCAGCGGCCGCCAGGCGTCGTCGAGGCCGCGGGTCCGTTGCATGTCGTCGACGGCACGCTGCATCAGGTCGGCGGCGGCTGGCGTGAGTTGGCAGTCAGGACACCACATGGTCTTCTCCGGGCACCGTGCCCTACGTCAGTAGGTTTCGGCGCGTCTCCGCTCGCGCTTGAGAGAGGCACGCGTTGACTTTTGGATGCGGTCCCGGTATGAACCCCCCCGAGTTGCGAACGGTCCGGGGCCCCTTCGCGTTCGTGGCGGCGCGCGTGAGCGTCGTAATCCTCTCGGTCGCCCTCCTGCTCCCCCTCACGTTGAACCAGCCTGCCGAGGCCGGCACCAAGGGCAAGCTCGACTGGGCCAAGCACCGGCTGCATCAACTGGAGCACTACATCACTGGCACGCGGTCGAGGCTGAAGGGCGTCAAGGCGATGATCGACGCCGAGCAGTCGAAGCTCCGCGCGGTGCAGTCCCAGCTCAATGTGCTCGCCGGGAAGCTGGCCGACGCCACGGCTCGCTGGCAGCAG
>Ga0209577_10005976_pt1 | contig 11284 bp, 6 predicted proteins | sample GraSoiAngelo_109_FD_185874 | JGI IMG/M metagenome (GOLD analysis project Ga0209577, IMG submission 185874) | Grasslands soil microbial communities from the Angelo Coastal Reserve, California, USA - 14_0903_12_20cm (SPAdes) (version 2) | ecosystem: Environmental > Terrestrial > Soil > Grasslands ... | reverse complement strand
GCGCCGTTCTGGGCCGCGGGAGCGTTGAGCGCGGTGGGGGCGGCGTACGGCTGGTTCGTGCTCCCCGAGTCCCTGGGGGCCGAGCGCCGGGCGTCGTTCGCGTGGCGCCGCGCCAATCCGGTTGCGTCGCTCGGCCTGCTGCGGGCGCGCGAGGCGTTGCTCGGCCTCGCGGTGGTCGCCTTTCTCTATCGGATGGCGCACGACGCGCTCCCAAGTCTGTTCGTACTGTACGGCGACTATCGCTTCCGCTGGACGGCTCGCGCCGTCGGGTTCGCGCTCGCGGGCGTCGGCGTCGTGTCGATGATCGTGCAGGGTGGGCTGGTCGGGGCGGCGGTGAAGCGGCTGGGCGAGTCCCGAGCACTCATCGCGGGCCTCGCATTCGGCGCGGTCGCGTTCACGCTGTACGGCCTGGCGCCGACCGGGGCACTGTTTCTGCTCGGCATTCCCATCGGCGGCTTGTTCGGACTCACCTATCCCGCGCTGCAGGGGCTGATGACCCGGCGGGTGGGGGCAGACGAGCAGGGCCGGCTGCAGGGTGCGATCGCCAGTGTGATGGGGATCGCGGGCGTGATCGCGCCAGTGCTGTTCACGCAGGTGTTCGCCGCGGCGATCGGCCGCTTCCGAGGAGCTGGAGTGCCCGGGGCGCCATTTCTCCTGGCGGCGTTGCTGCTCGTCACGGCGATGGTCGTGGTGCGACGCGGCGTTATCGCTGCGGTCGTGGCGCTAGTCGCGTTCCTTGGTGTGACGAGTGCGTCCGCGCAGAGTGTCGCGGGACCGCCGAGTCTCACCTGGCGTCCCCGCGCGCCGCTCGAAGGCTCGGCCGTCGTCCTCGCGCTCTCCGCCGGCTCCGACGACAGCGTAGCCACGGTACAGGGCGAGCTGGCGGGTGAGCCGCTCCACTTCGAGCACTTGACCCACGGCTGGCGCGCCCTTGCCGCCGTCCCGTTCGACCGGGCCGACAGTGTGGCGGTCCGCGCGCTGGTCGAGCGCGCCGCTGGACCGACTGATACGGTCGTCGCCTGGCTCGTGCCCCGGCGGCGGCGGGCGCCGCGCGAGAAGCTGCGAGCGGCGCCCGGGCTTGTGCAACCGCCGGACTCGCTCGAGGAGCGGATCAGGGAAGAACAGGCGCTGGTGACTGGCGTGCGGCACCAGGCGCACGACACTCCCCGGCTGTGGGGCGAGCCGTTCGTCCGCCCGAGGTCGAGTGCCGTGAGGGACCGGTTCGGCGTCGCGCGCGTGTTCAACGGCGTGCTGCGCAGCCGTCACATGGGCGTCGATTTCGCCGGCCGGCGCGGCGCGAGCGTACGGGCGGCGAACCGCGGCGTGGTGGCCCTGGTGGCGGATCTATATCTGAGCGGGACTACCGTCCTCATCGATCATGGCGCGGGGCTCGTCACGGGATACCTGCATCTCAGTCGCGTCCTGGTCGCGGTCGGCGACACGGTGACGCGCGGCCAGCAGATCGGCGAGGTCGGCGCATCGGGGCGCGTGACCGGCCCGCACCTCCACTGGCTCGCCGCCTACGGCGGCATCACGTTCGATCCGTTGGGTTTGGTCGGGCTCGACCTCGATGCTGCGTGGACGCGGTCGCCTAAGCGCGCGCGGCCGTAGTCGCGCCGCCTTGCTGCTCCTCGCGGCCGGCGTGTCGTGCCACGCGCCGGTGCGCGGCGGCCCCGCGCCGCAGGGAACGAACGGCGTCGCGATCCGTGTCAACCAGCTCGGCTACCGCCCCGACGCGCCCAAGGTGGCCGTCGTGTGCGCGCTCGAGCCGCAGGTGATCGCGACGTACCGCGTGGTGGACGAGCGCGACCGTACGGTGCTGGGCCCGAGCGCCGCCGAGACCTCCGGGGCGTTCGGGCCGTGCGCGGGCACGTATCGGCTCGACTTCTCGACGCTGCGACGTCCGGGCGTGTATCGCATCGTGGCGGAGAGCGCCAGCTCGCTCCCGGTGCGAATCGCGGACGACGTGTATCGCGGCGCGGCGGACTCACTGCTCGCCTATCTGCGCGAGCAGCGCTCGGGCTATAACCCGGTGTTCCGGGACTCGGTGCATCAGCGCACCGACGGCGTGCTGGTCGATCATCCGACGCGCAGCGGCGAGTTCATTCCAGTGGCCGGTGGATGGGCCGACGCGTCGGACTATCTGCAGTACGGCGCGACCACGGCGCACGCGACTACCATGTTGCTGCTCGCCTACCGGGATCACCCCGAGGCGTTCGCCGACCGGTTTCAGGCGAACGGTCTTCCCGGCGCGAACGGGATCCCTGACGTGCTGGACGAGGCGCGCTGGGGGCTCGCCTGGCTACTCAAGATGTATCCGGAAGACGACCTGCTCCTGAACCAGCTGGGGGACGATCGCGATCACACCTTCTGGGACCTGCCCGCCAACGATTCATCGGACTACGGATGGGGACGAGGTGGGTCGCGCCCGGTGTACCCCTGCACCGGCAAGCCGCAGGGACTGTTCGAAAACAAGAACCGGTCCACGGGCCTCGCGTCCACGGCGGGGAAATACGCGGCCGCGTTCGCGCTAGGTGCCGGCATTTTCCAAAAGCGCGACAGCGCGTTCGCCCGCCGGCTCGCCCAGCGGGCGCGGGCGGTGTACGCGCTCGGCGCCGCGCATCCCGGCGTGTGTCAGACCGCGCCCGCCCGCTCGCCGTACTTCTACGAGGAGGACGACTGGGCAGACGATCTGGAGGTCGGCGCCGTGGAGCTTTATGGTCTGACCGGTGAGCGGACCTATTTCGACGCCGCGCTCGCGTACGCTGCGCAGGAACCGGTGACGCCGTGGATGGGGCTGGACACGGCGCGCCACTATCAGTGGTATCCCTGGCACAACAACGGCCACTACGAGATCTGGCGGGCGGGACCCGACAGCGCCCGCCGCCTCATGGCCGACTACTACCGGCGCGGCCTCGACGCGGTGGCCCGCCGCGCTCACAACGGCTTTCAGGTCGGCATTCCTTTTATCTGGTGCTCGAACAACCTGCTCGCGTCGTTCGCCACCCAGGCGCACTTCTATCGACGCATGACCGGCGATTCCAGCTACCTCGCGTACGAGACCGCGGCACTCGACTGGCTGTTCGGGACCAATCCATGGGGCGTGTCGATGGTCATCGGCCTGGGAGCCAACTATCCGCGCATGCCGCACTCGGTGGTCGCACAGCAGCTCCACCTGCAGCTCACCGGCGGGCTGGTGGACGGGCCCGTGTACCGCTCGATCTTCGAGCACCTGCGGGGCATCCGGCTGCTCGAGGCGGACGAGTACGCCTCGTTCAACACGGGCTTCATCGTGTACCACGACGACGTGGGAGACTACTCGACCAACGAGCCGATCATGGATGGCACGGCGAATCTCGCGTACGTGCTCGCGGCGTTGAGTGTTGCGTCATTGCCACACTGGCGCGGCGGCTGAGCATCACGCGTTGGGGCGCGCGTCTTGCGAACGCAACAGGCGCCTCCAAACCCGATAGCCGTCATCATGACCAAACGCGCCGTCACCGTATTGGTGGGAATCCTCCTCATTGTTGCTCCCGACGCATTCGCTCAGCAAAAGACCATTACCGGTAAAGTGACCGACCAGCAAAGCGCTCCGCTCGCCGGCGTGGTGGTCGCCGTCAAGGGCAGCAACCGGGCGACGACGACCAATACCGCGGGGGTCTATTCGATCGGCGTCGAGGTGGGGCAGGTTCTGCAATTCCGGATGATCGGCACCGAGCTGGCGGAACGGACCGTGAGCGACACGGACGTCGTCATCAACGTGCAGCTGCGGCGCGCCGCGCTGAGTCTCGACGCCGTCGTCGTCACCGCGCTGGGGCAGACTGCCGTGGAGCGGTCGCAGGGGACCTCGCAGCAGACTGTGGGGGGCCCCGAGATCGCCCAGACGCAGCGGGAGAACTTCATCAATTCGCTGTCGGGGCGCGTCGCCGGCGTGGACGTGACGAGCACGTCGGGGGTGCCCGGCGCCTCGACCTCGATCACCATCCGGGGGGTCACCTCGATCAGCAGCAGCAATCAGCCGCTGATCATCGTGGACGGGCTGCCGATGGACAACTCGACCCTCAATACGGGATCGCTGGCGTCCGACCAGAACTCGAACACCGCGCTGTCGAACCGCGGGATCGACTTCACCAACCGGGCGGCCGACTTGAATCCGGACGACATCGCGACGCTCACCGTCCTAAAGGGGCCGGAAGCGGCCGCGCTCTACGGCATCGGCGGCGCGCACGGCGCGATCGTCATCACGACCAAGCACGGGGGGGCGGGCGGCGGGTGGGTGTACAACAACAGCTTCAGGATCGAGACGGCGCGCGCCACGCCGCAACTCCAGCGGGCGTACGGCCCGTCGAGCGTGAACCCGGACGGTACCCTCGGCTCGTTCTCCTACTTCGGCGCCCCGTATCCCGCCGGCACGCGGTTCTACGACAACATCAACGGCTTCCTGCGGACGGGGTTCACCCAGACGCACGATCTGTCGTTTAACGGCGGGACGCCCGACGGCCGGATCAATTACCGCGTCGCCACCTCGCTCGACCGGCAGCAGGGCCTGGTCCCAAACACCGATTACGACCGGACCAACGTGACGGCGCGCTCCCAGGCGCAGGTCGCTCCGTGGCTCAACACGGACCTGTCCATGACCTACACCTACGACAACAACGATCAGGTGTTCAAGGGCGACGCGGGTCCGCTGATCGGCCTGATGATCTGGCCGCAGACGGACAATGCCAAGAATTACCTCACCCGGTCGGGGCTGCGGCGCCAGTTGACCAGCCTGCAAGCGAACTTTGAGCCGGACAACCCGTACTTCAACGTCAACAAGAACACGATCAACTCGAAGAACAACCGCATCATGGTGAACCTCGGCCTGGTGCTGACGCCGTTCGGGTGGGGGAGCCTCAAGACCAACCTCGGCACCGACAGCTACACCAACCAGAACCTGGTCGTGCGCAACCCCGAGAGCTTCGTGGGCGCGTACTCCAACGGCATTCTCGACCAGGCGGACGTCATCCAGCACAACATCGCGGCCCAGACGATTCTGAGTTTCAACCCCCAGCCCCTCCCCCACGGCTTCTCGATCAGCGGACTGCTGGGCAACTACCTCGCCGACCAGAGGTCGACGACCGACGCCGTGGACGGGACGAACTTCCTGGATCCGAATTTCGTCTCCATGAGCAACACGGTCAGTCAAACCCCGTATCCCTATATTCAGCGGCGGCGCGTGGTGAGCCTGTTCGGCGAAGCCGTCCTCAACTACAAGGACTTCCTCTACATCACTGGCACCGGCCGGAACGACTGGAGCTCGACCCTCCCACCGCAAAGCAACTCGTTCTTCTACCCGTCGGTGTCCGCCAGCTTCATTTTCTCCGACGCCTTTCCGAGCCTGCGGCGGTGGGTGACGGGGAAGCTGCGCGCCTCCTACGCGGACGCCGGCTCCGACGCGCAGCCGTATTCGGACAAGCCGTCCCTGCAGCACAAGACCACGACGTACGGCGGATTCGGCTACAACTTCTGGGGCCCGAACCCGAACCTGCGGCCCGAGTTCTCCAAGTCCTGGGAGATCGGCGGCGAGTTCAGCTTCTTCGACAACCGGCTCGGGCTCGACGCGACTTACTACCGCGACTGGACGCAGGACCAGATCGTCAACAACCTCCGCGGCAGCTACGGGACGGGATTCATCCTGTTCAACCTGAACGGCGCCGCGACGGCCGGCCATGGGGTGGAGCTGACGCTGCGGGCGTCGCCGATTCAACGGCCCACCTTCTCCTGGGACTTTATCGCGAACTTCAACAGCACGCGAAACTACGTGACCGGCCTGCCGGGGATCCCGGAATCCTACGTTTCCGACACCTGGCTCTACGGAAACGTGCGGGCCGGCTTCGTGCCGGGCCACTCAACCATGGGGCTCACCGGCAACTTCTACCTGCGGGCACAACAAGGGCCGGCTAAGGGCCAGCTGTTGATCGACCCCACCACCGGCCTGCCGATCGTCTCGACCGATTTCACCGACGCCGGATACGATCGCCAACCGGAGTTCACGCTCGGGATCACGAACACTTTCCGCGCTAAGCGCTTCACCTTCAGCTTCCTGGTGGACCTCCGCAAGGGCGGCGACGTTTTCGACGCCACCGACCACTACCTCACGACGGCCGGCCTCAACATGTCGACGCTCGACCGCAACCAGCCCCGCGTGATCCAGGGAGTGCTGCAGGACGGCAACGAGAACTCCGCCCACCCGACCCGGAACACGATTGTCGTCATCCCGAGCCAGGAGCCGGCGTACTACACCAACATGAGCGTCGAGCAGTTCATCGAGAAGAACATCAACTGGCTGCGGCTGCGGGACGTGGAGGTGAGCTACGATCTGCCGGAGGGCTTCCTCGGCGCGCGCAGCGCCAGCGTCTTCATCAAGGCCAGCGACCTGCTGCTGATCACCAACTACACCGGCCTCGATCCGATCGTGAACGGCAACGACGCGGCAGTGGGCGGGTCGGGCGGGGTGGGGATTGATTTCGGCAACTTCCCCATGCCGGCCGCCTTCAACTTCGGCATCCGGATGGGATTCTGACCATGACCACACGACGGGTGGCGCTCCTCGGGAGCCTGGTGACTCTGGCGATCGTGGCGGGCGGATGCACCGACTGGCTGAACGTCAACGCCAACCCGAACGGGCCGCAGTCGGTGTCGGCGAATCTCTATCTGGCGCCGATGCTGCACTGGATGGTGACCTCGCCTCAGTACGACGGGCGGTTCGTGGGGCGCTACACGCAGGAATGGACGGTGTCGGGCATCGTGTCGTCCATGACGTCTCCCACGGTGGTCTGGGACCGGATGGGCTACACTCGCGGGAGCGACAACGGCGCGCAGCAGTGGCGCGACGTCTACTGGTCGCTGGGCCAGAACCTGATCGACATGAACACCAAAGCCCAGGCCGACGGGCGGTGGGATCTCCTGGGGGTGGGGCTCATCCTCAAGGCGTGGGGGTGGCAGGTCCTGACCGATCTCCACGGGGAAATCATCATCAAAGAGGCGTTCGACGTCACGCGCACCGAGTTCGACTACGACACCCAGCCCTATGCGTACCAGACGGTGCTGAGCCTCCTGGACAGCGCGATCGTCCTGCTCAATCGCAGCGACAGCGCCGTAGACCAGCACTATCTGGCTGTGGGGGATCACATCTACGGCGGGAACCGGCTGGAGTGGTTGAAGTTCGCGCACGGCATGAAGGCCCTGGTCCTGAACCACTTCTCCGACAAGCCCGTCGGCATGGCGGACACGTCGTACAAGCCGGACTCCGTGATCGCCGAGGTGGATCAGGCATTCACGAGCAACGCCGACGACGCCCTGCTCCGGTACCCGGGCACCAGCACCGACTTCCAGGACTACAACTTCTGGGGGCCCAGTCGGGGCAACATCAATAACTATCGGCAGACCCGGTTCATCGTGAGTCTGATGGACGGCACGGCATTCGGCAGCAGGGTGGACCCCCGGATGAGCCGGATGCTGGCGCCCTCACCGGACGGGCAGTACCGCGGCCTCGACATCAACGTGGCGGGGGGCGGGTATGTCGCGGCCGACTCGCTGCAGTACCCCGAGAACTTCTTCGGCCACCGCGGGGTGGCCGGCCAGGGGCTCCCCTCGCGCTACATCTTCTCCGACCACTCGAAGCTTCCCGTGATGACCTACGCGGAGCTGCAGTTCATCAAGGCGGAGGCCGAGCTGCGCCTGGGCAACCAGGCCGCGGCCAAGACCGCCTATATCAACGGTATCACCGCTTCCTTCGATTTCGTGAACGCGCGGAATCTGGATGACGGCCAGACGCCGACGCAGATCCCCGCGGCGGCGGAAGATTCCTTCCTCGCCGACACCGGGGTCGTCCCCGCCACGCTGGACTACTCGCACGTCATGTGCCAGAAGTTCATCGCGCTGTGGGGGTGGGGCCACAACGAGATCTGGATGGACATGCGCCGCTACCACTACACGGACCCGGATTCGTTGAACCGCACCGTGCAGGTGTACCGCGGATTCACGCCGCCGACGAACCTCTATCCGGACAACAATGGCAAGCTCGTGCAGCGCATGCGCCCGCGCTACAACTCGGAGTACGTCTGGAACCAGGCGGGCCTGACCCCCATTGGCGCACTGAACAGGGATTATCACACGTACCCGTTGTGGATCATCACCCCGCCCACACCGTGACGCCGACCATGATCCGACCCATCGCTCTCGCGGCGCTGCTCGGCGCCGGCGCGCTCGCCGCCTGCCAGAAGTACGACATCGAGGACCCCACGACATCACTGCCCGGGTCCGGCGTCCTGTTTTTCAACTTCGGCGTAGGCGCCCCCGGGGTGAACTTCTACACCGATACTACGAGGGTGACCGGGGTCGCCGCCAACAAGGGCGTCACCTACGGTGGCGCGGCCTTGGGGGGCCTGTACTCTGGCATCGCGCCGGGGACCCACACCCTGAGCGGGCGCATCGCGGACACGACCTACAACAATTTTTCCGTCGCGAGCGTGAGCGCCGCCATCGCCGACGGGAAGTCCTATTCCTTCTACCTGAGCGGGAGCTACAACGCCACCGACACGAGCGTGGACGCGTTCGTCGTGGAGGATCCGATCCCCACCACGCTCGTCGCCACGATGGCGTATGTCCGCTTCGTCAACGCGATCGGCAACGCGAACGCGGATTCCCTGCGGTTGTACGTCCGGTTGAACGGGGACACCGTGACGGCGGACTGGATGTCGGTCGATAGCGTCGTGACTTACAAGAACGCCGGACCCTTCACCGCGCTCCTCGCCGAGCGCTACGATCTGGCGGCACGCCTCCCCGATTCGACGACCAACACGTTCACCCGCACCGGCGTGGCGTTCGTGGGCGGGCACGTGTACACCGTCACCGCCCGCGGCGACATGACTGTGGCCTCCGGGAGCACCGCGCCGTATCTGGACAACACGGAGAACCGGTAGAGGCAGGGCGGGAACGGCAGGGCGGGAACAGCAAGGCGGGAACGGCCCGCGACGCCGGAGATCGCGCGCGAGGCGTCCCTATCCCGCTGCCCCCCTCTACCCTCTCATCACTTCTTGGTATTGGGCGACGCGGGAGCCATCGGCAGCGCGACGTCCGAGTTCCAGATGTCCTGCACCATCCGCCAGCGTCCGTTCTCGTTCACCCAGCGCACCATGTACTTGCCCGAGTCGGCGGCGGGGGCTCCGCGCGGGCGCTTGGCGGCGGCCGGCCAGGCGAAGTTCCAGCGCCCGAGCTCGAGTGCCAGCGGGCCCTGGGCCCAGACCGATTCGGCCCGCACCGTCAGCACGGGCGGTGGGCTGGACATCGAGTTCATCGTCGTCATGAACCCGCGGATGGCATCACGCCCGTGCACCGGTGGCATGTTGGGCGGCAGCATCACGCCGTTCGCGTGGTACAGGTCCGCGAGCCGGTCAGCGTGACCGGTGGCGGTGAGTCGAGCCCAGTTGGCGTCAGCGGCGTCGATGGCTTTTTTGGCTTCGGCGGTGGTGTCGGGTGGGGGCGCGGCTTGGCAGCCGAGGGCGGCGGCGAGGAGAATGGAGAGGGTGTGGCCTGGGCGCATAGCGCATCTCCGTTGGGGGAGGGCGAGGAGAATACGGGCGCGGCCGAGCGGTGGCAAGCAGCCACAGGTCCTTCGCAGCTGGGGGAAAGCAGCTCCTTCGCACCTGCGGTGCTCAGATAAGATGAGAAGGCCAGCCTCCGAAGCGAGGTCGCGGTAACTTGCGCCCCAAGAAGACAAACGGGCTCGAAGCCCAAAACCGGAGGCTGGCCAGATGAAGCGTGGGTCGAGTGCTGTACCGAAACTAACCACGGGACTCGATGTGGGCGACCGGTGGACGGCGCTGTGCGCGGTGGATGAGACGGGAGCAGCCATCGAGCGGGGCCGCATCGCCACCACCCCCGCCGGAGTGGAACGCCGGTTTCGCCAGGGTCCCGTCCAGCGGATCGTGCTCGAGGCGGGGAAGCAGTCGCCGTGGATGAGCCGTCTCCTCGCGTCCTGGGGCCACGAGGTCATTGTGGCGAATCCCCGCCGGGTCAGGTTGATCGCGGCGGCCGCCAATAAGGACGATCCCCGGGATGCGGAAACGCTGGCGCGTCTCGGGCGCCTGGATCCGCAGCTGCTGCGGCCGATCACCCATCGGAGCGCCGAAGCCCAGCAAGACCTGGCGGTCGTGCGGGCGCGCGACGCGCTCGTGCGCAGCCGCACGCTCCTCATTAACCATGTCCGGGGCGTCGTGAAGTCCCTGGGCAGCCGAGTGCCGCGCTGCTCGGCCCACGCCTTTGCGCGGCAGGCCGACCGCGTCGTGCCGGATGCGCTCCGCCCCGCGCTCGCTCCGATGATCGCCATCATCGAGCAGCTCACCGGCGAGATTCGCCGACAAACCCGGGCCATCGAGGCCCTCGTGCAGACGCGCTATCCCGAGGCCCTGCCCCTGCAGCAGGTGAAGGGCGTGGGTCCGATCACCGCCCTGGCGTATGTCCTGGTGCTGGAAGACCCCACGCGCTTTGCCACCGCGCGGTCGGTCGGCCCGTACCTGGGCCTCGTGCCCCGCCGGCGCCAATCGTCGCGGGCCGACCCACAGCTGCGGATCACGAAAACCGGAGATGGACTGCTGCGGCGGCTGCTAGTGCAGAGCGCCCACTACGTCCTCGGGCCGTTCGGTCCGGAGTGCGACCTGCGGGGCTACGGCGAGCGTATCAGCGCCCGCGGCGGCAAGAACGCCAAGAAACGCGCGGTCGTCGCCGTCGCGCGGAAACTGTCGGCGGTGCTCTATCACCTGTGGGTGACGGGCGAGGCGTACGAGCCCGGGCACGGCGCCGCGCCCAAGGTGGCTGCCTGAGCGCCGCCGGAGGCAAGAACACCTGATCCCGGAGGGTTGGCGTCCGCGAGCAGACGTGCATGCCCCGTCCAGGCGACTGCGTTGTCATCCTCGCACCTTCGAGGTCGTCGCTCAGATGGCAGCGCCTGTTCGGGGTCGGACCTCAGCATGGCACCGAGCCGCCGCAACACGAATGCGCGGCTCCTCGACGAGTGCGAATGGAAGCAAGGCGAGCACGGCCTGCTCGACGCGCCAACCACCACCCAGGCACCAAGGTGCCCTCTTGACAAGCCTTCTCATGGAAGGATGACAGGCTCGCTCGCTTCGGGGAGGGAAAGGAGAATTGTAGGGGCGCAGCATGCTGCGCCCCTACTCACCCTGGAGAACAGGCGAAGGCGTGGCATCCACGCCTCATGTCCTGCCCGCGGCTGTTCGCGCGT
>Ga0209577_10005975_pt1 | contig 11284 bp, 9 predicted proteins | sample GraSoiAngelo_109_FD_185874 | JGI IMG/M metagenome (GOLD analysis project Ga0209577, IMG submission 185874) | Grasslands soil microbial communities from the Angelo Coastal Reserve, California, USA - 14_0903_12_20cm (SPAdes) (version 2) | ecosystem: Environmental > Terrestrial > Soil > Grasslands ... | reverse complement strand
TCTTGCGAAGAGCTAGCGTCCGCCCTGTACCCGCTCGCGCGGGCCAGCTCGCAAGCAGTTATTGCCAAAATCAAAAAGAGATCCTGGTGGTCGAGGCCGACGCGCCCGCAGGATATCTTGATCGCGGCGGCCGCGTGTCTCTTGCTGGCGCTCAGCGTTCCGGCGATGCGCTCCGTCCGCGCCCGGCTTGCTGTGCCTCCACCTCCCGCGGGTGTTCGTTTTTCGCTGGCGCTGCCGCCGGAAGCGTTGATGCACACATCGCAAGACGTGGCGCCCGTTCTCACAGCTGACGCGTCGTCACCGGCAGATGAACGGAAGAATGCGCGGCTAAATCGTTCCGCAAAAAATTCCCGCGCTCACGAAAAGCATCCTTTGCGGAACTCCTCATCGAAAACGCTTGTTACAGCTCTTCCCTCTTCGTCTCCAGTCAACCAACCCGCAGCTGCTCCCCATTCCAGCCTGCAAATTGAAATTACTTCAGCGGTTCGTGAAGGCACGGTGATTGTTTTCGCGGATCGCGAATTGCTCTTCTCGGTAAATTTAGCGGAAGAGAAGAAAGGCCAGCCGGTGCATTTCGAACACGCGCTCGCCGCGGGACCACATCAATTCCGCGTGGCGCTGTACAAAGCGGACCGGAGCTTGCAGTTGGAAAAAGAGGGCTTCGCGGAAACGCGCGGTGACAGCGAAAACACGATGGCTGTGCACATTACGCGCCGCGCCAAGCTGCTCATTCGGCACGAGCTGGCGCTCGACGTCACCTGGCCCGGCGGGGCCGCGCAGACTGCAGCCGGGCGCTCGGGTGAACACACCTCCGGCAACGTAAAGTCCGCCGCGTTACTCAAGTAGGCGTCCGCTGAGTTTTTGTTGAAAGTTAAGAAAAGAAGAGCGTCGCACTATTCGTAGCGCAGAGCCTCGACGGGATCGAGTTTCGCCGCCTTCATTGCCGGCCACACGCCAAAGATCAGCCCGACCTTGATGCTCACGATGAGTCCAGCAGCAATGGCCCACGCTGGCACGCTTCCGGGCCAGTGCAGCGTGACACGCACCAGCAGCACAAGCCCATTCACTAGGACGAGCGCGAGCACACCACCGACTCCGGTGAGCGCCATGGCTTCCAGAAGGAATTGCCAGGTAATGTCGCCGCTCTTCGCGCCGATGGCCTTGCGAATGCCGATCTCACGCGTGCGCTCGGTGACGCTGACCAGCATGATGTTCATCACGCCGACGCCGCCAATGAGCAAACCGATTCCGCTTATGACGATCGTAGCGAGCGCGACCATCCCCAAGATGCTGTGAAATTGTTCCACAATCTGCTGGGAAGTCTGAATCGAAAAGGAATTCTTGCCGTCGTAGGGAACGTTGCGGCGCCGGCGAAGCACTTCGGTAGCCTGGTCCACGGCCTGATCCAGCATGTTCGGGTAAGCCTGCATGCGGATGCTATTTTCGTAAGCGCCCGGATAGATTTTCCGGAAAGTGTTGTAGGGAATCAGAACGCGGCGGTCTTCATCGTCCTGGCCAAACATGCCTTTGGGCTTTTCCACGACGCCAATCACCCGAAACGCCGATCCATCAATCATTACGTCCTTGCCAATGGGCGAAACATTGGGAAAGAGCACGGGCGCGGCATTTTCGCCGAGCATTACCACTTTTTCGCGGTGCAGATCGTCGCCTTCGCTGATGAATCGGCCGTCGAGCGTCGCGGCGTTGGCATATACGGTGCCAAAATTCGGCTGCACACCGCGGAAATCAATGGCGGTAACTTCGCCGTCCTTGGTGCGCACCGAATGCGGCTGCTCCCACCAGATCACAAAAACAGTGAGGTCCTTTACCGCGGGACATAATTCCCTGATGGCCTGGCCGTCTTCGAGGGTAATCGGCTTGCGCTCGCGCTCCTCCTTGGGTCGCCGGCCGCCGCCGTGCGGACCCTGGTCAAAGCGCGAGATGAATGCTGTATCGGCGCCGTACTGCTTGATGCTTTCCTGAACTTGCTGATCGAACCCGGTAATGAGCGCGGCCACCAGCATGATGACGCTGACGCCGAGGACAACACCGAAAACCGTAAGGAAGCTGCGCAGCTTGTGCGCGCGGAGCGTGTCCATCGCCTGCTTAAGATTTTCGCCGTGCTGTTGCGCCATGGTCGTTTTGTGGCGGCCCGCTTGAACGAGCCGCGATTCCTTACCCGTCTGCCCGAAGAGCTTCGATGGGATCCAACTTTGCCGCGCGCGTCGCCGGGTAAATGCCGAAGAAAAGACCGACGCTGGTGGAAACCGCCAGCGAGAGAATTACGGCGCTCAGGGGAGTCCGCATGGGAATGGACGTCAGCGCGCGCGCGATGGCGACGACCGCATATGCAAGAATAATCCCCATCAAGCCGCCCGTAGCGGCGAGCACCGCCGACTCCGTGACGAACTGCAGGACAATGTGCATCTTGCGCGCGCCCAGCGAACGGCGCAAACCAATCTCCCGCGTGCGCTCCGTAACGCTGGCCAGCATGATGTTCATGATCACGATTCCGCCAACTACCAGAAAAATCGCAGTAAGCCCCACGGCCACGGTGAAAATATTAGCGGTCAAGGATTGCCACAGGCCCATGATGGAGTCCGAGCCGATGATGCCGAAATTGTCCGGGCCGTCCCAGGGAATGTGCCGCCACGCGCGCAACAGCATACGCGCTTCATCTTCGGAAGCCGACATCAGCTCCGCGCTTTGCGCCTGGACAAACAACACCAGCGAGTCACGCTGCGTGCCCCATTCCTTGCTGAAGGTTTCCAGGGGAATGAAAACGAAATTATCCTGCGACTGCCCGAGGGCACTGCCGATCACGGCAGACACACCGACGATTTCGTAGCTGTGCGTTCCTGCGCGAATGGTCTTGCCTATGGGATCCACGTTGGAGAAAAACTTCTTGACCAGGTCCGTGCCGATGAAACACACCGGAGAGCGGTGCTCCTGATCGGAAGCAGTCAGGAAGCGGCCCGATGCGACGGAGAACCCGCGGACCTCAGAAAAGTTGGAAGTCACGCCAAGAATGCTGACGTTCTCCAGCAGGTCATTGCCATGGCGCACATCGGAGTTGGTGCCAAAGAGGGCAGCGATCTGGCTGACGGTGCGCATGCCGGTCTTGAGCTTGTCGAATTCGTCCGGGGTGACCAGCGGGCGCTTTTGGGCTTTTACCCAGGCGTCTTCACTGGTGATAATCCCGAAGCGGTTCAGGACGAAGACGTTGGCGCCGAGATTGGCGATGCGGTCGGCGACGTAGAAATTCAGCCCGGCGACCACGCTCATGACCGCGACCAGCGTCGTTACGGCCAGAATGACTCCGAGCAACGTCAGGAAACTCCTCAGTTTATGGGCGCGCAGGGCGTCCAGAGAGAGGCGGAGCGTCTCCGTCATGGTGACAAGACCGCTGCGGAAGCGGCCATGCTTTAGGCGCAGACCGGCGGCGCGCGGGGCGATGCGAGTGATGGCGCCAAATCCTTCGATGGGGGTTACGCCCAAACAGACCTCCAACATCCTCTAGCTAATACGAGTGGGCTGGCCGAATCGTTCCTTGGTATATAGACGTGCTGACTGGCGCTTTGCTTTCGATGTTTCTTGGAGTAGCCTTGCGCCCAGTTCCAAAGGATCAACGATATAACATTGTATCGTTTTGCGTAACGAATCTGGGGAAACTTGCTCGCCCAGGCCTCGGGGAGTTAGCATCCCAAGGAGGATCGCATGCGCCGTATCTGTCTTTATCTTCTTGTGCTTACGGTATTTGGCTCGAGCCTGGCGCCGTTCGGCTTGGCGCAGGAGAGTTCCGACCATAAGGCTCCAGCCATGACGTCAACCGTACCGACGTCCGGCTTCCGAGGCGAGTTTCTGGAAGGAATTGCCTACTATGAACAGCGGTACACTCGCCTGGCCAAGGCCATGCCTGCGGAAAAGTACGCCTGGCGTCCCGGCGAGGGCGTGCGCGCGGTAGGTGAGGTCTTGACGCACATCATCGGGGCCAACTATGGCGTTGCCAGGGCCTTGGGTACGCCGCCACCAAACGGCTTTGATTTCAAAGCTATCGGCGCTCTCTCCAACGACAAGCCCAAGGCGGTGCAAGCGCTGAAGGATTCGTTTGCGCACCTTCGCAACGCCACGCTGGCGCTGAATGACGGCGACGCGGATAAGCCGCAGAAAATGTTTGGGCGGCAATCCACGCTGCGCGGATCGTTCACCATGATTATTGGGCATTTTGGCGAACACCTCGGACAATCCATAGCTTACGCGCGCGTAAACGGGGTCGTGCCGCCTTGGACCGAAGAGGCCCAACAACAGCAAAAGCTCGCCGACAAGCCAAAGCCGTAAATGCTCAGCGAAATTAGGCGGCCATTGACCGTTTGACATCCGGCGCAGCATTCCGGTGCAATAGCGGTGTACAACAATTGTGTGCCCAGACGAATCCAATCAGGGTTGGCTTTGACGGATTTCTAGCCACTTTGCATCATGCACAAATATACTTTTGTCCCCATGGCGCTGCTGTCGCTGGCTTTTGCTGCCGATGCGGCCGCGCAATCCGCCGTACCCGATACGACTCCAACGATTGGGCCCGCGAAACCGGAACTCTTCAAGCGCATCATCGCCAACCAGAAAAAAGGCGAGGCCGCCCTGGACTTGTACGAACGCATCGAACGCGTGGAGACCCGCAAGAATCCCAACGACCCAACGCCCTCAACGGTAAAGATTTCGCGCGTCATTCCCTCGGGGACGGGCATGGTTCGAATTGCCCTCGGGCCCGACAGCAACCCTAACGATTCCGCGGCCTATCGCGCCAACCTTGAGAGCCTGGCACGGGCGCTGGCGTTGCTGGTCAACGATAATCGGTCCCAGCGGGAAGCTCTGGAAAAATACGCCAAGAAAAAGAAAGACCGCAACGAACTCATCGACGCTACGCACAATGCCTTCCTTTTTACTCTTGTTGGCAACGAACAGCGCGACGAGCGCATGCTTTCCAAATACAAAATGGATCCCAATCCGGCCTTCAAACCCACAACACGCTTCACTTCCATCTTTCCCAAGGTGCGCGGCCTCGTGTGGATTGACGAGGCCTCTGGCGAAGCTGCGCGCATCGAAGGCGACGTTACCGAGGACATTTCCATTGGCTTGTTTCTGGGAAAAATCTACAAAGGCAGCCACTTCATGCAGGAGCGCTACGAATTTGTGCCGGGGCTGTGGCTCGTCAGGTTTTCGCAATACGATTTCGATGGGCGCAAATTGTTTTCCGGGTTCTCCGTTCATGAGCGCACTTTTTATTCAAACTACCGCTATATCGGCCCGCCCAAGGAAGCGCTCGCAGCCATTCGCCAGGAACTCGAACATGCCGAGTTGGACAAGCCGTTGGCAGGCACCGCCGATCAATGAAACTTTACGCCCTAGAATGGGTTTAAGACGGTAGAGTCCTCGACTACGCGAGACTGGAGGCTTCGTGCCCCGTTCGCTCTCATTCGCAATGATTTTCACATTATTCGCGGCGTTCTCCGCAGCCGCGCAATCTCAGGAAGGCAGCGCCCCCGCGCCGCAAAGCCCATCGCAGGATTCTTCAACGCCTGCGGAGGCGAAGAAACCGAAGAAAGTCTGGACCAACGAGAACATTTCCGGCGCGAACGGCACAGTTTCCGTGGTTGGCGACCTGAAGAACAAGCCGAAGCCGGCACCTTCCAAGCCGGTGGACGCGCAATATGTCGCGTCCGTTCGCAAGCAACTGGACAAGCTGCAAGCGCAAATCGAGGACATCGACAAGCAACTGGTAGACCTAAAGAACTTCAATGAAGGCAAGCCCACGACGTCCGCGAGCGGCATGAAACTCAACAAAGGTTACGAACGCGAGCCGATCGAAGTGCAAATACGCGCGTTGCAAGCGAAGAAGAAAGATCTGGAGTCAAAGGTTGACGCGCTCCTTGACGAAGCACGCAAGAGAGGCGTCGAATCCAGCCAACTCCGCTGAATGCGGCGTGGCGGTCGTATCCCTCCGGGTAGCTAGCGAATCAGGCTCCAGGGATACACGCCAACATTGATCTTCATGATGAAGTAGCTGAAGCCGTCGGGATCCGGCTTGGGCTGGTGCGGCGTGTCCGGCGGAATCAACAGCCAGTCGCCAGCTTTCACCTTGTAGGTTTGTCCGCCAACGATCGGCTGGCCGCGGTATTCGCCCGGGATGATGCCGTCCTTGTCCTGCAAATTTTTCCGGTTGGCGATTTTCCCGCCCAAGATCATTTCACCGGTACCTCCCGTGAAAATATAGAAATCGTAAGCGCCGGCGTGCTGCTCGGCGTCGTCGAGAACGCTGTTGACTTTCGTCAGGCTGAGGACGGGCTTGTCGCGAAACATACGGTAGAGCATGAACATGCTGAAGTTGCGCGTCTGGACGTGCACTGGCCCTCCGCCGAACGATTGCGAGCTTCCGCTGCCCGCTTCTTTCACCAGCTTGGCCGCTTTCTCGGCCATTTCGGTGTGCGCTTTGCGGATGTCGTCGATGTTCCAGTAAGTGATGGGCGGGGCGTCGGCCGCCAGCGGCGGATCGTGCGGAGAATTGAAGCCGAAGGGCATGACTTCTTTCTTGTTCTCCTGAGCGTTGGCGCTGGGGATCATCGAAAGATCATCGAAATGGCCGCTGAGGATGGGTTGTGGCGTGGATTTCGAGGCGTAGCCGACCATATAGCCGAGAAGAGCGGCGGCAAGCAAGAGTATGGGAAGCATTTTTTTCATAAGACGATCCTCCGTGCGTGAAAGTCTCGAGCCTTGTTCGCGTCGATGCGGACGAAATAAGACTTTGATTGTCGCTATTTCTTGGGAGCGGGCTTCGCCGCCTCAAAGCGAATCTCTTTGAGCATCTCCGACTGCCGGTAGAGTTCCGTTTTGCCAGGCGGAAACTTGTTGACGCTGAGCATAAAGGCCAGAATGTCCGAGTCTTGCTGGCGGGTTAGGCGGCCCGGCGCGCTCTGCGGCATGGTCTTGCGGATTCTGTCGAACAAGTCGCCCACGGTGAGGCCGTTCCAATTCGCGAGGAATGCGCCGCCCGTGAGCGGAGGCGCGGACTCGCCACCGGTAAGCATGTCGCCGTGGCAAGCCGCGCATTCTTTGTGGTAGATCGGCTCGCCGCGCTTGGCTTGCTCTTCGGTGTATACGCCGTCCCACACGGAACGCGAGTCTGTCGCTGGCGCTTGCGCGCGCAGCATGCAAAGCGGCACAGCGATCGCCACCAGAACGAGGGCCGCTGCCCGATATTTCCGCTTCACGATGTCATCACTTTCCTGACGCTCGCGCTCATTCTCCCGTCGATGGCAGGGTGTACGCAATGTATTCACCGGAGTAAGGCCCGCCGCTCACGGCTACGACAATGTACTGTTTTCCGTTCACCATGTAGGTCATCGGCGAACCGGTTTGCGGGGCGGGCATATAAACCGCGCCGACTTCTTTGCCTGTCATTTTGTCGTAGGCGCGGAGCATCGCGCCGCGCGGATGGTCCGCTGTTGTGGTGATATTCCCTTCGCCCGCGATAACCAGCGTCTTGGTGACCAGCGTCCCGATGTTGTAGGTGGTCTGGCCGGTGCGAGGGATGTTCATGCCCTTGAGGATTGCGGAATTCCGCACCACGTCGGGTGTTTCGCCATGCGCGATCTGCCAGACAAATTCGCCTTTATCTAGATTGATGGCGGTGATTGTTCCGTACGGCGGCTTGACCAGCGGCAATCCATCCACATCCAGTCGACTGAAACTGCCTCCTGCGGCCTTTTTCGGCGGCTTGGGAGAATCGGCTCCGGCGTTCTCGCCCGGACCGTGGAGAATCTCCACTTCTCGGCCCGCAGTACCTGCGATGTACGCGATGTCGGAGACTTCTTTGGGAGCGGGGACCAGTCCGACCGGCTCGATGCAGGAATTGCAGGCGTAGACGTAAACATTGTGCGTTTCGGGATCGTACGACCCACCCGGCCAGTTGGTGCCGCCCGAGGCTGTTCCCATCGTGAGCGTGCCGAGCGGGCCTTCCAGTTTGCTCGCCGTCGGAGGCGTGAAGACGGGGCCGAGATGATACTTAGAGGCAATTTCTTTCGCGCGTTCGCGCAGAGCCGGCGTGAAGTCGATCAAATCGTCGATCAACACGCCGTTGCGGCTGTAAGCCGGGGGTTTAGTGGGGATCGGCTGAGTATGCGAATACCACTCGCCCGGCACGTTCCCGACTTCGACCGGGCGTTCGGGAATCGGCCAGACGGGCTTGCCGGTGACGCGATCAAAGACATAAAGAAATCCTTGTTTTGTGGGCTGAGCTACGGCCTTGACGGGCTTTCCATCCACCGTGATGTCCGCAAGAATCGGCGCGGAAGAAATATCCATGTCCCAGAGTGCGTGGTGCACCAGTTGGAAGTGCCACTTGCGCTCACCGGTTCTTAAATCGACGCAGACGAGGCTCTCGCCGAACAAATTGTTTCCCGGCCGGTGCCCGCCGTAAAAATCGCTGGTGGGCGACTCCACTGGCAAATAAACCAAGCCGAGTTGCTCATCCACGGTGATTTGCGTCCATACGCCGGTGTTGCCGGTGTATTCCGCGGAACCTTTTTCCCAAGTGTCGTAGCCAAATTCGCCTTTTTTCGGAATGGTATGGAAAATCCAGAGCCGCTTGCCGGTTCGCACGTCGAATCCGCGAACGTAGCCCTTGTTGTTGCGCATGCTCTTGGGCGTCATGCCTTCTCGGAAAGCCGCGCCGATAATCACTGTATCCTTCGCCACGACCGGTGCGGACTGGATGCCGATTTCACCCGTTTCCAGGTCGGGGAGAATGTCCTGGTCATCGTTGAGTTTGAGATCCACTAGTCCGTTCTCTCCGAAGGAAGGAATGCGCACGCCGGTCTTCGCGTCCAGGCAGATGAGCCGGAATCCGGGCGTCACATAGAAGATTCGCTCCTCCCTTCCGTCGGACCAATACGCCAGTCCGCGGCCCGAGAGCTGGCGCGGGGCGGCGCCGCCGCGTTTTCCTTCATGCTCACCATGGGTCCAGAGCAATTCGCCGGTGGCAGGGTCAAGCGCAATCACAGCGCGGCGCGATCCTGCGGTCGCGTACAAAACGCCGTTCACCATGAGCGGAGTTCCTTCCAGCTTGTACTCCGGCCGGTCGCCAAAATTGTCGGTCTTGATGCGCCAGGCGATTTCAAGGTCGTTGAAGTTCGAGGCGTTGATCTGGTCCAGCGGGCGGTAGCGAGTGCCCGCAAGATCGGCGGCGTAAGAAGGCCACTCCGTGTCTTTCGGATGGAACTGAGCAGATATGGGGTCCGGCCAACACAAGCCTGCCACAACAATCAAAAACCACAGAGTCTTCAGCTGATTCCGTTTCTTCTCGCGCATCTTCGTTCTCCCTGAAATTCCGGGCCGTGTTTGTCTGCTTGCGCTGTCGTTTCCTCGATCTGTATTGGTTCTGTCCCTAGGGGTAAGCCCGCGGAAGTCTAAGCCAGTAGAAGCCAGGAAACAAATGTTTCGTTTAGAAACCGTGGCGTCTGATGGAATCAGGAGCGTCGCGTTGCATGGTCCTGCTAGAATGCGCTCTGTGCGTCCCATTCTGCCATTTCTGCTTTCGCTGTTCTCTTGCGCAACTGTCCAGCCTCAGTGGTGGAAAGTACAGACGAGCGGAATTGACAGCAATCTGCGCGGGATCAGTGTCGCCGAGATGCCTGATGCAAAGGGCGTTCCCGTGCCGGTTGTTTGGGCATCCGGTTCAAACGGCGCGATTCTGAAATCCGTCGACGAAGGCAAGACGTGGAAGCGCCTGCGCGTTAATGGAGGTGACGCGCTCGACTTTCGCGGGATCGTGGCGTTCTCCGAGAAGGTTGCCTATTTGATGTCCAGCGGTGAAGGCGAAGAGTCGCGAATCTACAGGACAACCGACGGCGGCGAAACGTGGAAACTTCAATATACGGATAAGCGCAAGGAGTTTTTTCTCGACGCGATGGCTTGCCTCTCTGAAACGCACTGCTTCGCGCTCAGCGATCCCATCGACGGCAAATTTCTCCTGCTGAACACGACTGACGGTGAGGATTGGAATCCATTGCCCAGGGAAAATATGCCGGCGGCGCTACCCGGCGAAGGAGCCTTCGCAGCGAGCAACACTTGTCTTGCAATCTCCGGCGAGGAGATTTTCTTCGGCACCGGCGGCCCCGCCGCGCGCGTTTTTCACTCTCTGGACTCGGGGCGTACCTGGACTGACGCAGAAACCCCCATTGTAAGTGGCAAGGCTTCCGCCGGGATCTTTTCGCTTACCATTGGTGACGATAATCGAATCATGGCAGTGGGCGGCGATTACAAGGAACCCAGCCGCCCGTACCGCGTGGCCGCCCATTCCGTTGATGGAGGCAAAACCTGGCAACTCGCTGCGCAGCAGCCGGGCGGGTACCGCTCCGCTGTGGCTAATATCGATGATGGGAGGTGGGTGGCCGTCGGACCCAGCGGCGAAGACCTCACCGATGACTCCGGCGCCCACTGGAAGCATACGGATTCGCTGAATCTCAATGCCGTGGCTCTCTTAGATGTCTTCACGGGCTGGGCCGTAGGTCCCAACGGCACCATCGCGCGCTTCGTCAATCACACCCCACACGAAATTCGTTTTCGCCGTCCGCGCAGCCGCCAGAAGCCGGTTGCCGCAGACGTTGCCGACTAAAATAGAGAAGGTATAATCTCCCGCGTTGAAACCGAGACAACCATCCCCAGCTTTTTGTCTCGGTACGAAAATCTTTTGCGGAGGCTGCCATGCCAAATCTTTCGAACTCCAATCATGAACCTCTTGAGGACGCGAGCAAGCAAGCCCATCTCAATTCCTCGTCTCTTCTGTCGCCCTCCGACCGCCGCACTTTCCTGCAGGGCGCCGCGACGGTTGCGGCCGGCGCAGCCACTTTCGCCTGGCCCGCCTGGGCGCACGGCGCAGCAGCCGCCAGCGATCTCGACGCCATCCGCGCGGAAATCGAAAAACGCCACGACGAATCCGTCAAGCGCTTGCAGGATTGGATCCGCCAGCCATCCATCGCCGCCGAGAATCGCGGCATGAACGAAGGCTGCGAGATGATGATGCACATGCTGCGCGAGGCAGGCTTTCAGCAAGCCACAAAAATCTCCACGGATGGCCAGCCGGGAGTTTTCGCCACTCTGGATGCGGGCGCCTCGAAAACACTGGGCCTTTACTACATGTACGACGTGAAGCAGGCCGATCCCGCTGAGTGGTCTTCGCCGCCGTTCGAAGCCGCTCTGGTGGACAAACCCGGACTCGGCAAAGTCGTGA
>Ga0209577_10005974_pt1 | contig 11285 bp, 11 predicted proteins | sample GraSoiAngelo_109_FD_185874 | JGI IMG/M metagenome (GOLD analysis project Ga0209577, IMG submission 185874) | Grasslands soil microbial communities from the Angelo Coastal Reserve, California, USA - 14_0903_12_20cm (SPAdes) (version 2) | ecosystem: Environmental > Terrestrial > Soil > Grasslands... | reverse complement strand
GCCGTCGCGACCCGTTTCGGCGGCGGCGGGCACGCGCTCGCGGCGGGATTCACGTCGGCCGACGGCGACCCGCGCGCGACCATCGAGGAGATCGTCGGCGCGCTGCGGGGCGCATGAACGGGCTGCTCGTGATCGACAAGGCGGCGGGGATGACATCGCACGACGTCGTGGCGATGTGCCGGCGGATATTGGGCGAGCGGCGTGTGGGTCACGCCGGCACGCTGGACCCGTCCGCAACGGGGGTGCTGGTCCTCGGCGTCGGCCGTGCGACGCGACTCCTGCGCTTCGTCGAGGACTCCGACAAGGAGTACGTCGTGACCGCGGCCTTCGGCGTCACCACGTCGACACTAGACGCGGACGGGGAGGTCGTCGCGGAAAACGACGCGTCGTCGCTGACGGAGGAAGACGTCCGATCGGCGCTCGGGGCGTTCGTCGGCGACATCGAGCAGGTTCCGCCGATGGTGAGCGCGGTCAAGGTCGGCGGCGAGCCTCTGTACCGGAAGGCGCGCCGCGGCGAGGACGTCGAGCGCGCGCCGCGACGCGTCCGTGTGCACGAGCTCGATCTCGATTCCTTCGAGCCGGGCCCGCGAGCACGCGCAACGCTCCGCGTCCGGTGCGCGCGCGGCACCTACGTTCGCTCGCTCGTGGCCGACGTCGGAGACGCGCTCGCGGTCGGAGCTTCCGTAGCGATCTTGCGCCGGACCAGGGTGGGTTCATTTACCGAGACGGAAGCGATCCTCATCTCGGAGGTGACGCCACAGGCGCTCCGCCCGATGGAGGCCGCCGTGGCCGGGTATCCTCGGCGTTCGGTGGATGAAGCGGGCGCGCGCGCGCTCGTCCACGGCAAGCCGCTCGCGCCCGGAGGGATCGACGGCGTGTACGCCGTGTACGGCCCCGACGGGCTGCTCGCGATGGCCGAGGATCGAGAAGGAGAAGCGCGGTCGCTTTGTGTGCTGACGCAGGGATAGTCCTCTACCACGGGCTCGGCGACGTTCCGCCCGGGGTCCGTCCGTGCGTCGTGTCGATCGGTGTGTTCGACGGCGTCCATCGCGGCCACCAGGCGCTGATGAAGACCGTGATCGAGAAGGCGGGCGAGCTCAACGCAACGCCGATGGTGGTCACGTTCAGCCGGCATCCGCTCGCGATCATCGCGCCGGGCAGCGAGCCGCCGCTGATCACGACGCTGACGCAGCGCGCGCGCGTCATGGGCGAAGTTGGTATCAGGGCACTCGTGGTGCTCGAGTTCGACGACGCGATGCGGCACATGTCGCCGGAGGAGTTCGTGCGAGCGGTGCTCGTCGACGGTCTGGGATGCGCGCACGTGGTCGTCGGTGCGAACTTCCGGTTCGGTCACCAGCAAGCCGGAACCATCGAAACGTTGACCGATCTGGGTGCCAAGTTCGGCTTCGGGGTCACGGTCTTCGACCTGCAACTGGACCGGGGCGACGAAGTCGTTTCCTCCAGTCTCATCCGCAAGCACATCGCCGACGGCGAGATGGAGCAAGTCGCGGAAGAGCTCGATCGCCCGTACGTCCTCGAGGGAACGGTCGAGCACGGGTCCAATCGAGGCCACGACCTCGGGTTCCCGACGGCGAACCTTGCCGTCCACGAGCACATGATCCTGCCCAAGCTCGGCGTCTACGTCGGATGGATGCGATGGAAAGGCCGGCGCTATCCGGCGGTCGTGAACGTCGGGCTGAACCCGACGTTCGGAGACAGGGACACGCCGATCGTTGAGGCCTACATCATCGACTTCGACGACGACCTGTACGACGAGACGATCGAGATTGAGTTCACCCACCGCCTCCGCGACGAGCTTCGATTCACGAACGTCGACGATCTGGTGAAGCAGATGCGCGCCGACGTCGAACAGGCACGAGGGCTTCTCGGGATCTAGTGCGTACCGGACGTCCCGCCGTCTGAGCTGCTGCTCGATCCGCCGTCGGATCCCGACGAGCCGCCGTCCGAGGACGAGCTCTGCGTCTCGCTCGGTGCCGGTGTTGGAGACGGCGAGGACACGCCGCCATCGCTCTCACCGGAGCCGGAGCGGTCCGAGCCGTCCGTCCCTCCGGCGGTAGTTGAGTCACCCGACTGCTGCTGCGTCTCCGCCTGTTGGCCTTCCCGACTATCGCCGGCGGAGGGAGCCGTCTCGCTCGCCTCGTGACTACCGGCCGACGCGGTCCGCTTCAAGGTCGTGTCGTCGGCTTCCGTGTGGATCGAACTGCCGGGGTCCGGGCGCTCAGACACGATCGGTCTCACGACCGCCGCGTGCTGGCGCGTTTCGTGTGCTGCGAAGACGGCCGCCGGGGCGGCAAGGAGTGCAGCTGCGAAGAGTGCGATCACCGAGCGTCCCAGCCGCCGACGCGACGGCATGAAGACCGCGCGCATCGCGCGCGCGAAGGCCGCGTCGCGACCGGGAGGGGGCGGCACGCGGCCGGCCTCGTGGATCGTGTCGAGCAACGGATCGCGCGGCTCGGTCATTGCATGTCCTCGTGCATCATCGTGCGGAGCTTCATCAGTGCGCGGTGCTGTGCGACCCGGACCGCGCCCGGTTGCTTGCCGAGGCGAAGCGCCGTCTGCTCGACGTCGAGGTCCTCCATGAACCGGAGCTCGACGACGTCGCGTTCCGATTCCGGCAAGCGCGCGATGAGAGCACGCAGCAGCAGCCCATCGACGATCGATGCTTCGTGCCCGCTCGACGCCTCGTAGAGAGCGTCATCCGCCGACAGCTCGGCGTGATCGTGGCGCGCGCGCAACCGCACCTGGTCGACGATTCGCCTACGCGCGATGGTGTACAACCACGCCTCGAACGGCGCGCCTATGTGCTCGAACTTCGTGATGCCACGGAAGGCATCGGCGAACGTTTCCGCCGCAGCGTCCTGGCCCGCGATGGGATCACCGATCCGCCTCGTGGCGAACCGGTAGATCTCATCGTGGAACCGGTCGAACAGCATCGTGTACGCCTCCCGATCGCCGGAGCGCGCGCGCTCGACGAGCGCGTACGTCTCCTGTTCTTCAATCGTTGCGGCCGGGGCGTCCGTTACGTCCTGAATCGAGCTCGCGTCGAGAACAGCGCTGAAGGGGGCGCGCGGTTGAGATGCCATCACTGGATAATCGGCGTCTCCTGGTCGCATCTCTAGGTCTACGGATGAAGTGTCGGTAAGGATCTCGATAGAGCGATCGCTGGAACGTGAGAGCGCGCCCGAAGGCGCGCTCTCGTCAGACCAAGTCCTGATCAGTCTCCGGTTCCGCTGCTGCTGCCGCTGCCACCATCGCTCGAGCCGGACGACCCCGAGTCGCCGCCGCTCGAATCGGTTCCGGAGCCGTCTCCGCTTTGGTCGGGCTCCGGCGTGGGGGACACCGACGGACTCACGTTCTCGTCGTTCTGGTCGTTCTGCTCGACGTCGTTCGCGTCACCTTGCTCGTTCTCGCCTTGGTCGTTCTCGTTGATGTCGCCTTGATCGTTGTCGTTCGCGTCGGGGGTCTGCGTGACCTCAGGCTTTGGGGTCTCCGTCGGCTCGGGAGACTCCGTCGGCTCGGGAGAATCCGTTGGGTCCGGGCTCTCCGACACAGTGGGGTCCACCGTCTCGGACTTGATCGTGGCGCCCTTTACGTGGGCGTGCCCGTGGTTGACGGACCCCACCAACGAGCGCATCCCGACGCTCCCGCCGAGCACGAGCGCGAGGCCTGCTCCCCAGATGACCGTCTTCTTGCCGAAGATGGACTTGATCGGTTCGAGCTTCATCGATCCCTCCCTGTTGTGCGGCTGCTCATCCGTGGTATCGGCGGGGAGGCGACCGACGTTACAGGATACGAGGCAACGGCCGCGCGCGCATACGTTTGCCCTGGTCAGAGGCGCCTGATATCCTGCGGGCCTCCGCTATGGGACTCTCCACAGACGCGAAACAGCCCATCATCTCCGACTTCCGAGTGAACGAGCGCGACACCGGCTCGGCCGAAGTCCAGATCGCGCTGCTCACCCGGCGCATCAACGACCTTTCGGAGCATTTCAAGGCCCACACCAAGGATCATCACTCCCGGCGAGGGCTGCTCAAGATGGTAGGGAAGCGCAAGCGACTGCTCGAATATGTGCGACGCCAAGACGTGGCGAAGTACCGAGCGTTGATCGAGCGGCTGGGGATCAGGCGGTAAGGTTCGAGGGGCGGGACATCCGCCCCTCCGTCGTATCGGAAGGAGGAACACCCAAGCACCGACGTCCACCCGCCCGGGTGGGAGGCAAGGCGGTCAGTTTTCGGTCGCGAGCGGCGCGTTCGCTGCGAACGTGATGCTCACAACCGAGTACTGGCCACGGGACCGAACCGACCCAGCCGGGCAGAGCGGGCGAAGCTAGCCCGAAGAACCAGGAGGTTCATCTGCCATGGCAAACATCCATCCATTCACGCTCGAGCGTGACATCGACGGACGCATCTTCCGCATGGAGGCCGGCCGTCTCGCCGGCCTCGCCGACGGCGCCGTTCTGATCACGCTCGGGGAGACCGAAGTGCTCGTCACTGCGGTCGCGTCCTCGGAGCCGAAGGAGCAACTCGACTTCTTCCCGTTGACGGTCGACGTCGAGGAACGCATGTACGCGGCCGGCAAGATCCCCGGCGGCTTCTTCCGTCGGGAGGGGCGCGCGTCGGAGACGGCGATCCTGACCGCACGACTGATCGATCGCCCGTTGCGTCCTTCGTTCCCCAAAGGATTCAGGAACGAGGTCCAAGTCATCGCGACGATCCTGTCGGTCGATCACGTCAACCCGTTCGACGTCGTCGCGATCACCGGAGCGTCGATGGCCGTCATGCTCGCCGGGATGCCGTTCGAGGGGCCCGTCGCCGGTTTGCGGCTCGGGTACAAGGACGGGCGTTGGGTTCCGTTCCCGACATACCAAGAGGTCGAGGAGTGCACGTTCGACCTTGCCGTGGCCGGCGGCTTGAACCCCGACGGCGACGTCCGCATCATCATGGTTGAAGCGGAAGCGACCGACAACGCGTGGTTCCTGATCAAGGCCGGCCACCAGGCGCCGACCGAAGAGATCGTCGCGCAAGGCCTGGAAGAAGCGAAGCAGTGGATCCGCGAGCTGTGCGAGTTCCAGAACGAGTTCGCAAAGATCGCGGCGAAGCCGGCGCGAGAGTTCCCGACGTTCCCCGAGTACAGCGAGGATCTCTTCGAACGGGTGCGTGCGTTGACGGAATCGGAGCTCGGTGAAGCGTTGACGATCGCGGACAAGGCCGAGCGTGAGGCGAAGCTCGACGACATCAAGGCGCGCATGAAGGAGACGCTGGCCGGCGACGACGCCTGGGCCGAGCGCGACAAGGAGTTCTCTCCCGCGCTGCGCGCGCTCACGAAGAAGCTGGTGCGCAAGCGCATCGCGACCGACGGTCTCCGTATCGACGGCCGCAAGGTCGACGAGATCCGTCCCCTGTCGGCGGAGGTCAACCTCATCCCGCGCGCGCACGGCACCGGACTGTTTCAGCGGGGCGAGACACAGGTCCTGTCGATCGCGACACTCGGCATGATGCGCATGACGCAGATGATCGACACGCTGGATCCCGAGGAAGAGAAGCGGTACATGCACCACTACAACTTCCCACCGTTCTCCACGGGTGAGACGCGCCCGTTGCGTGCGCCGAAGCGCCGGGACATCGGTCACGGAGCGCTCGCAGAGCGCGCGCTGCTGCCGGTCGTTCCGCCGGAAGACGAGTTCCCCTACGCAATCCGCGTCGTCTCCGAAGTCCTCGCCTCGAACGGCTCGACGTCGATGGCTAGTGTCTGTGGGTCGACGCTCGCGTTGATGGACGCGGGCGTGCCGATCTACGATCAGGTCGCCGGCATCGCGATGGGCTTGATCTTCGAGAACGGGGAGTACGTCACTCTGACGGACATCCTCGGCGCCGAAGATGCGTATGGAGACATGGACTTCAAGGTTGCGGGAACGAAGGACTTCGTCACGGCGCTCCAGCTGGACACGAAGCTCACCGGGATCCCGGCCGACGTCCTCGGGCGCGCGCTCGATCAAGCGAAGACCGCGCGCATGCAGATCCTCGACGTGATCCGATCCGCGATACCCACGCCGAGAAGCGAGCTATCGACATACGCGCCGAAGATCATCACCGTGCAGATCCCCGTCGACAAGATCGGCGAAGTGATCGGTCCGAAGGGGAAGAAGATCAACGAGATCCAGGCCGAAACCGGCGCCGAGATAGACATCCAAGACGACGGGCGCATCTTCATCGCGTCGAAGGGCGGCGACGGTGCAGAGCAAGCCCGGCAAATGATCGAGATGATCGCCAACCCCGTGATGCCGGAACCGGGCTTGCGGTTCCCCGGCAAGATCGTCGGCGTCCGCGAAGGCCTCGGCCTGTTCGTCGCGGTGCCCGGTTCCTCGAAGGACGGCCTCGTGCACATCTCGAAGCTCGGCTTCGGGAAGCGGATCGAGAAGATCGAAGGCGAGTACCACATCGGCGACTCGATCGAGGTCGAGGTCCAGAAGGTCGACGAGGCGCTGGGCAAGATCTCCCTCTCGCCGATCAACCCGGAGAACGGAGAGCGCTACGACGGTCCCGAGCGGAAACCCCGCGAAGGCGGCGACCGCGATCGCGACCGCGATCGTGGGCGCGGCGGCAGGGACCGGGACCACAGGCCCCGCCGAGACCGCGGGGACGGTGGCGGCGGCGGATAAGGAAACGCAGCGTTCGGGGGACGGCATGGGGTACGACCGGACGGTTCTCCCTTCAGGCGTGCGCGTCGTGAGCGAGCGGCTCGAGGGAGCCCGTTCCGTTTCGATCGGTGCGTGGGTTGGAACGGGATCGCGGGACGAATCCGCCGACTTGAACGGCGCGACGCATTTCCTCGAGCACCTGCTCTTCAAAGGCACGCCGTCGCGGAGCGCGCTTGAGATCGCTCAGTCTTTCGACGCGATCGGGGGCGACATCAACGCGTTCACGACGCGAGAGTTCACCTGCTTCCACGCGCGCACCCTCGGCGAGGACCTCCCGTTGGCGCTCGGCACGATCGGCGACCTGGTCCAGAACGCGTCGCTCGCGCCGGACGACGTTGAGGCCGAGCGCTCGGTTGTGCTGGAAGAGATCGCGATGCACGAGGACACGCCCGACGACATCGTCTTCGACGTCTTCCACGAAACGATCTGGCCCGACCATCCGCTGGGCCGGCGCGTGCAAGGCCTTCCCGGCACGGTCGAGCAGATGTCGCGCGAGGCGATCGCCGGCTTCTTCCACCGGTACTACACCGGGGACAACATCGTCGTGGCGGCCTCCGGCGAGGTGGATCACGCGCAGGTGGTGGGCCTCGTCGACGCGGCCTTCCGCGCGCGCGCAACGCCTCGCTCGATCCGCGCGCCCGGGCCGCCGCCGCCGGTGGCGGGGAACCTCGTCGTGCACGAACGCGACATCGAGCAAGCGCACCTCGTCTACGGAACCCAGGGGATCGCGCGCTCGGACGGACGGCGCTGGGCGCTGGGTCTGCTGAACGTGATCTTCGGCGGCGGGATGTCGTCCCGGTTGTTCCAAGAGATCCGAGAGAAGCGAGGCCTGGCGTACGCGATCTCGTCCGGGCATCTGGGGTACAGCGAGACGGGGGCGTTCAACATCTATGCAGGCTGCTCGACCGAGAACGTCGCCGAAGTGCTGTCGATCATCCGCGAGCAGCTTGGCGTGATCACCACGGCCGGGATCACCGAGGAAGAGCTCGCGCGCGCCGTTGGACACGTGCGGGGCAGTTTGGTGCTATCCATGGAAGAACCGGGAGCGGCGATGTCACACCTGGGGAAGAGCGAGCTGTGCCTTGGTGAGATCCTGACGACCGAGGAGATGATCGCGCGCGTGGAGGCGGTGACGCTGGACGACGTGCGGCGCGTTGGCGCCGACGTGCTGGCCGGCGCGCCCTGGTCACTCGTCGTGCTGGGCCCGGCGTTGGCGGTGGACGTCAGCAGTTTCGTCGGAGCCGCCGCGTGATCCGCGTCGGGGTTCTCGGCGCGCTCGGGCGTATGGGTCGGGAGGTGTGCAAGGCCGTGCACGACGATCCCGAGACGGTTTTGGTCGCGGCGGTCGATTCGGAAGCCGCGGGTGAAACCCTCGCCTTAGGCGATGCGCCCAACGGCACGATCAAGGTTGGCGAAGAGATCGACATGCTGAGCCAGGCCGAGGTGGATTGTGCCATCGACTTCACGCACCCCTCGTCGGTGATGGACAATGTGCGCTGGTGCGTGCGGCATGCGGTCGACATAGTTGTGGGCACGACCGGGTTGAAGCCTCAGGACTACGACGAGATCCGCGCCCTCATCGAGGAGGAAGGGAGCGAGTCGAACGTTTTCATCGCTCCCAACTTCGCGATCGGAGCGGTGTTGATGATGCGCTTCGCGGCCCAGGCGTCGAAGTTCTTCCCGACTATTGAGATCATCGAATTGCACCATGACGGGAAAGCCGATGCCCCGTCGGGTACTGCGCTGCGCACCGCCCACGAGATCTCGGTCGAGCGCGGTGAGGCGCCGAAGCCGGCGGTCGACTCGGTCGAGGTGGTCGAGGGCGTGCGCGGCGGTGAGGTCGAAGGTATCCACATCCACTCGGTGCGGCTTCCGGGACTCGTCGCGCATCAAGAGGTGATTCTCGGCGGACCGGGACAGTCGCTGACGATCCGCCACGATTCTTACGACCGCGCGAGCTTCATGCCCGGTGTTCTGCTTGCGGTGAAACAGATCAGCCACCATCCCGGCCTGACCGTTGGCCTCGAGAACCTGCTGAACCTGTAAGCCGGTCGGACCCGTCGGACCCGCGTGGTACGCTCCGCGCGCGATGCACGAGTACGTCAGCGAAGCGTTCACGGCCGAAGAGCGCGCGATCCTGCTGCGCTACTTCACAAACGCAGATCGGCCGGTCTTCGCGCTGCGGAACCTCCCCGAGATCGTCAAAGGTGCGCTCTTCGCGCGCTACTCGCGGACCGCGAAGTCGCTTCGCCGGCTCTTCCTCGACGAGTTCTATCGCGGTGAAGAGTTCACCGAAACGGCCGAGATCGGCTCCACGAAAGCGTCCGAGCTTTACGACCGGATCTTCATCGAGTTCGGCGACGACTCGGTCGCCCAGCTCGGCGGCGCGCACCTCGCGGTCGAGCAAGGGTCGAACATCCTGACGAAAGCTCTCGAATGGGGGCGGCTCGGCGGCTACCTCGAGCAGTCGACGCGCTACGTCCCCTACGACGACAAGCCGGGCGGCCGGTACCGCTATTTCCGCGAGCCCGACATCGTGTCGTCGCCTCACGGCGCGCGCTACGAGGAGACCCTCGACCGCATCTTCGCCCTGTATGCCGAAGCGTTACCGCGCGCGATCGACGGTTACGGCCGGCGCTTCCCGAAGCAAGCGGATGATACCGACCGCGTCTACAAGAGCACGATCCGAGCGAAGGCCTTGGACGCCCTCCGGGGCATGCTGCCCGCCGCAACGGTGTCGAATACCGGCATCTACGCCAGCGGGCAGTCCTTCGAAGGGATGCTCTTGCGCATGCGGGGGTCACCGCTTGCGGAGGTGCGGAACGTCGCCGCGATGATGCTGGCCGAGCTTAACGAAGTCATCCCCGTCTTCTTGCAGCGGGTCGAGCAGCCCTCGCGCGGCGGGGCGTGGAGCGACTACCTCCGTGACACCCGGGAGTCGATGCAAGCGCTGGCGGCCGAGCTCCTCCGCGACGACAAGCCCGAAGATCGCCCCCTTGTGACGCTCGTCGACTGGGATCCCGACGGGGAAGAGAAGCTCGTCGCCGCCATGCTCTACGCGGTGAGCGATCTCCCCGACGACCAGCTGCGCGCGCGGGTCCGCTCGCTGTCGGCCGAGGAGCGCGCGCGCGTCGTGCGAACGTACGTCGGCGAGCGGGGGAACCGCCGGCACAAGCCGGGGCGCGCGCTCGAAGCGATCTCGTACCGGTTCGACGTGCTCGCGGACTACGGCGCGTTCCGCGACCTGCAACGCCACCGCATGCTCACGATGGAGTGGCAGGACCTGACACCTCGGCATGGGTACGAGATGCAGCCGGATCTAGACGACATCGGCGTCGGCGGGTCCTTTCGGGAAGCGATGGAGCTCTCGCAAGGATTGTGGAGCGCCGTCGAGCCCGACCTGCCGAAGCAAGCGCAGTACGCGGTGTGCATGGCGTACCGGATCCGATTCGTGATGCAGCTCAATGCGCGTGCGGCGATGCACCTGATCGAGCTGCGCTCGTCACCGCAGGGGCATCCGGCGTATCGCGCCGTCGCGCACGAGATGCACCGGCAGATCGCTGAGGTCGCGGGTCATCGCGCCGTCGCCGACGCGATGCGCTATGTGGATTTCGATGCCGTCGATCTCGAGCGGCTGGAGGCGGAGCGAAGGGCAGAGCGCAAGCGTCTCGCGCAGCAGCGCGACGCTTAGTCCTGCGCGGGCTCGGCCGTGGGGCAGAGCCAGAGCACCTCTTGCTCGGAACCGAGGCGAGCTTCGACGGTCTCGATCGCCTTTGCGACGAGCGGATCGGGCTCTGCGACCAACACCCACGTGACCATCGGTTCTCCCTGTGAGAAGACTCTTACACCTCGCACAACGAGAGATGCGGAACGCGGACACGCTGCGTAACGCGCTTGTCCCGCGATGTCCCGAAGAAGAGATGTCGTCGTTGTGGGCGGTTCGTGAACGGTTGCACGCATCTTCGGACGTCGGGTGCGTTCGGTGCGCACCGAAAGTGGCAATCGGCCGCATCCGGCCGGGTCGGCGGCTATCCTTGATGCGACGGGAAAGGAGACTGCATGTTCGGCCGCGTGATCACCGCGATGGCGACGCCGTTCGACCGGGAGGGGGCGCTCGACCTGGAGCGCGCGCGCAGCCTGGCCGAGCACCTCGTCGCGAACGGCTCCGACGGTTTGGTACTCGCCGGCTCGACCGGTGAGTCGCCGACCCTCAGCTTCGAAGAGAAGCGGGATCTGTTCGCCGCCGTCACGGACGCCGTTGGCGCGCGCGCGGACGTGATCGCCGGGACCGGCACGTACAACACCGCTGAGTCCATCCACTTGTCCACGATGGCCGCCGAGCAAGGCGTGGACGGGCTCCTCGTCGTGACGCCGTACTACTCGCGGCCGCCGCAGTCGGGGCTGCTGGCCCACTTCCGCGCGGTCGCCGCAGCAACCGACCTTCCGGTCATCCTCTACGACATCCCGAGCCGCACAGCGCGCAAGATCGAGCACGAGACCTTGCTGAAGCTGGCCGAGGTTCCGAACATCGTGGGGGTCAAGGATGCGGCGGGAGACCTCGCCGGCA
>Ga0209577_10005973_pt1 | contig 11285 bp, 13 predicted proteins | sample GraSoiAngelo_109_FD_185874 | JGI IMG/M metagenome (GOLD analysis project Ga0209577, IMG submission 185874) | Grasslands soil microbial communities from the Angelo Coastal Reserve, California, USA - 14_0903_12_20cm (SPAdes) (version 2) | ecosystem: Environmental > Terrestrial > Soil > Grasslands... | reverse complement strand
CGAGATCGTCGAGCTCAAGGAGTGGGACGCGGTGCGCGTCCCGCCCGGTACGTGGCGCGGCTACGAGGCCGGGCCGGCGGGCCTCGAGATCATCGTCGTTGGCGCGCCCAACCTCGGCGAGGCTCCGCGCGAAGACGTCGAGGGCCAGCGCGACTGGTGGGCTGACTAGCGCCGGGTACCTGGACTTCCGCTTCGGACGAGAAGCGGCAGCGACCGTTACGCGGCGAGAGCTCGCCAACCCTCAGGGACCTGAGGGTTCGAAAGTCGTCCCATAATGTCCACTAAATAGGCTCTGTTCGAACCCCCGGCGCGAAAAGCGGTTGGTTGGGCCGGTAGCTTCTCAACCAGCTCGTCCGCCAGCCAGGACGACGATGTCCCTGATCTCGCGGTAGCGCCTCAGAGTGGCTCAATGCGCTCTCGGCCTCGGCCGGCATCTGAAAGCGCTGCCTCGCTGCTATTCGCGCGTCTTCGCGCGGAGGCGCTTGTGACGCCGGATGCTCACCAGAGCCACAAACGAAAGTTTCCGACAGCACGCGAGCGGCTAGGCCGTGACTAGACCCTGCCTCATCGCCTGTGCGACAGCCGCCGCCCGACTCGAGACCCCGAGCTTCCCGTAGAGGTTCGCCAGGTGTGTCTTGACGGTGGTCTCACTCACAAATAAACGGCTGCCAATCTCGCGGGACGAGAAACCTTGAGCTACCAGCGCGAGGACATCGTGTTCTCGAGTCGTCAGGGCGATCTCAGCGCGTACCGCGTGAAGCCGAATCTCCGCCGCGACATGACGGTGGAGCTCGGCGTCGAGAACGGTCTCCCCAGCTGCAACGGCGGCGATCGATTCGCAGATCGCATCCTGCTCCGCGCTCTTCAGCATGTAGCCGGCTGCTCCAGCAGCGATCGCGTCGTAGACATCGGCACCGTCGTTTCGTGCCGTCAAGACGAGCAGACGTGTGGTTAGCGACTCGGATTGGCAAGCCTTCAGGATCGCCCGCCCACGTCCGTCTGGGAGGTCAAGCTCAAGCACCGCTACGTCTGGCGTATACCGGCGAATCGCGGCAAGACCCGTCGAACCTGTCGCGTAGGTACCGAGGATCGCAAGTCGCGGATCGCCCGCGCACGCCTGTTCAAGCCCCGAGCGAAAGACCGGATGGGGGTCAAGCAGCAGCACGCGTACGGCCCCAGCCTGCGTCACGGAACAATGCATAACATGCGCTGACTGCCTGCGCAAGCTTGAGCATCTGCGAGCGGCCGGATCCTCCGAACGGAGGAACCTACCTCCGCCCCACTAACGAGACTGGCTGGCTTGCAGATTCCGCTCGATCGCAGGATTGACGGCGAGCGACCGCGCTGACACAGTGCCGCGTCCTGTCGATGCGGGGATTTCAGATGTCGGCGCGACCTGACCAACCAGCAGACCTTGACGTACGTGCTGCGCGCGTGAAGAAGCGCAGCAAAGTACCTGCTCGATTGAGGGCATTGATCCTCGCCGGGTTCGCTGCCCTCGCACTTGCGATGCCGACACCCCCCGCCCACGCTGAGTCCTACAGCTGGTACTACGGCGCCCTCTACTGCAATCACATTCAGCTCGATCTATCTGGAACCGCGGTGACCCCGAGCGCTGTCCGGGGGCCAGACTCGAGCGCCTCAGCGAGCGCGAGCGGCGCAGCTCACTGCATCGAGCGCTTTACGCTCGGCATTCCAGAAGAGGACGACGCGACGCTTACCTTCACCGGACAGCTGACCTCGCACGCCTGCAACTCGGTGCCGTTGGCGGTCTGGTCAGGCACGCTTGACGTAAAGCGAGCCGATGGAACGGATATGGGACCAGAGGCGGCAACGATCGAATTGACCGCGGTCACATCCCCGACAAGCGGGGTCGGAAAAATTAAGCTCAACTCCGGCGAGCAGGGTGATGTTTCATTCGCGCTCGATACGTCGACCTCTTGCTCCCTGGCTCAAGCCGGATCGCTGACCGCGACCATCAATGACGGTTCCTTCAAGGGGAGTAGCATATTCGACGCTCAGTCGCAGACAAACGACAATAAGGACTTCGCGACCGGCGCTGCGACCAGTGCCGGTGAGGGCCAAGATCCGGGTGCGCGCAATGTGCCCGACGCCAACCCGCCCGATGTCGTCGTGGAGACTCCCGCCAACTGTGGTTCGCGCCTGCCGTACGACGTGTACTGGGCGGGGCAGAACTTTGGGGGCCTTAGTGTGACGAATGCGGAGGCGTTTTGCGAGCCCCCGGATCCGTTAATCGGCCACAACGTCTATGTCTCTTTCGTGTACGGCGACTGCACCCTGGACGCGTCAACCGACGCATGCTTCCCGCCGCTTGAGATTCAAAGCGCCCCGCTCTGCGAACGACATGCCAGCCTCTACAAGGTGGACCCAAGTAATGCTTACCCGTATACGCCCCTAACCATCGCTGGCGCACCGGCCGCATCTTTCGACGGCGGCACGACAATTGAGATCTACACCGGTGTAACCACGATCTCGATCTTCGGCGACGATCCGACGCAAGTCCTCAATGCGGCCAATGCTCTGACGCGGGCGCCAGCGGGACTGCCGGGTCTACCGGCGACCCCCGCGACGCCTGCCGGCGTCCTTCCGCCCCCGGATCCGGCCCTTATGAGTACAGAATGCTGACGGAGCGAGGAGAGCTGTGATGCAAGAGCGACGATTGGCGGCAAAAGCGGTACGGCGCGCCCCATCCACTACGTTCGCGATCGTGGCCGCGGCGACGGCGCTCATTGCGTGTCCCAGCGCGGACGCACACTTCACACAGTCCTTGTATAGCTACAGTAGCTGTAGTGGACACCCGGTCGATCCGCTAAACATAGTTTGGACGGGCCGCCACGCCGACGGACATAATGTTGCCAGGCTAGTGGAGAAGAAGGCCGGCTGGGATGGAAACACCGGCACCGGCCAGTCCTTTAAGTCGCATGGCGGTTGCTATGCACAGAAGGATCAGCGCAACCTTGGAAATGTCTCGAAACACCACATGCGATTCTTCGAGATGCCAGAATTTTCGTACGGGTCCTACTACACCTTCAGCGATGCCCACCGTGAGCGATGGAAGTGGTGCGGGTGGTTCTTCAACGATGCGGTGTACAAAAGCTTCCACGGTAGGTCAGGATACGACTGGGAGCAACGTGAGGTACACAGCTATTTCCCGGTCCGCTACGACACGTACGTCCGTGTGCCGCATCGTCGGCGCTTTAAACAGTGCACTGGAGATTTAGTGCCTTGGAACGGGCGTGAAGAGTTCTTCATCGTAAACGGCAGGTACTAGCGCGAAAGGCCCTAGAGCGCGTCAGGAGACAGCGCGGCCTCCTCGAATCAGACTCGGGCCCCGTACGAGAGCTCATGTTGTTTCCTGCCGCCAGCCCTATCGGCGGCGCGTTGCGGAGCACTTCCGAACGACTTCGCGGCTTAAGAACCCCCCCGGCGCCAAGCCGCTCACGAGGCGCCGGCGCGCAGGTAGGGCGCGCCCGCGCAACACGAGGCTACCTTCGAGGCACTTCCCAGATGGGCCACCACCTTGACGAGCCATAAGCACAGCATGAAGCCGCGCGTCCTAAAGTGCCCGAGGGGAACCCCTCCCCTCACTCGGGGTATATCTCCCTAGGATGGCCCTCGTGTTCGGGATCGCGGGTTTGCTCGTCGCCGGCTTCCCCTTGCTTCTGATCGCCGCACGGCGTAAACAGCTTGCGCCGCTGTTTGCATGGCTTTGGCTTGCGTCCAGCGTTGTGTGGTGCGTCAGCCTGACGCTCTACAACACTGATGCAGCGGCGGGCGGAGCACTCGACTGCTGGCCACTGGTCCTAGTCGTCCTAGCGATCTCGATCCTCGTGTCGGTGCTCCGGCGGCGCAAGCGTCGCTCCCCACGCCGCCTGGGTTCGCAAAGCGACCTAAGCTGACCCAGCAACACACCGGCTGTGAACGCCTGAAAGACGGTCCGGGCTCGCTTGCCGACGGGAGGGAACGGGGCGTCGCGGGCGTTGACCGGGACGCGGCGGGAAGCAAGCAGCAGCGGCGTCTAACCTGAATATTGGGGCTGCGGGTCATGCACCGCACGTTGATTGGGGGAGACGCTTCCCTGGAAGGCTTGCGGGGCGTCCCGCCAGACGACTGGGTCCGTGAAGCTTTGACAGGTGACCAGCGCGGGACGCGGAGAGGCCGTGGAGCGAGTCTTAGCCCTTTCTGACGCACCTCTTAAGACCCCCAAAGTCCGCGGCCATACGCTCGGTCCAAGGCACCCGAAGGACTCGATAACGACAGGCAGGACATGCAGCACCCGGACGGAGCGAGGACCATCGTCTGGATGCGGAACGGCCGGATCCGCCTCGCCATCGTCGGTTCCGCGCTGGCGATCGCGGCCGGCGGCGGCGCCGCGGCTGGGGACAGCGCCGCGCAGCCCGCCAAGGCGAGCCCCCAGGCCACCCAGAGTCAGGGCGAGCGCTAGCCGGCTCGTAGCATTCGCGGCGTGAAGCCCTCGCCCAACGTCGTCACCCAGGAGATCGAGGGCGAGCTGGTGCTGCTCGACCTCAGCGGCGAGCGGTACTTCTCGCTCGACTCGGTCGGCGCCCGCATATGGCAGCTGCTGGGCGAGCAGGACGGGGATGTGGATCGCGTGGTCGCCGACATGCTCACCGAGTTCGACGTCGACGAGCCGACGCTGCGCCGTGACATTGACGCGCTCCTGAAGCGGCTCGACGAGGCCCGCCTCCTCGTCGCCGAGTGAGCGCATTCGTCGCGATCACCGCCGGGCAGGTGGACCACGACCTGCTGGCGCGGATGACCGACGCCATGGCCTACTGCGGCCCCGATGCGCAGGAGACGTGGGTTGACGGCGGGGCCGGGCTCGGGCTCGCGTCGCTTGCGGTCGGAGAGGCGGGACCGACGGCGCCGCTCAGCCTCGACGGTCGCACCTGGATCGTCGCCGATGCGCGCCTCGACGGGCGCACCGAGCTCGCGCCCGACCCCGAGCTGATCCTGCGCACCTACGGCGCCCACGGCGACCGTTGCGTCGAGCACCTAATCGGGGACTTCGCGTTCGCGATCTGGGACGCGCCGCGCCGCCGGCTCTTCTGCGCGCGCGACCACTTCGGCGTCGTGCCGCTCTACTACACGCGCGCGGGCGACGACGAGGGAATCGCCGTCGGGAACGTCCTCCAAGCGCTGCTGGTTCACCCCGAGGTCTCGGACGACCTCGACGAGCATGCGATCGGCGACTTCCTCCTCTTCGGGCTGAAGAGGGACCTCGGCGCCACGACCTTCGCCGACATCCGCGCGCTGCCGCCGGCGCACTCGCTCAGCTGGGAGGAGGGCGCCGTCGGGATTCGCCGGTATTGGGCTCCGCCGGCCGAACACACGGCGCGCAGCGAGCGAGCGAGGCACCGCGTTGCCCGCTTCACCGAGCTCTTCGAACAGGCGGTCGACGACAGGCTCCGCGACGAGCGCGTGGGCACGCACCTGAGCGGCGGTCTCGACTCGACGAGCATCGCGGTGACGGCCAAGCGGTTACTCGAGCGGCGCGGGCGCGAGTACGACCTGCGGGCCTACACGATCGAGTCGACCCAGCTCGCCGCCGAGGAGCAGGAGGGCCACTATGCGCGGCTCGTGGCGGCCCACGCGGGTATCCCGATCGAGTCCCTGGTCTTCGATGAGTACGCCACACGCCCACCCGACGAGGAGCCCGGATGGATGTTCCCGGAGCCCGGCTACATCCCCGCGCAGATGGTCGAGTACGAGGTCGTGCGGCGCGTCTCCGGCTTCGCGCGCGCGCACCTGGCCGGGATCGGCGGGGATCCGCTCCTGCAGATCGAGCCGCGATGGCCGCGCGGAGCTCGCGGCTGGCTGGACGCGCTCAGCTTCGTCGTGCGCTCTGTGGCGCTGGATCGGCGCCGGCCCCCAATCGGGGCCCGTCGAGCGCTCCAGGGCCGGCTCGGCCGTTGGCCTCCAGCGCCACCTCCGCTCCCGCGCTGGATCGAGCCCGACTTCGCGCGCAGAACCGCTCTCGGCGAGCGCTGGCAGGAGGCGTGGGCGGCCGATCATGCGCTCCCCAACCGCGACCGGATGCTCCACCCCACCTGGCCGGCGATCTTCGCGGCGTCGCACCCCGGCGCCCACGGGCTGACGGTTCGCGTGCTCTTCCCATTCTTCGACCTGCGCCTGGTCGAGCACGTCTGGGAGGCGCCGGTCTTCCCCTGGCGGAGTGCGAAGTACCTGCTGCGCGAGGCGATGCGCGGCAGGGTGCCCGAGGCTGTACGGACCCGGCCGAAGACGCCACTGTTCGATCCCCGCACGACCGACCCGCTGATGGATCCGCGCCATCGGCTCGCGCTCCGGCGGGAAGTTCAGGATCAGAGACTTCAGCTGCTCGCGACGCCGGCGCTCTCAGAGTTCGTCGATGTGGAGGCCGCGCGTGACCTGATCGGACGGCCCGTTCCGGCGCCGCTACCGCGCCCGGAAACGTGCTTCAACTTGGCGCATTGGCTCGCTTCGTCTCGCCGCGAGCGTCCTCGATCGGGCGTACCATGCTGAGCCGCCACGACCATGGAGGAATGGATGCCGGATTCGACTGAGATCACGGCGGACCCGAAGCGTCCGTACCAGACGCCGGAGTTGCGCGACCTCGGCACCATCGCCGAGGTGACGCAAAGCGGAGCGTCAGGGGCTCCACTGGACTCGCCCTATACCAGCTGATGGACGAGCTGAACCGGAAACACGACGGCATGAGCGAGGTCGACATGGAAGTGACGACCGAAACCACACAGGAGCGACCGAAGCTTCCCTACCAGACGCCGGAGCTGCGCGACCTCGGCTCCGTTGCCGCCGTGACGCAAGCCGGCGGCGGAACCGTCATCTTCAGCGACACGGACACCTACCACAGCTGACGAGCGCGGCTGGACGCCGACTACCGCATATACGGCCTGACTTTGCGGACCAGCCACGTGCTCCCGCACGCGGTCGCGGAGTTCGCGCGCGCTCAGTACCCGGACGTCGTATTCGACCTCGGCTCGGTCCCGGATGATGGCGCGACGCCCGCGATCTACGCCGGCCCCTACGGCGAGCTCCGATTCGCAGTCGATCGCGACGGGCACAGGCTCTGGGCCGATTGGTCCGACGAGACTCGCCTGAGATCGCTCGACGACGTCGCCGCGATCCTGCTCGGCCCGGTGCTCGGCGGGCTGCTGCGCCTCCGCGGCGGGACGAGCCTGCACGGCTGCGTCGTGGAGATAGGCTCGCAGGCGGTCGCCCTGCTTGGCAACGCCGGCGTCGGCAAGTCGACGCTCGCGGCGACGCTCGCCCAGCGCGGCCACGCTGTTCTTTCCGACGATGTCGTCGCGCTCGAAGAGCGTGGAAGGGGACAGTGGTTCGCGCAGCCCGGATATCCACGCCTGCGCGTAGAGCCCGGGACCCTTGCCGCTTTCTCGCCTCCGGTCCCCGACGGCGGCGAAGTCTTCAGCATTGCCGGAAAGCGGTACGTCGAGCTATCGATGGCTCCCGGCGCGAACGCCTGGCGGTTTCGGGGGCGGGCGACTCGCCTAGCCGCCATGTACGTCCTCGATCGCGGTAGGGGCGAAGGCCGGCCCAAAGCCGAGGAGGTGGCCGGGGCGGATCGGCTCTTCGAGCTGCTTCGCCACTCGCGCGACGCCTTCTTCCCGCTCCCTGCGTCGCGGCGTGCAGCCGAGCTGAGGAGCCTCGGGCGGCTCGTCGCAGACGTGCCGATCCGGCGGCTGTGCTGCCTCGACGGCACGGAGAACGTCGGAGCCACCTGCGACGTCCTCCTCGACGCGGCATGACGGCGACCCTCGCGCATTCGTTCGACGTTGCGATGCCGGCCGTAGGGGACGACCTCGTCGAGCAGGTCACGCGCGAACCCCTGCGGGCGCTCGCTGGACGGCTGGCCCCGGTCGTTCGGTGCGGTTTCGAGGTGCGGCTCGGCGACGACGACGTCGCCGACGTTGACTTCCAGCAGGGCGTATTCGCAATCGCGCGTGAGCCGGACACCCTGAGGGCGCACCTCGCCCGGACCGGCGGACCTTCCCAGCTCGTCGAATTGGTGGCACGGTGGCGAGACACTTCGGGTCCGCTTCGCCGGCATCTCCGCGAGCTATGGCTCGAGTTCGACCGCGCGGTGGACTCCTCGCCGTCGGTCTTCGCCGGGCTCACGCGCACACGGATCCCCGTGGCGGAGCGAAGCGCGGTTGCGGCGGAAGTGCTCGAGCTGCTGATCGGTCCCGAAACGTGGGAGCCGTGGCGGCCGGCCATCGAGCGCTGCATCGCGGCGTGCCCGGACGGGGTTGTTGTGAGTCATCTCGGCGTCATGCTGGGGCGCTCGGCGCCGTTCGTGCGGGTAAACGTCAAGCGGCTCACTGTCGAGAGCTTGCAGGCGTATCTCGGCGAGGTCGGCTGGACCGGCGATGCGGCGCGTGCCGTCGAGGTGATGCAGCGGCTGAGCAAACAGGTCGATGGGGTGACCGTGTGCCTCGATGTCGGCGAGCGGGTGCATGAGCCGATCGGATTCGAGTGCCATCTCCAGGGCCAGCCGGCGGCCGAGCCCCGTTGGGCGGAGTTCCTCGACGACCTGGTCAAAGCCGGCTGGTGCACCGCCCGCAACCGCGACGCATTGCTTCGGTGGCCCGGGGTCGTGACGCCGGATCAGGGCGGGGCCTGGCCGCCTCATCTGCTCCGCGACGCTCTACTCCAACCGCCGGACCAGTTCACCGCGATCGAACGCCAACTGAGTCATGTCAAGGTCGCGCTGAACGCGGGCGGCGACCCGCGCGCGAAGGGGTACTTCGGGTTCCTGCACACCTGGTTGCGACCGCCCGAGGAACAGGTCGAGCCCGCACGACCAACGATGCGGGCGAACGGCAAGGGGCCGCTCGATCGTGCAATCCACTTCCTGCTCGAATCACGCACCCGGGCCGGCTGGTGGCGCGACTTCGACGGCGACGGCGAATGGAGAGGAGCGTTCGGGCCGGCCGACGTTTGGGTCTCGGCCTATGTGGCTGCCATGCTGGCCTCGACGGGAAACCCATCGGCGCTGGCGACGGCCAAGGAGGTTTGGTCGCTTCTCGCCGAGAGGCGCTCACGCGAGGGGGGATGGGGCTATCGGCGCTTCGCGCCACCCGACGCGGACACCACCGCCTGGGCACTGCACCTCGCGGCGGCCGTTGGTCGGTCTCAGTCCGCGACGGCAGCCGGCGCCCGGCGCTTCCTCGAGCGACACGTGCTCGCGGGCGGCGGCGTCGCGACCTACCTCGAGGAGCTCTGTCCAGGCGTGAGAACCGAACCACCGGACGGTTGGTGCCGGACTGCACACGCGTGTGTGACCGGCGCAGCCGCCACGGTGGCCACCGAAGGCGGGCCGATGCTCGACTGGCTTCGAGGCGCCCAGGCGGGCGACGGCAGCTGGGAGTCCTACTGGTGGCATGACCGCGAGTACGCGACGGCGCTGGCTGCCGAGGCGCTCTTCGCCACGGGGCGCGAGGACGACCTGGAGCGGGTAGGCGCGGCGGTGGAGTGGGCCCGTGGCCGCACGCGCGAGGACTCCGCGTTCGCGACCGCGCTGCTCGCCAGGATTCTTCGTCTCGGCGACGCTCGCGCTGGGCACGAATCGCTCGCCGCATCGCTGCTGGAGCGCCAGGAGCCGGATGGAGGATGGCCCGCGGACGCGCTCCTGCGAGCCCCGAGTCCAGAGGTCACCGACCCGACGAGCCAGACTTCCGGCCCCGACAGCGTGGACACCGCGCGCACCTTCACGACCGCCACGGTCCTGAGCGCGCTCCTGTGACCGCAACCGCGACGCCCCTCCTGGATCCCGCCGATCCGGCGTTCCGCGCCGATCCGTATCCAACGTGGCGAGCGCTGCGGGAGGGTGGCTCGGTCCGCCGGCTCGAAGATACCCGCGACTGGATCGTCACCGGTTACCGCGAGGTCAGGACGCTCCTGCGCGATCCGCGCACGGGATACGCCGGGGCCGAGCCCGAGCCCGCACCGACGACGGACATCGATGTGCCGTTCGTCCGTGCCCGCGCGAAGGCGCTGTCAATCCTGGAGACCTTCATGCACAGGCGTGCACCCGAAGACCACAAGCGCCTCCGCCGCGTCGCGCGCCCGGCGCTCAACGAGCCCGCCGCGAAAGCCCGCCGCGCGCGCATGGAGGAGCTCGTGGACGCCAGCGTCGAGCGCGCGCTTGCGAACGGCGGTATGGACGTGATCGCCGACCTCGCCCGGCCGCTCGCGGTCACGATCGCCGCGGAGTTGGTGGGGATCCCCGCCCAGGTGCGATCCCAGCTCGATGGCTGGGGTCGCGAGATGACGTATTGGATCGAGATCTGGCCGACGCCGGTGGAACGCGAGCGCGGCATTCTTGCGATGGCCTCGCTGGCGCCGCGCCTGCGCGAGATATCACCCGAGAGCGGCACCATCCTGGCGGCCCTGAGGCAAGCGAACGCCGACGGACAGATCACCGAGGACGAGGCGATCTCGCACGCCGCGCTGTTCTTCTTGGCGGCGCACGTCACGACGGTGAACCTGATCGGCAACGGCCTTCTGGCGCTGGTGCGCAACCCGAACCAGTGGCAGCTCCTTCGCGAGCGCCCGGCCGCGATCGCGAGCGCGGTGGAGGAATTGCTGCGCTTCGATACGCCCGGGCCGGCCATAAAGCGCCGGGCGCGCGAGGACATCGAGGTTGGCCCGCACGCCATCTCGCGGGGCGACCTCATCGTGCTCAGCCTGGCCGCCGCCAACCGCGACCCCGCGGCCTTCCCGGAGCCCGACCGGCTCGACCTGACGCGCAGCCCGAATCCTCACCTCTCCTTCGGGCACGACGCGCACTACTGCCTGGGCGCGGCCTTCGCACGCCTCGAGGCTCAGATCGCGATCGGGACGCTCGCTCGAAGCGTTGCCCGCATTCGCTTGGCGACCGAGGAGCCCGAGCGGGAGGACTGGTTTGTCGTGCGAGGTCTGAAGTCCCTGCCGATCGAGTTCGCATGAGTCTGCAGGCGGCACTCGCGTTCGTCGGCTCCGTCAGGCGCGACGAAGCGCTGCGCGCGCGGGTCGAGGAGCTCGATGACGTTGTCACCGAGGAGCACCTCGTGAGCGTCGGGCGCGACGCCGGCTACGACTTCACGGCCGAGGAGCTGCAGCGCGCCCACGCCCTCGACTGGCGCATGCGCTGGGCTCGCTACGCCGCGAGGGAAGCCGCACCGCAGGGTCGGTTGGTCAATCCTTAGCACCGGGCGCCCGGTACTCGACCTGCTCGACCGTGC
>Ga0209577_10005972_pt1 | contig 11285 bp, 11 predicted proteins | sample GraSoiAngelo_109_FD_185874 | JGI IMG/M metagenome (GOLD analysis project Ga0209577, IMG submission 185874) | Grasslands soil microbial communities from the Angelo Coastal Reserve, California, USA - 14_0903_12_20cm (SPAdes) (version 2) | ecosystem: Environmental > Terrestrial > Soil > Grasslands... | reverse complement strand
ACGCGAGAGCGGATCGCTCGGTATGCCGAGGCGTCAGGCGACCACAACCCGATCCACCTCGATGACGATTTCGCGCGGTCCGTGGGCCTGCCGGGTGTCATCGCGCACGGCTTGTTGCAGATGGGGATCCTGGCCACGGTCGCGGCCGAGGCAGCAGGAGGTCCGGATCACCTCCGGCGCATCGCAGTCCGTTTTGCGGGCATGGTCGTGCCTGGAGACACGGTCACCTTCCGGGCCGAGCCGGCAGGTGATGGCAAGCTCGCCCTGACCGCCGTGAATCAAAAAGGCGAGGCGGTGCTGACAAAAGGCATGGCGGAGTTTGCGGCGTGACGCTCGAGTTCTCGCTCACTCCGGAACAGGAGGAGATCCGCAAGCTGGCGCATCAGTTCGCGGAGAAGGAGATCCGCCCGATTGCCGCCCACTTCGATGAGACGGAGGAGTTTCCCTACGACGTCGTCAAGAAGGCGCACGCACTTGGGCTCAGCCCGGCCGCATTTCTACCCGAGGAGTATGGCGGCCAGGGCCTCGACTTCCTCACGGAGCTCATCCTCAACGAGGAGTTGAGCTGGGGCTGCGCCGGAATCGGCGTTTGCATCCAGTCCATGGGCTTGGCGATCGCGGGCATCCGCTCGAGCGGCACAGAGGAACAAAAGAAGCGCTGGCTGCCCGAGTTCACCAACCCCGACAAGCTCGTGCTCGGCGGCCTCGGCCTGACCGAGCCCGACTCGGGCTCTGATGCGCTCGCCATGAAAACCCGTGCAACACGCGTCAGCGACGGCTACGTGCTCAATGGCACCAAGCAGTTCTGCACCAACGGCGGCATCGCCGACTACCACGTGATCTACGCCAACACCGACCCGTCCAAAGGTCCGGCGGGCATCGCGTCATTTCTGGTGCCCAAAGACACACCGGGACTGCGGATGGGTCGCAAAGAAAAGAAGCTCGGCGTGCGCGCCAGCCATACCGCGCAGGTGATCCTCGAGGACTGTCACGTCCCGCTCGACCATCGTTTGGGCGGCGAGCCGGATGCCGAGAATGCCGGCCCCGGTGCGCTCGGCGCGCTGATGACGCTCGAGGCCACGCGCCCAGGAGTTGGCGCGGGCGCGCTGGGCATCGCTCGAGCGGCTTACGAGTTCGCGCTGGAGTATGCGCAGGACCGCAAGCAGTTCGGCAAGCCGCTGTGGCAGCACGAAGGCGTGGGATTCAAGCTCGCCGATATGGCGATGAGGATCGACGCGGCGCGGCTGCTCATCTGGCGCGCCGGATGGATGGCGACACAGGGTCACGCGTTCGAGCGGGCAGAGGGCTCGATGGCGAAATGCTTCGCCGCGGACGTAGCCATGGACGTGACAACGGACGCGATCCAGGTCCTGGGCGGCTATGGCTACATCAAGGAGTATCCCGTCGAGAAGTGGTTCCGAGACGCCAAGATCTATCAGATCTGGGAAGGCACGGCTGAAATCCAGCGACTGGTCATCTCGCGCGCCATCTCCGGCCAGCGCGCCACCATCAAGTTACGGGGGTAAGGGATGTTCGACCTGACAGGAAGAGTGGCCGTTGTCACAGGCGCGTCGCGTGGCCTCGGACGGCAGGACGCGCTGACGCTCGCGGGAATGGGCGCGGACGTGGTCATCACCGACGTCCTGGTCGAAGATGACCCCAACCTTCAGCAGACGGCTGAGTCGCAGGGCAGCATGCTCGCGCAGGTCGCGGTCTCGCAGGGTTGGGTGCATTCCAACGCGACCGCCGAAGCAATCCGCAAGATGGGCCGCAAGTCGCTCGCGATCAAGATGGACGTGACCAACCGCGAACAAATCCGCGACGTGTTCAAGAAGGTCAGGGAAGAGTTCGGCAAGATCGACATCCTGATCAACAACGCCGCGACACTCGACCACGCGGCGCAGATCCCCAACCAGTCCTACGAGCTCTGGGACAGAGACGTGAAGGTCAACCTCACGGGCGCGTTCAACTGCACCAGGGAGGTGTGGCCGTACCTGGTCGAGAACAAGTGGGGACGCCTCATCTTCATGTCCTCGGTCGCCGGGACGCTCGGCGGTTTCGGACAGGCCAGCTACTCATCGACGAAGGCGGGGCTCATCGGCCTGGCCGAGGGGGGCCGTCACAACATCACCTCCAACGCGATCGCGCCAGGCATCATCGAGTCGGAAGCGGGGAAGGCCGCGGCCGCAAACAACCCGATGTACGAGCGATTCAAGTCGCGGACCGTGTTCAAGCGATTCGGCCAGCCCGAAGACATCGCGAACACGATCGCCTTCCTGTGCACGGAGGAGGCCTCTTACATCACGGGCGCCGTGATCGAGGTCGCCGGCGGCATTCCGCTCTTCACCGCGTAGGCGATGGGCGATCTGGTCGACGTCAAACGAGACGGCGGCATCGCGCGCGTGGTCATGCACCGCAAAGGCAACAACGCGATCGCTGAGGACCTGATGCAGGAGCTCGCAGCCGCCCTCCAGGAGGTCGGCGACGACCCCTCGGTGCGAGCCGTCGTGCTTGCCTCCGAATACGAAAAGTACTTCAGTGTCGGCGCGGACCTGACTTCCCTGACGGGCATCGATCGCGACGCCCCCGACGCCGCCGACCAGATCGCCCTCTTCATGCGGCGCATGAACCACCACTTCAACGCCATCGAACGCTGTCCAAAACCCGTGATTGCGGCCATCAACGGCCACGCGCTGGGCGGCGGCAGCGAGCTCACGCTGTGCTGCGACTTTCGGATCATGGTCGAGGACGGGCGGTCTCGGATCGGCCAGACCGAGTCCTCGCTCGGCATCATCCCCGGAGCCGGCGGCACCCAGCGACTGCCTCGCCTCATCGGGAGAGCGCGCGCCCAGCGCTACATCATCGAGTCGACGCGCCTAACGGCGAAGGAAGCGGAGGCCGTGGGGTGGGTCGATCGCGCGGTGGCGCCCGAGGAGTTCGCCGCGGCAGTCGATGAGCTGGCCGGCAGGCTGGCCAAGGCTGCCACGTTCGCCATCGCCATGATCAAAGATGCGATCCGCCGCGGCTGGGACCTGCGCCTGGACGAGGCGCTGGAGATCGAGTCGCAGAACTTCGCCCGGGCGGCCCTCAGCACCGACGCCGCGATCGGCATCATGTCGTTCCTGAGCAAGCAGGAGCCGGAATTCACAGGCTCGTAGCTGTCGAATTCGGACCTCGCCGTTCGTCGGTTCTTGTAGAGGAGATTGGAAATGAAATACGTGCTGCTTTTCGTCGGGACCATGGAAGACCAGAAACGGTTCGAGAACATGCCACCAGATCAGCTGGCGGCGGGCATGAAAGCGGCCGAGCAGTGGTTTGAGGAGTACAGCCGCTCCGGCAAGATCGTCGGCGGCGAGCAGCTCAAAGGGCCGGAGACCGCCACGACCGTCAGATTCAACGACGGCAGACCCATCGTCACGGACGGCCCGTTCATCGAATCCAAGGAGATCATCGGCGGGTTCGCCGTCGTTCAGGTCAAAGATCTGGACGAGGCGCTCGAGATGGCCAAGGCCTGGCCCGCCGGTCCCGTCGAAGTGTGGCCGGCTGTGGAACGATGAGGGCCTGACCGAGACAAGGACAGCCACAGATGCGGCGCTCACGGCAGTGTTCCGCGAAGAGGCCGCGAAGCTCACCGGCGCGATGGTGCGGCTTATCGGCAACTTCGACATCGCCGAGGAGGTGGTCCAGGACAGCCTGCTCACGGCCCTCGAGAAGTGGCCGGTCCAGGGCATCCCAGACAACCCGGGCGCATGGTTGATGACGGCGGCGCGCCGCCGCGCCATCGATGTGCTGCGCCGGGACCAGCGCTATGCAGAGAAGGTCGCGCTGCTGGAGCGGTCGATCGTGCCGTCTGACCCCGCTGAGGCTGACGACCGGCTTCGTCTGATCTTCATCTGCTGCCACCCGGCCCTCGCGCAAGAGGCGCAGGTCGCGCTCACGCTGCGGGCGGTTGCCGGCTTCACCACGCAGGAGATCGCGGCCGCTTTTCTCGTCTCCGAGCCGACGATGGCCCAGCGCATCGTCCGGGCCAAACGCAAGATCGTGGAGGCGAACATCCCGTATCGCGTGCCTGAGGGTCCGGACCTGATTCCCCGCGTGGAGGCCGTGCTTGCGGTGCTCTACCTGATGTTCAACGAGGGTTATCTGAGCCGCGGGCCCCAGGTGGCATCGCGCCGCGACCTCGCGGAGGATGCGATGTGGCTCACCAGCCTGTTGGCGCGGCTCCTGCCCGAACAGGCGGAGGTGCTCGGGCTAATCGTCTTGATGAGGCTGCATCTGGCGCGCTCGCGTGCTCGTTTCGACGCCGGCGGCGACATCGTCCTGCTGCCCGACCAGGACCGCACGTTGTGGGATTCGGCGGGGATTGCGCAGGCGGTCGAGGTGCTGGATCGAGCCGCCTCGTTGGCGTCTCCCGGTCCCTATCAGCTGCAGGCGGCCATCGCGGCGGTGCACTCTGAGGCGCGAACCTGGGAGGAGACCGACTGGGCCCAGATCGTCGCCCTCTACGACACGCTGCTTCGGATCACCGACACGCCCGTGATCAGGCTCAACCGGGCGGTGGCGGTGAGCCATGTCTCGGGGCCGCGTGTCGCGTTGGGCGAGGTGAACGACCTGGCCCTCTCGCTCGGTGGCTACCACCTGTTCCACGCGACGCGAGCGGAGCTGCTGGACGAGCTCGGCGAAGCGGCACTCGCGCGCGAGGCGAGATTGCATGCTCTGGAGCTGTCCCAGAACCCGGCCGAGAGATCTCTCCTAGAGCGGAAGCTGCGTAGCTGACGCCTCCGCGGCGCCCCAATGGCTCAGGAGCTCCTGCACATGCGCGGCCGTGTAGATCATCTCTGAAGGCACGAAGTGGTGGATGCCCGAGTACCGGCGCAGGCGGAAGTCCGCGAAGAGTTCCGCCAGGACGCCCGCCTTGATCGACTCGATCTCGTGCGTCTGATCGCCATAGGCAAGAAAGACTGGAAAAGAAGCTTCGATGAGTCGTGCTCGGTCGAAGCGATACGCCTCAAACGCGCGGATCAGCGCAGCGATGCCGGCCGGTCGTTTTTGCATCTCTGGCGATACCGCCGCCGGCGGAGGCGGGACCTGGACTCCAGGTTTGACCTGCTCCCTCACAAACGCCGACATGAACTCGGATCCCTGTAGGCCGCGCAGCTTGGCTTCCAGCGCTGCAAAGGCCGCGTGCTCCTCCGCCGTTAGCTCACCTGGAATTCGGGCCGGCTCGAAGAGAGCGAGGCTGGCCACTTGCTGTGGCCTCGTGCCGGCGTACGCGAGCGAGATGAATCCGCCTGCGGAGTAGCCGATGAGGTGAAAACGGCCCAGATGTTTCGAATCGGCCAGCCGATCGATCGCCTCCAGCTCCTCTTCGATGGAGTAGTCGGCACGTGGCGGCGTTTCGCGATAAACCTCCAGGTCTTTCATATGCAGATCCGCAGCGTCGCCGATCGCTTCGATCAGTGGCCGATACCTCTGCGCAGCCGGGGCCACGCTGCCGGGCACACAGATGACCTGAGGTTTCACAAGGGCGCCCGACTGCGGATCACTTCGAGTGCCGCCTCGACCCGTTTGGGATCCAAACCCATGCACCGGATGACCAGCTCTTTGGTCTCGAAGTTGGGGTAGGACCCGACCGAAACGTCGGGAAACTGTTCCTCCAGCTCGCGCATCAACGGGTAGAAGCGAGCCTCGACCGCAAACGTGAACCGGAGCTCCCGCACGGTGGCCGCAGACCCGGCCGTCAGGAACTGTGGCTCGAGCTCCTCTGTGAAGATGCCTTTCAGCTCGAGGGGCACCCCTGGGAGCACGAAGATCCGCTTGGAGTTCGCCTCGTAGATCGCGCCTGGCGCCATGCCGCGGCGATTCTTGAATATGTGGGCGGGGCCTGCGGGAATGCGTGCCATGCGCAGGTTGCCTTCGGTCACCTCAGGCGATTCGAGCAGCCCCATCGAGTGCATCCTCTGCACGCGCCGCTCGATTCGGGCGCGGGTCTCCTCCCAGATCATCAGCTCCTTGCCGAGCGCTTCCGCAAGCGCCGCGAAGGTGCGGTCGTCGGGTGTCGGGCCCAGTCCGCCGCTGACGAACACATCCGTGATCTCCTCGTCGTCGAGCTCACGTCGGAGCTGCTCGACGATCTCGTGCGGCTTGTCGCGGATCTGGGTCACGCGTTTCACCGGGTAGCCCAGCAGGCGGAGCCGTTCCGCCATCCAATGGGAGTTCGTGTCGAGGGTGAAGCCTCCGACCAGCTCGTCGCCGATCGCCACGATGCTGGATACGAGCATGGCTGACCATATAAACATGGAGCGGTTGCACGCAGTGGTCCGCGGCGACGTCCAGGGCGTCGGCTTTCGCTACTTCGTCCAGCGCCAGGCGCAGCAGCTAGGAGTCCAAGGTTGGGTCCGCAACAACTCGGATGGGACGGTGGAACTGGTGGCGGAGGGCAAACGGGAGGACCTCGAACACCTGAAGCGAGCGGTGGAGGAAGGCCCGCGGATGGCCCGCGTCGAGCGGGTGGACGCACAGTGGTCGAGCGCTGCGGGGAACCTGCCGAGCTTCGAGCTGGCGTGGTGACCCATGCGAATGTTGCGGTTCGTTTAACGTATCGCTCCGCGCCCGGATTTCGCGGACCGATCACCAGGGAGGGTTAGTGGATCCCAACACAGCTTGGTTTGCCGTGGCCGGCGGACTGGCCGCGGTGGCGTTCGCGGTCGTGCTCATCTTTCTCGTTCTCAACAAGCCGGCCGGCAACGAGAGCATGCGGCAGATCGCGGCCGCGATCCAGGAAGGCGCCGCCGCCTACCTGAACCGGCAGTACATGGTGATAGCGATCATCGGCGTGGTCATCGCGGTCGTCATCGGGTTCTTGATCAACTGGAAGACCGCCGGGCTCTACATCGTCGGCGCGGTGCTGTCCGCGGTGGCGGGGTACGTAGGCATGAACATCGCGGTCCGCGCCAACGTGCGAACCGCCGAGGCAGCTCGCGGCGGTGTGAATGCGGCCCTGCAGGTGGCGTTCCGCGGTGGTGCGGTGACGGGCTTCATGGTGGTGGGCCTGGGGCTCCTCGGCGTTTCGGCCGCATACCTCGTTTTCAAGGATCCGGAGGTGCTGGTGGGTCTCGCCTTCGGCGCGAGCCTGGTCTCGGTCTTCGCCCGACTGGGCGGTGGCATCTACACCAAAGCCGCTGACGTCGGTGCGGACCTCGTGGGCAAGGTCGAAGCCGGCATCCCGGAGGACGATCCTCGCAACCCGGCGGTCATCGCCGACAACGTGGGCGACAACGTGGGCGACTGCGCGGGCATGGCGGCCGATCTGTTCGAGACATACGCCGTGACGATGATCGCCGCGATCCTCCTTGGGTCACTGCTGTTCAAAGACCAGATCGGCTGGGTGATCTATCCGCTGCTCCTCGGTGCGGTGAGCGTCATCGGCTCGATCGCAGGCACGTTTTTCGTTCGCATCTTCAACCCCCGATGGATCATGGGTGCCCTCTACGCGGGCCTGCTCGTGGCCGTGGTGATCGCGGTCGTGGGCTTCTTCTTCATCACCCAGTACATGAAGAGCAACGGGTACTTCGCGGGCGCGGCCGCCGGCGGCGTCCACGATCCCAACAATCTTTTCTACGCCGCGCTGATCGGCGTTGTGATCACCGTCCTGATCGTCGCCATCACCGAGTTCTTCACCGAGACCGCGTACTGGCCCGTCCACCTCATCGCGAAGGCGTCGGTCACCGGACACGCGACCAACATCATCGCCGGGCAGGCGATCGGCATGATGTCGACCGCGCTCCCCGTGATCGTCATCGCCACCGGGATCCTCATCAGCTACGCGCTCGGCGGCCTGTACGGCATCGCCATCGCCGCCACGGCCATGCTGTCGATGACCGGGATCATCGTCGCGATCGACTCCTATGGACCCATCACCGACAACGCCGGCGGCATCGCCGAGATGGCGAAGCTGCCGAAAGAAGTGCGCGCGGTGACCGACCCTCTCGACGCTGTCGGCAACACGACCAAGGCGGTGACCAAGGGCTACGCCATCGGTTCGGCCGGGCTGGCCGCGCTCGTCCTTTTCGCGTCCTACACCCGGGAGCTCGAGAAGGCCGGCCACGCGACCAAGTTCGAGCTCTCCGACCCGGTCGTCATCGCCGGCCTGTTCCTCGGCGGGATTCTGCCGTTCCTCTTCGGCTCTCTGGCGATGCTCGCCGTCGGGCGCGCGGGCGGCCTGGTTGTGGAGGAGGTGCGGCGCCAGTTCCGCGACATCCCGGGCATCCTCGAAGGCACGGGCCGGCCCGAATACGGCACCGCCGTGCGGATCGTGACCGCAGCCGCGCAGCGGGAGATGATCGTGCCGGGCATCATCCCGGTGGTCGCGCCCCTGGCCGTGGGCTTCCTGTTGGGCCCACGCGCGCTGGGCGGATTGCTCCTCGGCGCGATCGTCACAGGGCTGTTCCTGGCGATTCAGATGACGAGCGGCGGCGCGGCGTGGGACAACGCCAAGAAGTACATCGAAGAGGGCCACCTCGGCGGCAAAGGCTCTGAGGCGCACAAGGCCGCGGTCACGGGTGACACGGTCGGCGACCCCAACAAGGACACGGCCGGCCCTGCCATCAACCCGATGATCAAGGTCGTCAACATCATCGCGATCCTCATCGCCGCGGCGGTCTCTACCAACTACTTAATCCGCTAGTAGACTCGTCCGTGGGGTGGACGACTACCAGAAGGAGATCGCCGACCTCGAAACCCAGGTCGAGCAGCTGGTCGAGGCTGAAGGGGACGCCAGGACCATCGCCGAGCTCTCCATGCAGCTCGACATCCTGAAGGCGATCTACGCGCGGGCGACCGATCTTTTCCAGCGCGGACGCAGAGACGAAGGCCTCCGCTATGGCCTCCGCATCCAGGGCTACGGCGACTGGACGCTGGACAACGTGTACGCATTCGTCTATGAACGCTCTGTGGAGCTCGAACCCAATGCACACCATGCGTTTGTGGGCGGGATCAAGACAGCCGACTTCGCGATCATGCTCAACTCGTAACGGAGGAAGGCAGATGGAAACACCGCTGACGCCTCTCGAGTTCGCGCGCAGGACCCGCAAGCTCTATGGAGACCGCGAGGGCGTCGTCGACGGCGAGCTGCGCCTCACGTACGAAGAATTCTTCGCCCGCTGCGACCGATGGTCGGCGGCGCTTCAATCGATGGGCGTGAAGCAGGGCGATCGGGTCGCCTATATCGCGCCGAACACCCATGAGCAGCTCGAGTCCTTCTACGCAGTGCCGCAGATCGGCGCGGTGCTCGTGCCGATCAACTACCGGCTCACGGCCGAGGACTTCGTCTACATCACATCGCATTCCGGCGCGAAGGTGTTGTGCGTCCACCCGGACTATCTCGACGCCATCGACGGAGTCCGCGACCAGCTGGGCGCTGTTGAACATTTCGTGAGCCTCGGAAGCACCGGCGGCCGCAAGGGCTGGACTGACTACGAAGCGTCGGTCGCTGCGTCGAAGCCGGATTTCGCGCGCCCCGAGATCGCCGAGGGCGATCTCCTCACGATCAACTACACCAGCGGCACGACCGCCAAGCCGAAGGGCGTGATGATCACGCACCGCAACGCCTGGGCGAACGTCGTGGGCACGCTGGTCCATTTCCACATCACCGTCGGCGACCGATATTTGTGGACGCTGCCGATGTTTCACGCCAACGGGTGGACGTTCGTGTGGATCATCACGGCAGTCGGAGGCACCCACGTATGCCTGCCGAAGGTGGAGCCGGGGCGCGTCTTCGATCTGATCGGCAAGGAAAAGGTCGGGTGGTTGTGCGCCGCGCCGACCGTCCTGATTGCTCTCGCCAACGCTCCGGCCGATGTTCGGGGCGACGTGCCCAAAGGTGTGCATGTGATCACCGCCGGAGCTGCACCCGCCGCCGCGACGATCGAGCGCATGGAGGGTGATCTGGGATGGGAGGTGACGCAGGTCTACGGCCTCACCGAAACCGCACCGTTCATCACGATCTGCGAGCCGCGGCCGGAGCACAAGAATCTCGATACCACTCAGCTCGGGATCGTCAAGGCCCGCACCGGGGTCGAGCTGATCACCTCGGGCGAGCTGCGTGTTGTCGACGACACCGGGAAGGACGTACCTGCCGACGGACAGACGCTGGGCGAGATCGTGGCCCGGGGCAACGTGATCATGAAGGGGTACTACAACGACCCCGAAGCGACCAAAAAGGTGATGGGCGACGGATGGTTCCACACGGGCGACGCGGCCGTACTGCACCCGGATGGGTACGTCGAGATACGTGATCGGATCAAGGACGTGATCATCAGCGGCGGCGAGAACATCTCGAGCCTGGAGGTCGAGGGGGTTCTGCTGCGCCACCCCGCGGTACAGGAGGCGGCGATCGTCGGCCTGCCTCACGAGAAGTGGGGAGAGGCGCCCTACGCCTACGTGGTGTTGAAGCCGGGCGCGAGTGCCACGGAAGCCGATCTCATCGCGTTCACGCGGGACCGTCTCGCGCACTTCAAGGCGCCACATGGAGTGACTTTCGTTGCGGAGCTGCCCAAGACCGCGACGGGGAAGATCCAAAAGTACGTCTTGAGGAAAGGCGCGGCAGCGGTCGCCCGCCAGTAGCTTCTAGGCCCAGACCTGCGTCTTCGACCACACGAGGCCATCGGGCGTGACCCTCGCCGTGACCAGCGTGCCGGGCGCCAGCGAGCGCTCATCGAAGAGTTTCACGGTGCGGGGACGGAATCGGTAGACGGGTAGGTCGTCGGCCTCGGTGTCGTACTCCGTGAACCTCCGGCCGTAAACCCGTTTCGCCTCGGCCGACGCCACGCCCGCCGTACCGAAGAGCTGGATGCCGCGGTCCGCTTTGCCCCATACCTGGTTGGACGCGAAGATCGTGACGGCGGCCGACCCGTTTGCTTTCAAGTTGCGTGAGTGGACTGAGTCGGGATCAGAGATCCAGATAACCTCGTAGCGCTCGGTCCACGCGAAGTACATATGGTTGACGTGCGGGCGACCACCGGCGGATACCGTCGCCAGAGCGCATAGGGCAGAGGCGTTCATCAAGCGGCGCGCCACACGCTCGAGAGTTGAAGACGAAAACCTGCGAGACCTGTGTTCGATCGTCATCTCGGAGCCATGCGCCTTTCACCCATCAAGATCAGTCGTCCAATTGCCAGTTTGCCTCTGGCGCTCTCCCTGGACATGCCGAGATGGGTCATGAGCCACTCGACAGTGTTGCCACAGCCATAGGTCTCGTACCCTCGGCGCTCGTCGAACAGGGCTGC
>Ga0209577_10005971_pt1 | contig 11286 bp, 8 predicted proteins | sample GraSoiAngelo_109_FD_185874 | JGI IMG/M metagenome (GOLD analysis project Ga0209577, IMG submission 185874) | Grasslands soil microbial communities from the Angelo Coastal Reserve, California, USA - 14_0903_12_20cm (SPAdes) (version 2) | ecosystem: Environmental > Terrestrial > Soil > Grasslands ... | reverse complement strand
CGATGTTCGGCTCGATTTTTTTGCTGCCGAAAAATGGTGAGAGCAAATGTCCTTCCAGATGATTAATCGCGAGAAATGGTTTGCCGGCGCCGATGGCCAGACCTTTCGCCGCCGAATTTCCGACGAGCAGCGAGCTGGCAAGTCCCGGTCCGCTGGTGGCCGCGAAGGCGTCGATCTCATTGATCGTAATGTTCGCGGACGCGATTGCGCGCTCGAGCAAACGCGGCAACTGCGCGAGATGATTTCGCGATGCGACTTCCGGCACGACCCCGCCGAATTTTTCGTGCTCGGCAATTTGCGACGCCACTTCGCTGCTGAGCAAGTCCGAACCGGACTGGCGTTCGCTGCTACGCAAAATCGCGACTGCAGTTTCGTCGCAGGATGTTTCAATTGCGAGAATTGTCACAATGCAGGTGTCATCGAGCGAAAACGCCAGTCCGGCTCGGACCGAGGGATCCCGTTGAAGTTATCTTACAGCTTTCGCATCGGAATCCCTCGACTTCGCTCGGGATGACAAATTATTTCTTCGCCTCGCTTTTCGGCGAATTTTCCTGCGCGTAGATCATCACGCCTTTGAGGGCGTCAATCGCGCGCAGCATTTGCGGGTCGCGCGAACGAACCTGCGTTTTCTCGTCCCCGATTTTGGTGTCGTTGTTGCGCGCAACGAAAAGCGCGTGCTCCTGTTCTGCCGTCATTGGCACCGCAATATTCGGCGTCACCCCGTTGCCGTGGATGACCTGCTTGCCGGGGGTGTAATACTTCGCGGTAGTGAAACGCAACGCCGACCCATCGGGCAATTGCAACACATTTTGCACCGATCCTTTACCGAAGGTTGTTTCACCAACAAGGATGGCGCGTTTTAAGTCCTTTAGCGCCCCTGAGACAATCTCGGCGCCGCTGGCGCTGCCTTCATTGACCAACACCGCCAGCGGAAAATGCGGACGCTCTTTTGCGGTGGACGAAGTGGTGTACTCGCGTTCTTGCGATGCCGCCCGTCCCTGGGTGGAAACGACTATGGTGTTCGGTGGCAGGAACTGGGCGCAGACATCGACCGCGCTGTTGAGCAAGCCGCCGGGGTTATTTCGCAAATCCAAAACCAGCGCCTGCATTCCTTGCTTCTGCAATTCGTCCAGCGCTTTGGCTAAGTCCTCGGCCGTTGGTTCGTTAAACTGCACCACCCGCACGTAACCGACCTTGAATGCGCCGGTCAGCTCCTTATCGATGAGATGCGCTTTCTTCACGCTCTGCACCTTTACTTCGGCGCGCTCGAGCACGTAGTCTTTAACTTCTTTGCTGGACGGTCTAAGAATCGTTAGGGTCGCTTTCTGATCCGGTTTGCCGCGCAGCAGATTGACCGCCTGTTGCAATTCCAATTTCTCCGTCGGCGTGCCATTAATTTTCAAAATCTGATCCCCCGGCAGAATTCCGGCCTTCGCCGCCGGGGTGTCTTCCATCGGTGTGACAACGGTGAGAACACCATTTTTGCTCGAAACTTCGATCCCGAGTCCATTGAACCGGCTGCGCGTATCGTCCTGCATGTCGCGAAAATCGTCCGGCTCCATGAATTGGCTGTGCGGATCGAGCGAGGCGAGCATGCCCTTCATCGCGGCATAGACCAGATCATGATAACTCGTCTTATTGCCATCCACATAATCCTGCCGCAGTAACTGGATTGCTTTGGCGAAGACAGCGATCTGCGCGTAACCGCTATCAGGATCATTTTCCGCCGCGTGCACGGTGAAGAGCCGCAGCCCCAGCAGCCCATTGATGAGCGCGAGCGACGCCAGCACAATAAGAACGAATCGACGTGTCATGAAGATCTTGATTGTCGCTCAGGGCGAAATTTTTGGCAACGGTCAACCCATTCGTTAACGTCCCGCCTCAGCCTATTGATGAAACGATTTCTCCTGCTCGTTCTTTTGGCGATCGTGCCGATGCTCAATGCCGCGCAAAACACCGATGCCGATTTCGGCGCGGTGGCGGAAGAGTTCATAAAAGGTTACCTGAACGCGCGCCCGCTTCTCGCAACCCGGCTTGGTTTTCATGAATACGATGGCCGGGCGGATGATTTCAGCTGGCTTGCGCTCGATGCCGAATTGCAGCGTCTCCGCCGTTTCGAGGACCGGCTGCGGAAATTCGAGCCCGAGGAATTGAATGCGCGCAATGGAATCGACTTGCGCATCTTGCAGGCCGCAATCGCAAACGAGCTCTTCGAATTTCAGGATGTGCACAAGTTCGAGCGCAACCCCATGATCTATGCGCACTGCGCCGATTTGAACATCTACATCGCGCGCAAGTTCGCGCCGCTGGAAGACCGGGTTCGCAGTCTGATCGCGATCGAATCGCAAATCCCGAATATCCTCATCGCCGGCAAAACCAATCTGGAGGCAGTATTGCCCAATCCGCACGTCGAACTCGCCATCCAAATCGCGCGCGGCTCCGCCGATTTTCTGCGTAAGGACATGGTGACTGCGGTCGACACCGTGAAGGATCAGGAGTTACGTGGCAATTTCCTCGATGCCAATCGCAGAGCCGCCGCCGCGCTCAGCGATTTCGCCAGCTGGCTCGAGAAAGACAAGCTGCCGAAGTCGACGCCAAACTTCGCTCTGGGCGAGGCCAAATATCAACGCTGGCTAACAGAAACCGAGCTGGTGGATTTGCCCCCGAGCAAGATTCTCGAGATCGGACTGGCGAAGTTAAAAGAGGAGCAACAAACATTCGCCGACGCCGCCAAAATTATCGATCCGAATAAATCGCCCGCGGAAGTATTCAAAGAAATCCAGAAAGATCATCCTAGCGCCGACAAATTGATTCCCGACATTGCTAAGAATTTAGATCAAATCCGTAGTTACGTTACCGAGCACAAAATTGTCGGCATTCCGCCGAACGCGAAGGCGCGGGTAAAAGAAACGCCGCAATATGATCGTGCGACCTCGTTCGCCTCGATGGATACGCCGGGGCCATTCGAGAAAAAAGCGGCCGAAGCATTTTACTACATTACTCCGGTTGAACCGGGTTGGAGCGAGGAGCAAAAGGAGGAATGGCTTACCTCATTCGACTACTATACCGCGGATGTGACCTCGATCCACGAGGCCTACCCCGGCCATTATGTGCAGTTCCTCCGCTTGAATGCCTCGAGCGCGAACAAGATTGAGAAGATTTTCGGCAGCTACGCGTTCATTGAGGGCTGGGCGCATTATTGCGAGCAAATGATGCTGGATCAGGGTTTTGGCGGGCCCAAAAAACCTCCTGGAACAGTCGAGGAACAAAAGCGGGCGGCTAAATATCGAATGGCGCAGGCTTCGGAAGCGATGCTGCGACTCTGCCGCCTCTGCGCCTCCGTGAAAATGCACACTCAAGGGATGTCGGTTGACGAGGCGACCAAATTCTTTCGAGAAAATTGCTACTACGAAGAAAAGCCCGCGCGCAGTGAAGCGATGCGCGGCACCTTCGACTACGGCTACCTGAATTACAGTCTGGGCAAAATGGAGATTTTGAAGTTGCGCGACGATTACCAAGCGCAACAGGGTGCCGATTTCTCGTTGGAACAATTTCACAATCAGCTGCTCGATCACGGCATGCCGCCTATTCGTTTGTTGCGCGAGATTCTGCTCAAGGACAAGGCGAAGTGGGATGATGTGCTGTAGCGCGCTGAAGCGCTGAGACGTTAAATCTTTAAATGGTTAAAACGTTAAAACGGAAGAGGTTTCGATTTAACGAATCACATTTCCTTTTCCTCGTCCGCCAGCAACTCCGGCAACAAGGGCTGCGGATTGCTCGGGAGCTCTTCCACGTCGCGCAGCTTTTTCGTGATCGCGCGGGAGCGCACCGCTACTTTGTCCATGTCACTGGCGGCTTGATCGAGCTTGTCTTTCACCTTTGAAAGGGAGTCGCCAAACTTGGCAAACTCGGTCTTGACTCCAGCTAACAAGTTCCAGACTTCACTCGAGCGCTTCTGGATCGCGAGAGTGCGAAATCCCATTTGCAGGCTGTTGAGCAATGCCGCCAGCGTGGTCGGTCCGGCGAATACTACCCGGCAATCACGCTGCACCTGCTCGACCAGACCGATTCGACGAATCGCTTCTGCATACAATCCTTCGGTCGGCAGAAACATCAGCGCGAAATCGGTCGTCTTTGGCGGATTAATATATTTCGCGCAGATATCTTTCGCCGATTTTCTGAGCTGCGTTTCCAAATCCTTCATTGCGCCGTCGGTTAGCGCTGAGTCGCCGCTTTCCTGTGCCGTGATTAGTCGCTGATAATCTTCCATCGGAAATTTGGCGTCGATCGGTAACCACACTGCTGCGCCATTCCCTTCGCCCGGCAATTTGATCGCATAATCCACGCGTTCGCCGCTTTCGTCCCGCGTTTGGACATTGCGATCGAATTGTTCCGAGGTGAGCAATTGCTCGAGTAACGCTCCCAGCTGCACTTCGCCCCAGCCCCCGCGCGCTTTCACGTTGGTCAGCACCCGCTGCAATCCGCCGACGTCGCTCGCCAGTTGCTGCATCGCGCCGAGGCCCTGGTGCACCTTTTCCAATCGCTCGCTTACTAGCTTGAATGATTCGCCAAGCCGTTTCTCGAGTGTTCCCTGCAATTTTTCGTCTACGGTCGCGCGCATTCTTTCGATCTGCTGCGCATTGTCCTTTTGCAATTCCTGCAAACGCAGATCGACGATCCCGCGCACACTTTCCAGCGAAGCGGTCAGTTCTTCGCGTTGTGCCTTGGCCGCGTTGGCATTTTCGTCCCGGTTTCGCGCCAATTCATCGCGGAACACTTTCTCTTCTCGTTCCTGGGCGCGTTCAAGCAACTCGATTTTACCCAGAATGAGGGGACTAACTTTCGAATCACGGCGCGCCAGGAAAAAAGCAAACGCGGCCAGGAATGCGCCGCCAGCAACGCCGATGAGGCAATAGAGCAGAGGATTCATACTCCTTTCATGTCGAGCGTAGTCGCCTGTCGCGCCGTAGCTTTATGCGAAGACCGGAAGACATCTCTCGCTTTCTCCAGCATAATAGAGATTCCGCGACTTCGCTCGGAATGACAAGGGGGCAGGGCTTTGGATGGCGTCGCGCCGGCGGCGCCCATGTTTGGGACACGACGGCGCGTGTCCCTCCAGTCTAAAACCGTAGCTTCACGCCACCGTACACGGCGCGGCCCAGCGCAGGAAAACCGAACACCTCGGCATAATGCTCATTCGTCAAGTTATCAACGCGGCCAAAAACGGATAGATGCGCGTTGATTTCGTATTCCGCGGCAAAATTTACAAAGCTGTAGTCCTCGATATCGAAGTTCGGGCCGCCGAAATTCAGTTCTTCGCGTGCGTTGACCCATTTTGCCGAAAACGTGGTGCGCAATTTCTTCCACCACAGATATGACGCTGAAACATAGGCTTCATGACGCGGTCGCCGTGGCAAGCGAGCGCCTGGCGGTTGCGAGACGTCGGCGGCGCCAAGTTTTTCCGTGTCGAGATAAGTATAGGTCGCGACTAATTCGAGTTCATCGAATGGCCGCGCCCGCAACTCGCATTCGACACCTTGCGTTCGCGCTTTCCCCAGGTTCAGCGTTTCAAACAGGCCATTGAATCCGATGACGTTGGACAAATCATTGTGGAAATAAGTCGCGCCGAGAGTGATCCGCTTGTTCCAAAATCGCTGCTCGATTCCTGCGTCCCAGCCGAGATCGCGTTCCGGTTCGAGTCCGAAATTCATTCCGAAAATCTTGTCCTGACTGCTGGGCGGTGAAAATCCGGTCGCCACGCTGGCGTGCACGGTAGTGTCGGTTTGGCGAATGAGGTAACTGGCCGCTTCCCGCCACGTCCAAACATCGCCGAATTGATTGAAGTGATCGAATCGGCCTCCGCTAACGAAAATTAGATTTTCGCATGGCGTGAGTGTTAGTTGTGCGAAGACACCGGTTTCCTGAGTGTGATCGCTGACAAGCCGCGGCTGTGGTCCAAAGTCTTGCGAGATGAATGGCCGTTCCTGTCCGGCGTTGAGACGACCGTAGAAAAAACCGCTGGTGACGGTGAGCCATGAAGTCGGACGCAAATCATTCTGGTAATCGACCTGCGTTCGCTCGAACAACGCACGGGTCGGGCCGACAAATCCATCCTGGTTCGGGTCGTTCAGTTGCCGCTCGTGATCGTAGCTCACGATCAGGTGGTGATCCCACCATTCGACCGGCTGCCAATCGATATGCGGTCCGATCAACCAGCGTTCAGTCAGAAAATTATCGAGGGGTTTCGGATCGGAAATCGTGTTCGGATTTCCGGTGTCAGCGAGCGAGTAAGTAATCAGGCTGCCGATCCGCAGCGTCGTATCCGGCGACCAGCCGATGTCCGCGATCGCGCTGGTCAATCGATATTGATTATTCGGACGCGCGTTGTCGGTATCGAGCCGGCTGAGGCCGAGCGAATAATCCACTTGCTCGATTTTTCCTTCGCTTTCGAATGCTTCGCGAAAGGTGCCGTACGATCCGCCTTCGGCGCTGAACATAAACGTCGGGTTGCCGTCGCCGCGCTTGGTGAAAATTTGAATCGCTCCAGCCAGAGCGCGCGGACCGTAAAGTGTGCTCTGCGGTCCCCGCACCACTTCGATGTGATCGAGGTCGTCGGTGGTGAGATCAGCAAAATTGAATGCGCCTTGTAAACCTTGGTTGACTGGAATCCCGTCGAGCAGGACCTGGGTATGTTCGCTGCGCAATCCGCGCGTGAAAACCGAAGTGAGCTGGCCGGGCGCGCCGCTTTGCACAACGGAGAGCCCCGGGACTTCGCGGAGGGCGTCGGCTACGCGCTCGATTTGCTTTTCCTCAATGTCTTGCGAAGTCACGACACTGGTGCTGGCGGGGGCTTGATCGAGCGGAATGTCGGTACGTGTTCCAGTGATGACGATTGGCTCTGATTCAGGCGGGGGTGAAGGCGATGAATTTTGCGCGTGGCAGATCGACGTCGCGACCGCGATAACAAAGAGCGCGATGGAGTTTCGCGAGCGCGCGTCATTGCAACGGCCCGGGTAGCGCACGCGTCTCGCGTTTTGGCGATCGCGTCGCGTGATCGCGGGCTTTCCCGAAGGCTGTTTTTGCAGGACACCAAAACCAACACGCGAGGTCCGACCCGGACTGGCGTTGCGTGCGCTACCCAGACAAAAAAATTGCGAACGGTTTTTCTGCACTTCAAATCCTCCTGTTTCGAGAGGAGAACTGGCGGCAGAGCCGTTCGCTCCACTCTCATTCTTCTTTTTTGCGAAGAAGTTTTTTCGCGGTCCGAGCCGGACTGGCGGATTCCGGAATCGGTTTACAGCGAAAACGCAGACCCACGAAGTTAGAATCTGGGTCCAGCGTCACGCTGGCGAATGAGGCGGACCGGTCGAATATTCTGGCTCCTGGCTTTCAGTCCGAAACCTTTCGGACTCACCTTTTTCCGGCCTTCACCGCAGTTCGGAACACGGGCATTCTGCCTGTGCGCCAAGCGGAGATTTTCTCCGCTTTCCTGATTCAGCGGAGTGGAACTCCGCTGGGCGCACAGACTACAAGTCTGTGTTCCGCTATTACAACGATTGGCTTTGTAGCGGCGGTCTATAACCGCCGAAGGGAAATCGTATCCAGTTACAGCAGCGCAACTGCTCCGGCTTCACACCGGATTTCTCGCGCCGATCCACTGTTTCAAACTCGCAAAGAACTAGGCGAGCAATAGCGGCTTGCGCTTCCGCGTTCAAGATTTATTTAGTCAGGCGCGTTTTCCGCGCGCAGTCTCCTGTGCCATCGCCTGACGCCAAATTAAATCTGCTTGTTACTGGTGGCGCCGGCTTCATTGGGTCGAATCTTGCCTTGGAATTGCAGGAGCGATTTCCGAATTCGCGACTCACCGTGATCGACGATTTTCGCTCGGGTGATTTTAAGAATCTGGCGGGTTATCGCGGGGACTTTGTTGCGGCCGATTTAGCGAAGCTGAATTGGCGGGAACAATTCGGCGAGGAAAAGTTCGACGCCATTTTTCATCTCGCTTCCATCACCGATACCACTAATCACAATCAGTTTGAGCAAACGCACGACAATGTAGAGAGCTTCCGGCGCCTGCTGGAATTCGCGCGGCCGGGACGAACACGGGTGATTTTCGCCTCATCGGCGTCGATTTACGGCGCAACGACGGAAACGAGTGCTGAATCCACTACCGCTGCGCCCGCCAACATTTACGCTTTTTCGAAAGCGATCATGGACAACGTGGCGACGCGGTTGGCACGCGAAAATCCGGATTGGATCATCGTGGGTGTGCGTTACTTCAATGTTTATGGTCCGCGCGAGGCACACAAGGGCGTGCCCGCGAGCATGATTTATCATTTGTCGCAGCAAATGCGCGCGGGCCAGCGCCCACGCATTTTTAAACACGGCGAGCAGCGGCGCGACTTCGTTTACGTGAAAGATGTGGTCGATGGAACAATTCGCGCGCTCGATGCAAACGCGAGCGGGATTTATAATCTCGGCAGCGGTCAGGCCCGATCGTTTAACGAGCTGGTTTTTATTTTGAATCGATCGCTGCAGACAAATCTTCAGCCGGATTATTTCGATAATCCGCATGCACATTACCAAAATTTCACCCAGGCGGATTTGAACAATGCGCACAGTGCGCTCGGTTACGCGCCGCAATTTCCGCTCGAAGCCGGAGTAGCCGATTACATGAAATGGCTGTATCCACAGTAGTCATCCCGAGCGAAGTCGAGGGATCCCGAGGCATTATCTTGAAGGTGACTTTCCACGGGATTCCTCGACTTCGCGGCGCTCCGCTCGGAATGACGGAACGGAAAATATGAACCCAAAAAAATCCGAACTGCTGGTCGATGTGGTCGAGCATATCGATATCAAAAAACATAATGTCGTGCCGTTGGTGGAAGCGATGTCGAAGATGGCCTTTTCCGCGCGCGATCTGGCGCGGGCCGCGGACATCTACGACGTGATGCTGCGGGAAGAAGATTGCGCCATCATTTTGTGCCTGGCAGGCTCACTCATCTCCGCCGGATTAAAAAACGTCATTGTCGACTTGGTGCGCAATAACATGGTGGACGCGATCGTTTCCACGGGTGCCATCATCGTCGATCAGGATTTCTTCGAAGCGCTCGGGTTCAAACACTACAAGGGCGACATTTTCATGAACGACGACGTTCTGCGTCGTCTCGCGATTGATCGGATTTACGACACCTACATTGACGAAGATCAACTGCGGGTTTGCGATGCCACCTGCGGCGAGATTGCCGACTCGCTCGAGCCCCGGCCCTATTCGTCGCGCGAATTTATTCGCGAGATGGGCCGTTATCTAACGAGAAATGGGAAAAACCGCGAATCGGTTGTGCTGGCCGCGTTCGAGAAAGAGGTGCCGATCTTTTGCCCGGCCTTCAGCGATTGCAGTGCGGGCTTCGGCTTAATTCATCATCAATACGAAAATCCGGACAAGCATCTCAGCATCGATTCGGCCAAAGATTTTCTTGAGCTAACGAAAATTAAAATCGCGTCGAAACAGAGCGGATTGTTCATGATCGGCGGTGGCGTCCCGAAGAATTTTGCACAGGACACGGTGGTGGCGGGTGATTATCTCGGTTTCGATGTCGGGATGCACAAATACGCCGTCCAAATCACGGTCGCGGATGTGCGCGATGGCGCGCTCAGTGGTTCGACCCTGAAAGAAGCGAATTCCTGGGGCAAGGTTGATCAGGGGGCCGAGCAAATGGTTTACGCGGAAGCGACGATCGCGCTGCCGCTGATTGCCGGCTATGCCTGGCACAAAGGATCGTGGAAGAATCGCAAAGCTCGCAATTACGCAAAGCTGCTCGACGAACCGGTAACGAAATCGGCGCCGGCGGAAAAACGCGAACTGGCTGGGGCGCGATAATCCTTTTCGGTCATCCCGAGTGTTAGTCGAGGGATCCGGCCGCGAAAGCTTAAAGGTAACTTCAGCGGGATCCCTCGACTGCACTCGGGATGACGGCAGGTGGCACTAGCCCTCCCAGAAAAATTTCGTCGGGCGATTGATTTCTGGCGGCAGACTTTTGTGCACCGGGCAGTTGAGCGCGGTTTGCTCCAATACCGCGCGGTGCGGCGAATTCGGCGGCAAGGGAATGTGAACTTCGGACGGCAGCGCGATGATCCGGCGCGGTGCGTCTTTCGACATTTCTTTCTGCACCGAGACCTTCATTCCGCGAAGATCAACGCCGAGTTCTTCCGCCTTTATTCCCATGGTCGTGGTAATGCAGGTGCCGAGGGCAGTCGCGACCAGGTCGGTGGGTGAAAACGCTTCCCCTTTACCTTTGTTGTCCGCAGGTGCGTCGGTCGCGATCTTCGATTGCGACGGGCCGTGGGTAGCATCGCAATGAAGATTGCCGGTGTAATCAATGGAAACGTTGACCATGGAAAAAATTACCGTCATCCCGAGCGAAGTCGAGGGATTCCGATGCGAAAGCTTAAGGGTAGCGCAACGGGATCCCTCGACTAACACCCGGGATGACGATCTTGTCGGCTGCGCTCTCCGGAACAGCTTGAGTGCGCGGGATCAATCTGATAAGCGCAAGCATGAATTTCACCCGTTTAATAACCTTATTCGCGGTTACCCTGGCACTGCTGGTTGGCTCGGCGATGGCTGCGGATCAAACCATCGCGCTAAAAGCGGCGCGATTATTCGATGGAAAATCTCGTGCGCTAATTCAGAACGGAGTCGTGGTTGTACAGGGCGACAAAATCGCTGATGCCGGCGCGAACGTCGCGATTCCGCCGGATGCGCAAGTGATCGATCTCGGCGACGCGACGCTATCACCTGGATTCATGGACGCGCATACGCATATCACGCTGGATTATACGAACTACCAGGCGATGCGTTTGCGAGAGCTGCAAATTTCGACATCGGCCAAGGCCTATAGCGTGATTCCGGCGGCGCGGGCCACAGTGGAAGCCGGATTCACTACCGTGCGGGATGTCGGCGCACGCACCTATCGCTCGCACGACTGCCTTGATGTTTCGTTGCGCGATGCGATTGCGAAAGGTATTGTGGTCGGACCGCGCATGTTCGTCGCCACCTACGGCATCGGCGCGACCGGGGGACACTTCGACGACGCGGCCGGATTTCGCGACGGACTTTTTGGACCGGAGCCGGACGTGGCCGATGGAATCGCTGATGGCCCCGACGCCGTGCGCAAAGCGGTTCGTTTTCAGGTGAGAAATGGCGCGGATTTAATCAAGGCAGCAGTCTCGGGTGGTGTGCTTTCGCTTACGGATGAGGTGGACACGCCACAATTCACGCCCGCC
>Ga0209577_10005970_pt1 | contig 11286 bp, 10 predicted proteins | sample GraSoiAngelo_109_FD_185874 | JGI IMG/M metagenome (GOLD analysis project Ga0209577, IMG submission 185874) | Grasslands soil microbial communities from the Angelo Coastal Reserve, California, USA - 14_0903_12_20cm (SPAdes) (version 2) | ecosystem: Environmental > Terrestrial > Soil > Grasslands... | reverse complement strand
CGAGGTTTACATCATTAACTATCCGTTTGGATATCTGGGCGGCGAAAGTGAAGCTTGCGACGTCTGCGTTTCTTCCTGGACGCGGATCGCGCCCAATACGTTGCCGGCCATGGCCAAGTCGGGCGCCAATTACATGAACTCGCAACTCATCAAGATGGAAGCCAACCTCAACGGTTTTGCCGAAGGCATTGCACTCGACGTCAACGGCTTTGTCAGTGAGGGATCGGGGGTGAATGTGTTCGTGGTGCATCGCGAGAAGCTGATCACGGCGCCGCTCGGTAATTCGGTTCTTCCGGGCATCACCCGCGACTCCGTGCTACAGATTGCGCACGACCTCGGCATTCCGATTGTCGAGCAGATGATTCCGCGGGAGATGCTCTACATCGCAGACGAAGCATTCTTCACCGGGACGGCAGCAGAAGTCACGCCGATCCATTCCGTGGACAAGATCGATGTGGGCAAGGGCGCGATTGGCCCCATCACCAGGGCGATCCAGAAGGAGTTCTACGCCATCGTGCGCGGCGAGAAGAGCGACCGCCACGGCTGGCTCACTCCGGTGCCGCTGCGCACTAAGCAGCCGGTCGAAAGAGTAAGAGTACCCGCAGCGGTATGAGGATTGTGCCAATCACTTAAAGAACCAAGTCACTAAGTTATTTTGCGAAAACCGTATCGTACGGTGCCTCCAGAAGCGCAAAGAGACAAGCCCATGCGTCCACACATTCTCGAAGACATCAGAAGCCACGCTCTCGCCAAACCGAACCAACTTGCGGTCTGTGACAGCCAGCTCAGCATTAATTATGGTGACTTGGACCGCTTCAGCACCAGCCTCGCACTGCACTTGCAGGCAATTGGCTGTAAGACTGGAAGCCGCGTTGTCATGGTGGCGAACCGACGGGCCGTCATGGTGGCTGCAATTCTAGGCACCTTTAAGGCGGGATGCATCCACGTTCCGCTCGATCCCCGCATGCCCGCAGCTCGCCTGCAATACATCTTGAATGACATAGCACCTGCCGCCGTCATAACAGAGGAAGATCTGCGGGAAACTATCGAAGCATATCTTCCCCCGCAGGCCAGCTTACTTCTGCAGGAAGACTTAGAGCGCATTCTACAGGCGAGCGCAGCAACGGATTACGCCCCCGGCCCGGACGTAAGTTCACCGGGCTGGCTTCTGGACTTGCCGGCGTACTGCATCTACACATCCGGATCGACTGGACGGCCCAAAGGTGTCTTGATCGACCATCGCAACATTGTCGATTTTTACGAGGGGGCGGCAGAAGTTTACGACGTCCGTGCGGAATCGGTTTGCGCCAGTTTCTCGCCGCTGCATTTCGATGTTTTTCTCATGGATATGTTGTTCCCACTTGCCCAGGGTGCTCGTCTGCATGTCCACGACGACATTGTGTTCTCTGATCTGTTGTTTCAGACAATAGCAACTAACAATGTGACCCATTTTTCCGCCTGGGGCTTGATGCTTGGACTCATTGCACAGGCGCTCGAATTCGGTACTACCCCTCTGCCGCACCTCCAGACCGTACTAACTGGAACAGATATCCCCAATGTTGACACTGTTCAGCGATGGTTGCGGGCAGGGACAGGCGTTAAAGTGATCAATGCTTACGGTCCAACCGAAGTCACATGCGGTTGTACTGCGTACACGATCCGAGACCATGAGCCTGGCCGGAAAGAGCTTTACCCTATCGGGAGACCGTTCAAACATGTGCAGACTTTCCTCGTCGGCAGCGAAGGCGAGCGAATCACACAAAGCGATGTGCCTGGCGAACTGTACATCGGTGGTACGCAGGTAATGAGGGGCTACTGGAACCTGGCGGCGGAGACGGAGGCTGCTGTGACGTATCTGGACGGCATACGCTGTTATCGCAGGAGGACGGTAATCTCTTCTATCTTGGGCGGAAAGATAACGAAGTAAAAATCGGCGGCTATCGCGTACACCCGAATGAAGTGCGGCGCGCCATCAATAGTGTGCCGAATGTGCACGATTCCGAGGTCGTCCTGGTCCAGACTAAGTATCGGGAAAAAGTCCTGGCTGCAGGAATCCTTCTCAATGAGAGCGGCAAAGCGGGGACGCTCGACGCCGATCAGCAGATCCTTCGGATTCGTGCTCGTCTTATGGACGAGCTGCCAGCTTATATGGTGCCTCGTTATCTCGCAATTTTCGACGATTTTCCGAAACTGTCGTCAGGCAAGGCGGATCGTAAGGCACTCACATCCATTCTTACGGTTCGCATGACAAAGGAAGCTGAGGAGGTGGTAGCTACACATGAAAACTGAAGCTGTACTAACTAACATCATCGAAGATGTAGTCGGAGTCAAGGGAGTGCGCCGCGATTATCGCTTTATTGACATTGGCGGTAACTCAACGCATCTGGGTGCAATCCTGACACGGATCCATAGTGAGACCGGAGTAGCTGTGCCCGTACGTATGTTCTTCCACAAAACTGACTCCACAATAGCAGCCATCGCCGCCAAGATTGATTCTCTGCTCCAGGAGAGCCAGGCGGCGTTAACAACCAGTCAGTAAAACAAGCCAAGACTTACAAATCAAGGAGAGTTATATGAGGAAGGACTATTATCTTTCCGAAGCGGAAAAGAAATTTTTTTACAACAATGGTTATCTGGGTCCCTTCACGCTGATGGAACCAGACGAAATGACGAGCCTTTTCGAAGAGGTACGTATGGATCTGCTGGACACCCGTAACGCACCTTTTCCGAAGAGCAAATTGAACTATGACCGGCACCTCGATATTCCGGCGCTAAATCAGATCATTAACAATCCAAAGATAACTCATCGCGTTTCAAGTATTCTTGGACCTAACGTGTTGAGCTGGCGTACAGAGTGGTTTCCCAAGTACCCCGGAGACGAAGGTACTGATTGGCACCAGGCGGAAAGCTTCGTCGAATTCGAGGGAACGGAAAAGCTGTTTCCAACCGCGGAAGAAGAGTTGAAAGAATATGACCAGGGCAGGCCCTGGGAGCTTACAGCCTGGATCGCGATGGCCGAAGCAACAAAGGAAAATGGCTGCCTCAAAGTCATGCCTGGAACTCATCGGACGTGGTTTTTCGATGAAAAAAAGAATATAAAGTTTGAACCCGAAAATTTCAATAAGAAGACGATTGACACTGGAGAGAAGGCCGGCTTCTATGGCTACGATTACGACAAACTGAAGCTCGATCCAACCTGGAAGCCAGACGAGTCGAAGGCGGTCCATATGGTGATGAAGCCTGGCCAGTTCTGCATCTTCACCTCGCGGTGTATGCACGGCTCCAATCCCAACAGGACCAAGGACCAGACACGCATGGGCTGGGCGACCCGCTTCGTGCCAACCCACGTGAAGGTGTATGACGGCCAAAAGTCTTTCCATCACTTTGGGGAAGAACTGCCGCTGGACAGGTATTCAACGGTCCTGGTTTTGGGAGAAGACCACTATCACCACAATAAAGTGCGTCCGCCCATGGAGGTGGTTGCTACAACCAGCGCTTAACCGCCACTCTAATTAGCTAGCCAAAATGGCTTCGCCCCCTTGATATCCTTTGGAGTAGAACGGTGACGAGGGCGAAGCCTCTGGCTGGTTAAAAAAAAGATTCCAGTGTGCCCGCCCGGCAATTTTCAGGGCTGGGTGGCAAACCGAGCCAGGAGTTAGACATGTTTCTTGGTAACCAATCTGTTCTGTCCAGAGACGAAGACATGGCGCAGTGGAAATCGGACGAAGAACTATTTGCCTGGATTCGGAAAGAACTTTCAACTCCTCCTGTCAGCGACGTGATGGAGCAGCTTGGGTTTCGATATCCAATGCTGCCGGCGCATATTCGCCCTTTACGAAGCGACATGGTGCTGATCGGGCGCGCTATGCCGGTACAAGATGAACTACCGGTCGAATACGGGGAGCCATCGCGCTTTGATGCTAAGCCGTTCGGATTGTTGTTCGAATCCATCGAGGCGCTTCGTCCCAACGAGGTATATATCGCCAGCGGCGGGCCAACGCATGTTGCGAGGTTGGGGGACATGCTGGTGATGCGGGCGCAAAACTTAGGTGCAGCGGGCGTCGTGATCAATGCACATCTTCGCGATGGCAACGCCATATTATCCCTGAACTTTCCCGCCTTCGCTCACGGTTGTCACGCCTACGGTTTGCAGCGCCGCCACAATGTAGTGGATTTTCGCTGTTCGATCACAATCGACAAGGTGCGGATCAGACCTGGCGATCTGATCTTTGGCGATGGTGACGGGGTGTGTGTCATTCCACACGAGGCGGAAGGGGAGATCCTTAACCGGGCGTTTGCCAAGACGCAATTGGAGAGGAACGTCCGCAGAGATATTGAATCCGGTCAAAGCGTAGTTGATGCTTTTAATAAGCACAGGGCGATGTAAGGGGATCCACGCTATCCATCCGAGTATTCATCCGGATGAACGGAAGAGTGCTGCCCTGGGATCCTGCCCATTGAAGGCTTACGAAGCCGGCGGTAATGCCGTCATCTTGTGTGGTCCGGCGCACTTCGAGCGCCGCGACTAAGCAGTCCAGAAAATACTTCCTGGAATTCTAGAGAGCAGGCGTGGGCCAGTGGGTTGGCTGACGCTGGCGCCGACACTATTGAGGCAGGCGTGACAGCACTCGAGCAACAGTCCACTTCTCCATGGCTCATCCGCTTTCGCTCCAGGAATACAGAGCGGGTTCACATCCGCCTCTTTTGCTTTCACTATGCGGGTGCATCAGCTTCGATCTTTCGGTCCTGGGATGAAGCGATGCCGGACGGGATTGAAGTGGTGGCCGTCCAGCTTCCCGGGCGAGAGTACCGACTTGATGAGCCGCTGTTGACGGACCCGCATGAAATTGCGGGCCTGGTTGCCGAAATCCTGCCGTTGGACAAGCGATTCGTATTTTTCGGTCATAGCATGGGCGTGTTCATCGGATTCGAGGTTGCGCGACTCCTGCGTGAACAAGGGCTTCGCCAACCTGAAATGTTCATCGCTTCGGGGCGGAACGCACCGCAATTCAAGTGGCGGGATGCCGGGATGCAACTGCTTCCGGATGATGAGTTTGTTGCGGCAGTGACTGCCTACAACGGCACACCCGGGGCTTTGTTGCGGGACGCGGCGCTCCGCGACCTCTGGCTTCCGCGGCTCCGGGCCGATCTAACCGTATCGGCTCAGTACCAGTATGTCGAGAAGGAACCGTTAGAGTGCCCGATTGTGGTTCTGTCCGGAAACGAAGACGAGCTCAGCACCGAGGCAGGGCTGAACGGTTGGCTCACTCAAACGACCGCAGAGGTTCGATATTTTCGCTTTGCCGGCAATCATTTCTTTTTGCACAGCGCTGAACAACTCGTGCTCTGCAGGATTGCGGAGGAGCTAACCAAACTGATCGCTCATCAACCGATCGGCGATTGAGGCTCAACTATCAATGTGACAGGATGTAACAGGAGACGACGATGAAAGCATCTCGCGATAACTTGCCAGTCCCTAACCCCAGCCTGCAACCCACCAAGCCTGAGCTCGTACGAATCTTCGATACAACGCTGCGCGATGGGGAACAAAGCCCGGGTGTCTCACTCACCGCTGACGCGAAGTTGCAGATCGCAGAACAGCTTGCAAAGTTGGGCGTCGATGTGATCGAAGCCGGATTTCCAGTTTCCAGTCCAGGGGATATGAGCGGTGTGCAGAAGATCGCAAAAAGCGTAGGCCAAGCGAAGCGCACCAACAAGCATGGCTTGATAGCGGATCCGCCTGGCATCGCTGCGATGGCGCGTGCAAGTCGCGCGGACATCGATAGCGCGTGGCGCGGTGTCAGAGATGCAATCTATCCTCGCATCCATATTGTGCTTGCAACCAGCGACATTCATATGGAATACAAGCTGCGCAAGACACGACCCGAAGTTATAGAGATGGCCCGGAGTTCGGTCGCCTACGCTCGCAATCTCTGCAATGATGTTGAGTTCAGCCCGGAGGACGCAACCCGGAGCGATCGCGATTATCTGGTGCAGGTGCTGGAAGCGGCGGTGGAAGCCGGCGCCACGACTCTCAACATTCCGGATACAGTCGGGTACGCAACGCCGGAAGAGTACGGCGCATTGATTGGCTTTATTCATCACCACTTTGCTTCTGCTAATGTCACCGTGAGTGCGCATTGCCACGATGATCTGGGTTTGGCCACCGCGAATACACTGGCCGGTCTCGCAAATGGGGCCCGCCAAGTCGAGGGAACCATCAACGGTATCGGGGAGCGAGCCGGCAATGCGTGCATGACGGAAACTGTCATGGCACTGCGTACACGGTCTCCCTTGTTCAATTTAGAGACAAACATCATCACTAAGGAGATTTGGCGGACGAGTCAGCTAGTGAGTGACTTGACTGGCATGGTTGTTCAGCCCAATAAAGCGATTGTGGGGGCGAATGCATTCGCGCACCAGGCGGGGATTCACCAGGACGGTATGCTCAAAAATAAGCGCACCTATGAAATCATGGACCCCTCGGACGTGGGAGTCAGCGAAAGCAGCCTGGTGCTTGGCAAGCTAAGCGGCCGCAACGCGTTGCGCTCGAAACTTGAAAAGCTCGGATATCACGTGGAAGGCGAAAAACTCGACCAAGTCTCCATAAGAGTGAAGCAGGTGCTGGACATCCAGAGAGCAGTCAGTGACCTCCAGTTGCACGAGATTTGCGCTGAAGTTTTCCGGTCCACAAATGCGGCTGTGGCTTATTAAGAGTTTTGCTTTGTCCTGATATAGAAACAGAGTGAGATGGACCAAAGAACAGCGGAGCCGCCTCCAGCAATTCGTTACATCCACCACGGAATTCGGAGTTAACTCAATCAGGTATTGCGGAGAAGACTCTTTCTCTCCGTTGAACCTTCAGGCGCTCCAGGGGCGGTTTGCGGAGGTTACACTGGCGGGAGAGCTGGTGAGACCATGGCGGCCTGCCCTATCGCGAGAACTGCTATGTACCACGGACTAGATGAATTGAGCCAAACGAATACGGTCGAAGTGAAAGTGGACGTACCGGATAGCGCCGACGCGCGCTGGTGCATAGAGCAGTATTATCGGGAACTAGCGGAGCGTTTCGACACAGGTTTCGATCCGGTCAAAAGCAATCCCGCTCCCGACGAGGATCTGGTTCCTCCGAGGGGTTACTTTGTCGTGGCCCGGCTGGATGGCCATCCTGTTGGATGTGGCGTGCTCAAGCGCAAGAATCCAACAACGGCTGAGATCAAGCGAATGTGGACGGCTTCATCCGCACGCAGGCGTGGTGTTGCACGCAAAGTTCTCCATACGCTTGAGACCATTGCTCGGGAAGCGGGATTTACAGTGCTCCATCTTGAAACGAATCGGACCCTGGCCGAGGCTCAGGCACTGTACCGAAAGGAAGGTTACATCGAAGTCGACGCCTTCAACGACGAACCTTACGCCCATCATTGGTTCGAGAAATACCTGCAGTCCGATTCCGGCAGATGATCGCGAGCCCCCCTCGATATTAGGAATTCCTTGAAGCTCGACAGCCTCGCGATGGCATGCTGTGGACGAACCACCATACGGCGAGGAAAAGCACATACAAATATGATGAACCTTCTCGACATTTATACAGCGCTCGCATGCGAGCGCCCGGATGAGCCTGCCTTAATATTCGAGCGTGAACCTTACGTGGGCATGAGATTGTCGTGGGCGCAGCTCGCTGCCCGGGGCGAAGAACTGAGTCTTCAGCTTGCAGCAGCTGGCATAGGTCGGCAAAGTCTTTGCGCGGTTGAGTTGGCAGACCACCCCGATACAGTGCCGTTGCTGCTCGGAATCTGGCGCCTTGCGGGTACCGCACTGCTGGTCGACCCGAAATGGGGAGTCAGCGTGCGCCGCTCGGTTTATTCCCATAGCTGGCCGGATGCGTCCATCACGCTGGATCCGGAATTTACGGTTTCGCTGCTCAACGCCCCTTCCTCAAAAGACGAATATGCGGATTTGCCGGAAGGGGCCGCGCTGCTGGCCTATACCTCCGGGAGTACCGGAGACCCCAAGGGCATTGTCATACCGCATGATCGATTGGTGACGGCAATATATGCGGCGGCCGCGGCCATTGTCCGACATCGTGGTGTCGCGCCCAAATACATTGCCTGCAGCATGCGGCTCTCCGGATACGGCGTTCTCATCATCCATTACATGTGGGCCGCCTGCGCGGGCGCTGCCGTTGTTGTCCTGCCGGAACTTAACTTGCGAACCGCTCCCGGGTACTGGCAAACAGTTGCCGATCACGACATCGATCAGATCTTTCTGGTGCCGCCGCTGGTCGAACTTCTGAACCAGCTGGGGGCCCCGGCGCAGGGAATGCGCAAAGTTCCCACCTGCATCTCAGGCAGTGCGCCGTTATCGCAGCGGACACAGCAGGAATTTCACCGCCGATTTGGCCTCGGCCTGCTCAACGCCTACGGACTCACCGAATCCATGTGCCCCTCTTTCTTCGGTGAGTATGATGAGCGCGGAATGGGCCGAAACACCTTTGGCAGTCCGGCCTTGCTCAAGGCTCAGCTGCGTGATGGAAACGGAACCGTGGTGGAGGGCCCCGGCGAAGGGGAGCTTGAGTTGTCGGGTCCGGTGGTATTCGATGGGTACTATCGGAATAAGCATGCCACAGAGGCTGCCTTCCACGGATGCTGGCTTCGGACCGGAGATCTTTTCAGACGCGACGAGCAGGGTCGGTACTGGATCGTGGGGCGGCTTAAGAATGTCGTCATGAAGGGCGGCCATTCGATTTATCTTGACGAGGTGGTGAGTACCGCGTTTGAGATTGACGGAATTCATGAAGTTGCGGGGGTTCCCTGGCATCTTCCCGCCGGAGGCGAAGATATCGGTCTGCTGGTCCGATTTGTGCCCAATTCCGGTCTGACCTGCGATGTCGTGGCAGCCGAGCTGCGACAGCGGCTGGGCGCCCATCGCGCGCCCCGGCGCGTGATTCAGATTACACATGCTTTACCACGCACCGGTTCGGAAAAGCTCGACCGCCGACAAGTGGTGGAGATGTGGCACTCGCTGGTCTCACCGAACTCGTAATGGAAAAGAGCGCTGCTGAGTTTCTCGGAGAGGTGGACAGATGGAAGAGCTGACCGAGGAAGTATTTATCAAGCGGGCCCGGACCTTTTTCTATGAAGTGGCCGGAGTGGAATCCGCCTCACTCGACCCCGATGCTGATCTGATTGAGAGCGGAATCCTCGATTCGCTGCTCCTCATCTCATTCCTGGCTTTTATTGAGAATCTCCGCGGCTCACCGCTGGATATCACGCCAGAAAATCTCCCAGCGATCTCCAGTCTTCGCGGCGCATACGCGTTCGTTCGCTTGCAGAAACCTGACGATGAACTTTGCGGGAGTTTCAATGGAGCCTGAGCTCAGGAGAGCCATGAGCATGCTGCCGCGCCTTGATTGTACCGATCCGGTGGCTGCCCGATCCGAAATGAATCGGTTCGTTCGGCTGTCGACTCTGCTGGGATCTCACGCGCTGACCGACCCAGAGGTTGACATTGTTGATCGGATCTGCCCTTCCGATGGCACGTCCGCCGTCCGCGTTCGGCTGTACGTTGCCCGGGACCAGGTCAAACCCGCTGCTGCGATAATTTATTTCCACGGCGGGGCTTTTCTGCTCGGAGATCTTGAGATCGAGCATCCGAGATGTCTGGAAATGGCGAAAGAGACCAAAGCCGTGGTAATTGCGGTCGACTACCGTCTGGCGCCCGAGCACCCATTCCCCGCGGCCATCACGGACTGCTATGCGGTCTATCTCTGGGCGATGGCCGAAGCCGACGAACTCGGCATTGACGTTTCCCGCATTGCCGTTGCCGGCGCCAGTGCGGGCGGCGCACTTGCCGCGGCTGTGGCCCTTATGTCCCGTGATCGCGGGGTTCGCGTGCCGGCGTTTCAGCTCCTCCTGTACCCCGTAACTGACGACCGCATGATCACTCCATCGATGATCCGCTTTGTCGACATCCAGGGCTGGAACCGCAGAAACTCCGAACGCATGTGGGCGCATTATCTTGGTGAGAGGGCCGGCGGGGATGTGTCGCCCTATGCCGCTCCGGCGCGCGCGTGTGACCTTCGTGGCCTTCCGTCGGCTTACGTGATGACGGTCGATTACGATGCGCTGCGAGACGAGGGTATTAATTACGCGCAAAGCCTGCTCCAGGCCGGGGTGCCCGTCGAGCTGCACCACTATCCCGAAACATTTCACGGTTTCGACACGGTAGCCACGTCCGAGGTGGCGCGGCGCGCCAGAAGAGAACATTGCAGGGTCCTTTGTCATGCTTTGCAGCCTCGTCGACTAGGCTCCAATGGAAAATCTCAGGTGGTCAATGGCCGGTGAACTGTTTAATTCGCTCATGCTGAACGCGGTAGACGAGATTATTCGCCGTGATCCGGAATACCTTTCTAAACAACCGGTGAGGACCGGCAGAGCTGCGCCGGACGGCCCATCCCGCACTCAAAAGCAGTTCGCAGGGGAGCAGGCTCTGGTCGAACGGTGCGTGGAATTCCTGCGGCGGGCCGACATTCCGTTGGATGATACCGCCGTCGAAGCCGATGACGCGTGGAAGCTGCTCATGGCGAATGCCACAGATGCGGAGGCAGCGGAGCGCGGCGCAGTCTCGCTCGCTCCGTCGGTATCTCCCAAAAAACCGATCGAGCATGTTCTCCGCGACGATTATGAAGAGCGTAAATTAAAGAGCGGAGCCAGATATTTCGTCCGGCGTCGCGGGCGTCAGCCGTTGGTATTGATCAATGCGAGCGGTGTCCCGGCCGCCTTATGGATACAATTGCTGGCGGACGAAACCGATCACTTTCGTATTCTCATGTGCGAAAGCCGCGCGAGCGACCTTTTCGCCGGAGGCCTGCATACCGACACCACCGCGGAAATGGACGCCGCTGACGCCGCTCTCGCTGTGCGGCAGGAGGGCTTTGACAAGGTGGATGTGCTCGCCTGGTGCAATGGCCATTTGCCTGCGATAGAACTTACCGAGAAGACAGCCGTTGATTCGCTTGTGCTTCTCGCCCCGTCATTCTTTACCTCTGACCAAAGATTCGCCACAGTGTACGGCCGCAAGATTCTGGGAATGCTGGATGTAGTGCGTCGTGAGCCGGCAATGACCAGCGCTCTGTGTAAATTCACGCTCGCCCAGGTGAATGCAAGCGCCGCAGATCCTGGTAAGAGCGGATTGCCTGTATGGTCGTTACCCGACCGATCGCGGGTTTTTGAGATCGCAAGCCCGATGTCGACCACACCGTCGCTGACGAGGTACGCAAACAGGCTG
>Ga0209577_10005969_pt1 | contig 11289 bp, 8 predicted proteins | sample GraSoiAngelo_109_FD_185874 | JGI IMG/M metagenome (GOLD analysis project Ga0209577, IMG submission 185874) | Grasslands soil microbial communities from the Angelo Coastal Reserve, California, USA - 14_0903_12_20cm (SPAdes) (version 2) | ecosystem: Environmental > Terrestrial > Soil > Grasslands ... | reverse complement strand
TGATTCACCAGTTCGGTCAGCTGTCGGCTATGATGCCCAATCACCGACCCGTACTTGGCCAGCTTCTCTTTCTCGTCGACCACCCCGTCGGCAATGTTTTGTGCTGAAGCGCAAATCACGGCCAGCGGCGTCCGCAACTCGTGCGAAACCGAAGCGACAAAATCCATCTGCATCTTTGCCAGCTTCAGCGCGCTTAGCATTTTACTTCTCTGGATCACCCAAACTGAGGCGATGGCGAACAACAACGTGAAGCAAAGCACCCCGACCAACCGTAGCACCGATCGCCGCGATGACAATCCCACCGCCTTCAATTGCTCCGAAGCTTGCTCGTCATAAAGCCGCTTTACTTCCTCCAGGTCCTGGCGCACTCGATCAAAGGACGGCACGCCTCCGGTCAGGTCCATATCGACCGCTTCCTTGGTGCTGCCTTCCAGAATCGATGCCAGCACTTCGTCGCGCACCTTCAGGTAGGCCGCCCAGTCCCGTTGTAGGCGCTGCCCCAACTCCATTTCCCGCGGTATATGCGCCCCCGCCAGATACTGCGCAATACCTTCGGTCACCAGTCCATCTGCCTTCCGCGACTGATCCGCGTATTCCACCTGCAGATTGCTATCATTCGTCGTGAGAGCATACAGCGTGCTACGCCGCGTCTCCTGGGCTTCGTATTGCAATTCGCCGATCTGGCGAAGGCCCTGCACCGATCCCGCATACATGCGCTGCGCCTGGTCCGTGGCCGTGTGCAGGTCTCCGATCATGAACATCCCCACGGCTATGACCACGCAGAACACCATGAACAACAGCAAGCTCGAGCTGTGCCGCGCGATTTGACTTGACGCGGCTTGCAGAAGCCTCTGAAATGCACTCCTGCTCGCCTTCGCGTTATGACTTGCTTCGCTCATACCTACTTCGAATCCCGCGCTTCAAATCGCAGCGGATATTCCGGGTCGTCGACCCCGTGCCCATTGATCCGAATGACCTTCACCGTCCCATCGACATCCGAAGCCCGCACGTACCCGATCGCTCCGGGCACGTTGAATACAAACTTGCGTACCCCTGTCGGACTCGACAGTGTCTTCGGCGACACAAACACTTCGCCCGTGAACAGGCCCTGCAGAAAATGACGGCTGAACTCGGTCTCATTCATCCGGCAGATATCTCGCAGAATCGCTTTCCGCTCCGGCACTCCCGGATCCATCATGACCAACGTGATCCGGCGACCATTCGGCCAATGACTCCGTTCTCCAAGGAACACCGTTCGAAGTTCCTTTAGGGTGATGTCATCAATCGTGTTCGTCTGGTTGACGATGATCGCGAGATTCTGGTCTGCGCTGGCTTGTGCCGCTGGAGACGGGTCACCCTTGGCTGTCCCCGGAGACACCTCCAGCAACAGCATCGCGGCCCCCACCATCGTTAACAGTGCCAGCAGTCGGCGCATGCCGTGGCCTCTCAGAACGTGAATCCTAACTGCAACGTCAGCCCGTTATAAGACTGTATGTGGCGTGCGATGTTGTAGTCATACTGGAGCTTCAGTGCGACCGACTCGCTCGCGTCATAGCGCATACCGAACGACGGTCCTTCGATCCTTCCAACATCGGGGAAGATTGGCTCGCGGTCCGAACCATTGATGTACTGGTAGCGGAAGTACGGCTGGTAGGAGCCGAACCGTTTCGCGATTTGGGTGTAGAAACCCGGAGTGTTGAATACGTGCGAGCTTCCATCGGGCCCGTGCCGCACCAACACCACCTCGTTCAGCCACTCGAATTTCGGCAGCATGTAGACTGCGTGCGCCGCCAGAATCGTTTCGTCGACCCGGGGCTGGCCGAGCGGCATCAGCCGGTCGTGATAACCGGAGAATCCCACCTGCAATCCGCGGATCGCCTCCGGCCGCGCGAACAATGCCAGGTTGACCGCCTTATAGTTGTTCTCGTCCACTTCGTTCTGCACTGGTTCATCGGTCAACGGACTCCGCGATGCGCGCCCGTTCCCGATCTCCGCCACGTAATGCAACCCCAGCGGGCCTGAAGGGATCCGCCCCGAGGCCGACAATCCCACATTGTGAATGGGAAGAATTCCACCGCTGTCTTCGAACTGAAACAGCAGCGGCCGCCCCGTCGTCGTCTGAAACCATGTGCTGTGATGATAAGCCGTGTTGTAGAACCCGATGGCGGTGTGGTACCGCCCGAACGCCAGGTTGAAATAGTCGTTATACGAGTACTGCAACAGGTACCGTTCGACGTCCACGGCGAATTCGTTCCTGCGGCCCCCCGGCACGTTGTAAAAATTGTCCGGTCCCGACTCGAACACGATTTCACCCAGGAACTTGAATTTCTCGGAAATATCCGAGGTTACGAACAGGTTCAATTGCCCCAGGCTGAAGGCGTTCGTATTCCCACGCTGGTCTATACCGTGAAAATCGACGTCTCCGAAGCCGCGTATCCGGAGAAGCGTCTTGCTCATGTCCATCCGCTCGGGTTCGAGGTGCTCGCTTTCCTGCTCGGGCTCGGGCGTCTGCGCGGCAGTCTGAGGAGCGGCCTGCGGAGTCGTTGCCGGACCCGCCGCGGGCCCGGCCGGAGGATGAACCGTCATCGCCGCCTCCGTGCGCGCCGCGCTGGCGTTCGTCCCTTCCAACTGCGCGACTCTCGACTCCAGCCGCTCGATTCGCTGCAGCAGCATCTGGATTGTCTGCTTATCCGTATTCGCTTCGGCCGCATTCTGGGCGCGAAGGCAGGGCGCGCTCACCGCCATTCCCAGCGCAACTATCAATACTCGTTTCCCCATGCCGTGCACGGTTTGTGCGAGTAACCGCAGCGGCGAAAAAATGCGGAACTTCATGCCGACCTCCTCAGGATTCAAGCCATCGCAACCGCGAGCCGGTCTGCTTCGCCCGGCTCGCAAAAGACGCTGCGACGGAACACAATTAGCCCGATCGAATGGAATGTGCGTGCTGGGCATCGAACGGAAACTGGGGGATCCTTGGCTGGGGAGGCAAGTCAGAAGGCCAAGTCACGTAGCTGCCGCCAGGCTCCTTGAACGCCACGTCCGGTCCCAACTCAGCCCGGAAGATCGAGTCAAACCTCTTTGACCCTAAGGCACCATGGAGCCCCGGCAGTGTCGTGACTTCGACGCCGCACATGCGTTGGGATTATCGCATTCCCAGCCCACGGATCATAGCCTTTACGAGTTCCAACGTAGGTTCCAGGGCCGGTCAGATGGCAAGCGCCGCGACGGCGGGAGCGTGAAGAGAAACCAAGCCCGGAGGCGCGGAGAAAAGTAGGGACGGTCACCCGCAGGTTGTCGACATCTAGAAAGCCTTGAAGTATTTTCCTTGCGTGCTTAGCGAGCCTTGGCGCTCACTGTGATTAAAGGCTTTTCTCAGCAGGCGGTTTCTGCCGAAGCATTTCCCCCCACCGCTCCGCAGTCTCCTTCACCAGGAACCCCATCTTCGGATGAGAAGGCTCCAAAGCCACCGGCACGCCGTATCGCCGCAGTTCGACCGAGGTCACGGGACCGATCGACCCCACCAAAGTTTGCCGCAAAGCGGCGATTGCCTCATCCCGCAGTTTCATTCGCTCCGCGATTTCCAGGAGATGCTGGAGCTGCACCGAAGACGTAAACAGGACCACCTCCACCTCGCGCCCGGTCAGCGCCCGCACCGCCGCCTCGATCGGCCCAACATCTTCCGGGAGCGCCCACTGATACACTCGCAGCGCAATCGCTTCAGCCCCACGCTCCGTCAATCCAGCGAGCAACTCCGGATTGGAAACTCCGTATTCCTGCACCGCGATTCTCCGCCCCTTCAGCGGAACCAAAGCCGCGTTCTCATCCAGTGCCTGAAGAATCTCGCGCCACGTATTCGGCTCCGGTACCGCCAGCGTGATCGGAACGCCCAGCTCTCGCAAAGCCGCAACCGGTTTCGGCCCGCGCGCCACCACCGAAATCCGGCGCAATGCCGCGACAAACTCCTCTCGCGGACATACGGCCTCCGCTTGCACTGCCAGGATTCGAGTACCCACTCCGGTGAGAAAGAGGATGCTGTGGAATCGCCCATCGAGCAGCGCGCGCATGAAATTCGCGACTTCGGCATTCGCGCCGAGGGCGACTTCCTGCGTCGATGGCGCAACCACCGGCTGGCCGCCGTTGTTCGATATGAGTTGAGCCATCTCGCGGGCGCGGCGGCTCTCCAAGGTCAGCACCCGCGCACCGCCAAATCCTTCCTTGCGGTCTTGCATGCCACCCAGAGTATCAACGTCCGGACATCATGTCATGCAATCCGAGCAGCTTCTGCCGGGAACGCCGAGCCCACATTGGACGATTCCATCGTCTCTTCGCGTGCGGATAGCTTCGCGTGATAAGTCGCATAGAGGACCCATGCCGTCAGTACCACGCCCGCAACGATATTCCCGACGGTAACTGGAATCTGATTCCACAGCCACCACTTCCCGATCGACACCGGCGCGCCCAGCAACATGCCCGCCGGAATCACGTACATGTTGACGATGGAGTGCTCGTACCCATGCGCAAAGAACGTCATGATCGGCAGCCACATCGCCACGATCTTCCCGATCGTCGAACGCGATGCCAGCGCCAACACCGCTCCCAGCGTCACCATCCAATTACACAGAATTCCTTTCACCACGGCCGTCATCCAGCCCTTCGTGCCCATCGCCATGTAGGCGACCGTCTTCTTCTGTGCGGCCTGCCGCACCAATTCCCCCAGGGCTCCACCATCGGAGGTGCCCCAGTTCGTGATCGCGACATAAAACAGCACGGCATAGAGAACGCTGCCTAACAAGTTTCCGAGGTACACCCAGCCCCAGTTCCGAAGTATTCCGCTCATCCCGAGTTCGCCTGTCATGGCGCCCAAGGGCAGCAGGGCAAAATTCCCGGTTGCCAACTCCATGCCCAGCAGCACCAGCATTACAAATCCCGCCGGAAACAGAATCGCACCCACAATCGGAGGCAATCCCTGCGAAACCACGATGAACGCAAGCGAAGTCGCGTAGCCCAGCAAAGCGCCGGCCAGAATTCCTCTCAACAACAAATCACGGACGGACAAGTCCATCTTTTTTGCTGCCACTTTCAATGCTTCGGCAATCATCTCGTTTGGCTTTACGCAGTCCACTGAACCTCCTTTTGCAATGGCGATCGTAAATTGTTCTGCTATTCCGGAGAACTCGTTCGCGGGCTTTCTGATGTCTGCATCTCACCCGTGGTGGACGCAGGCTCTGGTATTCCGGCTTCGTTCCAATTGGATGTTTGCGCCGGATCCGCCAGCGGATCATATCTCCTGATCACGTCTGCTACGACATCCGCCAAGGTCTCATCGCAAGGCGTCATTTCCACAATCTCTCGCCCAGCCGCGGCATGGGGGCCGGTCCTCCCGCCCACATAGATTGCGACCGCATCCACCACCTTCCCGTCGATCTTCGCCTTCAATCCTCGAAAGCCAACATCCGCCGCCTGGTGATTGCCGCACCCCGCCGGACATCCCGACCAGTGAATCTTCAGCGGGGAGCCCGTTGTACCCAGACAATCTTCCAGACTCGCGGACAACTTTGCCGCTTCACCCTTGGTATCGATCTGCGCGAGGTTGCAGAAATCCGTTCCCGTACACACCACCAGCCCGCGCCGAACGAACGAGGGCGCAGGAGGAAACGTCTGCAGCAAGTCTTCCTCCAGCAGTGCATCGATGCGCTCCGCGGCCACGTTGGGAATAATCGCGTTCTGTCCCGTAGTCAGCCGCACCTGTCCGTCGCCGTATTCGTCGGCCAACCGCGCCACTTCGGAAAGCTCGTCTGGCTTCAGCCGCCCCACCGGAACGCACAGCCCCATTGATCGATACCCCGGCTGGTTCTGCAAGGCCTCGCCCAGATGATCCGTCGTGTGCGCTGCCCGTACGTCGCGCCCCGCCGAAGGCAGCTCGCGTTCAAGACGCTGGCTCAGCTCCGCGCGCAGCCGGGCAATTCCCCACTCCTCAATCAAAAACGCGAGGCGACATTTCGAGCGCGCCTCGCGCGGACCATAATCGCGGTAGACGCGCACCAGTTCCGCCACAAGCCGCGCTGCTTCTTGCTCGCTGACGAAGACGTCCAAGGGCGACGCAATCGTGAACCCTCCCGATCCCATTTTTCCGCCCACCAGTACGTTGAAACCGGGCCGGTCGTAGCGCAGCGCAGGCACCAGCGCCACATCCTGCGATTCATTGTGCGTGCAGTTCTCGAGACATCCGGTAATCGTAATGTTGAATTTTCTGGGTAAGTTTGTGAACTCCGGATTGCCATCCGTTCCCACCAGCATGCGATCCAGTTCAAACAACACCGGCGAAGCATCAAAGAGTTCGTTCAGCGCCAGCCCAGCCAACGCGCAACCATTAATATTGCGGACATTGTCCATCCCGGTCTGCAGTGAGTGCAGATCCACCCCGCGCAGCTTTTCCCAGATTTCCGGCACGCTCCCCAGAGGAAATCCGCGCAACTGAATCTGCTGTCTGGTGGTGATATCCAGCACACAGTTGCCCAGTCGCAATGAGAGGTCGGCGATCGCCCGCAGCTGACTGCTATTCGTGAATCCGTTGGGCATGCGGACCCGCATCATGAATCGTCCTGGTGTCGGCTTACGGAAAAACACTCCTACCCACTTCAGGAGATCCTTTTCTGCCGTCGTTAACGATTCGTGGCCCTTTTCGATCAGGCTGGCCAGATCTTCGCGAATCCGCAGCCCATCGCCATCCTTCAAAGCTTTGCAAGCCTCAATCGCGTTTGTTCCCGGACGCACGCTGACCTCCCACGACAAGGAAGATGACATCCACTCATAACGAATCGATCTCGCCAACGGAAATCAAAACTATTTATGAGTCCTATCATTTTTTAAATAGATCGTGATAAATGCCCGAAAACTGGGAAATGGAAGGAGTCGGCCAATTTCTTCGATGAGCGCCATCAATTCTTTGCGTGCGCAATGTCTCACAACCCGACGTGCTGACCGTCAGGGCATTTCGGTGGGTCCCCTTTACCTTGTAGGGATGTCGCCAACCCGGCACCGCTGAAGTGACGAGTCTCGCGAATCACTCCCTGGCCTCTAACAAAACTGAAGAAGGGCGGCCTAAGAACAGACGGGCCGAACCTGGTGGAGCTTGCGGCCCACTAACCTGGAGGTGCGACGATTGGGGCCTCAACTGACATGAACGCGAAGTTGCCACAAGAGAAAAGCCGCGGATCCAAGCCGCGGCCTTCCTTCTGCGATAGGTTTCAAATTCTAAGTACTAGTTCTCTGCTGTCCTCCTGACCGTAGTGAGGCGTTAGCCGAACGGAGTCGAAGGACCCCGCCACAATTGGTACCCTGCAACGCGGCGGAGAGCATTTTCACCGCGGACCGATCCTACCGCCGGCCGCCATGCCCGCCGTGACCACCATGCCCACCGTGTCCACCACCGCGCCCATTGTGCCCGCGTCCACGTCCTCCGCCGCCGCCGCGGCGCCGACCACCACCGCCACCGCCGCCGCTGCCCGGTCGGGGCCCACGTTCCGGTCCGCGCTCCGCTCCCACCACCGGCGCGGCAGCATCGTCGCGATTAAAGTTCGGCTCATCTCCTTCTTCGAAATCCGCGCCGCCTTCAATAGTGACCGGAGCGGCCGCCGGCGTCGCTTCCACGGGAGCTTCACCGCCACCCATCTTCGCGCGCTGCTCCTTGAGCACTGCTTTACGCGAAAGCCGGATGCGGTTGCCTTCCACCGCCAGCACCTTCACCAGCACCTGGTCGCCTTCTTTCAATTCGTCGCGAACATCCTTGATCCGGTGCTCGGCGACTTCACTGATGTGCAGCAGTCCATCGGTCCCCGGCAGAATCTCAACAAACGCTCCGAAATCCGCCAGGCGCGATACCGTCCCCAGGTACGTCTTCCCAACCTCCGCCGTCGCCGTGAGGTCGCCGATAATCTGCAGTGCCTTCGCCGCTGACACCTGGTCGTTCGACGACACATTCACTTTGCCTGAATCTTCCACGTCGATCTTCACGCCTGTCTGTTCGATAATGCTCCGAATCATCTTTCCGCCCGGTCCGATCAGATCCCGAATCTTGTCCACTGGAATCTGCAGCGTGTAGAACCGCGGAGCAAAGGCCGAAACCGCATCGCGATGTCCGGGCAGCACTCCTTCCATCTTCTCCAGGATGTGCATCCTTCCCCGCTGCGCCTGCGCCAGCGCCTCGCGCATGATCTGGGGTGTGATGCCGGCCACCTTGATATCCATCTGCAAGGCGGTAATTCCCTTGCGCGTTCCGGCGACTTTGAAATCCATGTCGCCGTAATGATCTTCGGCCCCGGCAATGTCGCTCAGGATCGCGTACTTGTCGCCTTCCTTCACCAGTCCCATGGCCACGCCCGCCACCGGAGCCGCCAAGGGCACGCCTGCATCCATCAGCGACAACGCCGCCCCGCAGACCGTTGCCATCGATGACGACCCATTTGACTCCAAAATGTCCGAGACCACGCGCATCGCATAAGGCCATTTCTCTTCCGAAGGCAACACCGCCGAAAGGGCCCGCTCCGCGAGCGCCCCGTGACCAATTTCTCGCCGCCCAGCACCGCGCAGAAACTGAACTTCACCAACGGAAAACGGAGGAAAGTTATAGTGCAACATGAAGCGCTTCTTGGCCTCGCCCTCGAACGCTTCCAGCCGCTGCTTATCGTCCGACGTCCCCAGCGTCGTGGTCACCAGCGCCTGGGTTTCGCCGCGCGTGAAGATCGCCGAGCCGTGCGTCCGTGGCAGCACGCCCACTTCAATCCAGATGTCGCGAATCTGATCGAACGCGCGCGCATCGGGACGCCGGTTCTGCTCAATCACCTGCTCCCGGAAAATCCGCTCGCGTAGCACTTCGTAATAATTCTTGAGTTTCTTGCGCGCATCCTCGTCTTCCTCGGGAAGCCCCGCTTCCAGTTCCTTACGGATGTCTTTCACCAACGTGTAGCTCTCCGCCTTGGGATGCTTAGCGGTGTCCAGCGCATCCGTGAGCCGTGCGCCAACCTTGCTCTTCAAATCGTCGAAGTATTTCTGATCGAACTCCGGAGGCGTCACCGTCCGCTTCGGTTTACCCACCTTGTTACGCAAATCATTGATCGCTGCGCAAATCTTCTTGATCTCGTTGTGCCCAAACTCGATGGCTTCCACCACCGTCTCTTCGGGAACTTCCTTCGCCCCCGACTCGATCATCACGATCGCGTCGGCCGAACCCACCACCATGATGTTCACCTGGCTGTCGCGCATCTCCGAGTAGGTAGGGTTGGCAAGAAACTTCCCATCCACATAACCCACCCGCACCGCGCCAATCGGACCGAGAAACGGAATATCCGAGATGGTCAGCGCCGCCGAAGCCGCATTAATCGCCGCCACATCCGGATCGTTCTCCGTGTCCGCTGACAGCACGAACGCAATCACCTGCGTCTCGCATTTGAAGCCTTCCGCAAACAAGGGGCGTACCGGCCGGTCGATCATCCGGCTGGTCAATATCTCGCGCTCGCTGGGACGCCCTTCGCGCTTGATAAATCCGCCGGGAATCCGGCCGCCGGCATAGGTGTACTCGCGGTAATCCACCGTGAGCGGAAAGAAATCGATCCCCTCGCGCGGATCGGGGTTCGCCACCGCGGTCGCCAAAACCACGTTGTCGCCGATCCGCACCACAGCCGCTCCATGCGCCTGCTTGGCAATCTTGCCAGTTTCAAATGTGAGGGTTTTACCGCCGGAGAGTTGAACGCTAATTTCGGTTGCTTCTGGTTTCATGTTTCAATCCTTCTTTGGGCAGGAGGCGTCGGTTCGCACAGGACCGTACGCGCAAGATAAGCTTGTGCCAATAAAGTTCGAGCGGTGGACGGGAGACACGTTCCAACAATTCCTTGATTTCGCTCCTGCGGCCCTCCAGGGCGGCGGAACGAAAGGCGAGGTGCCGCGCACAAACACTACTCCCGCGCGGCGTTCAGCATTCCTTACTTACGGATGCCAAGTTTCGTGATGACGCCCTTGTAGCGCTCCGAATCGTACGCTTTCAAGTAGTCGAGCAGGCGACGGCGCTTGCTGACCAGCATGAGTAGACCCCGGCGTGAACCGTGATCCTTTTTATGCGTCTTGAAGTGCTCCGTCAGATGTCCAATGCGCTCGCTTAGCAGCGCGATCTGTACTTCCGGGCTGCCCGTATCCGTGGCATGCGTCGCATAGGCGTCAATGAGGGATTTCTTTTGCTCTCTGGCTAGCACTAACCTGATGCACTCCTGTCTTCTCAGTTTCGATTTTTCTTTGTAACGTCCTTGAGAGTAACACGTTAGCGACAAACGTGTAAAGCAGTCCAGGTCTGCGATCCGCAATCAAACATGCATGCAGCCGAACGCAGCTCGAAGGTTCAGCAATAAGAAAATCATTCGGCGAGCCGAACCAAAGCGGGGTGACCGGCTGATCCGGCGAGCTTGCGCAGGTACTCCTCAAACGCACGGCGGAAATCGTGGGAACCCGCTATATTTATCTTGAGCACTCGAGTTCCGGTGGGACGATGTTCCAATCCGCATCCGGCCCGCTGGGTTCGAGGTAAGAACATCTAATCATGCTGTCAGGCCGGAGAAGTAATGAACTTGATCAACTCGAACGACTGCGAGGATCGGAGCTTCTCGTCGGCTTTGACCAAGGAAACACATAATCGTGCGCTGCCCCCATTGTGGCAATGAAAATCCCGGCGACCACCGCTTCTGCGGAATGTGTGGCAAGCCGCTCCCCGATCCCGCCGCCGAGATCTCCTCTCCGGTCCCCGAGCGCGCTCCACGCCACGAGCCGGCCGGTGCTGCTCCTGCCTACACGGGTGGAATCTTCAACCTCGGCGCGCCCTCTGATGCTCCCTATCAGAGCCTTGACTATCTGCTCGACGATGAGGACGAACCCAAATCCCATACCGGGCTTATTCTTTTCGGACTGGTAGCGCTGGCCCTCGTCGTCGGCCTCGGCTATCTCCGTTTTCGAAACGTAGGCTTCCCCTTCCCAAAGCCTCGGTCGACAACCTCGCAGACTGCGCCCACGCCTAGTCCCGCGGACTCCGCCGCCCCCGCTCCTGATCAACAGAACGCACCCGCCGCCCAGCCCAGCGCCCCCGCACCGAGCAGTCCGCCGCCTGGTACTCCAGCGGGCTCCACTCCAGCACCCAGTCCGGCACCCGCGAATCCAGCACCCTCGAATCCGGCGCCCGCTCCTGGCGCTTCCCCGGGCACCCCAGCAGAATCGAATCCAGCGACAACTCCAGCGAATGCCGCTCCCGCC
>Ga0209577_10005968_pt1 | contig 11289 bp, 12 predicted proteins | sample GraSoiAngelo_109_FD_185874 | JGI IMG/M metagenome (GOLD analysis project Ga0209577, IMG submission 185874) | Grasslands soil microbial communities from the Angelo Coastal Reserve, California, USA - 14_0903_12_20cm (SPAdes) (version 2) | ecosystem: Environmental > Terrestrial > Soil > Grasslands... | reverse complement strand
GCAGCCACGCTGCCGTTCATACAACAACAGCTTGGAAAAGACATCGCGGTGGTTCGCGCCATGCCCAACACGCCGGCCATGGTGGGCGCAGGCATGACGGGGCTGGCTGCCGGCGCCTCCGCCCATCAGGAGCACCTGGAAACCGCCAAAAATCTGTTCGAAAGCGTGGGACGCGTGGCCATCGTCGACGAGAAACACATGGACGCCATTACCGCCCTCTCGGCCAGCGGGCCTGCATTTGTCTTCGTGATTCTGGAGTCTCTGGCCGAGGCCGGTGTCAAGGTTGGATTGCCGCGCGACCTGGCTACCACCTTGGCCGCCCAAACTCTTTTTGGCGCTGCGCAACTGGCGCTCAAGACCGGACATCACCCAGCCCTGCTCAAAGATTCCGTCACTACTCCTGCGGGGTGCACCATCGACGGCTTGATCGAATTGGAAAAGGGCGGCCTGCGGGTCACCTTGATCAATGCGGTCATAACTACAACGAATCGCGCCCGGGAGCTGATGAACAGCTAAGAGACCGGACAAGGTTGCTGAAATGATTGTCTACGCAAATAAGACCGGGACAGACGTAATCGCCATCGCCGGCTACGCTGCGGACGCCGCTGCTTGGGCCCAGATTGAAACTCTGTGGGCCGAGACGCTCGATCTTTACGGCGTCCGCGAGCCAGACGTGAGTAGTTTTCTCAGGGAGTGGCCGGAAGAAGAGCGCAGGCCGGTGTACGAGGCGCTGATTCAAATCGTTCGCAAGCATACCTCGTTCGGCGTGGCCAGCGTGTTGCGCGTGCACGACTACGAACGGTATGCTCCGCACTGGTTCCAGTGGGAAAACGAGCATCCGTATTATTTTGCTTTTCAGCTTTTTTTCGACATGTTTCTGGGAGTGGTGGAAAAACTCCCGGACCCGCCTCTGCCGCATGACGAAAAACTGACCTTCATTCTGGACCAAAATGAATTCATGCAACGATCTGCGGGGACCTTTCTGCAATTGAAGGCCCTGCGTGATGCTCGCGACCGGATGGGTGCAATCACTTTTCAATCACGCAAGGGATGTCCGTTGCTGCAAGCTACCGATTTGATTGCCTGTCTTATCCGGGAGGCAGCGTCGAACTCGCAGCCGAACCGGCCAGACGCAGAGTGGGCGCAAGAGATGCGCGAACACTATAACTTGGTTGTGGGCGTATACAACCGGGAGAACATTTCCGGTCTCATCCAGAGAATCATGGCCGCGAAGCTCAAAGCAGCCGGCGCCAACTTCGGACGGGAGATGCAAGTCGGGGCGTGATTTACTGGAGTCTTGCAATCCGCCAAATGGCCTGCGCGGCAGCCATGCGGCCCCACAAGATCGTGAGGGTAACGATCAAACTCAAAGACGCTTTTCGTTGCGAGGGATTCATGTTGGGTGGCTCCTTGGGCTTTTGCGCCCACTCTATCAGGACGCCAAACGAAGGAAATTCCCTTTGCTATAATGCAGCTACGTGACTGCACTGGACCATTATGGCGATTACAAAACTCTCAAGCCGGGAATTTAGACAGGACACGACCAGAGCCAAGACCGCTGCGAAACGAGGTCCCGTCTTTATCACGAATCATGGACGTCCGACCCATGTGCTGGTGACATTCGAAGAATATCGGAGGCTTGCCAAAGAGCAGAAAAGTGTTGCGGACCCCTTGGCAATCCCGAAATCTGAGAAAATTGAACCACCTCGCCTATAACATAGATAAGCTTCACGAGATATCGGACCTATCCTGATCCTGTCTAAAGTCATGCCCTGCTACAGTCTCGCAAAAGGAACACGGCATTTGTTAAGCTCAGGCCAATCGCGCTCAGGAAAGAAGTGACATGATTGTGCATCGTGTATTTTCCGCCGTGCTTGGCTTGGTATTGGCTGTGGCCGGCTTGGTGGCTGCTAGTTACATCATGGTCGATTTCAGATTTGGACTACTGTCTGGCCTGGCGGCGATACTCATTCCCGGCGTGCTCATGTTGAGTGCATTTTATATGGCATTCCAGTTCGTCAGATTTGCCGTAACGGGGAAGAAGCAGGAGCATTAATCTTAAGATGAGCCGGACGCATAAAGAACTTGCCGGGACCCATCGTATTCCGCTCCCAGGAGCGCGCGTGTTGGGCGCGGCAAGCCCCGATGAGTGGATCGAAGTAACCATTAAGTTGCGCCGCAAGACGGCATTGCCTGAACTCGAGGGCCGTCCTGAAAAGTCTCTTTCCTATCAACAACTCGCTGCAACCTATGGAGGTACACAGGCCGACATAAACAAGGTTGCTCGAGTGCTGCGCGAATTTGGCCTGGAGGAAGTGGAATCCCATCCCCAGACCAGATCGATCAAGCTGGCTGGCCCATGCTGCGCCATGGAAAAGGCGTTCATGGTCAAGCTGGTTCGTTGCACTCATGAACGCGGCAACTACCGTGGCCGTGTAGGGCCGCTGCACGTTCCCAACAAGCTGGAAAAAATAGTTGAAGGTGTATTTGGTCTTGACGACCGGCGGGTGACCAAGCACCGGAAGGGCGACGCGCCTCGCATGAGGGCTTTGAGTGCAGCCCTGAGCACCACGTCCCGCCCCTGGTTTTTTCCCGGCGAAGTGGCAGAGATTTATCGCTTCCCGCCGGGTGACGGCTCCGGACAGTCGATCACACTGCTTGAATTTGGAGGCGGATATTTTCCCAGCGACTTAGCTGCCTTTTGCAAAGCGGCCAAAGTTGCTGTACCGAATGTGATACCCATCAGCGTCGATCATGCTCCCACAGACCAACGCGACGGTAACGAATCGGAGGTCATGCTGGATATTGAAGTGGTTGCCGGAGTCTGCCCTAAAGCAACCATCCCTGTGTACTTCAGCCATTTCACGGAAAAGGGTTGGATCGATGCGCTGGATGCAGCGGTCCACGATCGCAAATATCAATCCGGAGTGATTTCGATCAGTTGGGGCAACGCCGAAGACAATCCTTCGGCCTGGACAGGGCAGGCGCTTCAGCAAATCAACGAATTGCTAAAAGAAGCGGCCATGCTCGGCATTACGGTGTGTGTCGCTTCGGGTGATGATGGTTCGGATGACCAAGTGGACGACGGCCATGCCCATGCTGACTTTCCATGCTCCAGTCCCTACGCGCTGGCGGTCGGCGGCACTGCGTTGCGCCGGCAAGGCCAAACCTACGATGAAACCGGTTGGAAAGATGGCGACGGACTCCGCAGCAGCGGCGGCAGCTCGGGCGGAGGAGTGAGCGTGATGTTCGAACGGCCCAAATGGCAAAAGGTGAATATTCAGAATGTCAATCCAGGAGCCAAAAATGGCCGTGTAGTTCCCGATGTAGCTGCAAATGCCAGCGGCCACACTGGTTACCTGATCGTGGTGGACGGAAAAACAGTAGTCGGCGGTGGAACCAGCGCCGCCGCACCGCTCTGGGCCGCGCTCATTACGCGGATCAATGAAAATCTTAAAGGCAAAACCGTTGGGTACATCACGCCTGTCCTCTATCAGGCCAGTGGAAGCTCCAGGCTGGGTGCTTCGGCATGTCGCGAAATAAAAAAAGGCGACAACAGTACGGCCGCAGTGGGCGGATATTTTGCTGGTCCAGGTTATAGCGCCGTTACCGGATGGGGAACGCCCGTGGGAAATAAGCTCGTGGAGCAGATCAAGAAGATTGTGTGAACTGGGTCTTCGTTCGCTCCATACAGTTCATGTAATCCTTCTGTGCTCTCTCGATGATCTCCTGTATTACAGCGCTTTTAGCGTCGGCGTAGTTCTGGACATACTTCCATTCCTTTTCAACGAGGGCCAGCTTGGTGCGCCCATAGAGATCGCGGTCGGCGGGATTGCGCCGCAGCCAGTCGCGGAAGACCAAGATGCGCTCAATTTCAGGACAGCCAGCCGAGAAGACATGCAAGTTAATCTCACGATCCAATCGGTTGAACATCCTGTGTTCATGCCAGTTGGCCTCGCGGATGCGCAGCACATAGCCGACGCCTTCCAGGGCGGGCACATAGGCATCTTCATCGGCTGAGTTATTCACCACGAGAAGCATGTCGATGACCGGTTTGGCAGCCAGGCCCGGCACTGAAGTCGAGCCGGTATGTTCGACCTGCAAAGTGCGGGAACCGAGCACGGCACGGATCCGCTCTGCTTCCTGTCGAAAAATCGCTGGCCATTGAGGATCGTAGTCCATAATGAAGATCTTGCCGTCCAGCGGCCGCAGTTCGCCGATGGTGTGGGCGTGAATCTCTTTCTCGGTGAGTGGCGAGTTGGTAGCGGGTTGCGGCTCTTTCGACATAGGTTAGCTTGATTTTAAATAGTTTATCTACAGCATCGCCATTGCCATTCGAGGGCGCTGTATTTATTGGGTTTTTTCGGCACGACTAAAGAGCTTGCGGAAATTCAATGGCTTTAGAAGCCCCTGCGGCCCTGTTTCACTTACGAAAAAGGCGTTTTTCCGGCAAGCTCTAAAGTCATGCCCTGTTACACTTCTTCACACAAAGAATGCATTTTTCATGCGGGCAGAGTACCAGGCGATCGATGTTTGTATTGATTGTCTCCGTGGCTTCGTTGCGCTGCGGTAAGTTTTTTCAAATCGGATTCCTCATCCTGCTATCCTTATCATATGCGCAGGATTCTTCTTGCTTGTGTGCTTGCCATGACTACTTGTATTGCTCAAGAGACTGCTACGACCTCATCAGCTCCCGATCTGGCCGAACTTAAAAAGATGTCGGCCCGTTTTGCGCCTACGCCTTTGGAGGTCGATACCTCCAAGCTCTCGGCTGGCGACCAAAAGGCTTTGATCAAGCTGATACAAGCGGCCCGCATTGTCAACCGCATCTTCATGAATCAATTCTGGAGCGGCGATCCGGCGCTGTATCAGAAGCTCCAGCAGGACAAGTCTCCTCTGGGCCGCGAGCGCCTGCATTATTTCTGGATCAACAAAGGGCCGTGGTCGGAGATCGACGAACACAAGGCATTCCTGCCCGGTGTTTCCAACAAGAAACCTGCGGGCGCGAATTTCTATCCGGAAGACATGACCAAAGAAGAGTTCGAAAACTGGGTCAAGACCCTCTCCGACGCGGACAAGGCCCAGGCTCTTGGCTTCTTCACGGTCATACGACGCGACAGCAACCACAAGCTCAAGATGGTCCCGTACAACCAGGAATACCGGGCCGATCTGGAACACGCAGCCAAGTTGCTGCGCGAAGCCGCTGCCCTCACCGGGAATGCCAGCCTGAAGAAGTTCCTCGACACACGCGCCGATGCCTTTGGTTCCAATGATTATTTTGAAAGCGATGTCGCCTGGATGGACCTCGACGCGCCCCTGGACATTACCATCGGCCCTTACGAAACCTACAACGACGAGATTTTTGGATACAAAGCGGCCTTTGAAGCCTATGTCAACATTCGCGACGACCTCGGCTTTCTCGGCCAGCACCTGCAGGAAATCGAAAATAATCTTCCCGAAGACCCGCAATTCCGTAATCCCAAATTGGGAGCGCTCGCGCCTATCCGTGTCGTCAATGAAGTTTTCGGGGCGGGCGATGGCAATCATGGCGTCCAGACGGCAGCCTACAACCTGCCGAACGATGACAAGGTCGTACAGCAGAAGGGCAGCAAGCGCGTGATGCTCAAGAATGTCCAGCAGGCAAAGTTTAAGGCCACCCTGGTGCCGATTTCGCAGGTCGTGTTGCCGGGCGCTGCCCAAAAGGACGTCAACTTCGACCTGTTCTTCGCCCACATCGTTGCCCATGAGCTGACCCACGGGCTGGGACCGCACCAGATCAAGATCAATGGCCGCGAGACGAATCCACGCCTGGAATTGAAAGAACTCTACAGCGCCATCGAAGAGGCCAAAGCCGATGTGACCGGATTATTCGCCTTGCAGTACCTGATGTCGCAGGCCGACCAGGGCAAAATCCAGATGCCAATCGCTCACGGCCCAGAAGCCGAGCGCCGGCTTTATACCACTTACTTGGCCTCGTCATTCCGTACCTTACGCTTCGGCCTTCAGGATTCCCACGCCCGAGGCATGGCATTGCAATTCAACTTCTTCCTCGACAAGGGCGCATACATCGCCAATGCCGATGGCACTTTCAGCGTGGACCTGGAGAAGATCAAGACGGCAGTACGAGACCTCGACCACGATCTCCTCACAGCCGAAGCACAGGGAGATTACAACGCTGCCAAGAACCTGCTCTCAAAATACAGCGTAATTCGACCCGAAGTGCAAAGAGCATTAGACACACTGAAATCCTTGCCAACCGATATCGAGCCGGTCTTTGTGACCGCTGACAAGATTACCGGTGAGCGGGCTCCGGGAGAGGCGGGTGTTAGGTAAACTGGAACATGAAAATCGGGACTTCGAGCGCACACCAATGTCGTGTTGTGGTTTTGAGATACTGAAGGTTCTAACCGCCTCAAATCGATTAAACCACTGTCAGCAGCTAACATTTCCGCTTTTCGAAATGTCTATTATAGCCGAGAACCTCTTGGGCAATTGGCCAAATCTCAGTTAGATCCGTATTGGAAGGTAGGATCAAGCTTGACATCTTTTGTTCCAAATCTGAACACTCCATATGTAACATCTTTCAGTGGATCGTCATATCGCCCGGTAAGTAGGTCGGCCTGATCTACGGTGGCTGGGACAAGCTTCCCATAAGTGGGATAGTATATAGCATTCGAATTCGCAACAGTATTGAAATCTCTACCGCGGGTAAAAATGCAAAATCCGCGGTTCAAACAGCCTAGCTTAACGCGAGGATTTCCACCTGAAAATTCATCGCGAGCATACTGCGACAGAGCAAGTTTCATGGGAAATCCATGAAAAAGAATTTCCGGACTGGAATTGTCGAGTTTATCAAGTAATTCATCCACGACTTTGACCGCTTGTTCGGCCAACGCCGGGAACCCGAGCGTACTAACGAGTGCCTGGCCCGTTCCGCTTTCGAGAAAGCTAAATATTTTTTTCCACCACGGTGGTTCTTTATGCTTAATGACATCGAATGTGATTTTGCTGAGACCTCCTGGCACTTCGACAGGTCGACCACCAAATGCTGCCTGGAAATCGCTTTTCAGGTCTTTGCCTGCTGCTGCTTTACCCTTCACTTGATCATAAAGTGAAAGACCTGCTGCAATGGACCAGAAGGCTGCATCAAATTTCTTGTCACTTGAACTTTCATCTTTACCGATGTTAAGACGCAAAGTTGCCTTAGTATGTGGATCGACGTTTTCTGCTTGGCCCAGATGAAAAGAAACCATTTCGACTGCTAATAGGACATCTGGGGTATCTTTGCCCCCTTGGATCAAGGGCTTTACCTGCGTCGATTCCAAGATGGTTGGTCCGCTTGTCTCGGTGCTCATCTGAAAAACAAAGAATTGATCTTTCAAATTTGATGTATCAACCCCTATCCCGTCGTCTGAGGAGAAAGTGACACCAGCTCCCGTGTCTCCGGGCAAAGAGAATGCAGCTGTATTGGGACTCGAAATGGCGCCATGGAGGCCTAGCGAATCAGAGGGAGCAAAGATAGGAGTAATACTTGGCGCTGAAGGAGCCGTAAAAGTGCTCATTTTGCGCAAACTCAACTTTCCTGTTGCTGATTAAACAAGTTCAGATTTTAATAAATAATTTCTGCGAGCACAACAGCCTTCGTTGCTTGCCTTTGCGTTTAAGCTCCAGCATTTTGAACGGTGAACCCCTTCTCAGCGCGCAGAACTCGGTAGTTTGTTCAATTTTCCAAAATCGGCATAAAAGGCAGTCAAGGTTCTCTTGCTTTGGACCTGTTCTGTGTAACAAGCATTGAAATTGAATAGGAATCAGCAGCCCTGTTCAAGGTTGGCTGTGTAGCCACACGAAATTGCGTGAATCGTTCAAGTTAATTAAAGTATGCCCTAGATCCTAATGTTCTGCACCGCCCCAAGTTCCGTTATTAGGAATATTGGAATGTAGAGATTTAAAGATTTCTCAGAATGGTTCCGGTTCGCAGATCGATAAAGAGTCTAAGAAGATTTCAATATTGAACGGCGGAATCTTGGCGACGATGCCAATTTGCGAACATTTCTTTTCTCTGTGCGTTTTCCAGCAGTGCCAGCGAAGCGGAGCACCTGGAACAATATCCATCCGCTGGTTCCTACGTGCTGACTAATGATTCCTCCCTTGGCGTTGCATTCGGCAATGGACAATACAGGTTGTCGCTGTCGATTTCCAGCGCATGATTAAAGCGCGCCCGAAAATTCTCATGAGCGATATCGGCAGTGAGTTCGAGAATCTGCTCGTCGTTGAAATGCTGCTTAAGAGCGGCAAATAGTTCGTTGCTGATCGCGACTGGTGTGGCTGTCATCTGGTCGGCATAGTGGAGCAAGAGTTGTTCGGGCTCGGAGAAGCCTTCGTCGCGAAAGCCGGAGATGGCTGCGACTTCGGCATCGGTGAGGCCAGTTTTTCTGCCCACGGCAGAGCTTATATCCATTCAAAACTGGCAGCCTACACGTGCAGCCGTTCTTAGCCCAACTAGCGACTTGAGCCGGTGGGGAACATGACGCTTACGGTCCAGAAACATGCTCATCAGAGAAGAGGCCCACACCAGTGCGGGAACGCGGGCCTGCACCTTGAGCGGGGTGAGTTCTTTGCCGAACCGGCGCTTGGCTGCTCCATACATCCAGCGAATGCTCCATTTTGCTTCCTGGCGTTCCAATGGTTTGATTCTTGGCATGAAGACCTCCTGGCGAAAACATACCCTGTTTGGATTGTATCGAGAGGGAGTTAGATTCGGAAGAGATCGCAAAAAACGCAGCGTAGCGAAACCAAAAACCAAAATCCACCACGGAGGCACGGAGACACGGAGAAGATCAAAACCAATTTTCACCGCAGAGGACACGGAGGGGCACGGAGGAGGATCAAAGCAATAAAATTTGCGCGAAAAACGAAGAAATTTGCGATTAGTAATACGGAGGCACGGAGAAAAAATCAAAACCCTTCACCGCTGATCCTTCAGCTTGCACCTCAGGACAGGTTTTTCGCTGATAAAAAACGCTGATAAAACTCCAGCAGGTAAGAGGAACTCTTTGCTCCCGTCAAGATTGGGAACCGTAGGTCTGAATGGGGGTGCCCCACCCTTCACGTCCTTTGTGAAGGGTGGGAGACCGGGTTCTCTAAGGCTTCTCGGTTTTAGCTTGCTGTGTCGATGCCATATCAGCGAATGAAAACGCATTGGCGACGTTGGGATACGGCTTGCCATCCATCTCGACATACGGATAGATCAAGTAATTCAGCCGGTCGCCTTGCTGCCTGGGACTCAGCATCAGATCGCGGCCCAGGCTGAACTGGATCCGATTTACATCATTGGCGCCAAAGAAGTAATCGCGCTTTTCCTGGTGCTTCCAGGCTTCGGAGATGTCCACCGGGACCCATCCGCGTTCGTGGGTGTAAAACTCCGCCCAGCAATGGTAGCCGGCGATATCAGAGGCGGTTTGGTTTTCGGGCACGGAAAAGCCCATCTCGAAGCGTCCCGGAATATGCTGGGAGCGGGACATGGAGATAAACAAAGAGTGGAAATCGGTGCAATTGCCGTGCTTGGAATCGCAGGCCCAGAGCGTATCGCCGCGTCCCCAGCCGGAGCCGGTCTTGTCGTAACGCATATTGTCGAAAGTGTAATTGTAGAGGACATGCGCTTTTTCCATTTCCGACATTCCGGCCTTGACCTGCTGCGCCGCCATTTCTGCCGGACGCCCGGTGACCGGCACCAGCTTGTCAGGCTGCAAGAAGCGGTCTAATTCTTTTTTGGACACGCTGCCATGCGCGGCAACATCGGCCAGGTGCTCGTACCGGACCACGTCATATTTCACGCTGAAGTGGTACTCGGCTTTGTCGGTGTGGGCATAAAACATCTGGTTGCCGTATTCAGCTTCCCGGGTTTGCTGCAAGGGCAGATCGCCGGATTTCGAGATGATGCGCACCTGCTGAAAGCGGTCGGAGGCAGCCATGGGAAACCAGATTTGCAAGGGCTTGCCCGGATCGGTGTTGCGGACGGTAAACGAATAGTCAAAAACAAAGTGCCGGGACTTCGGTTGGCAGTGGGCGGCAATGCTCAGCAGCAAAAACAAAATGGACGACAAAACTTTGCGTGGAACGGCAGATAGCATAGGAATATTCCTTTCGGCTTTGACAGTTGGTTGTGGAGACAAGGACGTCGGACCCGGCGTTTAGCGGATCACTGTCAAGTAAAGCCGTGGAATAAGGTTGGCATGAGCAAATGAATTTTAAAGGCTTTCTAACGCTTTTTCAACTGTAAGTTTCTACATCGCTTTTCTTAAGCCCCCGTTTCTCAATTCCTATGTATTCGCCCTTAGTTCGCGCCCCAAAGATTCGGCCAGCGTTGTTCCACGTACATCAGCGGTAGAGATTGGTGTCGATCTTCTCCGTGTGTCCGCGCCTCCGTGGTGGGTTTTATTTTTTTGCTTGTGGCCCTTATGAATCAGCTGGTGGTAGTGGACGATGTTGCACAAAATCCGAGTAGCTGAATAGAATATCCTGGTATTTTGATGGGCTGTGGAAAAAGCGGCTCTTTTGAGTCGAAATCCTTTTTGCGACATCAAAGTAGATAGGACGCGGGCTTCAACAACCCCGCAGGTAAGGAACACGTGGACCTGCTGGAGCCTACGGATGCTTTCAACATCCCCGTTCCGGGCCTCTGGGCTGCGGAGCTGAAGGCGGAATTAAAAAATGTCGATCGCAATTGCGCCAGCTATTGAGCGGCCTGAAAGCTGCTCCCTTGATGACTACCTGCTTCTTCCCGACCACAGCATGGATGGGCGGATTGCCGCCGCCAAACGCGCCCTGAAGGGCCAAGCCGTGATCCTTGGGCACCACTATCAGCGCGACGAAGTCATTCGTTTTGCCGACTTTCGCGGCGATTCCTATAAGCTCGCCCAGGAGGCCGCTCATACCCAGGCTGGCTATATCGTCTTCTGTGGCGTTCACTTCATGGCGGAGAGCGCCGACGTGTTGGCCCATGAGGGGCAAAAGGTGATCTTGCCGGACCTCAATGCCGGCTGCTCCATGGCCGACATGGCCGAGATTGGACAAGTGGAGAGCTGTTGGGACCAGTTGGTATCGATAGGACTGACAACTCAAGAAGGCCAGGGAACCACTCCGCTTACCTACATGAATTCCACGGCTGCGATCAAAGCCTTTTGCGGCGAGCGCGGAGGGCTGGTTTGCACTTCTTCGAACGCGGGCGCGGCCTTTCGCTGGGCAATGCAGCGCAACGAAAAAATACTTTTTCTTCCCGACCAGCACCTG
>Ga0209577_10005965_pt1 | contig 11292 bp, 9 predicted proteins | sample GraSoiAngelo_109_FD_185874 | JGI IMG/M metagenome (GOLD analysis project Ga0209577, IMG submission 185874) | Grasslands soil microbial communities from the Angelo Coastal Reserve, California, USA - 14_0903_12_20cm (SPAdes) (version 2) | ecosystem: Environmental > Terrestrial > Soil > Grasslands ... | reverse complement strand
GGTGATGCGCCGGTAGAGCAGGACGATGTTGACGACGCCGACGCCGGCGGCGATGAGTATCGTCCCCGCCGGCGTCAGCCCGCGCCAGATGTAGCCCGCGTAGTGCGCGAAGCCGATGTAGCCGGAAGCGATCTCGAGCGGCCCGCTCATGATGAACTGCCAGATGAAGAGGAAGGCCATCATCCGCCCTACGCCCGCGCGCCCGTAGGCTTCGCGCAGGTAGAGGTACGAGCCGCCCGAGCCGGGCATCATCGCGCCCAGCTCGCTCCAGATCATCCCGTCGAAGATCGCAATCAGGACGGCGATGACCCAGCCGATCATCGCCTGCGGCCCGCCGAGCGCCGACATCAGCAGCGGGATGGTGATGAACGGCCCGACGCCGATCATGTTCGACATGTTGAGCGCCGTCGCCTGCACCAGCCCGAAGCGTCTCAACAGTCGCCCGCCGTCTTCTCGTGTTGGATTGTTTTCAGTGTTCATCAACACCGCTGAAGCCGCCTTGGACAGATTAAAGCTCATCCTTGAGTCGGCGGCAACAAAAGGACGACGGCGGCAGCCATGAGTGAGTTCCTTCGGCTCAATCGTTACAAGCTCTCCCCCTCGAACGCGGAAACGCCCTGGCTAGTTCTGACGGTCGAAGATGAGGTAGAAAGCTGGCTACGACATCATAAGCACGTTGTGACTTAAGTCGTGGCGGACTATGGCGAGCGCTGAGTCAAATGTCGCGCGTCCGCATCGGAGCCTACAACACCAGACACCGGCGGAGTTCGCGGCCGGGTGCAGCTCTAATCAAGCGGCAGAACTCTCGTTATAGTTGACCTCAGTTGTGGTGGAGGTCACGGTAGCCCACGGCCAGGGAATAGACCACTGCCTCTTGAATGCCGTCGAGTCCGAGGAAGCCGTTAAGCCGGCCGTCGAGGTAGCCGCCCATGCACAGGCTGCCGAGGCCCTGCTCGATGGCGCTGAGGCAAACATTCTGCGCCACATGTCCCGCTTCAAGCGTAATGTAGCGGTAGCCCCGCGGCCCATATTTCTTCTGCGAGCGGGCGAAGATCGCGCTTAGAAACAGTATCAGGTTCGCCCCTTGAACGAGGGGGGCCATCAGCAGGGCGTGGTCAAGCTCCGCGAACCAGCCCCCGGCCTTGAGCAGCTCCAGGCCGTGACGGCGCACGTTATAGTGATACAGGCCGTCCGCCGCGCCCTCGACCTCTCGTGCGAGTGCGTATATTTCGAGCGGGAAGAGGCCGCCGGCTGACGGTGCCGTGCGGAGATAGATGCCGCCGATGCCGTCGAGGTGTTGGGTACGTGTCACGCCGGACGCGCTCGCGAGGATGTTCGAGAGGACTTGCGCGGGCATGGGGCACAGGCGGTAATCGCGGCACGACTCGCGCGCTTGCAGGAGCCGCATGAAAGGCGACGCCGCCGGCGCGGGCAGCTTGAGGGCGTCGCCCGGGCCGGCCATCTCTTTATACTCGACCTCGTAATCCTGCGCCTCCTTATAAGCCTCGGCGTTGTCCCAAGGCTCGGAGTTGATGTGATAGAGCAGAGATAGCGTGCTGGCGTCGTCGGCTGGGATCATCTCGTTCCTCACGCGAGCGGGTGCGGACAAGGGTTGAGGTCGCTCTCGCCGCGCACGCCCGCGGCGTGCCCCATTATATGCGGGACTTCAAAGAGCCTGCGCCCGCCGAGGCGCTCCTCGCCGTAGCCGAAGTGAATCGGTTGCAGCCCCGTGACGATGGTGCGGACAACGCGGAAACCGTAGTCGGCCATGTCCGGCGTCGTCAGGTCTGCGTACAGGACGCGGCAGCCTGCCCGCATCAGTGCGTCCACGCACGTCTGCAAGTCTGCCGCGGCGCTCCCCTGCGAGCGGTTGGGCAACTCTTCGATGGGCTGAACGCGGCCGTTGTCCAGAAGAAAAGAGCACTCGCCGATCCTCTCAGGCACCGTCAGGAATGCGCTATGGTCTTCCAGCGTGCGCACATCCTCGTAAGAGCGCAGACGCTGCGCGGGCGGCTGTTCCCTGTAACGACTGACCTCGCCCGGATGCACTTGACATACCTCCAGCAGCGACTTGGTGAGGGCGACCTGCGGGTCGAGGTGGCAGCCGAGTCCGACGAGGACGGCGGGGCCTTCGCCCGTCTTGTCCAAGGCCACCGCCATCATAACGTAGATGGGAATATCCGTGCTGACGTTGAATACACGAATCTCCGTCCCGTGCTGCACGTAATGCGCCTTGATACTTTGGGCCAGCCCGTTCGCCCCGGAGAAATCAACTCCCGGCGCGGGCAGCTTGTTCATCCAAGTGATTAAGAAGCCGTCGCGCTCGACGGACTCGTACAGGCCGTTGAGAATGGCGAACTCAAGGTTAGGCCCGGCCGCCAGCCCGTTCGAGGTTATCGCCGTGAGAAAGTCTTCCTCTCTCTGGGCGGTAAAATTCAGGTAGACCAGTTGTGCGGGGGCGAACACCTCGCGCTGCGTGGGCAACTCAAGCATCGGCGTCCAAGTGAGCGCGTCTTGCGGCTGCCAGCGATGGTAGGGAAATTTTTGGCGCGCATACTGCGCGTCGGAGTAGAGCACGCACTCGGGCGGGGCGACGGCGTCCGGCAGCTCCTCCCGGCTCGCGAGCTTCGTGGTCTCTTTGTGACGTGGCTGGCGCAGTAGTGCTCGACGGCCTCGCCGAGGGCGGCGCGAATGGCCTCGCTGTCCGTGCGCCCCTTGCCCGCGGCGGAGCGCTCAACCTGCGGGGCCATGCGGTAGTCGAAGTGCGAGAGGACGGCCTGATACATGACGGGAGGGTTCGGCTCTTCCACCCCGCGCGCGACTTTCGTCAGGCTGCGTATGACGCCGACTTTCGGACTCACCAGTTCGAGCAGGCGTCGGACATCTGGCTCCACATCATTCGTGTTCATGCGCTTTCACCCGCGCCGGCGGAAGAGGTTGCCGCTGCCGCACCGCCGCCCGCCCGCGCCTCCGTCTTGAAGCAGGCTGGGCACCACGGTTTGCGCAACACGACGTGCTTGCTGGAAGTGAGGTCGAGCAGGTTGAGGACGACGATCCTGCCGACGGCAGAGGGCGGGAGAGTGCCGGATAAGATTTTCAGCGCCTCAAGGCTGACGAGGCCGGCGGCAATGTGGACGCCGCAGACCAGATTCTCGTGCCTCGCGCTGTCGTCCTGTTTTCTCTGATCCAGAAAACTCTCGAAGGCGAATTCATCCTCCGGGTTGCCGGCGCACGAGACGGCGCGCATCTTGTAGCAGAGGTAACAGGCCGTCTCGGAAGGGTAGACGGTCGGGCCGACGACGATCTCCGGCCCCGATAAAGCGCAGGAAGTCCACTTGACCCCGGCCCGCAGGCAGACGCGGTTCAGCTTGTAAACGAGCGAAGACTCTCCGGCGTCAAGGCAGTTGACCACGAAGTCGGAGCCGTCAACGAGGGCGAGCACATCGTCGTCGTTCTCCGGCCGCTCCGTGTGGACTGTGACGGAAACTTCAGGGGCCGTGGCCGCTACCTTGCGCGCGACGACCGCGGCGCGCGACTCGCCGCCGTCCTCGGTCGAGAAGACGTTCGAGAGATAACTGTCCGCACCGCCGACGGGCATGGAATCGATGCAGCGCAGGTGGCCCAGGCGCGCCGCCGCGAGCGCGAGCGCGGCGTCAGCGCCCGCGCCGCCCAGCCCGACGACGGCCACGGTCGCACGCCGCAGGCGCGACTGAATCTCTTCAGGGTTTAAATTCATTTCGTGGAAAAAGTTGAGTTGCGGCGCGAGGAGTTTATCCGACTCCGCCGGGGATGGCTGGCCGTCCGCGTCCGTCAGAAGGTGGTGCTCCGCGAGCAGTCTGAGGCCCGCCGCCAGGTCTTCCGCGTCGAAAACATCTGCGACGCTTTCGGCGATCTCCTGGAACGTGTGCCGGCCGTCGAGCAGAGGGACGACGTACTGCTCGAACTCTCTAAAGGAATGCCCCTTGAGCTTGACCCGGCGCTGCGCGGAGGCGAAGTACAAGACCTCGTCGCCGGACTGATCCGGCGGCTCAGACCAGACGTGATAATGTGTCGGCAGCCGGGGCCTGTTGAATATTGGCGTAGACATGATCTGATCCGAGTTGGGCCGACGCCGGGCGAGTGCGCATCACGGCGAGACTCAGGTACTGCCCATCCATCTCAACCATGAGCTTGGACGCGATTAACCCTTCGAGCGCCTTCAGAACTTCCGCGGCGTCGGCCACCGCGCCGAACTCCCTCTGTAAACTGCTCAGGCTTTGCGCCGAATCACAGCGCAGGTAGAGTTCTGCGGCCAGCCCTTCGAGACGGTGGCTCGGCGCAACCGCTTCCGCGCGCGTGTCGGTGATGTTGACGGCGCGTCCGTCGCAGTAGGCGTCGAGCCGCGGGCGTGCCTCCAGCGGCTGCTTGAACCACACGTTCCACCACTTGCGGTTGACCTCATCGCGCAAGTTATCCACGTAACTGCGCGGCTCACGACCGTCCTCATAGTCGTAGTCGAAGTAGTAGGCCAGCCGCGACAGTTCCCTGCGCCCGAGCGGGTAGACGTAGTAATAGCTGACGGTCGGACGGACGCGCGTCAGACCGAACTCACTCGAACGAGTGAAGAAGGGGCTGAAGCGGTCGAGACGGATGGGAGAGACGACGACCGGCGGTTGCAGGTGGCACATCAGCGGGACCAACTCGGCCATGCGCTCATATTCCGAGGGGGACTCGTTGGGGAAGCCCGTCAGGATGTTGTAGGCCGCGTCTATCCCCAGCTCCGCGCACCAGCGCAGCAGTTGTATATTCTGTAGCCCGGTGCAGCCCTTCCTCATGAGGCGCAGAATCTCGTTGCTGAAGCTTTCGACCCCCGGTTGAATCCCGCGCAGCCCGCCGTCGTACAGGGTCGTCAACTGCTCGTAACGAAGGTTCGACTTGACCTCGTAGAAGAGTTCTACGCCCAGCCCGCTGTCACGCAATTTCGGGAAGAGCGTGTTGACGTACCTCATGTCGAGAATGTTGTCCACGCAGTCGATACGCTTGCGGCCGTAAGTCTGCGATAGAAATTCCAGCTCGGCGAAGGCACGCTCAAGCCCGGCCTTGAGCAGGCTGACGCCGATGGCCGGGCGATTCGCGTCCGCGAAAGGCATGACGGCAAACAGGACATCCATAGTTCTCCCTTTGAGCCTACACAACAAGACGCGCCCGCCGCCCGCCGCTAAGGAACAGGACACTTCGGGTCAAAGACAATTGATTTGACAACCGAGGCGAAAGCGACCGCGGTTTAGGCCCGGTCGTCTTACATGCCGAAGCCGCCGAAACCGCCGCCGAAACCGCCGCCGGCCGCGCCGCCGCCTGCCATCGGTCCCAGGATGCAATCTTGGTAATAGATGGGGCGGTAGTAGCAGTTGAAGTAGTAACAGCGGTAGTAGATGGGGTAGATGGCTTGCTGCTGGCTGGCGATGCAGGGCTGCTGCGGCGCGGCCTGTGACGCCACGCAAGGCTGCTGCTGGGCCGCGACGCAGGGCGAGGCCGTGCATTGCTGGCAGGGAGACGCCCCGAGCTTCGCGGCGACCTTCTGATAAGTCTGCATCTCTTCTTCAGAGATGTGCATTTGCGACAGTTTGTCTTCGAGTTCAGCCACGCGCATCTCAAGCGTCTTCGACTGTCCCGGACCTTTTGATTCTGCCATTAGAGGTATCTCCTTTCGTATGGCCGCGGGCTGGTTAGCACCGGGTTTGGTGCTAAATGACGAGCGAACGGGGGCTTCAAAACCCCGTTAATTTCCCCGCGAAAGTGCCAATCACCTTGAAGACATTTTTCTAATGAGGCAGTCGATATGAAAACACCGCGAGGGCCTATCGAGGAGCAAGAGAAGGTGATGCCGTGCCAATCTATATTCCGGCTCAGAAAACTGCACCTCTTCCCCATTTCTGTCAATAGGGAGATTTTTCTGTCCAGGGTCTATTCATTCTCGATGAGAGGGACGGCATCCTTCAGTAGAATGAGGTGGCCGCAACCGTCGGCGCGGCCTTCCCCGGCGCGCGCTCGTCAACTGACTCAAGCGCCGCCGCCTACGAGTCGCCGATCCCTCAGGAACGAGTCAAACAAGCTGTGACGCCGCGCACGGCGGCGTTCGGTCTGGCCGATGTGCGACTCCTTGAAGGGCCGTTTCGGCAAGCGCAGGAGCGCGACGCGAGGAGAGTACGCGGCAGCGATTGACCTCGCACAAGCCGTCAAGCTGACGTTGAACCTTCGCCACCCTGCTTGGTGTCAGGCCGTGACCGTCACAATCAACGGCCGCCGCTGGTCAACGTCTCGCCAAACTGGAACGTACATCGCAATCAACCGTGTGTGGCACGACGGGGACACCGTCGAAGTTCACCTGCCGATGACGCTTCGGACGGAGCCGTTGTCGGGACACACGGACGTGGTCGCTATCTTGTACGGGCCGATTGTCCTCGCAGGCAGACTCGGACGCAGAGGACTGACATCCGGCGCAGGCATCATCGTCAACGAGCGCACCTACGGCGACCTGCTGAATACGGAAGTGGCCGTGCCCGTACTAATAGGTGACGCACAGGAGATTGTGAGACAGATCAAGCCCGCCGCAGAATCTGCGCTGACATTTCAGACGGACGGGATCGGCTCTCCTCGTGACGTGAGCCCCATCCCTTTCTATTGCATCGCGCACGAGCGGTACAATCTCTATTGGGTAACTAAAAGACCGGGTGATGCCCTCATCGGCAGTTAACTTGTCGCACTCTCCGCTATAATGCTCTGAAACATCGAGCACGAGAGCGTCGCTTGTGACGGAGAGTTGAACCCAAGACATTCGCCACCTCGGAGCCACGAACATGAAGCTGAAGATCGGCGTTCTGTGTGCCTTGTTGATTATCTCTCTTGCTACGCTTCCCCACACTTCCCTAATCTTTGCGCAGGACGCCGCGCCCTTCAGGGCGGAGTTGACCGTCCGCGCCGACCGGCCCAAGGGGGTCATCAATCGCAACATCTACGGGCAGTTCGCCGAGCACCTTGGGCGCTTGATATACGGGGGCCTCTGGGTGGGCGAAGACTCACCAATCCCGAACACGCGGGGCTTGCGCAACGACGTTGTGGCCGCGCTAAAAGAGCTGCACATACCCGTCTTACGTTGGCCCGGCGGCTGCTTCTCCGACGAGTACCACTGGCGCGACGGCATCGGCCCGCGCGACAAACGCCCGCGCCGACCTAACGCCAGTTGGGGCGGCGTTGACACGAATGCCTTCGGCACGCACGAGTTCATGGACTTGTGTGAGATGTTAGGGGCCGAACCCTACATCAACGGCAACCTCGGCAGCGGCACGCCGCAGGAGATGATGGAGTGGGTCGAATACATGACCTCAGATTCTGATTCCACGTTGGCCCGTCTGCGTCGCCAGAACGGACGCGACAAACCCTGGAAGGTGCCCTACTTCGCGGTCGGCAACGAGAGTTGGGGCTGCGGCGGCGAGATGCGCCCGGAGTATTACGCCGACGAGTACCGCCGCTATGCCACATTCATCAAAGACTATTCCGGCAATCACATTCAAAAGCTGGCGGTCGGGCCGCACGACGATTACTACAACTGGACGGAAGTGCTCATGTCGCAGGCGGCGAGGCAGATGCAGGGCCTGTCTCTGCACTACTACACGCTGCCGACCGGCGACTGGGCACGGAAGGGTTCCGCGACGCAGTTCGGGGAGGGTGAGTGGCACGCGACGCTCGTCCGGACGTTGCGCATCGAGGAGTTCATCGCTAAGCACAGCGCGATCATGGACAAGTATGACCCGCAGAAGCGCGTCGGGCTGATGGTGGACGAGTGGGGCACTTGGTACGACCCTGAGCCGGGCAAAGACATGGGCGCGCTCTACCAGCAGAACACTCTCCGTGACGCCGTCGTCGCAGGGCTAAACCTGAACATCTTCAACAATCACTCCGACCGCGTGAAGATGGCTAACATCGCGCAGATGGTGAACGTTCTACAGGCAATGGTTCTGACCGATAAGGACAGGGTGGTTCTGACGCCTACTTACTACGTCTTCAGGATGTACAAGGTACATCAAGGGGCAACGTTGATCCCCGTCGAGCTTAGCGCGCCGGACTACGGGATGGGTCAGGCGTCAATACCCTCGCTGAATGCCTCGGCTTCGCGTGACCAAGATGGGAAACTTCACCTGTCCATCGTCAATCTCGACCCGAATCGGTCGGCAGAGATCACGACGAGGGTCACAGGCTCGACGGTCAGGAGCATTACCGGAGAAGTGCTGACGGCCCCCTTGATGAACGCCATGAACACGTTCGAGCATCCGAACGCCATCAGGCCGACGCAGTTCAGCAGCTACAAGATTCAAGACTCTCAAGTAACCTTGAGCATACCACCGAAGTCGGTCGTGGTGCTGGAGCTGCAATAATCTGCGCTATCATGGATAAACGATCAGGGCTGTAACAGCAGTTGAAGAAGAGCAGCAGCAAATGTGTTACACGAGTCAGGCTGGCCCATGACACCTCAAAGATATTTCGTTCAGATGAGCATCGCCGCTTTAATCTTCTTCGCCGCCGCCGCGCACACGCGTCCGGCGCAGCCGCAGACGCAATATAAAGCAAGCAGCATTGACGCCCCCGGCGAGAAGGCTGTTCAACTCGGGACAGGAGCCGCGCCGGCTGCCGACCAGCCGACGCCACGTGCCGACCCGAACTCTCAGCTCGCCCACGCCCAGCTATTGGAGAAGGCCAGGAAGGGTGGAATTGACATTTATTTTGAGGGCGACTCCATCACCAGACGTTGGGGCACGAGCGACGAGCAGTACAAAGAGTTCCTGGCGAACTGGCGGCGGAATTTCTTCGGCTGGAACGCCGCCGACTTCGGCTGGGGCGGCGACACCACGCAGAACATTCTCTGGCGGCTCGAGAACGGCGAGATGGATAACGTCAACCCGAAGATCATCGTCCTGCTTGCCGGCACGAACAACGTCGGCAACAAATCTCCTCAAGGCGGCGAAGACCCGAGGGTCGCGGACATCGCCAAGGGAATCAAGGCCATTCTAGACATCTGCCGGCAGAAGGCCCCCAACGCCACGATTGTGTTGATGGGCATCACCCCCCGCAACGACAACATGGCCGTGATGCCCATCATCAACAAGATCAACGAACGGATCGCGAAATTCGCCGACGGGAAAAAGATCAGGTACGTGAACATCAACGACAAGCTGGCCGACAGAGAAGGCAAGTTTCTTCAAGGGATGGCAAATCGGGATGGACTGCACCTGGACGTGAAGGGGTATCAGGTGTGGGCCGACGCGTTGAAGCCGGTCTTCACCGAACTGCTGGGGCCTCCGGCGAAAGAAGATCACGCACCGCCGCCGACCGGGGACCCGAGCGTAAGAAATCGTTCTGCCTCTCAAGCCATGCCGGGTTGAGGCGTTCCGACAAGACGGCCTCACACGCCTTTAGAGAATTGCCGAGTGGGAGCGCGTTAAATCCGCGTCCTCCGCAATTGATTCCGCCCCTTCGCCCCCGACGTGGCTCTTTGTCGTTCGCTACACAGGGTGCAAGCTCACCTCTGCGGGAGTTCAGTCGCCTTGCCCGTGACCACGAACTTGCCGGAGACCACGCCCGTCGTCGCGGCGTCGGCGTGGCCCTTGAAGCCGGGCTGTTTGCCGCCGACGGTGATTGAAAATTCTCCAGGCTCGGCGACGCGCCGCCCCGCGTCGTCTATGACCGAAAGTTGTTCGGGCGTGAGCGTGAACGAGACGCTTCGTCTCTCTCCGGGCTTGAGGGAGATGCGGCTGACGCCGCCGAGCGACCTTATCGGCACCGGCACAGAGGCGGCGACGTGGGCCACGTAAACTTGGACGACCTCGTCGCCCTCGCGCGCGCCCGTGTTCTGCACCTCCGCGCTGACGCGCAGCCCCTCGCCGGCCTTGACCCTCGTCGCGCTCAGCTTCAGTTTGTCGTATTTGAAGTTCGTGTAGCTCAGCCCGTAGCCGAACGGGTAGAGCGGGTCGCCTTTGAAATAACGGTACGTGCGCCCTTGCATGCTGTAGTCGTCGAACGGCGGCAGTTGAGCGACCGACCTGTAGAACGTGACGGGGAGGCGACCGCCGGGGTTGTAGTCGCCGAAGAGAACGTCGGCTATTGCCGCGCCGCCCTCCTCGCCCGGATACCAAGCCTCGACAATCCCTGCGACGTTCGCGTCCGCCCAGTTGACCGAGAGCGCGCTGCCGTTCAAAAGCACGAGCACGACGGGCTTGCCTGTGGCGGCGACCGATTCGAGCAGCGCCTGCTGGCGCGCCGGCAGGCCGATGTCTGTCCGATCTCCGCCGAGGAAGCCCGGCTCGCGCACCGTCATCTCCTCGCCCTCGAGCTGCGACGAGAGGCCGAGGACGAGCACGACCGCATCGGCCTGCTTCGCCACCTTCACCGCTTCGTCGTAAGGCGAGCCAGACGTAGCGGCGGGCGGCTGCCACACGAGCTTCGCCACCGCGCCGAGTTTGCTTTCGTAGTACTCCATCTTCAGGTCGTAGCTCTTGCCCGCTTCGAGCGTGACCTCGCCCGTCACGGTCGTCGGGGCGTGCTCGGTCCAGTCTTCGGCGATCAACTTCCCGTCGAGGAAGACGCGCACGCCGTCGTCGGCGATAGCGCCGAAGCGATACTTGCCCGAAACGGTCGGCACGAGCTTACCCGTCCAGCGCGCCGAGAAGTCGTCGGCGGGGACGCCGGGCGCTGGCGCAGACATCCCCCAGTCGAAGTTCACCGCCTCGTCGGCGCGCGTCAAGACCGGCGCGCCCTCGAGGTTCCGGTTCGCAAAGAACTCGGCCTTGAGGCCGCGCAACGCGGAGGCCGGCACGGGGACGACCGAGACATCGGTGAGCGTCGTCCCCGTAGCATAGAGCACCTTCGTCTGCGGCGAGACCCGTTGGCGGATGCCCGCGAGCGGTGTGGTGGCACGCGACGGCTGGCCGTTGTAGTTGCCGAGCAGGACCGGCACCTCGTCGGCGTTCGGGCCGATGACGGCAATCGCCTTGAGGTCCTTGCGCAGCGGGAGGGTGTTGTTCTCGTTCTTGAGCAGCACGACTGACTCTCGGGCGGCATCGAGGGCGAGCTGTCGGTGCTCGGGCGAGTCGTTCGCCGAGAACGGTATCTTCGCGTAGGGCACCATCTCAGGCGGGTCGAACATCCCGAGCCGGAAGCGCGCCTCGAAGAGCCGCTTCACGGCGCGGTCGATCTCGGCCTCCGAGACCAGCCCCTGCTTCACGGCGGCGACGAGCGCGCGGTAGGTGTCGCCGCACTCGA
>Ga0209577_10005964_pt1 | contig 11292 bp, 10 predicted proteins | sample GraSoiAngelo_109_FD_185874 | JGI IMG/M metagenome (GOLD analysis project Ga0209577, IMG submission 185874) | Grasslands soil microbial communities from the Angelo Coastal Reserve, California, USA - 14_0903_12_20cm (SPAdes) (version 2) | ecosystem: Environmental > Terrestrial > Soil > Grasslands... | reverse complement strand
CGTGGGCCCGCCTCACCGCAGTGCTCGCCGTCGCCGGCACGGCGCTGGCCGTGGTCTCCGGCGCCGCGGGCTGGGACACCGCGCACCGGGTGCTCGCCGCCGTCGCGTTGCCGCCGCTCGCCGCGCTCACGGCGATCGCGTGGGTGACTGCGCGCCGGCACCTGCCGGCAGCGGTTGCGGCGCTCGCGCTCTTCGGGCTCGCCGCGCTGCTCACGACGCCGGGCGTGCACCTCGCCGTCGCCGCGCTCGCGTTCGCCGCAACCGTTCTCGTCGCAGCGCAGACCTTCGCCGGCCATGTCGACCAGGGGCCCTGGCGCGACTACGTCACGCTGACGAAGCCACGGATCATGTCGCTGCTCCTCTTGACCGGCGCTGCGGGCGTGTTCGTCGGCGCGGAGGGCGTCCCGAGCCTGGAGGTGTTCGCGCTCACGATGGTCGGCCTGGCGCTCGCCTGCGGGGGCGCGTCCGCGCTCAACCACTACCTCGACCGCGACATCGACAAGTTGATGGGCGACCGCACGTCCTCGCGCCCCGTCGCCTCCGGCCGCGTGCCCGCCGAGCGCGCGCTCGAGTTCGGGCTCGCGCTCTCGGCGCTCTCCTTCGTCCTCCTCGCGTCGCTCGTCAACGTCCCGACGGCGCTGCTCGCCCTCGCGGGGAACCTCTTCTACGTGCTCGTCTACACGCGCTGGCTGAAGCGCTCGACGCCGCAGAACATCGTGATCGGCGGCGCGGCAGGCGCCGTGCCGCCGCTCGTCGGCTACGCCGGCGCGAGCGGGCACCTCGGCTGGGCCGCGCTCGTGATGTTCGTCGTCGTCTTCGTGTGGACGCCGCCGCACTTCTGGGCGCTCGCACTGATGATCAAGGAGCATTACGCGAACGCGGGCGTGCCGATGCTGCCGGTCACGCGTGGCGACGAGGAGACCGCGCGACAGATCGTGCGCTACACGGTGCTGCTCGTCGCGGTCACGCTTGCGCCCGTCGCGCTCGGGACCTTCGGGCTCGTGTACGGCGTCGCCGCGCTGCTGCTGGGCGCCGTGTTCACGTGGTACGCCGTCGCCCTGCGCCGCTCGCTCGAGCGTGTCGCTGCGGTGCGTCTGTTCCACTTCTCGCTCCTCTACCTCGCGCTGCTCTTCGTCGCGATGGCCGTGGACGTGGTGGTCTAGATGACCGAGCCCGTGACCGAGACGGAGCCCGGGACGCTCGAGGAGCCGGCGGACATCGCCGACGCCGCGATCGCGCGCAAGAACATCCTCTGGGGCTGGGCGCTCTTCGGCCTCTTCCTCGTGCTCTTCGCCGGCACCTGCGGCGTCGCGTTCGTCTACCTCTGGCTCAGCTGAACGCGGTCTTCATCACGGAGCTCGCGCCCGGCCCGCCGGGGCGGCGGCTCGCGGTCAAGGACCTCTTCGACACGGCCGGCGTCCGCACGACCTACGGCTCGGCTGTCTTCGGCGACCACGTCCCGTCGACGAGCGCGACGTGGGTCGCGCAGCTCGAGGACGCAGGCTGGGTGAACGTCGGCAAGACGAACCTGCACGAGTTCGCCTACGGCGTCACCTCGCAGAACCTGCACTACGGCGTCGTGCGGAACCCGGCGCACCCGGGGCTGACGGCGGGCGGCTCCAGCGGCGGGTCGGCGGCCGCGCTCGTGCTCGGCCTCGCCGACGCTGCGCTCGGCACCGACACGGGCGGCTCGATCCGCATCCCCGCGGCGTGTTGCGGGATCGTCGGCTTCAAGCCGACCTACGGCCTCGTGCCGGTCGACGGCATCTTTCCCCTCGCGCCGACCTTCGACCACGCGGGGCCGATGGCGCGCGACGTCGCGGGCTGCATCGAGCTGCTCGGGATCGACGTGCCGGAGGTCTCGCTCGGCGAGCTCAGGCTCGCCTCGGCGTGGGGCGAGCCGCCCGTCACTGCGACGGCGGTCGACTTCCCGACGGCAGAACGCGTCAGCCCCGCGTTCATGCGCGAGGTGGGCGACGTGCACCGCGAGCTCTATCCCGAGAACGCTGAGCTGTACGGCGAGAACATCCGCGGCAAGATCGAGCGCTGCATCGCACTCGACGACGCCGAGTACGACGCCGCGGTCCGGGCGCGTGCCGAGCACGCCGCGCGTGCCGCCGAGGCGCTCGAGGGCTTCGACCTGCTCCTCACGCCGACGCTCTCCGTCCCGGTCCCGGCCGCCGACGTGGTCGAGACCGAGATCCGGGGCGCACTGACGCTGTACACCTTCCCGTTCAACGCCCTGGGCTGGCCCGCCCTGGCCCTGGGCGGTCTCCAGGTGGTCGGCCGGCCCGGGAACGACGCACTGGTGCTGGCTGCAGGGCGGGCGCTCGAAGCCGCGCTCAAGGCCTGACCGCCCGCTGCCGAAGAAACCAGTGGGAAATGAAGCGCCTGCTGGTCATCCTGGCGGCCGCGTTCGTGTTCGCGCCTCCTGCGGGGGCGACTCTGGACGCCGGCCCCACGCCGTTCCACGCGGTCACCGCCGCGCCTACCGGGCTGCACGCCTTCCTGCTCCGCCCCGACGAGGCCGCGCAGAAGTACTACCCGCGCACGCCGTCGTTCGCGTGGAACCCCGTCGGCGCGCAGGGCGGTTCGTACCAGTTCGAGCTCTCGACGAGCCGGACGTTCAACGACGCCGACGTGCTGTTCACGTACGACAACCTGAAGATTCCTGCGCTGTCGATCGCGCACCAGCTGCCGTGGATGACCGGTCTGCCGTACGCGCTCTGGGCGCACGTGCGCTGGGTGTCGTCGGACGGCAGGCAGACGACTCCGTGGAGTGAGCCGTTCGGGTTCAACATGCGCTGGTCGGACGACGACTATCCGCAGCAGCTCTCGGCGCCGGAGGGCCTCGTGCGCTGGAAGCCGATCGAAGGCGCGACCCGTTACGAGGTGCTCTACCCGGACATCAGCCCGCCGCTCTCGTTCCAGACGACGACGAACGTCGCGGACGAGCGCGAGTTCTTCAGCTTCAAGTGGAGCTCGTCGATCTGGTCGTCGGTGCGCTGGCGCGTGCGCGCGATCCGCTACATCGACGACAAGGACCTCCTGAAGAACGGCCTGCCGCGTGTCACCTACGGCCCGTGGAGCAAGACGTTCACGTCGGTCAACCCACCGCTCTCGCTCGGCACGCTCGCGCCGACCGACACCGTCTCGGACAGCTGGGACAAGAAGGGCCAGCCCGCGCAGCCGCACGACCTGACTCCCGGCTTCGCCTGGACGCCCACGGCCGCGAACGTCGGTCAGGTCGGCGACTTCGGCTCCGCGCTCTACCGCGTGTACGTCTTCACGGACGACCACTGCGTGAACCAGGTGTTCACCGGCTCCGTCGTCGGCTCGCCGGCCTTCGCGCCGCGCGTCGTCGGCGGCCCGATGCTGCTGCCGCAGTCGCAGAAGATCCTCTCGACCTGGGACACGCCCCCGTATCTCGTCTCCGGCGGCGGCGGCGACGAAGGCCACTCGTACGACGCGACGGGCAAGCTCGTCAAGCCGAGCGAGCTGCCGGGCAAGGGCGCGCCGGTGAACGGCAACACGACCCCCGACGCGACCGTCGACCTGTGGGATTCCGGCTGGCCGAACGGCCGCTACTACTGGACGGTCGTCCCGGTCACGATCGACTACTACCCCCCGTACGACCCGCTGTCGCTCGACAAGCCGATCGAGTACCACGACACGGCGGTCGCGCAGGACCAGTGCGAAGCAGGGCTCGGCATGAGCTTCGGCAAGGTGTCGCAGCCGGTCGTCGCCGCGGCGTCGAACACGCCGTGGGTGTCGGGACTCGCGCCCGACGGCCGCGTCGTCGCCTCCGCGTCGAAGACTCCGACCGTGCACGACTCGCCGCTGATCGCGTGGGAGCCGGCCGTCGGTGCAACGACCTACGAGATTCAGCTTTCGCGCAAGCAGTACCCGTGGTCGGTCACGTGGTCGACGACGACGCCGGCGACATCGGTTGTCCTGCCGCTCACGAAGACGCAGGTCGGCACGTGGTGGTACCGCATCCGCGGCATCAACCCCGCGCTGCCGGTCGGCGCTCAGGAGATGAGCTGGTCGAGGCCCGTGCGCCTCCGCATTACCGGCGACAGCTTCAAGATCGTCAAGTAGCGGCGCGAACCGCGGCTTCGTAGACCGGGTCGCGCCCGAAGCGGTCGAGTTGCGCGCTCAGCACATCGCTCGCGACCGGCGGCTTGCCTGGCGGGAACGGTGCAGGCTCCCCGTCGAGGTCGACACCCTCGAGCCGCTCGTGCTCGTCGACCTCGACCTCGACGCCGTGACCGAGCCGTGAGCGCAGCCAGCCGGCGAGCAGGTAGCCCTGCGCCGCGGTGCCGTGGACGCGGATCGCCTTCACGTCGCGGATCCCGGGCCAGAGTGACGCAAGGAGCGCGCGCCAGCGCTCGGTGCGCTCCCAGGCGATGTCGGAGACGGCGACGCGGTCGAAAAGCTCGACGAGCCGTGCGTAGCCGGCGGGCAGGTTCTTCCACTCGGTCGAGTCGACGATCAAGCGGTCGACGATCCCGACCAGCTGCGCGAGCTCCGGCGAGTCCCACTGCGGCTCGCCGCGCCAGCGGATGAACACCGGCAGGTCGGAGATGAGGAGCGGCAGCGCGATCGACGCGGGCGCGGCGGCACGGTCACCGCGCAGGATCAGCTCGATCACCTCACCGCATACGGCGCGGTCGCCGATCGGGAAGCAGCGGATCGAAAGCTGCGCGTCCAGACCGTCGTCCTCGTCGGGCTTCGGCACGAGGAGCAGCGTGCGCGACGGGTGGCGCTCGGCCATGCCGGCGAGCGTCTCCTCGGCGGCGTGCTGCCACTCGGGCGGCACCCACGCGATGTGCGTCATCACAGACGTGCGCAGGTTCGGTTGCGCGCTCTCCTCCGCGCTGTCGACGCGCAGCCGCGCGAGCTCGCGTTCGATCTGCGCGATCGAGACGTCCTCGCCCGTCCAGTCGTCCTCGATGATTCCAGCGTTCAATGGCGGCGCCACGACCGGCCGTCCCTGTGCAGGAGCTCGTCCGCGGCCGTCGGTCCCCACGTGCCGGCCGCGTAGTTCGGGAACTGCGGGCGGTCGCGCTGCCAGAACGCGACGATCGCGTCGACCAGCGACCACTGCTCCTCGATCTCGTCCGAGCGCGTGAACAGCGTCTGGTCGCCGAGCATCGCGTCGAGGATCAGGCGCTCGTACGCATCGGGGAGCCCTTCGCGGAACGCGCCGCCGTAGAGAAAGTCCATGTGCACGGTACGGATGCGCATCCCCTGCCCCGGCACCTTCGCGCCGATCGCGAGCGACACGCCTTCGTTCGGCTGCACATGGATGAGCAGCACGTTGGGGCGCAGCCCCTCTTCGCCGGCGCCGTCCTCGAACGGTGGATGCGGCGCGCGCTTGAACTGGATCGCGATCGTCGTTTCGCGCCGCGCGAGCCGCTTGCCCATGCGCACGTAGAAGGGCGTGTCCGCCCAGCGCCAGTTGTCGACGAACAGCTTCGCGGCGACGAACGTGTCGGTCGTCGAGCTCGGGTCGACCCCCTGCTCCTCGCGATAGCCGGGCACCTCCACACCCTCCACGAATCCCGGTCCGTACTGGCCGCGCACGATGTGCTTGGGGCCCGGGGTGTGCATCGCCTTCAGCACTTTCAGCTTCTCGTTACGCACCATGTCGGCGGTGAAGTCGATCGGCGGCTCCATCGCGGTGATGGCGACGAGCTGCAGCAAGTGGTTCTGGAAGATGTCGCGGATCGCTCCCGCCTGCTCGTAGTAGCCCGCGCGGCCTTCGATCCCGATCGACTCGGCGACGGTGATCTGCACGTGGTCGATGAACTGCCGGTTCCAGATCGGCTCGAAGATGCCGTTCGCGAAGCGCAGCGCCAGCATGTTCTGGACCGTTTCCTTGCCGAGGTAATGGTCGATTCGGAAGACCTCTTCCTCGGTGAAGTTCTTCTGCAGGAGCGCGTTCAGCTCTTTGGCGGACTCGAGGTCATGGCCGAACGGCTTCTCGATCACGAGCCGCACCCAGCCTTCGGCGCTGCGGCGCTCGGCGATCTCCTCGATCAGCGTGCCGATCGCGCTCGGCGGGACCGCGAAGTAGTAGACGCGGTTGCCGCGCGTGTTGTGCTCCTTGTCGAGGTCGGTCAGCACCTGCGCGAGCTCGTCCTCGCCCTTGTCGTCGGCGAAGTCGAGCGTCACGTAGCGCATCGCCGACGCGAGGCGCTCCCACGTCTCGTCGTCGAACGGATCGCGAGCGTGGTCCTTGACTGCCTGCTGCATCCGCTCGCGGAAGCCGTCGTCGGTCTCCGTGCTGCGCGCCGCGCCGACGATCGCGAAGTTGTCGGGGAGCAGCCGGCGCACCGCGAGCGCGTACAGCGCGGGCAGCAGCTTCTTCGTCGTCAGGTCGCCCGACGCGCCGAAGATGACGAGGATGCACGGGTCGGGACGCCGTCGAAGCTGCAGTCCTTCGGCGAGCGGGTTTGCCTCCTCCTTGGTCGCCGTCACGCGCGCGGATCCTGGGTCTGGGCCTTCGCGGTCTCGACCGCCTGCACGGCGTGGCCGCCGAACTGGTTGCGCAGCGCGGCGTTGACCTTCGCGGCGAACGACTCCTCCTGGCGCGATGCGAAGCGCGCGAAGAGCGCGGCGGAGATGACCGGCACGGGCACGTCCTCGGCGATCGCCTCGGCGATCGTCCAGCGCCCTTCGCCCGAGTCCTCGACGTAGCCGCGGATCTTCTCCAGATCCTTGCCTTCCTTCTCGAACGCGGCGTGCAGCAGCTCGAGCAGCCACGAGCGCACGACCGAGCCGTAGCGCCAGATGCCGGCGATCTCGTGCAGGTCGAGGTCGAAGCCGGATTTCTCCATCACCTCGAACCCTTCGGCGTACGCCTGCATCAGCCCGTACTCGATCCCGTTATGGACCATCTTCGTGAAGTGGCCGGCGCCGGACGCGCCGACGTGCGCGTAACCGTCGTCGGGCGCGAGCGCGAGGAAGACCGGTTCCGCCTGCTGCACCGCGTCGGCGTCGCCGCCGACCATCAGGCAGTAGCCGACCTCGAGGCCCCAGATGCCGCCGGACACACCGGCGTCGACGAACTTCACGCCACGCTCGGCGGCCTCGGCGTAGCGGCGCTGCGAGTCGTGGAAGTTCGAGTTGCCGCCGTCGACGATCACGTCGCCCTTGTCGGAGATCGCGATCAGCGTCTGGAACGTCTCCTCGGTGATCTTCCCCGCCGGCACCATCATCCAGAACGTGCGCGGCGTGTCGAGCTGGTCGCGCAGCTCCTCGAGCGTGCCCGCCGTCGACTCGACCTGCGGGTCGTACGTCTTCACGTCGTGGCCGTGCTCTTCGAGGCGCTTCGTCATGTTGCCGCCCATGCGGCCCAGGCCGATCATTCCGAGTTGCATCAGATGTTCCTTCCCGTCGCTGGCGTGATGCGATGGCGAGCGAAAAGCAAGCGCCGCAAGGACGCAGGGAGTGTTCGTAGCCGGAGGCTACGGGCGCGACCGAGGACGCGGCGAGGCGCAGCTTTGCAGCCGCCAGCGCGCGCGTCGGTGACGGGAAGGAGCATCTATACATCCTCGAGTCGAATGCGTGCGATGCGCCTGCCGCGTTCCTGCAGCGACGCGAAGTCGCCGGCCGCCTGCGCGCGGATCAGCTTTCCGAAGCCGAACGGCTGGTGCGGAATGGGGAGCTCGTCGCCCGTGTCGTCGACGACCTGCAGGAAGAGCCCTGTCGGCGGGCCGCCCTTGTGCAGCTGCCCCGTCGAGTGCAGGTAGCGCGGCCCGAAGCCGTGCGTGACGACGCAGCCGGTCGCCTGCCGCGCCTGCTCCGCGAGCTCCGCCAGCTTCGCCTCCGCATCCGGCGTCGGATTGACGAATGCACAAATCGCGACGTAATCACCTGGCTGCGCTTGCTCATACAACTCGCCTGGCGAGCCGACCGGATCAACTAGCGGATCCTGGCCGGAGGACAGGATCTGCCACGTCTTGTCCTTCGCAGCCTGCACGTCCGGCTGGTCGAAGGGATTGATCTCGAGGATCGCGCCGGCGACGGCCGTCGCGAACTCCCAGCGGAAGAACTCCTGGCCCAGCTCATACTCGCCCGTCAGGCGCACCTCCTGCGCCTGCCGGTCGGGGCCGTCGGGTGACTCCCCGGGCGCGGGCACGAGCCCCTTCCCGAGCTTGCCCGTCGACTCCGCGAGCAACTGCTCCGCCCAGAGGCCGAAGCCACCTGGCGTCGACTCGATGCACACCTTGTCGCGGCCGTCGCGCCAGTTCTCGCCGAGCGAGAGCCCGAGCTCGAGGCCCGGGTTGCCGTCTGCGAGGCGGCACGCCTCGGCCATCTCCTGCGCGCGCAGCAGGAGCCGCGACACGTCGATGCCCATCAGCGCGGCGGGGACCATCCCGAACGGGGAGAGCGCGGAGTAGCGCCCGCCGATCGTCGGCTCACCGGGGAAGACGCCCGCGAACTCGCGCTCGCGCGCGACCTGCTCGAGGGCCGAACCGGGATCCGTGATCGCGACGAACTGGTCGCCGTTCCCGCCCGTCTTCTCCCAGAAGTAGTCGGTGTGCGAGCGCGTCTCGAGCGTCGACCCCGACTTCGACGCGCTGATGAACAACGTGCGCGTGAGGTCCAGTTGCTGCTCGAGCGCGCGGATCGCTGCCGGGTGCGTCGTGTCGAGCACGTGGAACGTCTCCTGGCGGAAGGTGCGCTTGATCACCTCGGGCGCGAGCGACGACCCGCCCATCCCGAGCAGCACGACCGCGTCGATGCGGTCGACGACGCTGTCTGCGAACTGCAACAGCAGGTCGACGTCTTCGAGCATCCGCCATGGCTCGTCGAGCCAGCCGAGCCACTTGCCTTCGTCGTTGCCCGTCCAGAGCGCGGGATCCCGCGCCCAGATGCGCTCGACGATCTCCCGCCCGTCGGCCACGCGCTACGCCGCCGCCAGCGCGCCGCGCTTCTCGCGGATGCTGTCGACGATCTCACCGAACGAGTCGGAGAACTTCTGCACGCCTTCCGCCTCGAGGGTGTCGGTGACGTCGGTGTAGTCGACGCCCGCCGCCGCGAGCTGCTCGAGCAGCTTGTGCGCGTCGTCGATCCCTTCCAGCACCGTGTCGCCGCGCACCTCGCCGTGGTCCTGGAACGCGTGAATCGTCTCGAGCGGCATCGTGTTCACCGTCTCCGGGCCGATCAGCTCCTCGACGTAGAGCACGTCGCGGTAGTCGGGGTTCTTCGTCGACGTGGACGCCCAGAGGCAGCGCTGCTTCGTGGCACCCTTCCCTTCGAGGAAGGCCCAGCGCGGGCTCGAGCTCGTGAACACCTCCAGGTAGTGCTGGTAGGCGAGCTTCGCGTTCGCAACCGCGAGCTTTCCCTTCAGCTCGGGATGGCCTGCCGCGTCGAGGCGCTTGTCCGCCTCCGAGTCGACGCGCGAGACGAAGAACGAGGCGACCGACGCGACCTTCGTCGGGTCGCCACCCGATGCGACGAGCCGCTCCAGCCCGCGCACGTATGCCTCGACGACTGCCTTGTAGCGCTCGAGCGAGAAGATCAGCGTGATGTTGATCGACGTCCCCTTCGCCGTGCACTCCTCGATCGCCGGCAGGCCGGGCATCGTCGCGGGGATCTTCACCATCAGGTTCGGGCGGTCGACCTCATTGGCGATCCAGCGCGCCTGGTCGAACGTCTTCTCGGTGTCGTAGGCGATCCCCGGCTCGACCTCCATCGAGACGTAGCCGTCGACGCCGTTCGACGCGTCGTACGCCGTCTTCAGCACGTCGGCCGCGTCGCGGATGTCCTGCAGCGCGAGCGAGAAGAAGATCTTCGACGGGTCGTCGGTCTCCTCGAGCAGCTTCTTCAGGTCGTCGTCGTAGGCGTTGCCGCTCGACAGTGCCTTCTGGAAGATCGTCGGATTCGACGTCACGCCGGTGACGGCGTCCTCGTCCATCATCTTCGCCAGCTCGCCCGTTTTCACGAGGTCGCGCGAGAGCGTGTCGAACCAGACCGCCTGTCCGCGGTCCGCCAGTTCATGCAGCCGTGACTTCGCCATCTTTCATCTCTCTTTCCATCTCGGCGACCTGGAGCAGCCGCGCCACGTAGCGCTCGCCGCCGTCGAAGGTCGCGTTCACGAATGTCTTGACGAGCTCGCGCGCGAGTGACGGGCCGACGACCTCCGACCCGAGGCAGAGCACGTTCATGTCGTCGTGCTCGACGCCCTGGTGCGCGCTGTAGCCGTCGTGGCAGACCGACGCGCGGATGCCGGTCATCTTGCAGGCCGCGACCGCCGCGCCCACGCCGGAGCCGCAGACGAGCACGGCGCGCTCGGCGCGGCCGCGCTGGATCGCCTCGCCCACCTCGCGCGCCTTCTGCGGATAGTCGAGGCGCACGGCGTCCGTGTCGGTGCCGAAGTCGACCACCTCGTGGTCGGCCAGCACCTCGAGCACCGCTTCGCGCAGATGAACGCCGCGATGGTCGAAGGCGACGGCGATCTTCACAGGACCTCGACCCGCGCGATCTTGCCTTCGTCGAAGGTGAAGCGGATCGGCAGCGTGCGTCCGTCGGCGTGCACCATCGCAACGGCGTGACCGTCACCCCGCACCTCGATGCCGTCGAGGTGAACCGCCGGCAGCTCGCCCTCCATGCAGAAGCCCGGCGAGACGAGCGCGAAGAACTCCTTGATCGACTCGGCCTCCGTCATGCCACACGCTCCAGGAGCGCGGACGCGCGCGCGACGACGTTGTCGACGTTGTACCCGAACTGCTCGAGGACGGTGGTTCCCGGAGCGGACGCGCCGAAGTGCTCGATCGAGATCGAGTCGCCGCGGTCACCGACCCACTTCGCCCAGCCGAGCGCGACGCCCGGCTCGATCGAGAGCCGCGCCCCGACCTCGGGCGGCAGCACCTCCTCGCGGTAGTCGTGCGGCTGCTCCTCGAAGAGCTCCCAGCACGGCATCGACACGACGCGGACCTGCGTGCCGTCGGCGGCCATCTTCTTGCCCGCTTCGAGCGCGAGCCCGACCTCTGCGCCGGTCGCGATCAGGATCAGGTCCGGCGGGCCGGACTCCCAGAGCGTGTACGCGCCGCGCTGCACGCCGGAGGCCGGCGCGACCTCCGTCCGGTCGAGCGTCGGAACCTTCTGGCGTGAGAGCGAGAGCGCGACCGGGCCGTCGTGCCGGTCGAGTGCGACCTTCCACGCCCATGCCGTCTCGTTCGCGTCGGCAGGGCGCACGAACCAGAGGTTCGGGATCGCGCGCAACGCCGCGTACGTCTCGACGGGCTGGTGCGTCGGGCCGTCCTCGCCGAGCCCGAC
>Ga0209577_10005959_pt1 | contig 11302 bp, 10 predicted proteins | sample GraSoiAngelo_109_FD_185874 | JGI IMG/M metagenome (GOLD analysis project Ga0209577, IMG submission 185874) | Grasslands soil microbial communities from the Angelo Coastal Reserve, California, USA - 14_0903_12_20cm (SPAdes) (version 2) | ecosystem: Environmental > Terrestrial > Soil > Grasslands... | reverse complement strand
ACTGCGGGTGCGCGGTGTGCGCGCGGTGGTCCCGGGCCTACCTGAGGCACCTCCTGGTGGTGGGCGAGACCGCGGCGGGCCGCCTCCTGACCCTCCACAACCTGGCCTGGACCCTGGGTCTTCTCGAACGAGCCCGCCGGGCCGTGGCCGAGGGTCGCCTGGGCGCCCTGAGGCGGGAGGTGGCGGACGGCTGGGGCCCATGACGACTAACGTTGCCGTTCGCTCGTTCGCCGACCGACGGACCGCATGCAACTCCTCATCCCCATCCTTCTGTTTGGTTTCCTGTACGTGCTGCTGATACGTCCTCAGCAGCAGCGGGTTCGCCGTCAGCAGGCGCTGGTCTCGTCCATACAGGTGGGCGACGAGGTCCTCACCGCCGGCGGGATAGTCGGGCGCATCACGGCGTTGGAAGGCGACCGCGTCCACCTGGAGGTCGCACCGGGCATGACGCTCACCTTCCTGCGGCCAGCCATCACCCGGAGGCTGGGGCCTGAGCTCCCTGAAGAGGAGGAGCCGCCGGACGAGGGCGTGGGCGGCTCGCCCGGTGAGGGGCTCGGGTAGTGCGGACGCGCTATGTGGCTTCGCTCGTCGCCATCGTGGCCGTCGCCGTGATCGCCCTGGGATCGGTGGTCGCCGCCGGCTTCTCTCCCAAGCTCGGCCTCGACCTGCAGGGAGGGACCTCGGTCGTGCTCCGCCCCGACCACTCCGTCGGGTCCGGGATACTCAACCAGGCCATCGAGATCATCCGGCGCCGGGTCGACGCCCTGGGCGTGGCCGAGCCCGACATCAGCCGCCAGGGCCAGTCGATCGTCATCGAGCTGCCCGGTGTGAAGAACTCGGCCCGGGCGCTGCAGCTGGTGGGCCAGACGGCGGAGCTGCGCTTCCGGCCCGTCCTGCAGACCCTGCCGCCCGAGAGCCCGGCCGCCGTGACGCCCCCGACGACGACACCGGGCTCGCCCCCCACCAGCCTGCCCCCCAGCCAGATACCCACGACCAAGCTCGAGAACGACACGCCCGACGCCGTGGTGGTGCTGCCCGAGGTGGACAGGAGCGGGTCCGTGGCCCGCCGCTATGCGCTGGGACCGGCGGAGCTGACGGGCAAGGCCCTCCACTCGGCGACGGCCCAGTTCGAGCAGAGCTCGGGTCAGTGGTTCGTGAGCTTCACGACCACGGGGCCGGGGACCAAGCAGTTCGGCGACCTGACCACCAAGTACGTGGGCAAGCAGCTGGCCATCGAGCTGGACGGCGTGGTGAAGTCGGCCCCCACCATCCAGTCGGCCATCACCGGGGGCAACGGCCAGATCACGGGCAGCTTCACCGAGCGCCAGGCCAAGGACCTGGCCCTGGTGCTGCGCTTCGGCGCCCTGCCCGTCCAGCTCAAGCCGGACACGGTGCAGACCATCTCCGCCACCCTGGGGAAGGACTCCCTGCGGGCCGGCATCGTGGCCGGGGTGGTGGGCCTCTCTCTCGTGCTGTTCTACATGATCCTGTACTACCGGGCCCTGGGCCTGGTCGTGGCCCTGGGGCTGACGGTGTCGGGCATGCTCATCTACGCCATCGTCTCGGCGCTGGGACAGACCAACGGCCTGGCCCTGTCGCTCGCCGGCGCCACCGGCATCATCGTCTCCGTGGGTGTCACCGTGGACTCATACGTCGTGTACTTCGAGCGGCTCAAGGACGAGATCCGATCGGGCAAGACGGTGCGCTCCTCGGTCGACCGCGGCTTCTCCCGGGCCTACCGCACCATCCTGGCCGCCGACCTGGTCTCCCTCATCGGCGCCGCCAGCCTCTACCTCCTCACCGTGGGATCGGTCAGGGGGTTCGCCTTCTTCCTGGGTCTCTCCACCGCCCTCGACCTGGTCACCGCCTACTTCTTCACCCGGCCCATGGTCGTGATCCTGGGCCGCAACCGGGTCTTCACCGAGGCCCGCTGGCTGGGGGTGGCCCGGGGCCTGGCCATGGCCACGGAGGCGCCGGCGTGAGCGTCCGCCCGGCCCAGCACAGCATCTGGTTCCGGCTCTACCACGGAGAGACGGCCTTCGACTTCGTGGGCCGCAAGTGGCGCTGGTTCATCCTGTCCGGGACCGTGATCCTGGTGGGGATCATCTCCCTGTCGACCCGGGGGCTGAACTTCGGCATCGACTTCAAGGGGGGCACGGCGTGGGAGGTGCCCACGTCCAAGGTCACCGTGGCCCAGGCCAGGGACGTCATGGGCTCCTTCGGGCTGGCCGACTCCAAGATCCAGGTGGCCACGGGCTCCACCGGGCGGGTGGTGCGGGTGGAGGCCGACCTGAAGGGCAAGAGCGACAAGGGCCCGGCCCCGACCGAACGCCAGCGCACGGAGCAGGCGGTCTCGGCCAAGCTGGCCGAGCTGGCCCACGTGGACGTCAGCCAGGTGAACATCAACGACGTCGGGCCCTCCTGGGGACACGAGATCACCGCCAAGGCCGAGCGGGCCCTGGTCATCTTCATGATCCTCATCACGCTGTACATCAGCGTGCGCTTCGAGTGGAAGATGGCGGTGGCCGCCATCGCCGCCCTGGTCCATGACATCGCGGTCACGGCCGGCGTCTACTCCCTCTCGGGCTTCCAGGTGACGCCGGCCACGGTGATCGCCTTCCTCACCATCCTGGGCTACTCGCTCTACGACACCATCGTGGTGTTCGACAAGGTGGAGGAGAACACCAAGGGCCTGGCCGCGTCGGGGCGCCTCACCTACGGCGACACCGTCAACCTGTCCATGAACCAGGTGTTGATGCGGTCGCTGAACACCTCGCTCGTGGCCATCATGCCCATCCTGTCCATCCTGGTCATCGGGGCCTACGTGCTCGGGGCCACGACCCTCAAGGACTTCGGCCTGGCGCTGTTCATCGGCCTGACCACGGGCGCCTACTCCTCCATATTCATCGCCTCACCGCTGCTGGCCGTGCTCAAGGAGCGCGAGCCCCGGTACGCCACCATCCGCCAGCGCGTCCTGGCCCGGGGCGGCGCCGCCGGGCCGCTGACCCCGGCGGCCGCGGCCGCGGGGGGCATGACGGGCTCGAGCGTGGCCGTGGGCGGGGGCGGCGACGGGCGCCGGGGCGGCGGCCAGAGGGCCCGGGCCCAGGCCCAGGCCCAAGCCCAGGCCCAGGGACCCCTTCGTCCCGGTGTCGCCACCGAGATGGTGGCCGAGGGAGACGCAGCCGACGCCGCCCCGGGCGGGCAACGGCCCGGGGCCGCCGACGGAAGCGCCCGTCCGGGCGCACCACGCGGCGCAGGCAGGCCCGGTGGGCCCCGCCCCCGCGGGCGCAAGAAGGGCCGCCGCCGCTAGCGACGGTGCCGCGGGAGCCGTGGGGTTCCCGCTCGTGGCGGAGACGCGCACGAGACGGTTCCGCCGGCGTTGCTGAGCCCAGACGGTACCGTGGGCTCGTGGCGAGTGACACGGGCTGGCTGAAGGACTACATCCGGGACATCCCGGACTTCCCCAAGCCCGGGGTCACGTTCAAGGACATCACCCCCCTGCTCGCCGACGCGGCCGCCTTCGCCCGCGCCGTCGACGCCCTGTGCGAGTCCTTCGCCGACCTCGGAGTGGACAAGGTGCTGGGGATCGAGGCCCGAGGGTTCATCGTGGCCGCGCCCGTCGCCTACAGGCTGGGCGCGGGCTTCGTGCCCGTGCGCAAGGGCGGGAAGCTGCCCTGGCAGGTCGAGAAGCAGGAGTACGCGCTGGAGTACGGCACCGACAGGCTCGAGATCCACCGCGACGCCGTGTCTCCCGGCGAGCGAGCGATCATCGTGGACGACGTCATGGCCACCGGAGGCACGGCCGCCGCCGCCGTGCGCCTGGTGGAGGCCCTGGGGGCCACCGTGGCCGGTATGGGGTTCGTCCTGGAGCTGGGCTTCCTGGGCGGGCGGTCCCGCCTCCGGGGCCAGGACCCGGTGGCGCTGGTGAGCTACGGGGCACCGAGCGAGCCCGTGGCCGCGGCCCGGGGCCGGGGCGAGTAGGCGGGGAGAGGTGCCCGCCGTCGACCGGGTGCTCCCCTGGCGCAGGCAGGCCCCGGTCGCCGGGGTCGACCCCGCCCTGTCGCCCGTGCTGACCGCCTACCACGCCCACCACCCCAAGGCCGACACCGCCCTGGTGGTGCGGGCCTTCGAGATCGCCGAGGTGGCCCACCAGGGTCAGCAGAGGCGCTCGGGGGAGGCCTACATCCACCACCCGGCGTCGGTGGCCACCATCGTGGGCGAGCTGGGCCTGGACGACGTCACCATCGCCGCCGCCCTCCTGCACGACGCGGTGGAGGACACCGGTGTCGTCCTGGACGATCTCGAGCGCGACTTCGGGCCCATCGTGTCGGGCATCGTGGACGGGGTCACCAAGCTCGACCGGCTGCGGTTCGACTCCCGGGAGGCGCAGCAGGCGGCCACCTTCCGCAAGATGCTCATCGCCATGGCCCGAGACCCGCGGGTCATCATCATCAAGCTGGCCGACCGGCTCCACAACATGCGCACCATCGCGGCCATGCCCGAGTGGAAGCAGAAGCGGACGGCGCAGGAGACCCTGGACGTCTACGCCCCCCTGGCCCACCGCTTCGGGATCCAGGAGATCAAGTGGCAGCTGGAGGACCTCTCCTTCGCCGCCCTTCACCCCAAGCGCTACGCCGAGATCGAGCAGATGGTGGCGGTGCGGTCGCCCGAGCGGGACATCTACCTGGCCCAGGTGCGGGAGGCGGTGCGCGACCGTCTGGCCGGGCTGCACATCGACGCCGAGGTGACGGGCCGGCCCAAGCACCTGTGGAGCATCTACGAGAAGATGGTCGTGAAGGGCAAGGAGTTCGACGAGATCTACGACCTCATGGGCATCCGCGTCCTGGTCGACAGCGAGAAGGACTGCTGGGCCGCCCTGGGGTCCATCCACGCCATCTGGAGCCCGGTCCCGGGCCGTTTCAAGGACTACATCAACACCCCCAAGTTCAACCTCTACCAGTCGCTGCACACCACCGTCGTCGGCCCCCAGGGCAAGCCCCTCGAGGTCCAGATCCGCACCCGGGAGATGCACTCCCGGGCCGAGTTCGGCATCGCCGCCCACTGGGGCTACAAGGAGAAGGCCACGGCGTCGGACGTGGCCTGGCTCCAGCGCATCGTCGACTGGCAGGACACCCTCGACCCGGCCGAGTTCCTGGAGAACCTCAAGCTCGACCTCGAGCAGGACGAGGTCTACGTGTTCACGCCCAAGGGCTCGGTCATCACCCTGCCCGCCCACGCCACGCCCATCGACTTCGCCTACGCCATCCACACCGAGGTGGGCCACCGCTGCATCGGGGCCAGGGTGAACGGCCGCCTGGTGCCCCTCGACTCCCAGCTCCACTCAGGGGACACGGTGGAGATCTTCACCTCCAAGGTCCCCTCCGCCGGTCCGTCCCGGGACTGGCTCAAGATCGCGGTGACGCCCCGGGCCCGCAACAAGATCCGGCAGTGGTTCAGCCGGGAGCGGCGGGAGGACGCCATCGAGACGGGGCGGGACGAGCTGGTCAAGGCCATGCGCAAGGAAGGCCTGCCCGTGCAGAAGCTCACGTCCTCGCCCGTGCTGGTGGGCCTGGCCGAGAGCATGAACTACACCGACCTCGACGCCCTCCACGCCGCCATCGGCGACGGCCACGTCTCGGCCCAGTCGGTGGCCCAGCGCCTGGCCCGGGAGCTGCGGGGCGGCGCCCACGACGTGCAGCTGCCGGCCACGGTCCGCCAGCCCCGGCGGCCCAGCAAGCAGGCCTCAGGCGTGTACGTGGAGGGCCTCGACGACGTGATGATCCGCCTCTCCCGCTGCTGCACGCCCGTGCCCGGTGACGACATCATCGGCTTCATCACCCGGGGCCGGGGCGTGTCCGTCCACCGGGCCGACTGCGCCAACGCCCTGTCCCTGTCCTCCTCCCGCACCGAGCGTCTCATAGAGGTGGAGTGGGACCGGGAGCGGGCCGGGACGTTCGTGGCCTCGATCGAGGTGAAGGCGCTGGACCGCTCCCGTCTGCTGGCCGACGTGACCAGGGCGCTGTCCGAGCACCACGTCGACATCCTGTCGAGCTCGAGCCACACGACGCCGGACCGGGTGAGCCGCATGCGCTTCGACTTCGAGCTGGCCGACCCCGCCCATCTGGACTCGCTGCTGGCCTCGGTGAAGCGCATCGACAGCGTCTACGACGCCTACCGGGTGCTGCCGGGCAAGGGCGGGAGCTGACCTACTCGCACCCGCCAAGCGCGGCGGAATCGGGAAGGCCCGGGCGGGGGCCCCGGGTAGGGTGCCACCGATGTCCAGCACGGTCGAGGTGGCCACCGCCTTCCAGGCCCCCAAGGGCACGCGGGACGTCCTTCCCCCGGAATCGGCCCGCTGGGAGGCGCTGGTCGGGCTCTTCGCGGCGCGGGCCCGGCGGGCCGGCTACGGCCTCATCGTCACCCCCATGTTCGAGGACATGGGCGTCTTCGAGCGGGTGGGCGAGAGCACCGACATCGTGCGCAAGGAGATGTACGACTTCCACGACAAGGGCGGCCGCCACCTGGCCCTGCGTCCGGAGGGCACGGCGTCGGTGGTGCGGGCCTACGTGCAGCACCGCCCGGTGACGCCGTTCAAGACCTGGTACGTGGCCCCCAACTTCCGCTACGAGTCGCCCCAGGCCGGGCGCTACCGCCAGCACCACCAGCTGGGCGCCGAGGCCGTGGGCAGCAACGACGCCGACCTGGACGTGGAGATCATGGACCTGGCCTGGGGCGTGTGCTCGGCCCTGGGCCTGCGTCGCGTCCGTCTCCTCCTCAACTCCATGGGCGACGGCGAGTGCCGTCCCCCCTACCGCCAGCTCCTCTTGGAGTACCTGGAGCGGCGGGCGGGCGAGCTGTGCCCCGAGCACCGGGTCTCCTACGCGGCCAACCCCCTGCGGGTGCTCGACTGCAAGCGCGAGGAGTGCCGCCAGGTCACGGCCGAGGCGCCCTGGCAGCTCGACCACCTGTGCGGGCCCTGCCAGGCCCACTTCGAGCGCGTCCGGGAAGGCCTGGATGCCGTGGGCATACCGGCCACCATCGAGCTGCGCCTGGTGCGGGGCCTCGACTACTACACGAGGACGACCTTCGAGTTCGCGGCCGAGGCCCTGGAGTCGGCCCAGAACGCGGTGGGAGGAGGGGGCCGCTACGACGGGCTGGCCGAGGCCCTGGGCGGGCCCCCGACGCCGGGCATCGGCTTCGGGATGGGCATCGAGCGCATGCTCCTGGCCTGCGACGCCGAGCACACCTTCCCCGTGCCCGAGGACCTGCTCGACGCCTTCGTGGTGGACGCCACCGGCGGCCGGGCGGCCCGGGACCTCAGCCACGACCTGCGGGAGGCGGGCCTGAGGGTCGACCGCGTCTACGACGCCCGCTCCATCAAGGCCGGCATGCGGGTGGCGGGCCGCTCCGGGGCCCGCTTCGCCCTGGTGGTGGGGGAGGACGAGGTGGTCAAGGGCGTGGTGGGGGTGAAGCCCCTGCGGGAGAAGGGCGAGCAGGTCGAGGTGCCCAGGGAGGCTCTGGTCGCCCACCTGCGGCGCGCCCTGGAGGAGGGCTCGTGAGCCTGCGCAGCGACTACTGCGGGACGCTGCGGGCCGGCGACGCCGGGCGCCGGGTGTCGCTGTGCGGGTGGGCGGCCCGCCGGCGCGAGCACGGCGAGCACCTGGCCTTCGTGGACCTGCGGGACCACACCGGCATCGTGCAGTGCGTCGTCGACGGGGCCCACGACATCCGCTCCGAGTTCGTGCTCCGGGTCACGGGCACGGTGCAGCCGAGGCCCGAGGGCACGGCCAACCCCGCCCTGCCCACGGGCGAGGTGGAGGTGACCGACTGCGCGGTGGAGATCCTGTCGGCCGCGGCCCCGCCTCCGTTCCCGATCACCGACCGCACCGAGGCCGACGAGGTCCTGCGCCTCCAGTACCGGTACCTGGACCTGCGCCGCGACCGCATGCAGCGCAACCTGCGCCTGAGGTCGCGGGTCAACGCCGCCCTGCGCTCGGCCATGGAGGAACAGGGCTTCGTGGAGGTGGAGACACCGATGCTGGTCGCCTCCACGCCCGAGGGCGCCCGCGACTTCATCGTCCCCTCGCGACTGCACCGGGGCTCCTTCTACGCCCTGCCCCAGAGCCCCCAGCTCTTCAAGCAGCTGCTCATGGTCGGGGGCACGGACCGCTACTACCAGGTGGCCCGCTGCCTCAGGGACGAGGACCTGCGGGGCAACCGCCAGTTCGAGTTCATGCAGCTGGACGCGGAGATGGCTTTCGCCGACGCCGAGGACGTGATGGCATCCATCTCCGCCGCGGTGATCGGGACGGCCCGGGCCGTGGTCGCCGAGCCCGAGGCCGTACCCACGGTGGTTCCCCGCATGACGTGGCACGACGCCATGGAGCGCTACGGGACCGACAAGCCCGACGTCCGCTTCGGCCTGGAGCTGGTGGAGCTCACCGACGTGTTCGCGGGAACAGAGTTCAAGGCCTTCCTGGCCCCGTGCGTCAAGGGCCTTCGCCTTCCCGGTGGCGGTGAGCTGAGCCGATCGCGCCTGGACGCCCTCACCGACCAGGCCAAGGGCTGGGGGGCCAAGGGGCTGGTGTGGATGCGGGTCGGGGAGGGCGGCCTGGACTCGCCCGTGGCCCGGTTCATGTCCGACGACGAGCTCAAGTCGCTGTCGTCGCGCCTGGGCGCCGAGCCCGGAGACCTCCTCCTGCTGGTGGCCGACGAGCGCCCCGTGGTGCGCCACGTGCTCGGGCTGCTGCGCCTGGAGCTGGGGCGCCCTCCGGTGAGCGAAGGGGGGCTCCACTTCCTCTGGGTCACCGAGTTCCCGCTCTTCGAGGGTCTCGACGAGGACGGCCGGCCCATCCCCGCCCACCACCCCTTCACCATGCCCCACCCGGAGGACGCCGACGGCATGGAGAGCGACCCGCTCTCGGTGCGCTCGCTGGCCTACGACATGGTGGTCAACGGCTGGGAGCTGGGATCGGGGAGCGAGCGGATCCACCGTCCCGAGATGCAGCAGCGGGTCTTCTCCCTGCTCGGCATCGGGCCCGAGGAGGCCAAGGCCCGCTTCGGCTTCCTGCTCGAGGCATTCCGCTACGGAGCTCCGCCCCACGCAGGGTTCGCCTTCGGCGTCGACCGCCTGGTCGCGGTGCTGGCCGGGGAGGAGAGCATCCGCGAGGTGATCGCCTTCCCCAAGACCCAGTCGGGGACCGACCCGCTGACGGGCGCGCCCACCCCCGCCGACGGGCGCCTACTGGCCGAGCTCGCCATCCGCGTCGTCCCCCCGGATTCGTGACCGGGGCCGGGGGCGGGGAGGGCTAGCGGGCCTGGGCCCTGCGGGTGGCCCGCCCCTCCCGCACCCGCCAGCGGTCGTAGCCCTGGTGCTGGCCCAAGCGGCGGCGCTGGCGCACGGTCGTGCCCCCCCAGATGCCGTCCAGGTCGTGGTCGAGGGCGTAGCGCAGGCACTCGGCCTGGACCAGGCAGCGGTTGCAGATGGACATGGCGTCCAGCCCTGACGAGCCCGGGCCCGGGAACCAGCTGACCTCGGGATGCTCACGACAGGCGGCGTCGGCCATCCAGTCGGGCAGGGGGGGCAGCTGCACCAGGGCGTCCTCGCCCCTCAGCATGGCGTCGATGACCCGGGTGCGCCGTCGGGGGTGGCTCATGGGGCCAGCCCGTCCGTCTTGGATGCCAGGCCCAGGTCGCCGGCCACGGGCGGGTTGCCCGGCAGGCTGTGGGTGGGGTCGCCCTGGCGGGGGGCGGGCGGGATGGAGGGGGGCGGCAGGGGCTTGCCCGAGGGAGGGGTGGGGAGGTTGGGCAGCTGGGGGTGGGCCCCGGGGGTGTCGGGGGTGGCGCCGGCCAGGGTCGTGGGCGCTTGGGACGAGGCGGGCTGCACCAGTCCCACCGCGGGAGCGCGCCCGGGCCGGGCCGAATGCGAGGCGCAGGACCGGGTCCGGCAGCTTCCCGCGCCGGCGCCGGAAGCGCCGCTGGGGCCGGGGGCGGTGATCGAGGGGTGCACGGACGCGGGCGCGGGGATGGAGATGCCCACCCGGTTCAGGGCCCGGGCCAGAGGTCGCTGGACCCCGTCGGGGAGGGCGCCGGCCAGGGCCAGGCTGCCCGACACCAGGCAGCCGGCCGCGGTGGCGGCCAAGGCCACGGCCACCCTCCGTCCGGCCACGCGGGGAAAGCGGACGGGTGAGGAGGCCGAGGTCAGGCCGCGGGCAGGGGCGAGCTCGGCCGCGGCGGCGGCCACCATGTCGTTCTCCAGGGCCAGCTCGGTGGGCCCGGGGGCGGCCCGGGCCGCGTCCAGCAGAGAGGCGGCGTAGCGGTACTCGGGGGGGGCGTCGTCGGGGGCGACCACCCCCATGAGCAGGCGCTCGACCGCGTCCTGGTCGGGTCCGGGGTCCCTGGTGGGGTTCAACCTGGTCACGTCCCCAGGTAGATCGCCCCGGGGGGTCAGTCCGTTACGGGCTCGGGGAAGATGTTGCGGGCCAGCTGCTGGAGGGCCCGGTGCTGCAGGGCACGCACCGCGCCGGGGCGCCTGCCCGTGATGCGGGCCACCTCGGCCACCTCCAAGCCACCCACGACCCTGAGGATGACGACCTCGGTCTGCTCGGGCGTGAGCAGGGCCCGGATGCGGTCCACCGCCTCGAGGGCGGTGAGGGACTCCACCACCTCGTCCTCGGCCCCGCCCGGGGCGGGCCTCTCCAGGCCGTCGAGGCGCTCGTGGGGCTCGGCCCGGGTCCGGCGCCGGGCCTGCTTGCGGCGGTGGTCGATGAGGCGACGGCGGGCGATGGTGAAGGCCCAACCACGCAGCGTGGCCTCGTCGCCCTCGAACACGGCCAGCCCCCTCACCACCCCCAGCCAGGCCTCGGAGGCCAGGTCCTCGGCGGCCGAAGGCTCCTGGGAGCGCAGGTAGCGGAACAGGCGGGGGTGCAGGTCGCGCCACAGGGCGGCCAGGGCCCAGCCCTCTCCCGCCCGCGCCGCGCCGAGCACGTCGCCCAGCCGTTCGGGCCCCAGCGTCATTGTCGATCCCGCATTCCGCTCTTTTTCTACCGCCCACGTCCAGATTCGACACAGGCTGCGGGATCGGGGCTTGTATCAGTGGGCGCTGGCGGCCGTGGGTGACAGGCCCACGATGGGGCGCTTGAGGGGGACGGAGCCGGTGGAGCCTATGAACGCAGCGTCGCCGAAGCTGAATATGCCGCCGTCGCTGGCCACCAGCCAGTAGCCCGCGCCCGTCGGTGTGGCCGCCATGCCCACGATGGGTCGGGTCAGAGACAGCCCACCGGTGGAGCCCATGAACGCAGCG
>Ga0209577_10005958_pt1 | contig 11303 bp, 7 predicted proteins | sample GraSoiAngelo_109_FD_185874 | JGI IMG/M metagenome (GOLD analysis project Ga0209577, IMG submission 185874) | Grasslands soil microbial communities from the Angelo Coastal Reserve, California, USA - 14_0903_12_20cm (SPAdes) (version 2) | ecosystem: Environmental > Terrestrial > Soil > Grasslands ... | reverse complement strand
TTATGTCCGCCCCCGAACAGGGGTCAAGCACCCAGGTGCCTGTGCGGCGCATTCTCAGATGCGCTTTGCGCTCGCAAATGAGCGAAAGCTGACGGAGCAGTTGTGCGAAATCATACGATAAAATTTCAAAGTCGCTGCCCTCGCGTTACCTGCTCTTGCATGAAAAATTAATATAGAGAGCCTCGCCGGAACCGCCTAAGTTCATGCCCCGATGGCGGACGAGCAGAAATCGAAACTCCGACTGGAAATTGCCCATGTTCTTTTCATCGACATCGTGGGCTACTCCAAATTGCGCACGAACGAGCAGAGCGCTCAGATTGAGAAGTTGCGCGAGATCGTCCGCGGGACTGAACAATTCCGCGCTGCTGAAGCTGAAGGAAAGCTGCTGCGGTTGCCGACCGGTGACGGTGGCGCGCTTGCATTCCGCAACAGCCCGGAGGCGCCGGTAATTTGCGCCGAGGAAATCGCAAAAGCGCTAAAGAGTCATCCGGAGATCCCAGTCCGCATGGGCATCCATAGTGGTCCGGTTAACGAAGTCACCGATTTAAACGAGCAGGCGAACATCGCCGGCGCCGGGATCAACGTCGCCCAGCGCATCATGGATTGCGGTGACGCTGGTCACATTCTGGTCTCGAAGCATGCCGCGGAAGACCTCGAGCAGTACGACCAGTGGCAGCCGTATCTCCATGATCTCGGCGAATGTGAAGGGAAACACGGCGAGCGTTTGCACGTCGTGAACTTTTACAACCACGAGATCGGCAACCCTGCCGTTCCGGAAAAATTCGCGAGAAACCCAATTGCTGGAACGGTGCCATCTGCACTCAAGAAACGGCGCCCCTACTCGATCGTGGCGATGGCGATCGGTGCGTTGATCGTCCTGGGCGCGATCGGCCTGTTCTTGACGACACGAACCGCTCAAGTAACAGGACGTGGCGGACCTGCGTCGCCGATCTCGGAAAAAAGCATCGCCGTCCTGCCGTTCGAGAATCTCAGCGACGACAAATCGAATGCTTATTTTACCGACGGCATCCAGGACGAGATCCTTACCAGGCTCTCAAAGATTGCCGCGCTCAAGGTCATCTCGCGCACATCTACTCAGAAATACAAAAGCACGCCCGAGAATTTGCGTGAGGTCGGCCAACAGTTAGGTGTGGCGAATTTTCTTGAGGGCAGTGTGCAGAAAGTCGCGAATGCTGTGCATGTGAATGTCCAGCTGATTCGCGCCGCAACGGCCGAGCATCTATGGGCGGAGAGCTACAATCGCACCCTCGACGATGTCTTTGGAGTGGAAGGCGAAGTGGCCAGCACCATCGCCGACCAACTCAATGCCAAGCTTTCCGGAGCGGAACAGAAAGCCGTGGCCGAGAAGCCAACACAAAACGCAGCCGCCTATGACGCTTATCTCCGTGGCCTCACCATTGAGCATAACAATTACAACTACGACGCGTATATACAGGCCGAGCGCAATTACCAGCGTGCGGTGGAACTGGATCCAAATTTCGGCCTGGCCTGGGCTCGAATGGCAATCCTACGCAGCTTTCTCAACTTTAATGCCATCGACCCCAACACGTATACGGCCGAGTCGGTCAAGCAGGCAGCGGATCGTGCCATGGCTCTTGCCCCCGATGCCGGTGAATCGTGGATCGCTCTGGGTTCATATCGCTATCGCGTTGTCCGCAACTTCGACAGCGCGCTCGCGGCTTACGAGGAGGCGCGAAAACGATTGCCGAACAGCGCGCTGGTATATGAGTATCTCGGATTCATTCTGCGGCGGCTTGGTCGTTGGCAGGAAGCCGAAGCGAGCTACAAAAAGGCGATGGAGCTTGATCCGCGCGACGTCCAACTGCTGACCTCGGTCGGCAACGAGTTTTATCTGTATTTGCGGCGGTTCGACGACGCCCTGGCCAGTATTGATCGTGCTTTGCAAATCGCACCCGATGCCGCAGGTGAGCACGCCAACAAGGCGGTCGTGCTGCAAGCGGTGGGCCGAATCGACGAAGCGCGTCAGGAGCTTGCGCTAGTTCCGGATGACGTCCTGGATGACTGGGTTGTCGCGGCCCGCATTAGCCAGGCCATGTATGAACGCAATTTCAGCGAGGCGATCAATATCGTGGAACGGAAATTGAATTCGCTCGCGCCGAATCAACCCCTTGATTCGTTCGCAAAAGCATTCCTCGTGCAAATGGGGCAGTGCCAGGAGTGGTTAGGCCAGCACGAGGCAGCGCGACAGACGTTCGAACGGGCATTACGCGAGATCAAACCAACACCGGATACTGTTGTGAGACCCGATGCGAACGGCACACCGAGTATTCTCGCTCAGGCTTACGCCGGTCTTGGGGAAAAAGAGAAAGCTTTGCAGCAGGCCGCGCAGGCGGTGAAAGATTATAACGGAGACGCGGTCAATCAACCGCAGGCTGAGGTGCCACTTGCACAGATCCAGGCGCGCTTCGGCGATCACGATTCGGCGATCGCGGCATTGCCACATCTCCTCGAAGTCCCAGCCGGACTCACGGTTGCGAATCTAAAATTCGACCCGCTGTGGGACCCGCTGCGCAAAGACCCGCGTTTCCAAAAGCTTTGCGCGGGCAAATGAGCGAAAGCTGACGGCACAGCGCTATTTTGGCGCGGGAAAGATCACCAGGTTCATGTTCCCGAGACGACGTGCGCACATGATTTTTGTTCCATCCGGCGACCAGGATGCCTCCTAATCAACCACCCACGTGAAGCTGCTGAGTTTCTTGATCGGGAACTCGTTCGTGCCAGCGCTGCCGATAATTGCCAAAGCGAAGATCGACAACGACATACAGCAAATACGCATGATTCGTGGAGTCGCCTCATCCCTACGGCCAGGTGACCTCGGTCGCTATTTTGCGGATCAGTGCTATACTCTTAGATGTCTAAACGATCCGGTATTACTTTCACACGTCGCGGGCCGGACAACATTACCGAAGAGTTGATCGCTGTGCTTTCGTCCAAGGCCTCTTTCGAATTCAAGCCATTGTTCGAAATTATGCTCCTCAATCTGCGCGAGCGAAATGCTGCCAGTGGAGGCGAAGAGATGCTGCGTTTGCGTGCGTATGAAAAGCTTCAGGGCCTTGTCCACCAGGGCGCAGTCCACCGGGAAGTCACAGGGACCACGAAGAAATACAAAGGCGTTGCCACACGAATAGCCGAGCTGCGCACTGAGATGAAAGCTTTGCGCGCCGCATGCTACCAGCGCGCTCTTGCCAAGGCTGCCGCCGCGGCGCATTAATCGCCCCTGATCGATCAGCGACAACGCAGCGTTTGACCAACCTGTTCGTCGTTCTTCCTTACTTGCGAATCTTACTCTGCTGGCTTCGATTTCGTCGCGACTCTCTTTCGTTTGCGTGGCCGTTTCGGAGACTTTGGGGCGGCTCCGTTACGAACAGCCCGGACTTTCTGCTCCTGTTCGGAAGCGGCCGACGCGGCGCGCTGGCGCCGTTCCTTGCTTTCCTTACGCAGCTGCTTCTCTCGCAAGTAGGCCCTGAATTTCCTGTACACCATTCCGCCGCCGAACCCGGCAGCAGCGATCGCGACCGCAGCCGCAATTTTCACAGGTCCCCGTCCCGGCGCCAGATGCCACGGACACTTGGCTAGCGGATATTTATCGGGCAGAGAAAATGCGCAGCCTGGCGACGAACATTTACGGGCCATAAGTCGTTGTGATTTCTAACGAGCTCTCGATACAATTACTATGGAGTATCGTCTCTGCCGCCGGCCGCGGTTCCCTCACCTGCAAATTCAGGGTGGGTGTCGCGTTACCGGATACGCTACATGTTGGGGCTACGCTGCTTCGCCGAAAGTTTCGCTTACGGCTTCAAGTGCGGCGAAAGCATCTGCCGAAGTTCATCCAGCTGATAACCACGGCGCGCAGGGATTCGAACGATTGGAATGACTAACCTTTTTCTGGTACTGGAGGCGGTGGATCGTCCGGTGCCATGTACGTACCGATCGATCGGAACAGCGCGTCGCTGGAATTGGCGTAGTTCCCCTGCGAGTCGAATGCTTCTGGCGCGAAGGTCACGGCAACGGCGATAGCGATCTTCTTGGAGGGAAGGTACGCTTCCGTCGCGCTGTAGCCGCCGAGGAGCGGGTTCTGCAGCAGCCACGATCCCGAGCGGACGACGCCGATCCCGTAATTGTATCCGTTCACTTGCGTGAAGCAGGAGGGCGCGCAGTTATCCTGCTTGTGTCCGAACCCGAGCAGGTTCGGAGCAGTCATGGCTTGGTAGCTGGACTTCGACAGTAGTGCGCCGGTGCCGACTTTCACCGCGGTCGTGGCCATGTCGTCGATGTTCGTCGTCTCGTTCGCTCCCATCGGCGTCCCCCATTGCGCGTTCCAGAACGATGATTCCTCGTAGAACGCGATGTTCGGAGGGATTTTGAGGGTGCCCCGGCGTTCGGAGTCGAACGCGTGCAGGACCGGGCTCGGGATATCGGAAGTCTGCGAGGCGGTGGTGTTTTTCAGGCCGATCGGGATAAGGACCTTTTCGCGCAAGAGCGTGTCGAGCGGTTTCTTGCCGATTTTTGTCAAGATCTCGCCGAGTATCATGAAGTTGGTGTGCGCGTAGCTCCAGTTGGTCCCCGGAGCGAACTGCACCGGGCGGGCGAACGCGTACTTGAGCCGCTCCTCGAAAGTCCAGATGTGGAACGGATTTGCGCTCCAGGCTGCGAGCCACGCGGGGTCGGTCTCGAAGTCGGGATAGCCCGAGGTCTGGTTCGCCAACATTTTTAACGTGACCTTGTTCGCTTCCGGCAGCGTCGGCATCCAGCGATCGATCGTGTCGTCGAGCTTGACCTTGTACTCGTCCACGAACTCCATGAGCAGCGTGCTCACGTAAGCGAAGGCGACAGCGCCGTTGGGGAAGCGCATCGCCGTGGTCGCCGGCACACCGGTCATCGATTCGCCGAACGCCTGGCTAATCACGACCTTGTCGCCCTGCGTGACTTTGACGATGACCGCCCGGAGGTGCTCGGTCTTCATAGCTTTCTGAACGATCGCGGTGATGCCCGATGCCTGCTCCGATTGCGGCGTTACCGCGGAGGCACAGAAGAAAGGTAGAAGGAAGAACGATGAAGTAAGAATGGAGCGAGCGGGATGAGCGACATAGAAGGTAAAGCTGCGAGGGTAGCAGCGAGCGAGTGCGGGCAGCGAGCGAGTTTCAACGCGAGAGGTCTTCATAAGAAAGGTCAGAAGGATGGTTACAAAAGTAAGAAGGAAAAGGAAAAAATATGAAGTGAATCCACAAACATGGCGCTCGAAACGGAGCAATCGTTTCAATACCATCGCGGCTTATGGATTCTGAAACTGAATTGCTTTTTCAAAAGTTCGCGATCTCCAGGCCGCCGCGGCGACCGCTCCCCAATCCAATAGTTCACCTTTGCCTTGGGACCGTGATGAAAAAGCTTTTCGTGGTGTGTACGCTTGGTTGCCTCTTCGCGTGTGGTGCAAAAAACCGGGCGGGGGACGACTCGACTTCTTACGACGCGATCAAAACGCCGGCCACAGTGGAACAAGCGGCCAGGGTCCTGGATCTCGCAACGTTCCCGCTCATGGACACTGCGAAGCCGACCGACGAGCGACATGTGGCTAATCTTTCTTATCTCGCAACAGGCGCTGTGAAGAAGGCGTTCGAATTCAACCGGAAGGCGTTCGTCGAGCAAGGCTGGAAAGAATTGCCGAACAGCTCCGTCACCGAGCAATCAGCCAGCGCGAGTTTCTCGCGTAACGGGTTCATCGTTTTTGTCTCGGTCACTCCCACTGGCGACGGCAACGTGTCGGTCAGGCTGCAAAATCAGGGCAACGTGAAACCCGGCAAGCTACCGGTTCCTTCGGGCGCAAAGCCGGTGTATGTCGGCGACTCCACCGCGATGTATGAAACCGCGGCGGCCGTCGCTGCGACTGCCGACGCCATTCGGAGTCTCTTCGTCGCGCAAGGTTGGGTGCCTTATGGCACGGCCGGCGATTCGGAGTACTTCAAACAGAACGCAATTCTCGCGACGGCGACTGTCTCGTCTGCACCCGCGCGGGGCGGGAAGACCATGATCCAGTATTCGAATCAGCTAATTTCATCTGATATTCCCGCGCCGCCGAACGTCGAGGATTTGCGTTACGTCGATGAGCCCCCGGAATTAACGTTTGCGACTGCGAACCAGGACGCCATCGTCGATTTCTATCGAAAGACGCTGGCCGCCGCGGGTTGGCAATCCACGCTCGATCACATGGTCGACGTCGATGAGAAGCCGACCATGATCTTTCGCAATCCCGCGAAGGATATGCTGACGCTAGCGGCCACCGGCGCGCTGCGTGGCAAGCTCCTTTTCTCGGTTCGCTTTCAAAGCGCGGCGGAAATCGCCGAGCTCGATCGCAGAATAAAAGAGGAGGCGCCCAAACTTCGTGCCGCTGCTGAAGCGAAAGCAGCGAAGGAAGCCGCTGAGTTGGCCGAGCGGAACAAGGTGCCGAAAGTCGCCGTCACTTTGCCCGCGGATGCGAAAGTCGTGAAGCAGACCAAGGACGAGATCAGGTTCACTGTCGGCAAGGGGAAAGCCAAAGCCGCCGTCGAATCTTTGCGGACACAATTTCGCGAAGCGGGTTGGAAAGAAGATGTCGCCTCAGTCACGGGCATGAGCGGCGTAGTCTCTGTCTCAAAAGAAGGCGGGCCGAGTGCGACGATCACCTACACCGACACAGGTTTCTTGCCTACTGAGCTCAGTGTGTCGGCGATGCGAGCGGACCTGGAAGCTGCAGAAAGTAAGAAGTAGGAAGGAAGAAGTGCAACCTGAGTTGTTGTGCTGCTTGGTCATATCGCGATAAGGTCGCGTCATGAATGCTCCCGTTAATCCGAACAAAGCACTCTGGGAAAAAGGCGATTTCACGCGTATCGCCGCGACCATGCGCGAAAGCGGAGAGACGCTCGTCGAGAAACTTGGAATCACGAAAGGTATGCAGGTGCTGGATCTCGGCTGCGGCGATGGCACCACGGCATTGCCCGAGGCCAAACTCGGCGCAGACGTGCTAGGCATCGATATCGCGCGGAACCTGGTCGAGGCCGGGAACAGGCGGGCGGTGGAGCAGGGCCTGACCAACATCAAATTTCAACAAGGCGACGCGTCGAATCTGGAGCAGGTGCCGGACAAATCCTTTGATCTCGTTGTCAGCATCTTCGTCGCGATGTTTGCGCCCAAGCCGTTCGAGGTTGCCAAAGAAATGGTGCGCGTGACACGACCGGGCGGTCGCATCGTGATGGGCAACTGGATTCCCAATGACCCCACATTCGTGGCGCAGCTTTTGAAGATCAGCTCAAACTACACGCCGCCACCACCGGAAGGGTTCGTTAGTCCAATGACATGGGGCGTTGAGAGCAACGTGATCGAGCGGTTTGCCGCGGCAGGAGTTTCGGCAGAGAACATCTCGTTCGCCCGGGACACGTTCACTTTCAACTTCCCGGGTACACCATCCGCGTACGTGGATGAATTCAGGAAATATTATGGTCCAACCATCAACGCGTTCGAAGCCGCGGAAAAACAAGGCCGAGCGGCTGAGCTACAGAAAGAACTCGAAGAACTGTTCAACAGCCAAAACAAGAGTCAGAATGCCACTATGATTCCTGCAACCTTCCTGCGCGTCACGGTCGCGGTTTAAAGCACAGGAACGCACGAGAGGCAAAATCAGGAAACCAGGAAAATAAGTCTGCGCAAATCTGCGAATGGAGCGAATGGGATGAGCGAAATGGAAGGTAAAGTCGCGAGGGCAGCGGCGAGCGAGTTGGGCAACGAACGAGTTTCAAATCTGCGGACAATCTTTGCGTTCTCTGGCTAAGATCGAATCATGGAAGTCGACGACATCGAAGTCGCTCAAGCTCAGGTGATCCCATCATCCCCGGTAGATTTGATCTATCATAAGCCGCTCTCGACGCGCCGCAGTCCCGCGACCGCGGGACGAAGGAGGTTATGATGCATCGGGGACGACGCTCGGGATTTTGAATGCTCATCGCGCGTAAGACCGCGTTTGCGGCGGTTCGTGCTAACATCAGCGGTGCCGATCATTCTTTTTGGTCTGCTGGTTTTTGTTCTGCTCGCCTTTGCTGGCGTGGTCTTGCTTTCTCTTGCTTTGCGCTACCGCGCCGGCACTGCTCGACGGCAGGCACGGCCGTGGGTCGCCAGCCTGAACGTATGGCTGACCGGCTTCTCCGCCGTGTTCTTTCTCTCATTCACCTTGCTGCTCTCGTTTTGGGTTCCGTCAGCCTTTCGATTTGCCGTGATCGGTACGGGCTGTGGAGCGATTCTCGGCCTCCTCGGTTTAGCACTGACCCGTTGGGAACGCCGACCTAACGGACTCTTTTACACGCCGAACCGCTGGCTCGCAGTTGTGATCACGTTGGCAATCGCAGCACGTTTTATCTACGGCTGGTGGCACGCCACGCATTCCGGCGGCAGCGCTCCGGGCGAACAACGCTGGCTGATAACCGCTTCGGCAATGCAGCTCTCGGTAGCCGTTGCTGCCGGATTAGTAGCGTACTACCTGATCTATTCCATTGGAGTGCGTCTCCAACTCGGGCGTCATGACCGCCGTTTAGAGAGCGCCGCTACAGTACCAACCATTCACGACGAGCAACGGCGCGGTACGATAGCCGTAGGCTCCCCACTTCTTAAGTCATCCTTCTTAATTCTTGCTTGGAGACTCTTTCGTTACGTTCTGCGTCACTGGCGCAGATGAGCGGACTCGACAAGCGCACGAAGCCTACGGCGCGACGTGTTGCGGCTCCGGCAGGAAAAAAAACATAATTCCGAGAATCACATACACCGAGAGAAGTTGGATGCCTTCGATCCAGTTCGTCTCACCGTCTTCGCTGATCTGAAACAGGATGTAGACCGAGGCCACAACCGCCAGAACTTCCGGCACCGTGAATTCCAGGTCCATCGGCCTCCCGAGAAGATAGGACAGAAAAATCAGCACGGGCGCGACGAAAAGCGCGATTTGCAGGCTGGAGCCAATCGCAATGCCAACCGTCAAGTCCATCTTGTTTTTCATCGCCATGAGAATAGCGGTCGAGTGCTCGGCCGCGTTACCCACAATCGCTACCACGATCACACCGACAAACACCTCAGTCAGGCCGACGGAGTCCCGGACGTTTTCGATCGTGCCGACGAGAAATTCGGAGAGCAGGGCGACCACGGAAGTTGCGAGGAGCAGGATGGTAATGGCCTTGCTGCGCGACCATTGCCTGCCTGTTTCTTCGACATCTTCTTCGCAGCTTCCGAACAGATGCTTGTGGGTCCGCAGCGAGAAACCGAGCATGCAGAAATAGGTAAGGAACAAGACAACGGCGATGGCCAGAGAGAGCTTCTGTTCTACCTGTGGAGTCCAGCCGCCAGGACTGGAATGCGCAGTGAGATGAAAGACCGTCGGAATGATCAAGCCGATCGCGGCCAGCGAGAGCGAAACGACGGAAGTGCGCGCTGCGCTGCCGCTAAAACGCTGTTCCTTGTATTTAGTGCCGCCGAATAGAATGGAGAGGCCGAGCACCAGCAGCACGTTACCGATGATCGATCCTGTAAGGGAAGCTTTCACCACACTGGTGAGACCTTTGGAAAGGGCGATGCCAGCGATGATCAGCTCCGCGGCGTTTCCGAAAGTGGCGTTGAGCAATCCTCCCAAGCCTTCCCCGACGCGGGCGGCAAGCGCTTCGGTGGCGCGCCCGATCCAGCCCGCGACCGGAATGATCCCGAGAGCGGAGCAAACGAAGAGCGCAGTGGGACTGATGCCTCCGGGCCAGAAGCGCAGAAGAACCGCGAGCGGAACGAAGATAAGAAGCCAGTCGAGGGACGGTTTGAGTTTCAGAAGTCGTAGAATTTCGCGACTTGCCTCAGCTAATCAACTTGGTCCGTCTCCAGATTTCGCCAAAGATGATGATGCTTGCCTCGCCGTTGGCGCCACCGTAGTCCCGCGACTGCGGGACGATCGCGGGCCAGTTTCTCCAGCCCGCTGCTGCAACGGAGCCAATGTCGCAAGATCGACAGCAGATGTCGGCGAAGCCGTTTTATCGACCAGCTCTTTGGCCGCCGCTTTCAGTTCCGTCCATCGCGACAACGGATAGACGGGCGCAAGGACGATGTGGCGAAGTATGCTGCGCCACTCCACCAGCGCGCGTTCGATATCGCCGTGACGCAACAGTTCGTTGGTGAGCTTGTGCTTGGAGCGCGGATCAGCCACCAGCGCGCGCACCACTTCCGATGCACCGGCGCCGTACTGCATCGGCACACCCATACTCAGATAACCTGGAAAATCGGCGCGGCGGTAAATCCGCTGACACAAAATGCCGAGCCGCCCGCCCATCGGCGCGTCCTCGCCGGCGAAGCGCGGACCGGCGCGAATATTGGCCAGATCGAAAACCAATTCGTCGATCGGATAGGTTTCGTCTTCGAGCGCGGCCGCGACCGCTAAACCTTCGCCGCCGTGGAAAAACGAGAAGATCATTCCCCGCGTCGTCGGTGTGCCGTCCGGTTCAATGAGTCCAAGATGTCGCCACGCGTACGTTGGCGAGTTTACGATCGCGACGGTTTTATCGTGCTCCAACTGATCGCACGTTCGACAAACGTCCGGCAGGTTCTCGCGCTCCGGCGGATCGATCAACGCCTTACCAGCCGAATCGATGTGAGCGTTGACCGGCACATTGGCGTAATCGAGCCGGAGCGAGATCAGATCTCCCCGCATGATCCAGTCGACGATTGTGCCCGGCTTTACCAAATCTGGAATGCGCGCACGAATATCGGAATCGAAATCATTGTGCGCGACGACGCGAGCGCCGATTTCTTTCTTCAGCCATTTCGCCAATGCCGCCTTCCCCGAAGCGAGCACCGTCGCGACCGGCAACTCGCGCCCATAACGGTTTTGCTCGTGTAGCCGGCACAGATTCCCCGTGCCGACCCCATCGAGCATACGCGGCACGGTCAGTGCCCGCCGCCACCGATCGTTTTCGCGCACAAAAGCGCGACCGAGCATCACACTTTCTGCCGCCGGTTTCGCTTCCCATTCTTCGAGAAAGTTCAGCATCTCGATCATTCCGCGCCGGACGAACCGCGCGCGCTCATCGGTTACCCAAAGCCCACACGGCCGCGGCCCGCTTTCGAGTGAGTGTTCGACGCCGAGCGGCACGCGTTGCACACTGAACAATGAGTGGGTCAGTTCCACAGCCGCCGCGAACGGTTGGTCGCCGCGCTGTTTGGCCGCATGCATCACGCTTATGAGACTGGGCCAATCTACCTGGGCTGCGCGTCTGAGC
>Ga0209577_10005957_pt1 | contig 11304 bp, 7 predicted proteins | sample GraSoiAngelo_109_FD_185874 | JGI IMG/M metagenome (GOLD analysis project Ga0209577, IMG submission 185874) | Grasslands soil microbial communities from the Angelo Coastal Reserve, California, USA - 14_0903_12_20cm (SPAdes) (version 2) | ecosystem: Environmental > Terrestrial > Soil > Grasslands ... | reverse complement strand
TAAAGAAAACTAGAAGGATCAAGAACCAGGCGCCTTCGGGCTGCGTCTGGTGTTACGCAGAACTTGTCATTAGAGCATAGCGAAGGAAGAGGAACGAAGCACTCGAACCGACCGGTTGGTTACGAAAGAGAGAAGGCGCAGCCGAGTGCAGGTTTCGAGGAGAGTGGCGGCATCAGGCAGTCTGAAGCCGTTTCATGATTTCCTGGGTGCTCGGCAAATGGCCCGCCGATTGGTAAGAAAATACCAGCTTGCCATCGGCAAAGACGTCCATCTGGCCAACGCCGCCAAGCGCGGTCTTAACGGTGCTTTCCGGTAGGAGGCGTCGCAGTTCCCGCTTCAGGCGGCCCGCCTGCAGGAGGATGTCAAGTCAAGTCCAGCAACGTTTGATTTCGATGTTCATGCTTGCCTGCCCACGCGGCCAAAGATTTTTTTCGCCATCCACACGGGGGCAACGAATACATGCGCGGGATTGCTGAGGAATGCGGGTTTATTGCCTTCAATCAGGTGGCCAAGCCAAGCTAGCGCGAAAGCGGTCGGGATAAGCAGGAGGCCGATAATCCAGTGCCACCAGACAACGATGATCGAAGAGAAGCCGACCGGAATCGCAATCATGTGCAATGCGCGATTTATGGGATGGTTATGCGCGCCGTCGTAGTGCGAGTAGAGACCCATGTAGCACCCCACGTGTGCGGGAATCGAGGCTCGGTGATTATAACCGGTTGCCGCGCTGTTGCGCGCTTAAGCGACACTTTCGCGTGGCAGGATGAATCTTTCAAAGACTTCGTTCGATAGCAGCCGGCCGCGCTCGGTCAGCCGGATTACATGGTTGTCGTGGCGCAGCAGTCCGGCCTGTTCGAGTTCCGCAATCGTTTCTGAAAACCCGGCCAGTGCGTCGGCGCCGAATTCCGCCGCGACTTGGCGCAAGTCGAGTCCGCGCGTCAGGCGCAAGCCGAGAAAGAATGTCTCCTCCAGGGCCGATTGGCGCTTTACCGGAGTTCGGCTCAATGCTTTGCCAGCAAGAAAATCATCCAGCGAGTCCGGCGTCGAAAAGCGTACCGCTTCTATTTCGGCGGCAATCAGTTCACAAGGCGCGGAGCCTCCGCAATCCTGCCGCGCATCCTGCTCGGCAGCGTTGACCAGCACGTAGGGGTCGTCGGACGCTTCGAGCATGGAATGCGCATCCACACCGAAGCCGAGATATGGCTGCCGGGTCCAGTACTTAAGATTGTGGCGCGACTCGAAAGTCTCGCGCGCGAAATTGGAGATTTCGTACTGATGTACGCCGGCGGTGTTCAGGCGCTCGCAGGCTGCGAGGTAGAAGTCGGCTATGGCATCGTCATCGGGAACGAAATGGGCATGAAAGCGGGTCCCGCCGGCGATGAGTTCGCGTCCCAGACGCGAGTCTTCGTCCACCTCGAGCATGTAAACGCTGACGTGCGGGACAGCGGCGGCGATTGTCTCGGCCAGCGACGTCTCCCAACTTTCTGGCGTCTGGTGGGGTAAGCCGGCGATCAAGTCAACATTGATGTTCCCGATTCCGCTAGCGCGCAAACGGTTGATATCATCGAGAACCTTAGTCCGCGTGTGTAATCGGCCGACCGCGGCTGCTTCCTGGTCAACAAATGACTGCACGCCCAGGCTGATTCGGTTCACTCCGATGCGGCAGAGCGCGTCTAACAAGGCGGACGTGAGCGTTCCCGGGGCGCATTCGACGGTAATTTCGGCGCTTTTGACCACCTCAAAATTTTGCCGAATTGTGACAAAAAGGCGCTCCAGTTGTGATACATCCAGTACAGTTGGGGTGCCGCCGCCGAGGTAGATAGAATCGAGCGTGGGTTCGAATTGCCCTCCCATGTGCTCGGCGGTTTGCCGCGCGTTTATTATGTCAGCGCACACCCGGTCCACGTAGCCCTGAAACGCGGCGCGTGAGAACACGTCAGAGGCGAAATTGCAGTAGCTGCACTTGGTGCGGCAAAAGGGGACCGAGAGATAGAGCCCGAGGGGCATTGCCTTTGATTATCCCATTTTGCAGCGCCATGGAGGATGAAGCTTGCATCTGAATCAATTATGCTGCCTCGCGTAGTCATCACTGGCATGGGTGTGGTCAGCCCCAATGGCATCGGCAAAGAAGCGTTCTGTCGCGCCATTCTTGCCGGCAAATCGGGCGTCAAGCGCATTTCACGGTTCGATCCTTCCGCCCTGCCGGTACACATTGCCGGCGAAATTCCTGAGTTCGACGAACTCGCGTGGGTAGACGCGAAAGAACGCAAACACATTTCGCGCGTCGTACCGCTGGCGCTGGCTGCCTCGACCGAAGCGCTGCAGGATTCAGGCCTGGATCCAGCAACCATGTCGCTGGAAGAACAGCGGCAGATCGGCGTGATTCTGGGCTCGGGCGGCGGGGCGCAGGAATTTTCCGAAGAGCAGTACCGGTTGTGGCACTCCGGGCACGTCAAGCAGGTCAGCCTGTTCTGCATTCCCAGCGGCACTATGGGAACGATTTCGAGCGAAATCTCCATGCGCTTCGGTTTCCGCGGATACAGCCATGTGGTGACCACCAGTTGCACATCTTCAAGCGACGCGATCGGATACGCGCTGCAGCACATTCAGGCTGGCATACAGCCCATGTTTCTCGTTGGCGGCGTGGACGCGCCCATTACTCCGGGAATTATCAAGGGCTACACGCTGCTGCGGGCGCTGACGCAATCGTGGAATCACGCTCCGGAGCGGGCTTCGCGGCCGTTTTCTGCCGACCGCAACGGCTTTGTTCTCGCCGAAGGCTCGTGGATGTTTGTGCTTGAGGATTACGACCATGCCCGAGCGCGGGGAGCGCGGATTTATGCGGAGATCGCCGGATATGGCTGTACCTGCGAAGCTTTCCACCGGGTGCGCCTGAGCGAATCGGCAGAAGAACCGGCGCGGGCGATCACGCTGGCGCTCGAGGAGGCGCGGTTGGCGCCGGAAGACATTCAGTATGTAAACCTGCACGGTACTTCTACGGAACTGAACGATCGCGTGGAAACGCGCGCGCTGAAGATTGCTCTCGGCGAGCGCGCTGGCAAAATTCCCATGTCCGGGCTGAAGTCGCAGATTGGACACGCGCAAGGAGCGTGCGGGGCGGCCGGCGTGGCCGCCAGCCTGGTTGCCATGCAGCACAACGAGATCCCCCCGACGATCAACATCGAAATTCCCGATCCTGATTGTGACCTCGACTATGTTCCCCAGCCCGGCCGCAAGGCGCAGATCGAACATGCGATTTGCAACTGCGTGGGATTTGGCTCGAAGAATTCGGCGCTGGTTTTGCGCAAGATTGCCTAGAATGTGCCGAATTTTGTCTGAACCTTTTCCATCCTCCTCTCTTCTTTTCCCATCTATTTGAGGTACTCTTTAGTTAACGACCGATGGCGAGCCAAGAAGAAGAAGTATTAGGTAAAGCGTATGACAGCCGGTTGATGAGGCGCCTGCTGCGCTATCTTCGGCCTTACTCGTGGCAGGTGGGCATCGCTCTGGTCGCGATCATCCTTAAGGCCGGGGCGGACGTTCTCGGTCCTTACCTCACCAAAATTGCGGTTGATAAATACATGTGGCGGGTCCCGGGTTTGCATTCTCCCCTGGACCGCTGGCTCAGTTCGCGGCCGCTGGCCGGGATCGCGCAGATTGCCGCGCTCTATCTTGGGCTGTACATCCTGATCTTCGTGCTGGAATTCCTGCAAACCTACTACATGCAGTGGACCGGGCAGAAGGTCATGTTCGACCTGCGCAGCCAGATCTTCCGACACCTGCAGCGCATGCACATTGGTTTTTACGACAAGAATCCGGTGGGCCGCCTGGTCACGCGGGTGACTACCGATGTGGATGCGCTGAACGAAATGTTCACCGCGGGCGTGGTTTCCATCTTTGAGGATGTTTTCGTGCTGGCCGGGATCATCGCCATCATGATGCGCATGAACTGGAAGCTGGCGCTGATAACATTTTCCGTGCTGCCGGTGATTTTCTGGGCGACGATGATTTTCCGCACCGAGGTGCGTGATTCCTATCGCCGCATCCGGGTTGCAATTGCGCGCATCAATGCGTTCCTGCAGGAGCACGTGTCCGGCATCATGGTGCTGCAGCTTTTCAATCGTGAGAAGCGCGCCTTCAAGCAGTTCTCCGACGTGAATGCCACGCATATGGAGGCGTTCAAAGACGCCATCATGGCGTACTCGGTCTATTATCCGGTGGTCGAAATTCTGTCGTCTACCGCGGTCGCGTCCATCATCTGGTTTGGCGGCCGGGGCGTGATCCAGGGTGTGACGACTTTGGGTGTGCTCATCGCATTCAGTCAGTATGCGATGCGCTTCTTCAGGCCAATTCAGGATTTGAGTGAAAAGTACAACATTCTGCAGTCGGCCATGGCTTCCAGCGAGCGCATTTTCAAATTGCTCGATACTCCGGCTGACATCACTTCACCAGTTGTAACCAGGAAGGCTGAGGGGCCGGGGCGCATTGACTTCGATCATGTGTGGTTCGCCTATAGGGAAGTTCCCGCCGACACTACCGAAGCCTCGAGTGGATCTGGCGGGTCGGGGGCGCCTCTCACCGCACAGCCTCTGCCCTCTGATGGACAGCCTGATTGGGTTCTGCGCGACGTGAGCTTCACGATCGAACCCGGCGAGACCGCTGCAATTGTCGGCCATACCGGCGCGGGTAAGACCACCATGATCTCGCTTCTACTGCGCTTCTACGATGTGCAGAAGGGCGCAATTCGAATTGATGGCATTGATATCAAGGAAATGGATGTGGCCGAACTGAGGCGACGTTTCGGCGTGGTGCTGCAGGACCCGTTCTTGTTTTCGGGGACCATCGCCGGCAACATTCGCCTCGGCACCAGCGCGATTTCTGATGCACAGGTGGAGCGGGCGGCGGAAGAAGTGAATTTGGCGGATTTCATCCGCGCTCTGCCTGGACGCTTCCAGGAAGAAGTTCGGGAACGCGGCAGCACGTTATCCACCGGCCAAAAACAACTCATCTCGTTTGCTCGCGCGCTGGCGCATGATCCGAAGATTCTGATTCTGGATGAGGCGACCTCGAGCGTGGATACGGAAACAGAATTTCGGGTGCGTGGGGCGCTCAACCGTATGGTCGAGGGCCGTACCTCGCTGATCATCGCTCACCGCCTCTCTACCATCCAACGCGCCGACAAGATCATCGTCATGCATAAGGGGCAGTTGCGTGAGATGGGCACGCACCAGCAATTGCTCGCGAAACGCGGCATTTATTACAAGCTCTACCAACTGCAATACAAAGATCAGGAAGTCGGCGCTCCCGCAGCGAGCACGCCCGAAGTCGGGGCCAGCGCCGACGATTAGGTTCGTGGTCCGCGAAACAGAGACGCGGCGAGCGGCGTCTCTACAGGGATGTGCGGTGAGCATGGCGGCTTCGGTGTGGAATCCCAGGTGACAGCAATCTCCGCAATTCCCTTTACAATTGTCGCGTGCGAGTTCTGATCTCTGCTGGAGAAGCGTCGGGAGAAATGTATGGCGCGCAGCTGATCGAGGCGCTGCGCTGTCGCAATTCATCCTTGGAATTTTTTGGCGTCGGCGGTGAGCGCATGCGCGCCGCCGGCTGCCAGACGGTTCTCGATGCCGCTGACCTCTCCGTCGTCGGGATTACCGAAATTGTCGGCCACCTGCCAAAGATTTATGGCCTGTACAGAAAATTAATCCGGGAAGCGGATCGTCGCCGGCCGGATCTGGCCATCGTCATCGACTCCCCGGCGTTCAATTGGCGGGTAGCGCGGCAGATGCATAAACGCGGGATCCCGGTCGTCTACTACGTTTGTCCCCAGTTCTGGGCATGGCGGCAGAAACGCGTCAAGCTGCTCCGCAAATACATAACCAAGGCGCTGGTCATTTTTCCTTTTGAAGAGGAGTTCTATAGGAATCGCGGCGTCGATGCATCGTTTGTAGGCCATCCTCTGGCGGAACTCCCGCACCCGACTGTGGAGCGCAACGATTACGCGTCTCAATACAAACTAGATCCTGAGAAGCACTGGATCACGCTGATGCCCGGCAGCCGCGTCAAAGAAGTCAGCATGAATCTGCCGACCATGCTGGAAGCGGCCGCTCAGGTTGGCGCAGCGCTTGAATTTCTGCTGCCGGTTGCCGCCACCCTCGACCGCCACTCTTTGGCCGCCAGGATAGGGCAACGAAACATTACGCTGGTTCCGGAAGCCCAGCCCGCTCTATGGCACTCCCGCGCCGGAATCATCGCGAGTGGCACGGCAACGGTCGAGGCCGCCATGATGGCCACGCCTTTCGTGATGGTCTACCGCGTATCTGCGCTGACTTATACCCTGGGTAAGCCGAGAGTCAAGGTTCCCCACTTTGCCATGGTGAACCTCATCGCAGGCGAGGAGATTGTCCCAGAGTTGGTGCAGCACAATTTCACTGCCGCGAACGTAGTGGCGCGGCTGAATGAAATTATTCCCGACGGCCCGGTGCGGGACAACATTTTGGAGGGGCTGGCGCGGGTGAAGGCAAGTCTTCGTGCCTCGGATACAAGCGATGTGCGTCACCCCGCCGAGCGTGCCGCAGCCGCTGTTTTGGCATTGTTGCCTCGCGAAAAACAGTGACTAACACCGGGTGCCGGCAGGGGACTCCGTCGACGGTGGGTGTAGAACTCGTCTTTTTGGGGGCCGGATTTCTAAACAGGTGCTTGCCAAGCCACAAAACACCTCTTAACCTTGTGTGCTCAGCATCTTTTGCGCAACAATTTTCATCTTACAGAGTAGTCTTACTTTCCAGGAGATCTTCCTTCATGGTCCTTGTCCCTCGGCGCATGCGTCGGGCCCTTAAACTACCTCTGATCCTGCTGGTTTTCCTGATCACCTCCCCGTCTGTGTGGGCGGCGGAGAAGAACCGCCTGCGGGTCGATGACTACCAGATCGAGGCCGAACTCAGCCCCCATGGCCACAAGCTGACGGCACGCGCCAAGGTGAAGTTCACCGCGCTCGAAGACCTGAGCATAGCCACCTTTGAGCTGAATAATGGCCTGCGGCTCACTAAGGTGCTGGATGCCAACAATAAACCACTTAACGCTGAGCGGGTCACGCAGGATTCCACCGTCCGCATTCCCCTTCCAAACGGTCTGAGCAAGGACACCACAACAACTTTTACCTTCGATTACGAGGGCGTACTGGAATCTGGCGATGAGAGCCCGGTGCAAGGGCTGAAGCTGGCCAATATTGGCGATGATACGAGTTACTTGCTCTACGCAGCCCGATGGTTTCCGGTGAATGCTTTTGGGGTAAACCGGTTCACCTCTACGATCAGCATTACTGTTCCTACTCACATGGTTGCCATAGGCAGTGGTCGCGCCACGGTGGGCGCGCCGGTGGCCAAAAGGGGCAGCGCCAGTGCCTTGCCCAGCAAGACGTACACATTCACGTGGGACAAGCCGAGCTTCCCCGGAACCATCATTGCGGGTCAGTTTCAGGAGTTCAAAAGTGACGAGGCCGGGGTTGATCTGCACGTTTTCTTCAAACCCGTGCACCAAGCGCTGGGCGCGGAATACGCATCCACAGCGCTAAAGGAATTCACCTATTTCATCACGCTTTATGGACCGGCGCCTTCCGCCAAGCTCAATGTTGTAGAAATTCCCGATGACACGGTGCCGGCAGCCTGGGCGCCCGAGATTGCCGCCATTGCCAGCCGCGCCGTGACTCCAAAAACGAACTATCGCTTGCTGGCCAACACCATCGCGCACCAGTGGTGGGGAGTTTCGGTCAGTCCAGCGAGCAAGGAAGATTGGTGGCTGGATGATGGTTTCGCTCGCTATTCGGAAGCCCGCTACGTCGAAAGTGCCGCCGGGCAGAACGGCCTGGAAGAAGCGGTGAAGGACATGTCGGTGGGCGCGCTGGCTTACGACACCGTGCCGCTGTCCAGTGTCGGCAAGCTGGACGTTTTTTCGCCCGAGTTTCAGTCCCTGGTCACCGACAAAGGAGCGATGATCCTGCACATGCTTCGTTGGGTTCTGGGCGACCAGAAATTCGATCAAGGCATGCGCACGTTCGCCAGCCAGTATGCGGGCAAACCTGTAACCATGGATCAGTTTCGTGACATTGCCGAAAAAAGTTATGGCGACAAGTTGACCTGGTTCTTCTCGCAGTGGCTAGACTCGACCGGTGCGCCCGAGTTCAAGACCAAGTACACCGTCTACCGCATGGGCAATAACAAGGGCTTCCGCGTGGTGGGCGAAATTTCGCAGGATCTCGATCTCTTCCGCATGCCGGTCGATCTGAAGATTGATACCGACGGTAAAACTGAAGAAAAGCGCGTGGAAGTCGTGGGCACGAACTCACCATTTACGGTTGAGACGTTCGGGAGGCCACGGCGCATCGTGGTGGATCCCGAAGATCGCGTGCTGAAGAATTCTACGGACGTCAAGTTGCGTTCCTCGATAATGCGCGGACAGGCCATGGTGCAGCAGGGCGACTTGGCCGGAGCTTTGTCGGAGTTCAACAAAGCTCTCGAGGTCAACAAGAACAGCTCGCTCGCCCATTACCGCATCGCCGAAGTTTTCTTCCTGCAAAAGAACTATCAGGCGGCGGCCAACGCTTACCGGGAGTCGCTCAATGGCGACGGTGATCCTCGTTGGACTGAAGTATGGAGCCACATTCAGTTGGGAAAGATTTTTGACATCACCGGACAGCGCGAACGGGCTACGAACGAATATCGGCAAGCGATCCAGACTAATGACAATACACAGGGAGCCATGGAGGAAGCGCGCAAATACTTGCAAAAACCGTTTGAACGCGAGAAAGGGACGAGCGGGTGAGCGGGAGGGGGCCTGCTCAGTGTAGCCCTTTACCTCCGTTAGCCAGGCCGACCTTAACAATTTAGACGAAGTCCCGCCAGCAACAGATCTCCAATCAACCGGAACTTGCGCTCGAGCTTGCGACGTCGGTATTGAGCCTTATGCTCGGAGTGCCCGAGCCGACCAGCTTCAGTCTGGGCTCTCGCTCGATAGCTTTGAGTAACTCGCGGGTGACGCGGTCATCAACTTCAGCGGCATTCTGTAAGGTTACAGGAAAACGAATCACCGCCTCGAGACCGGCCTGGGTAAAGCGAAGCCGGCTAGTGGGACGCAACTCCGTCGGCTGGGCATAGGACAAGGTTCTTTCCAGCTGCCGACGTTGCCTCTCCATGTCTTCGTGGTAATCGGCGAAAACCGCTTCGACCACTCCAAGGAGGCGTTGCTCAACGACGCGGTAGTCGCTGTCGGGACTCAATGTAAGAGTGATCTCATGCCAAACGAAGCTGGTTCCGGGAATCTGTTTGAAGAGGCCTGCTGTGGGCTGAAATACGATTGAGTTGGAGAATGCAACCACGCGGCCTGTGGGCATGTCACCGCTACCCAATTCCATCACGTGCAGGCGCACCAGCCCGATATCCATGACCTCGCCGGTTACTCCCCCGATCTGCACGCGATCTCCCACGCGGATGCCGAATCGTCCAATCAGGAAGAAATAGCCGGCCACGGAAAGAATTACGCTTTGCAAGGCTACCGCGATGCCCGCGGTCAGCAGCCCGGCGAAAGTGGCAACCGATCCCAGCTGAGTGGCGAAGGCAAACGCAATAATGATGCCGAACACGAACCACATGACAATCTTGCGGAGGAGGAGGAACTGGTATCGGCGGCGAGGATCATGGACGTAGCGGAATATGGTCTTGCGCCACAATTCGCCGAACCCAAATGCAACCGCGAGAATGATGCCCAAAATTGCGATTCGGATAAGCAGACTGCGCAGCTCCGCGCGGTACTGGCTTTTGACATTGCTCTGCCAGTTGGTCAAGTTGGCCTTGTAGAGCCCCAACAAAATTCCTGCTTTGCTCAAGGGAAGAACCGCGGCAGTGGTTTGCCGGAATTGAGCAGTAAGAGCGTCGAAATCTTTTTTCACGCTTGCAAGCGTACTGCTGTCGCCGGTATCGGCTTGCTTGGCCAGTTCATCGCCCTGCTGGGAAAGCTGTTTGAGCTTGTTGACCAAAGGCGCGCGGAGTTCTTTGGCACGCTGCGCCAGCGCTTCGGTCTCATTGATCCTTTGATCGATGCTGTGGATTTTGCGAGAAAGACCAAATAGATCCGCGGTCAATCCCCAAATGCCCGAAGGCTCGACTCGGTTCGCAACCGGCGACGCCGCGCTGGAGGGCTGTGAACCAGCAGTGTGGTTCTCCGTGCTGGCCTGGCTTAAATCCGAGGGCAGAGAACGTGCCAGCGCCTCGATCTGCCCTCGCAGTCCGCTGGCTCCCAGGCCGTTGGTGCTGGCGCCGCTGACAAATTCTGCCACGCTGCGGAGAGCATCTCGACGGGCATTTGCCAGGTCCAGTTCGCTTTGCACCTCTGCGATAGTCGCTTGCAGGGCTTCGCGTTTCTTACCCGATGCGGTCTCTAGTTTCTGGCGGGCGGACTGGAGCTCGGTTTGTAGTTCACGTACGTCTTTGTCCAATTTGTCTGACAATTGCAAGAGCGATTGGTACTGGGAGGACACCGCACCTTGATCCGCGCTCTGAGAACCGGGCTGCTTTGACAAGGCCTGCGCTTCGGCCCTGGCGAACTCGAATGACAAGCGGACTGCCTGGTCGGCGAGTTGCCGATCGTCATTGATCACCAGAATGTCGCTGGGTTCGGTGGCGATCTGGTGTTCGACGTTCAGCTGGCGATACCAATTGATTGTCTGGCTCAGGAATTGGATTATGTCGGATGGTTCGGGAGCGGATGCCGGAGCGGCTTGGGAAAAGGCCGTTCCTAATGCCAAGAGCAGCAGTGCGGCCAAAGCCAGCAGAAACGTAACCGAACAGGTAATACGGACTGAGTGACCGGGTTGAGCACACCGCCACTCTCTTACTGGGGAGAGAAATAGCATTCCTGGCAAATCCAATCTTCAAATAGTTTAAATGATGAGAGGCAGACGAATGTGGCTTTCGCAAGCTCACAAGATCAGTATCTGTGATTCAAGAGGCTCGCGGCAGATCGGCTCCAGGCCGGGTTCTTTGCCACTCCTTGCGTGCCGAATCTGCGTCTTGGGCTCCGTTGTGACGTAAAACTGAGCGCACAATTTCCGCGTGCTTATCAGAATCCACATTAGCGATAACCAAAGAGCGGCGTTGTTTCAGCAGGTCACGGTAAAGCAACACGTCATCTTTCGGAACGCCTTCGTCCATCGCGTGCTCTGTGGCATCGCCGGCGCTTGCTCCGACTGCCGCACCTCCCAGCCCCAGCGCCGCGGCGGCTCCCAGTCCGGCCGCTAGTATTGGCCCTACTCCC
>Ga0209577_10005956_pt1 | contig 11305 bp, 11 predicted proteins | sample GraSoiAngelo_109_FD_185874 | JGI IMG/M metagenome (GOLD analysis project Ga0209577, IMG submission 185874) | Grasslands soil microbial communities from the Angelo Coastal Reserve, California, USA - 14_0903_12_20cm (SPAdes) (version 2) | ecosystem: Environmental > Terrestrial > Soil > Grasslands... | reverse complement strand
GAGCTGCGCGGCCTGAAGGAGAACGTGATCGTCGGCCGGCTCATCCCGGCGGGCACCGGCCTCGCGCAAAGCGGTATTCTTTGGAGAATACGGGGGCGCCTTCGGGCGCCTTTTCTTATCCGCCGCCGCGGGAAAGCGCGAGCATCTTGAGTGCGAGCACGAACTGCGTCGTATCTTCGCCGGCTCCGCTTAGCCGCTCGATCTCGACTTCTAGCTCTGGCTGCGTGAATTCAGCGGACCGCACGAGCTGTCCATCCCTTTTTTTCCAATAGAAGTACGCTTTGGGCGCCGCTTTCTCCGGCGGTTCGCGCCCGGCTTCGTGCCCGACGACCTTCCAGGTCAATTCTTCATCCACTCGACGCTCTCCCATAGCTTCCCGTCATTAACCCCTGACAATGCAGCAGCTTAGAAGATCGCGCCTCGCGTGCGTGCGAAGCGGCCTATTCTTGACAACTTATTACCGTAACAGGAGAAACAGACCGGCTATTCAACCGGGTTTCTTGACACAATCTTACGCATCGCCGGGGCGGCGCGGCAGGCTAAATTTGCCGGACCCCTGGGAGAAGATGTAGCGCTCGAGCTACAAATTGCGGACGCCCCGATAAATTCGGGGCTGCGGCTTCAGGAGATCTGGCCCACCCGAGCTATAGTTTGTCTTGCTTTTGTAACATACTTTTGTCGTAGGCTTCTCGTCTCCGCTCATGGAATTGAGCCTTGGCAACGGCCTGCCGGACGCCATGGTGGCGGGAGAAAATAGGAGGCAGCGCTTCGGGCGAAGCCCAAGGCGACCATGTACAAGATCACCGCCGAGCCAGGCTATCTCCGGGCGGAGCTATTCGAACGGGAAACGGTAGAGGAAACGCGCGCCTTTCTTGACGCGGTGATTCGCAATAATGCGCAGCATCGGCGTTCTCGCGTCCTGATTCTGGTTCGTGCGTCGAAGTCGATCTTTCAGGTGGTTGCGCACGGACTGATGGAGTGCTTCCAGGAGTTGGCAACGAAGACGCCGGGCCAGATCGCCCTGGTGGGCGATACGAGAGACCTGGTCCTGTCCCACGAGTACATCGAGGTGATTGCGCGACAGCGCGGGTTGAATGTGCGCAGCTTCCGGGACGAAGCGAGCGCACTGGCGTGGCTCCAGGACCGACGCCACCCGAACGAGCGGCGCCAGTATCCCGAACGACGTCAGCAGGACCGACGCGCGAGCCAGGAGGGTCGTCAGTCCGCTCGATGAGCGGCGGGGGGAACGGCGCCACCGCCCGCCATGGGCGTTACCTCGTTCGCCATCACGACGCAATTGCGCCCCGCGGCCTTCGCCCGGTACAGGGCGGCGTCGGCGGCCTGCAGCACCGCGTGTCCGCTCGCGCCGTGATCGGGAAATATCGCGATGCCCGCGGACAGGGTGACCGGACCCACGCGCCGCCCACCGGAGGCGATCTCAAGGCTCTGCACACCCAGGCATATTTTCTCGGCGCGCTCCAGCATCGTCGCCGGCGAGGCGTGTGCCATGACCAGCGCGAACTCCTCGCCGCCGTAGCGGCACAAGATATCCTCGCCGCGCGCAAGCGACAGCATGTGCTGAGCCACCGCGCGCAATACCGTGTCGCCCGCCGCGTGGCCGAACGTGTCGTTGCAGCGCTTGAAATGATCGATGTCGATCATCATCACGCCGAGAGACTGGTTGCTGCGCCTGGCGCGGCTTTCTTCGCGATCCAGCGACTCCTCCAGGTAGCCGCGGTTATAAAGGCCGGTCAGCGCGTCGCGCACAGCCTTGTCGTGCAGGCGCAGGTTTGCCTGGGTCAGCTCCTTTTCCGCCCACAAGCGCTTGGTCACTTCCTGCTCCAGGGCGGACCTCGCCACTTCGAGCTGCTCGGCACGCTCGGCCGCGCGCTCGTCCAGCTGGGCGCCAAGGCGTTCCAGCTCCGCCACCCGCTGGTAGAGCTTGCCGAGCATCGAGCGCAAAGAGGTCTCGGCACAGCCCGGCTCGAGGGACGGCTTTGCCGTCTGCGGCGCCGGCCCGGAAAGCGCGGCATTGATGTGCGCGAGCAGCGCCTCGGGCTCGGCAGGCTTGACGATGAGTTCCGCAACCCCGCACGCGCGCGCGAGCGCGCGCGCTTCGGTTTCCATATAGGCGGCGGCCAGGAAAACGAGCCGCGGCCGCGCCGAGCCCGCCTGCGCGCCCAAAGACTGGACGAACTGACCGCCATCGGCGTTCCCGATCAGGATGTCGGCGAGGACCAGGTCAGGTTTCTCAGCGCGGACGATTTCTAGAGCGTGCTCGCTGTCGGCGGCCTCGAGCACGCGGTGACCGTGCCCCTCGAGCAGCGCGGCGAGCCGGTGATCAATGATCTCCTCGCCCACGATCACGATAGTGGCCATGACGCGCTCCGAGCTTTCGTGCAAGGCATGTCCAGAAGCGGTAGCCGTCCTTAGTCTATTCTGGCCCAGGCGCGTCATGGCCGGATCATGCACGAGCGAAACGGCATTGCCACGGCAATAGTGCGCGTTCGTCCACGATCACGGCCCGCGTTTCCTTTTCGGCCTGTAGTTCCTCCGCTACGCCAAATCGTTGGAGCGCTACCAAAAGATCAAGCTTGCGTGATAGTGAGCCACAGTGACGTTCGCTATTATGCCTCTTGCCCCGCGTGATCATTCACCTCTAATTGGGTCCAACCAAATCTATGGGCAGCACGATACTCGTAGTCGAAGACGAACCGGAAATGCAGCAGCTGATCGCGGCCAATCTGCAGCAGGCCGGATACCGCGCGCTGCGTGCGGCCGACGTTCCGGCGGCCGAAACGCTGTTGCGCGAAATGCGGCCCAACATGGTGCTGCTCGACTGGACGCTTCCCGAAATTCTCGGGGTGACCTTCGCGAGGCGGCTGCGCGGCGATCAGCGCACCGCGGCGATCCCGATCATCATGCTGACGGCCCGCGCGGAGGAGTCGGACAAGGTCACGGCCCTCGACGCGGGGGTGGATGACTACATTACCAAGCCCTTCTCCCCGCGTGAGCTGCTCGCGCGCATCAGGGCGGTGATGCGCCGCTGCGCGCCCCAGCTTGGCGATGACGTCATCGAAGTCGCCGGTCTGAAGCTCGAAGCGGTCGTGCACCGGGTGAGCTCGAACGGCCACGATATCGAGCTCGGGGACATCGAGTTTCGCATGCTGCATTTCTTCATGACTCACGTCGAGCGCGTGTACAGCCGCGCTCAACTGCTCGACGAGGTCTGGGGCGACCAGGTCTTCGTCGAGGAGCGCACCGTGGACGTCCACATCCGCAGGCTCCGCCAGGTGCTCGCGCCGACCGGCCACGATCGGCTGATCGAAACGGTGCGCGGCACGGGCTATCGCTTCCGTCGTCAGCCGGCCTGAGGGGCACGCATGGCGGGGCGATATCAGTCGCTGCAGCGTGCAGAACCGCGGGCGGCGGATTTTCAGAGCGATCGGCGCATGCAACCGGGCGTAAGCCGCGGCGAAGCGCCGCAGAGCCTCGCGGCGGTGGCGCAGGTGCCGGCACGGGTCGCGTTCCGCAGGGCCGGCCGCATGTCGGTGGGACGCGCCCAGCTGCTCAACGTGCTCGAGATGTCGCTCGAGCCGCTCGTCCTGGTGCTGTCGCTGTGGGCCGTGGCGCTGCTCGTCGAGGGGCAGCTGCGCGCGCCCCACATGATCCTGGCAGTCATCGTTTTTTCGCTGACCTTCCCGAGCGAAGCGCGGCTGTCACAGCCTGCCCATCGCGCGATCAAGAGCCTCGTGGTGGGGTGGCTCGCGCTGTCGGGGCTGCTTTTCTTCTTCGGCTACGCCGGCGACCTGCTGGAGTATTTCGATCGCCGCACGCTGATCACGTGGTGGTGGGTGGCGCTCACCTGCCAGGTCGGCTCGATGCTGCTGTTGCGGCGCATCGCTCCGGCGATCCGCGAGCTCGAGGGCGGGCGCAAGCGCGCGATCCTCGCGGGGATGAACGAGCCCGGTGTCGAACTGGCCCGGCGCCTGAACGCCGATCGCTATTCGAGCATCCACGTGGTCGGCTTCGTCGATGACCGCGCGCGCAACCGCCTGACAGGGGTCGATGATTTTTCGGTGCTGGGCAGCATTCAGGAGCTGCCGGAGTTCGTCAAGAAAAACCGCATCGACCTGGTCTATCTGGCGCTGCCGATGGCTTCGCAGCCACGCATCCTGTCGCTGCTCGAATCACTGCGCGACACGACGGCCTCGGTGTATTTCGTCCCCGACATGTTCGTCACCGATCTGATCCAGGGGCGCATCGACTCGGTGAGCGGCATGCCGATCGTCGGGGTCTGCGATACGCCGTTCTCCGGCGTCGACGGCCTGATCAAGCGCGCGAGCGATATCGTCCTCGCCCTCCTCATCCTCGCGTTGACCTCGCCGCTGCTCTTGCTGCTCGCGCTGGCGGTGAAGCTCACGACACCCGGGCCGGCGATCTTCAGACAGCGCCGCTACGGCCTCGACGGCGAAGAAATCGTCGTCTACAAGTTCCGCACCATGACCGTCACCGAAGACGGCGACACGATCAGGCAGTGCCGCAAGGCCGACGAGCGCGTGACGCCGCTCGGGGCCTTCATGCGCAGGACCTCGCTCGATGAGCTGCCGCAGTTCATCAATGTGGTGCAGGGCCGCATGAGCATCGTCGGCCCGCGCCCCCACGCCGTGGCGCACAACGAGATGTACCGCAAGCTGATCAGGGGCTACATGCAGCGGCACAAGGTCAAGCCGGGAGTCACCGGCTGGGCCCAGGTGAACGGCCAGCGCGGGGAGACCGAGACGCTCTCGCAGATGAAGGCGCGAATCGATTACGACCTCGACTACCTGCGCAATTGGTCGCTGCGCCTGGACCTGTACATCATCGCCAAGACGGTCTGGGTGGTCCTGCGGGGCGAAAATGCGTACTGACGCGATGGGCGCATCGATGCGCGGCGAGTGATGACTCGTGTCGCGCTCATCGGCCTGGGCAAGATGGGGTTGTCGCATCTGGCGATCGTCAGAACTCATCCGCAGGTCGACCTGGTGGCGGTCTGCGACCCCGCGGCTTACGTGCGCGAGGTCCTGACCAAGCACACCGGGCTCAAGGGCTACGCAGACTACCGCAGGCTCCTGGACGAGGAGGAGCCCGACGCGGTCGTGATCGCCACCCCCTCGCGGTTTCACGCCGAGATGGTGCAGGCGGCACTTGAACGCGACATCCACGTGTATTGCGAAAAGCCGTTCTGCCTGGACGTCGCGGAGGGTCGGCGCCTTGCGGAGCTTGCCGAGACGAAGCGGCTGGTCAGCCAGGTCGGCTACCACTACCGGTTTGTCGCGGCATTTCAGGAGATGAAACGCCTGATCGACGCCGGAGTCCTCGGCCGCATCCATCATTTCCGCGCCGAGGCGTACGGCCCGGTCGTGCTGCGCGCGAACGGTTCCACCTGGAGAACCCGCCGCACCGAGGGCGGGGGCTGCCTGTACGACTATGCCTGCCACGCCATCGATCTGGTGCATTACCTGGTGGGTCGCCCGGACGCGGTCGGAGGCACGGTGCTCAACCGGGTGCTCTCGCGAGACGTCGAGGACGAGGTGTACTCGACCTTCTTCTACGCCGACGGCAAGACCGGGCAGCTGGCGGCCAATTGGAGCGATGAGAGTTTCCGCAAGATGTCGGTCAAGGTGACCGTCTGGGGAGCCAACGGCAGGATCTGCGCGGACCGGCAGGAGCTCCAGCTCTACCTGCGCGAGATCGCGCCACAGGCGCCGCAGTTCGCTGCGGGGTGGAACGTGCGCAACACGACGGAGCTCACGAAGCCCGTGTGGTTCTATCTGCGCGGCGAAGAGTACTCGGCGCAGATAGATCATTTCATCCAGAGCGTCGAGCAGCGCAATCCGCACACCCTGTGCACGTTCCGCGCCGCCGCCGAAGTCGACGGAGTGGCGGCGATGATGCTGAAGGATGCCCAGAACGTCGGCTCGATCGGCGCCGCTCGAGCCCCCCTGCATTAGGACTCGGGATGCAACGCATCTTGTTCGGGGACAACCAGTTCTTCGGCGTGAATCACATGTCGGAGGACAAAGCGCGCGCCCAGGCGATGCGCTTCCCGAGCACCGCGTCCGTGATCGAGGTGCTCGATGCCGCGTACGACGAAGGCATCAAGGTTTTCATGTGCACGACGCACGAGCGGATCGGCGATATTTGCGACTACATGCGCGCCAACGCCGGGCGCTACGCGGACTTTCAGTTTTACCCGTGCATGCCCTACGGCGTGAAATACGCCAACGCCGTCACCGAACATGGTGTTCTCGGCGCGCTTAAGATGTTTCTTCCGCAGGAGGGCGCGCTGGGCGCGATCCTGAAGGGCGGCGTATCGGCCGCGAGGCGCGAGGTCAAGGGCCTCGCCGAACTTCTGATCGATGCCGAGATGAAGATGTTCGAGGGCCTGAGCACGCCCGTCATCTTTCTGCAGAACCTCGCGACCGATCTGCTGCTTGGCCTGGGCTTCAACGAGGCATTTCGCGTCTTCGCGGAGCACGTCAGGAACCGCTACCAGGCCGAGCCGGGCTTCATCACCATGAATCTGCCGAGGCTCCTGGACGTGCTGGAGGGCCTGGGGATCGACAACCCGATCGTCTGCGCGAGCATCAACAAGATCGGCTTTCGCATGTGCGGCGGCATCGAGGCCTATGAGAAGGCCATCGCGACGCGCACCTTCCGGCCGATCGCGATGTCGGTGCTCGCTTCGGGGGCGATCGCGCCGCGCGAAGCTCTGGAGTATGTGTGCGGCCAAAGCGCGATACGTTCCATCGTGTTCGGCGCCTCCAGCCGGGCGAACATCCGCCAGACCAAGCAGCTCATTCGGGAGCTCAGCGCGCGCCAGAGCGCGCCGCTGCGGGTGGCGGAGAGATGAAGACCATCGCGATCGTCGCGGGCGCCAGGCCGAATTTCATGAAAATTGCGCCCATCGCGCGCGCGCTGCGCGCCTCGGGCAATGGCCTCGCGTTCAGCATCGTTCACACCGGCCAGCATTACGACCACGACATGAACGGGGTATTCTTCGAGGAGCTGGGAATTCCGCCGCCGGATATCTGTTTCGAATCCGGCAGCGGGTCGCACGCGCAACAGACCGCGAAGATCATGCTCGCGTTCGAGCAGTACTGTCTGAGCGGGCGCGTCGACCTGGTTCTCGTGGTCGGGGACGTCAACTCCACCCTCGCCTGCACGATCGTCGCCAAGAAGCAGCGCATTCCCGTCGCCCATGTCGAGGCCGGGCTGCGCAGCGGCGACATGGCCATGCCGGAGGAAATCAACCGCATCGTCACCGATTCGATCGCCGACCTTTTGTTCGCCACCGAGCCGAGCGGCGTGAGCAACCTTTTGCGCGAGGGCAAAGCGCGCGAGCAGGTGTTCCACGTCGGCCAGGTGATGGTCGACAACCTCATCTATCAGCGCGACAAGCTCGCCGAGGCGGATACCTCGCGCCTGTCTTCCTCGGCTTTGAAGGCGCGCACCCCGCGCTACGGGGTGGTGACGCTGCACCGGCCCTCCAACGTCGACGAGCCCGCGACGTTCCGCCGGGTGGCCCAGGCATTGCGTGAAATCTCGCAGGAGCTGCCGCTCATCTTCCCCGTGCATCCGCGCAGCCGCGCGAACCTGCAGCGCTTCGAGATCGACCTTGGCCCGCAGGTCGTTCTGACGGCTCCGCTCTCCTACATGGAGTTCCTGAATCTGTGGAAGGACGCGGTGATGGCGCTCACCGATAGCGGCGGCCTGCAGGAGGAGACCACCGCCCTCGGGGTGCCGTGCATCACCTTGCGCGACAATACCGAGCGGCCGATCACCGTCGACGAGGGCACGAACGAGGTAGCGGGCACGGACCCTGCCAGGATCATGCGGGCGGCGGCGAGAGTGCTGCGCGGCGAGGGCAAGCAGGGGCGCCGGCCGCAGCTGTGGGACGGGCGGGCGGCGGAGCGCATCGTGGAGATCCTGCGGCGGGAAATGGCGTCGCACTAAGCTGCGGGAGCGCTACCTTGGACCGTTTGCCAAAGCAGGCTTCGCTCACCGATGCAGCAGGCGCGTGCAAGAATGTCGACGACATGCGCGAATCGCCCTGCGTCGAGCTGATCTCGCTGCCCATGGCGCGGGGCGCCAGGGTCGATTACGCCGACCCGCACGTGCCGGCGTTTCCCGGGATGCGCAACTACAAGCTCGAGCTGAAAAGCGTGCCCGTGACCGCCGAGACCCTGGGCGGCTACGACCTCGTGCTGATTGCCACCAACCACGACGCGTTTGACTACGCATTGATTCGCGAGCATGCGCGCCTGATCGTCGATACCCGCGGCGTCTACCGGGAGCCGCTGCCGAACGTCGTTCGGGCCTGAATGAAGACGCTGAGCGTCGGCTTGTTGCTCGACAGCGTTCGCTCAGACAAGTACGTCGAGGAGCTGGCGCTTTGGGGCAAGCGTCGGCCCGAGATCGATCTGTCGCATCTGATCGTTCACCCGTACCGAGGGCGCCGGCTGCGCCTTCTCCCCTCGAGAGCGCTATTCCAGGTCATCTTGTGGGTCGAGAGGATGCTCCTGCGGTGGCACGCTCGCCATAAGGATCACTATAGCGTGCGCGATCTGAGCAAGATCGTCGAACGCATCGTGCAGATCCGGCCCATCGTTTCCGCGTCCGGTGATGAATGCCGGTTCGCCGATGAGGATGTCGAGAAAGTGAGGGCCCTCGATCTCGACTTGCTGGTGAGCTGCGGGGCGCGCATGCCGCGCGGCGCCATTCTCGGTGCGAGCCGGCTCGGCGTCATCTGGTTTTCTCACGGCGGGTTCTGGGAGTGCTACCGCCGGTGGCCCCAGACCAGCTTCGTCATCCGCAGACTGAGCGAAGGCGCCGGCGCAGGCGAGGACTTGGCCAGGGGCTCGTTTCGAACTCGCTTTTATCACTCGCTCAACCACGCCAACGTGTACAAGAAGTCGGTTGCGCACCTGAAGAAACTTCTCGAGACCGTGGCATCGAGCGGCGAGTTGCCAGCGCCCGAGCGCTCGCCGCGACCCTACCCGGGTGAGCTCTGTCGCGCCCCCGACCTGCTCGAGTGCTTGGTCTATGCGTGCAAGCTACTGAAACGAATTTCCGTCAAGGTCGCCGCCAGAATGCCCATGCTGAAGCAACGATTCGGCATCTCGGTTTTGCGCGGCAAATGGGATCAGGCGATGTCCTGGCGCACCGCCGCGGCCTCGCACCCGCGAAGGCGTTATTGGGCCGATCCTTTTCTGCACACGCGTGGCGAGCGGACGTTCTGCTTTGTCGAGGACCTGGCGCGCAAGACGCAAAAGGGACACATCACCGCGCTCGAGCTCGTCGGCACGCGCATCGTCGAGCATGGCGTCGCCCTGCAGGAGCCGTTCCATCTCTCGTTCCCGTTCCTGTTCGAGTATCAGGGCGAGCTCTACATGTGTCCCGAAAGCTGCGCATCGAGGCAGATCAGGGTTTATCGGTGCACCGAGTTTCCGCTGAAATGGAAGCTGGAAAAGACACTCATGGACGGGGTGTCTGCGGTCGACACCCTGCTATTCCCCAAGGGCGGCCGCTGGTGGATGCTGACCAATATCGATGACTCGGAAACGGGGGATCACTGCTCCGAGCTGTACCTGTTCTCGGCCGACTCGCCCCTGAGCACGACATGGGTGCCGCATCGGCAAAACCCGATCCTGGTCGATTCCATCGGTGGCAGAAACGGCGGCTTGATCGTCGACGGGGAAAGACTGCTGAGGCTCGGCCAGTGCCAGGGGTTCGACCAGTACGGGGAGAGCCTGCGAGTCTACGAGATCAAGGAGGTCTCCGAGTCGCGTTATGCCGAGGAACTGGTGGCGGAGATCAAGCCGAATTTCCGCAAGGGAATCGTGGGCACACACCATCTTTCGACCGACGGCACAACCACGGTGATCGACCACGCGTCGGGTTGCTTTGTTGCCTGATTTCGCGGCATGGCGCTCAAAGTGCAAACCGTGGGCCCGGAGGCGTTCGAGGACATCGTCCCGCTCCTCGCCCGGCTTCCGACTCGAGCCATGTCGAGGCAGGACTGGCGCTGGCTGCTCTTCGAGTACCCTTGGGCGCCCGGCCCGCCCCGCGGGTGGACGCTCTGCGTGGACGGCAGGGCGGTCGGGTTCATCGGCGCAGTCTTCAGCGCCCGGCCGCTGCTCGGGCGTATCGAGAAGTTCTGCAACCCCGCGTGCTGGATCGTCCTGCAGGAGTACCGCTTTGCGAGCGCGCTGCTGCTCAGGCCCATCCTGGCGCTCAAGGATCACACCATCCTGAGCCTGCGGCTGTCGCCCGCCGCGTACAAGGTATCGGTGGCGCTGGGCCTGCGCCCGCTCGAGAGCGAGCAGCTGGTGCTGCCGCCCATCCCGCGCCCCGCCGAGGCGATACGCGCTTTGCGCGGCTCCTTGACGCTTGCGCCCGAGGAGATCCGGGCCGAGCTCACGGGCGCCGAACGCACGATGCACGAGGATATGTCGGCGAGCCCGGTGGCGCGTCACGTGCTCCTGCGTCGCGGCGACCGGCAGTGCTATCTTGTCGCGACGCCGTGCCGCAAGTGGGGCGTCCCCTACGCGGATGTGCATTACGTGGGGGACCGGGAGTTCTTCTGGGAGCACCGCGTCCTGGCGCAGGCGGCGCTCGTGCGTGCCATGGGCATCGCTGGCCTCACCGTCGCGATCGACCGCCGCTTCCTGGTCGGACGCCCGCCGCCGCTCGCGCAGCGCATGAAGCTAATGCGCCTGTACCGCCCCGCGCACGACGAGATCACCCCCATGATGATCGACGGGCTTTACTCCGAGAGCATGGGACTGCGCTACTAAAGACTTCGACCAGCGCGGCGAAGGCACTGCCTGCGACGGCCCAGCAAAGGTAACAGCGGCGCGCGATACCGCGCCACCGAACACGTCGACGACATCGCTTGCGCCGATTCGGCAGACGGCCTACGGCGTGAACGTGAGTGACCGGGTTCACGTCACGCCCGGCGGACAGCGATCACAGTAGGTGTGCTGCGCGTGGCTAACGGTAGCCAGAATCAGCCCTGAGCCGATCGCTATCCCAACGAGAACCCGGTGCAGGTTCACAGTGCCTTCCTTCGTCGCATGGAGGCGGCTACGACACTGACCGATTTTCACAAACAGCGAGCTTGAGAGCCAAGGTACAGCCAACAGGGACGCAAGCCTCGTGAACTAATTTGGCAAGTTAGCGCGCTTGCGTCCTGGCACGTGCATCCGCACGCCGCGCTCACGGCGTATACGGCATGCGGCCAAGAGAGTACGTCACGTCA
>Ga0209577_10005954_pt1 | contig 11307 bp, 9 predicted proteins | sample GraSoiAngelo_109_FD_185874 | JGI IMG/M metagenome (GOLD analysis project Ga0209577, IMG submission 185874) | Grasslands soil microbial communities from the Angelo Coastal Reserve, California, USA - 14_0903_12_20cm (SPAdes) (version 2) | ecosystem: Environmental > Terrestrial > Soil > Grasslands ... | reverse complement strand
GAGCTGGGCGCGCATTTTCTCCGGCGGGCCGCGCGCGCGCGTACACATCACCAACCAGGTGGCGCTCAGCGGCATGATGCTCGCCGTGCACAGCGTGCACGAGAACTTCACGCTAGAGGGCCAGCGTCAGGCCGATGCGCGGCCGCTCCCCGTGGTGGCGACGAACGTCTACCTGCGCACGGCGGCGGGCTGGCGCATGATCGTGCACCACGCATCGCCCGCGCCGGCGGAGAAGGAGCAGGCCGCCGCGCCCGAGGCGCCGCCCAAGACGCTGCATTGATCGGCCACCTGCAAACCATCGCGGCGACACTGCGGCCGCGCCCGCGCGTGGCGTTCGTGCGCGAGCGCTGGGAGACGCCCGACGGCGACTTCATCGACGTTGACTTCGCCGGCAGCGGCCGGCCGCTCGTGCTTTTCCACGGCCTCGAAGGCTGCTCGGCGAGCCACTATGCGCGCATACTCGCGCCGGCATTCGCGGGCGCCGGCTGGCGCGTTGCCATTCCCCATTGGCGCGGCTGCTCCGGCGAGCCGAACCGCCTGCCGCGCGCGTACCACTCCGGCGACAGCGCGGAAGTCGACTGGATCCTGCGCCGCTTCGCCGCGCCCGTGGATGCGATCGGCGTCTCGCTCGGCGGCAATGCGCTGCTGAAATGGCTCGGCGAGCGCGGCGACGAGGCGCGCCGCGTGGTGCGGCGCGCCGCGACGATCTCCGCGCCGCTCGACCTTGCGGCCGCGGCCGGCGCGCTAGACCGCGGCCTCAACCGCCTGCTATACACGCGCATGTTTCTCGCTACGCTCAAAACCAAGTCCCTGGCCAAGCTCGCCCGCTTCCCGGACTTGTTCGACGGCGCGCTGCTCGCCCGCGCGCGCACCTTCCGCGAGTTCGACGACCTCTTCACCGCACCGCTGCACGGCTTTCGCGATGCGCCGCACTACTGGAGCTCGTCTTCCAGCGGCGCCTGGCTCGGACATATCCGTGTGCCGACTCTGGTGATCAACGCGCGCAACGACCCGTTCCTGCCCGAATCCGCGCTGCTCGCCTCCTCGCGCGGCGCGGCGAGCTGCGTGACGCTCGAATTTCCGCGCGCCGGCGGCCACGTCGGCTTCGCCGACGGCTGGCTCAAGGGGCGCCTCGCGGATTTCCTGCGCCCATGAAGCTCCCCGCCGAGATCTTTCGCACCTACGACATTCGCGGCATCGTCGGCCGCACACTCACGGCGCCCATCGTGCGCGACATCGGCCGCGCGCTCGGCTCGCTCGGCCGCGAGCGCAACGCGCCCACGTTCGCCGTGTGCCGCGACGGGCGGCTCTCGGGGCCCGAGCTCATCGCGGCGCTCACCGAAGGCCTGATGGCGGCCGGCGCGGACGTCATTGATGTCGGCATGGCGCCGACCCCGATCGCGTACTTCGCGGCCGTGCATCTCAATTGCGGGAGCTGCGTCGCCGTCAGCGGCAGCCACAACCCGCCGGACTACAACGGCCTCAAGATGGTGGTGGCCGGCGACACGCTCTACGGCGACGACATCCAGCGGCTTCGCACGCGCATCGAGCGCGGCGAGCTCAAGTCCGGCGCGGGCCAGCGCCGCGAAGCCGACGTGCTCGGCGCCTACGTCGAGCGCATCGCCGGCGACGTCAAGCTCGCGCGGCCGATGAAGATCGCGGTGGATTGCGGCAACGGCGTTGCCGGCATGCTCGCGCCGCTGCTCTACCGGCGGCTCGGCTGCGAGGTGACCGAGCTCTACACCGAGGTGGACGGCCGCTTCCCGAACCACCACCCCGATCCGGCGCAGCCGGAGAACCTGGCCGAGCTCATCACGACGCTGAAAAACGGCGACGCGGAGCTCGGCCTCGCGTTCGACGGCGACGGCGACCGGCTTGGCGTGGTCACCAAGGACGGTGAAATCATCTACGCCGACCGCCAGCTCATGCTGCTCGCGCAGGACGTGCTCTCGCGTAATCCCGGCGCGCAGATCATCTACGACGTGAAGAGCACGCGCCTGCTCGCGCCCTGGATCGAGCGCCATGGCGGCAAGCCGCTCATCTGGAAGACCGGCCACTCGCTCATCAAGGCGAAGCTCAAGGAAACCGGGGCGCTACTCGCGGGCGAGATGTCGGGCCACACCTTCTTCAAGGAGCGCTGGTACGGCTTCGACGACGCGCTCTACGGCGGCGCGCGGCTGCTCGAGGTGCTCTCACGCGAACGCGACCCGAGCGCGGTGCTGAAACGCCTGCCGAATGCGCCCTCGACGCCGGAGCTGCATTGGGCGCTCGCCGAGGGCGAGCCGCATGCGCTGGTGGCGAAGCTGCAGGCCGCCAAGCCCTTCCCAGGCGCCCAGCGCGTGCTTACGATTGACGGTGTGCGAGTCGAATACGCCGACGGCTTCGGGCTCGCCCGGGCCTCGAACACGACGCCCGTGATCGTGATCCGCTTCGAGGCCGACGACACCGCGGCGCTCGAGCGCATCAAGAACGATTTCCGCCGCGCCCTGCAACCGCTCAAGCCCGATGCGCCTCTTCCTTATTAGCGTTCTCCTCTGCACCAGCGCCTCGGCCATGGCCGCCTGCCCGCCGCTCCTCGACCGCAAGATGCAGACGCTCGACGAGCGCACGCAGTCGCTCTGCGATTACGCGGGCAAGGTGCTGCTCGTCGTCAACACCGCGAGCCAGTGCGGCTACACGCCGCAATACGAGGGGCTGGAAGCGCTCTACCGCAAGTACCAGGCGAAAGGGCTGGTCGTGCTCGGCTTTCCGTCGAACGATTTCGGAGCTCAGGAGCCCGGCTCGAACAAGGAGATCTCGCAGTTCTGCGTCAACCAGTACGCCATCGACTTCCCGATGTTCGCCAAGACCGACCTCAAGGCGAACCCGCTCTACGCCGATCTCCTGCGCGCCACCGGCCAGGCGCCGCGCTGGAACTTCCACAAGTACCTGGTGGACCGCAAGGGCGAGCGGGTGCAGAGCTATGGCACGCGCGTCGAGCCAGACGACGCCAAGCTCGTCAACGCCATTGAACGACTACTGGAGGAGGAGCCGCAATGAGACTCGTGATCGCTGCAGTTTGCCTCGCCTTTGCCGCAATGCCCGCCTACGCGCAGGACAAGAAAGACAAGGAACCGACCGCCGCGCAGAAGAAACAGCAGACGCGCATGAAAGAATGCAACGAGCGCGCCGGCGACAAGAAGGGCGACGAGCGCAAGAAGTTCATGAGCGCCTGCCTGAAGGGCGGCAGCACCGCCCCCACCGCGGCGCAAAAGGAGCAGCAAGGCCGCATGAAGGATTGCAACAAGCAGGCGAGCGACAAGAAGCTCAAGGGCGACGAGCGCAAGAAGTTCATGAGCACGTGCCTCAAGGGTTGATGCGGCGCGAGTAGCTCTCGAGCGCCTGCGGCGCGCTCTTCTCGCCGCGCCACACCGCTTCGAGCTCGCTTTCCGCCGGCAGCGGTGCGGCGACGCCCGAAGCGCGCGCGCTTCGCGAGGTCGGGCGCGGCGCCTGACGAGGCGCTGAGCACTGCGCACTCGCCAGCGGCGAAGCGCGCCTCGGCCGCGTTGCCGTGTCCGGCGTAGCTGAAGAGCCCCGCCTTCTCCCACGAGGCGAGGAGCGAGCTCGAGCGCACCATGACCTCGCGGCTCAACGTGCCGCCGCCTCGGCGAGCTCAGGCGGAAACGAGGCGCGCGGCGAAAGGCGTCGCGGTTGTAGTAGAGAACCGGCCGCGCCGTATTGAGGGGGAAGCGGCAAGCGCACGAGGCCTTTTCCGTCCGCCGCGCGGAGCGGCTCGAGGCGCACGCGGAACTCTTGCTGCAGCGCGTTGTACTCGGCTGCATGCCGCGCCAGCCGCTCGCTCATCGCTGCATCGAGCGTGTGCCAGACGCGTACTTGCTCTGCCGCTTGCGCGGTGGCGCACACGGCGGCGGCGAGTATATATATTCCCGAGCAGATGGCCGCGATACACGACCTTTCGGCGCGCGAGCTTGCCGCGGCGTACGCGCGGCGCGAGCTCTCGCCGCTGGAGGTGGCGCGCGCGCAGCTCGAGCGCATCGCGGCCTGGGAGCCGCGCATCAACGCGCTGTATCTCGTGAGTGCCGACCAGGCATTCGCCGAGGCGCACGCGTCGGAGGCGCGCTGGCGCGCGCGCGAGCCGCGCTCGGCGCTCGACGGCGTGCCGATCACCCTCAAGGAGAACATCTACACGCGCGGCGACCCGGCGCCGATCGGCACGCGCGCCAACGAGGATGACCCGCCGCAGGCCGCAGACGCGCCGCCCGCGGCGCGCGTGCGCGAGGCCGGCTGCGTGCTCCTCGGCAAGACCACCATGCCCGACTACGGCATGCTGTCCTCGGGGCTCTCCAGCCTGCACGGCATCACGCGCAATCCATGGCGGCTCGACCGCAATACCTCTGGTTCGAGCTCGGGCGCGGCCGCAGCAGCGGTAGCGGGCTACGCGCCGCTTCACCTCGGCACGGACATCGGCGGCTCGGTGCGCCTGCCGGCGACGCATTGCGGCATCTTCGCGCTCAAGCCCTCGCTTGGCCGCGTGCCGGTCTACCCGCCGTACATGGGCCGCGTCACCGGGCCGATGACACGCACGGTGGACGACGCCGCGGCGCTCATGAACTGCATCGCCAAGCCGGATGCGCGCGACTTCATGTCGCTGCCTTATGAAGAGCGCGATTACAGCGCCGCTCTGGACGAGCTCGAGCCGCGCGGCCTGCGGATCGGCTTCCTCCCCGGCATGGGCGTCGGACTGTCCGTGCAGTCCGAAGTCCGCGTTGCGGCCCAGGCGGCAGCGACAGCGCTCGCCGGCGCGGGCTGCGTGGTGGAGCCGGTCCAGTCGTTCCTCACCGCCGAGATGCTCGATGGCATGTGCCGGTTCTTCGAGGCACGCTCGCAGAACGACCTCATGCAGCTGTCCGAGGAAAAGCGCGCCAAGGTGCTGCCTTTCATTGCCGAATGGTGCACGTGGCGCGCGGCGCGCTTTTCGGGGCGCGACGTGATGCAGGCCTACACGCAAGTGATGGGCATGCGCGAAGCGGCGCTCCGCGCGATCGAGCCATACGATTTCCTGCTTTCACCCGTTTCGCCCATCCTGCCTTATGAGGCGGAGCTCGCCGCGCCGGGCAACGATCCGCACGACGCGCTGCCGCACATCGCCTTCACCGTTCCGTACAACATGTCGGAGCAGCCCGCCGCCTCGGTGAACTGGAGCTACAGCGAGGACGGGCTGCCGATCGGGGTGCAGCTCATCGGGCGGCGCTACGACGATAACGGCGTCCTGCGCCTCGCGCGCCTGGTCGAGAAGCTGCGCCCGACGCAGCGTCCCTGGCCGCAATGACCGCCCCTCCGCGGTCTAGCCACGCGCCCAGCCGTTCGCCCGCCTCGCCGAGCACCAGGGTCAAGCCGAGAAACACGAGCGCGAGCGCGATGGTGCGCGTGCCGCGCTGCCAGCCGCGCGAGCGGATGAAGTACACGGGCAGCGCGACCACCGCGAGCACCAGGACGCCGGCATTCATCAGCTTGCCCGCCGGATAGGCGTGCTCCGCTTTGTCGAGGTGGTACCACCAGAAGAGAATGACGAGCGAGAGCGCCATCTCCGCGAGGCCGTAGCTGCTGAACGGATCCACGCGGCCGGTGCCCCAGCGCTCGGCGAGCGGCGCGACGAACGAGATCACTGCCAGCGAGATGAGCGCGAGCGCCTTGGGGCGCCGTAGCGCGCCGATTGCGATGCCTGCCATGCCCTGCTAACCTGCGACGCGACGTTCTGACCGCGGAGATTCTCGCATGCGACGCCTCGCTTTCGCCGCAGCTGCGCTCGCCGTTTTCTCCCTCGCCACAGCGCAAGACAAGGTGCTGCGCGTGGTGCCGCACTCCAACCTCAACATCCTCGACCCGATCTGGACCACGCAGTACATGGCGCGCAACCACGGCTACATGGTCTACGACACGCTCTTCGGCACGGATGAGAAGAACCGCATCCAGCCGCAGATGGTCGCAAGCTGGACCGAGAGCCCGGACCATCGCCTGTGGAGCTTCACGCTGCGCCCCGGGCTCACATTCCACGACGGCAAGCCCGTGACCGGCGAGGACGTGGTGGCGTCCCTTGAGCGCTGGGGCAAGCGCGACGCGATGGGCCAGAAGCTGATGACCTTCGTCGAGCGCATGGATGCGCCGAGCGCCAATACGTTCCGCATCTTCCTGCGCGAAGCGTGCGGCTTCGTGCTCGAAGCGCTCGGCAAGCCCTCCTCCAACGTGCCCTTCATCATGCCCAAGCGCGTCGCCGAGACGCCTGCCGACAAGCAGATCGACGACGCCACGGGCAGCGGGCCTTACATCTTCGTGAAGGAGGAATTCAAGCCGGGCGATCGCGCCGTATACGTCAAGAACCCGAAGTACGTGCCGCGCAAGGAATCGCCCTCGGGCACGGCAGGCGGCAAGCATGTCTATGTCGATCGCGTGGAATGGAACCTCGCGCTGCGCGATGCGCAGGCGCAGGTGAACGCGCTCAAGCAGGGCGAGGTCGACATCCTCGAGCAGCCAGCGTTCGAAAGCTATCCGCCGCTGCAGGCGGACAAGAACATTCAGGTGGTGAACTCGAATCCCCTCGGCTTCCAGTACATGTGCCGCTTCAACCACCTGTATGCGCCGTTCAACAATCAGAAGGTGCGCCAGGCCGCGCTCGCGGCGATGGCCGAGGAGCCGTTCCTGCGCGCGCAGGTCGGCATCAAGGAGTTCTACCGCACCTGCCCGTCGATGTTCACCTGCGGCACACCCTACGGCAGTCCGAAGGGCAGCGACATCCAGTCGAAGTCCAACATGCGCAAGGCGCAGGAACTGCTCAAGAGCTCGGGCTATGACGGCACGCCGGTAGTGCTGATGAAGCCCACCGATCTCGCGTCGATCCAGAAGCTGCCCGACGTCGCGGCGCAGCTCCTGCGCCAGGCGGGCTTCAAGGTCGACCTGCAGGCGATGGACTGGAACACGGTAGTCACGCGCCGCGCGAAGAAGGACCCGCCGTCTCAGGGCGGCTGGAACATGTTCTGCACCGCGTGGGTGGCGCCCGACATCTGGAACCCGCTCGCCAATCCGGCGGTGAGCGGGCTCGGCGAGAAATCGTGGTTCGGCTGGCCCACCGACGCGGAGCTCGAGAAGCTGCGCGATGAGTTCGCCCGCGGGACCGACGAGGCCAGGAAGAAGGCGCTCGCCGAAGCGATCCAGGAGCGCGCCTTCGAGATCGGCACGCATGTGCCGCTCGGCGAATACGTGAACCCGCTCGCCGCGCGCAGGAACATCTCGGGCTTCGTCACCGGCCCGGGCAACCTCTACTGGAACATTAAGAAGAACTGATCGCCTTCATCGCCCGGCGGCTCGCGGCGACGATCCCGGTGCTGCTGGTCGTCGCCGTGCTGGTATTCGCGCTGCTGCGCTTCGCGCCCGGCGATCCGGCGGCGATCATGGCGGGCGACGCCGCCACCGCCGAGCAGATCGCGCAGATCCGCGCCGGTCTCGGGCTCGACCGGCCGCTCGTCGTGCAGTTCGGCATCTGGCTCGGCAAAGTGCTCTCCGGCGACCTCGGCGAATCGTTCTATTTCCGCATCAAGGTGGCGACGCTCATCGGCCAGCGCCTCGAGCCGACCTTCGCGCTTGCCGCGCTGACGATGGTCATCGCCGTGCTGGTGTCCGTGCCGCTGGGCGTGCTCGCCGCCTGGCGCCATGGCGGCTGGCTCGACCGGGCGCTGATGGGCTTCTCGGTGCTGGGCTTCTCCGTACCGGTGTTCGTGCTCGCGTATCTGCTCATCTGGCTCTTTTCGCTCGAACTCGGCTGGCTGCCGGTGCAAGGCTATGCGCGCATCGCCGATGGCATCTGGAATTTCCTGCGCCATCTCATCCTGCCAGCGACCACGCTTTCGGTCATTTACATTGCGTTGATCGCCCGGGTGACCCGCGCCGCGGTGCTCGAGGCGCTCGGCGAGGACTACATCCGCACGGCACGCGCCAAGGGGCTGCCCGAGCGGCGCGTGCTCGTGCGCCATGCGCTCGCCAACGCCGCGGTGCCCATCGCTACCGTGATCGGCATCGGCATCGCCATCCTCATCGGCGGCGTGGTGGTGACCGAGTCGGTGTACGCGATTCCGGGCCTCGGGCGGCTGACGGTGGACGCGGTGCTGGCACGCGACTTTCCGACGATCCAGGGCGTGATCCTCTTCTTCTCGCTCGTCTACGTGGCGGTGAACCTGCTCATCGATCTCTCGTACGTGTTCCTCGACCCGCGCATCCGCTACTGATGGTCTGGCGCAACTGGTCGGTACGCATTGGCGGCGCCGCGCTCATCGCTCTCGTGCTGCTGGCGATCGCGGCGCCGTGGCTCGGCACGGTCGATCCGACGCTCTTCGACGCCGCGAGCCGCGACCTGCGCCCGGGCGAAGTCGGAAGCGTCACCATGCTCGACGGCGAGACGGTGGCGCATCGCTTCCTCATGGGCTCGGATTCCTACGGGCGCGACATCTACAGCCGCGTGCTCTACGGCACGCGCGTCTCCTTCGCGGTGGGCCTCGTCGCCGCGCTCGCCGCGCTTGCCTTAGGGATCGCAGCGGGGTTGGTCGCAGGCTATATCCGCTGGGCCGACGGGCTGCTCATGCGAGTGATGGATGGCATCATGGCGATCCCGGCGATTCTCATCGCGATCGCCGTCGTGGCGCTGTGGCGCGCGAGTCTCGCGACCGTCATCGTCGCGATCGCGATTCCCGAGATCCCGCGCGTCACGCGGCTCGTGCGCGCGCTCGTGCTGACGATCCGCGAGGAGCCGTATGTCGAGGCGGCGGTGTCGCTCGGCACGCCGACGATGAAGATCATGTTGGGCCACATCCTGCCGAACACGGTCGCGCCGCTACTGGTGCAAGGCACCTATATCTGCGCCTTCGCCATCCTGCTGGAGGCGATCCTCTCGTTCCTCGGCGTGGGCCTGCCGCCCGACATACCGACCTGGGGAAACATCATGGCCGAGGGGCGCGTGCAGTTCGTCGCCTATCCTCACAATGTCTTCTTCCCGGGCCTGTTCCTCGCGGTCACCGTGCTCGCCGTGAACATGCTCGGCGACGGCCTACGCGACACGCTCGATCCGAAGCTCGCCGAGGCGCGCGCTAGCGCCCAGGTGCTCGATGAGCACGCTTGAAGTCGCGAATCTCACGGTGCGCCTGCCGCCGGGCGGCGACCGGGCGCAGGCGGTCTCAGGCGTGTCGTTCGGCGTCGAGCGCGGCGAGCTCCTCTGCCTCGTCGGCGAGTCGGGCTCGGGCAAGACGGTGATCGCGCACGCCATCATGGGCCTGCTACCGAAAACGCTCGCCCTGACCGCGGGGTCGCTGCGCCTGGAAGGCGAGGAGCTCACGCAGGCGAGCGCCGCGCGCCGCCGGCGGCTGCGCGGCTCGCGCATGGCGATGATCTTCCAGGAGCCGATGACGGCGCTGAATCCGGTGATGAGCTGCGGTGCCCAGATCGACGAGGTGCTGCGCGCCCATACGCGCCTGCCGCAGGCGGAGCGCCGCGCGCGCACCGCCGCGCTGCTCGGCGAAGTGGCGCTCGCGGCGGAGCTCGCCGGGGCCTATCCGCACCAGCTCTCCGGCGGCCAGCGCCAGCGCGTGGGCATCGCCATCGCGCTCGCGCTCGAGCCGGCGCTGCTCATCGCCGATGAGCCGACCACCGCGCTCGACGTCACCACGCAGGCGCAGATCCTGCGGCTCATCGTCGAGCTGCAGCGCCGCCACGGCATGGCGGTGCTCTTCGTGACGCACGACTTCGGCGTCGTGGCCGAGATCGCGCAGCGCATCGCCGTGCTGCGCGATGGCCGCCTGGTCGAGGTCGGGGCAAAGCGCGACGTGCTCGAGCGGCCACAGCACGAGTACACGCGGATGCTGATTCGCGCCGTGCCGACGCTGAAGCCACGCGAGCGCGCGGCGCGCGCGGAGGCGCCGGTGGTGCTCGCGACGCGCGCGCTGTCGAAGACCTACGTCGAGCGCGGCTGGCTGCGCGCGCGGCGCGAAGTGCAGGCGGCAAGCGACGTGACGCTCGAAGTGCGCAAGGGCCAGACGCTCGGCATCGTCGGCGAATCGGGCTCGGGCAAGACGACGCTCGCGCGCTGCATCGCGCGGCTCATCGAGCCGACGCGCGGCGAGGTGCGCGTCGGCGGCGTGGATCTCGCGCGCCTCAAGCGGCGCGAGCTGCGCGCGGTGCGCCGCCGCGTGCAGATGGTGTTCCAGGATCCGTATCGCTCGCTCAACCCGCGGCGCAGCGTCGGCGAGGCCATCATCGAGGGGCCGCTCAACTACGGTGTCCCGCGCAGCGAAGCGCTCAGCCGTGCGCGGCGCCTGATGGAGCTCGTGCGCCTCGATCCGGCAGCGCTCGGCCGCTACCCGCATCAGTTCTCCGGCGGGCAGCGCCAGCGCATCTGCATCGCGCGGGCGCTCGCGCTCGAGCCCGAGCTGCTGGTCGCCGACGAGCCGGTGTCGGCGCTCGATGTCTCGGTGCAGGCGCAGGTGCTTGCGCTGCTGGAAGAGATCCGCACGCGGCTCGATCTCGCGATGCTCTTCATCACGCACGACCTGCGCGTCGCCGCCCAGGTCTGCGACCAGCTCGCCGTGATGCAGGCCGGCCGCATCGTCGAGTACGGCCCCACGGCGCGGCTATTCGCCGAGCCGCAACATCCCTATACGCAGGCACTGCTCGCCGCGGCGCCCGGCCGCAACTTCGCTTTCGCCACCGCGTAAACTAGCGGCTATGGATCGACTGGACGCCCGCGCGATCGCGCTCCCCGGCATCGAGGTGCGCGTGCTCGAGCGCTGCACTTCGACGAACGACCTGCTGCTCGCCGCGGGCGACCCCGATGTGCTGCTCGCCGCCGAGGAACAGACCGCGGGCCGCGGCCGCCGGGGGCGGCGCTGGCACGCGGCGCCCGGCACCGCCGTCACCTTCTCGCTGGCGAAGCTCGTGCATCGAGCGCCGCGCGAGCTGCCCGGGCTCGCGCTCGTCGCCGGCGTCGGCGCGGCACGCGCCCTGCGCTCGCTTGGCGCCGCGCGCACGGCGCTCAAGTGGCCGAACGACGTCGTGCTCGACGGCGCGAAGCTCGGCGGCATCCTCGTCGAGACCCGCAGCCATGGCCAGGCGACGCTCGCCGTCATCGGTATCGGCATCAACTCGCGTCGCGACGCCGCGCTCGAGCGACGCCTGCGCCGGCCGGTCGCCTGGCTCGAGCGGCATATCGACGTGGACCGCAACCGGCTCATCTCATGCGTCGCGGCGAGCGTAATCGAAGCGCTGGCCCAG
>Ga0209577_10005952_pt1 | contig 11310 bp, 7 predicted proteins | sample GraSoiAngelo_109_FD_185874 | JGI IMG/M metagenome (GOLD analysis project Ga0209577, IMG submission 185874) | Grasslands soil microbial communities from the Angelo Coastal Reserve, California, USA - 14_0903_12_20cm (SPAdes) (version 2) | ecosystem: Environmental > Terrestrial > Soil > Grasslands ... | reverse complement strand
GCGATCCCGCCGCCCAGGCCGCCGACCGCCAGAATGGCGCCGGCGGCGAGCGCGATCACGCCGGGGGCGCCGAGCATGCCCAGCCTCGGTACGTGCGCCTCTACGAGGACCAGGATCGCCCCGACTGCCAGCAGCGCTAGACCGAGCGCCGTCATGCCGTTAATCGTACGCCGCGGGAGTCCGGGCGCGGTGACCCGGCAGGGCCGAGCGCCGAGCGGCCGGTGATAGCGTTCGAGCCGTCTCGTCCCCCGAGCCTGGAGAAGCAATGGCGACCTCGAACGCGACCCTGGAGATGGCGGACCTGCCCGGCTCCGTCGGCAAGCACCTCGGCTACACCGACTGGGAGGAGATGACGCAGGAGCGGGTCAACGAGTTCGCCGACGCCACCAACGATCACCAGTTCATCCACGTCGACGTCGAGCGGGCCAAGCAGACCCCGTTCGGCGGCACGATCGCGCACGGCTACCTGTCGCTGTCGCTGATGGCGTACGTGATGGGCGAGCTGATGCACGTCTCGGACGCGAAGATGGGGATCAACTACGGCCTCGACAAGGTGCGGTTTCCCGCGCCGGTGCCGGTCGGCGCCCAGTGGCGCGGCGGGGCGGAGATCATGGACGTGAGCGAGGTGCCCGGCGGCGTCCAGGTGAAGGTCAAGGGCACGATCGAGGTTCAGGGCTCCGAGAAGCCCGCCTGCGTGGCCGAGTGCCTCGCGCGGCTGTACGGCTGACGCCGGCGGGTGACCGCGGCGCCCGCGAAGCGGCGCGTCGCTAGAAGCGGATCGCCCCGGCCGGCAGCGCGACGTCCGGGAACACGCGCGCCCCGGCCGTGAGCACGTTCCCCTCGCCGAGCGCGACGCGGTCGCCGAGCACCACCCCGCCGTCGAGATGGCAGTGGTCGCCGACGCGCACGCCCGCGCCGACGATCGACGAGCTGATCGTGGTGTGGGCGCCGATGCTCGCGCCCTCCAGCACGACCGAGTTCTCGACGTGGGACCCCTCGCCGACCGTGACGCCCGCGCCGAGCACGACGCGCCCCCCCACGATCGCGCGAGCGTCGATCCTCGACCCTTCGGCCACCAGCGCGGGAGCCACCAGGCGCCCGTCGATGCGTGCCCCCGCCGCGAGCACGTGGCGCGCGTCCTCGAGCGCCGCGCCGAGCCCGGTGCGGACGTTCCCCTCGAGGATGTCGAAGGTCGCCTGGAGATAGCCGGGCGGCGTCCCGATGTCGAGCCAGTAGCCCGCCGCCGCGAATCCGTACAGGCCGCGGTCCACGAGCATCGGGAACACGTCTCGCTCGATCGAGATGTTCGTCCCGGCAGGCGGCATCTGCTCGAGGATCGATCGCTCCAGGATGTAGGCGCCGGCGTTGATCAGATCGCTGTCGATCTCGTCCGGGCTCGGTTTCTCCAGGAACTCGCTGACCGAGTAGTCGGGGTTGCGCCTCACCAGCCCGTAAGCTGAGGGATCCTCCGCCGCGACGAGCGCGATCGTGGCCCGCGCGCCGGTCTGCTCGTGCTGGCGCAGCTGGGCATCGAGATCGAAATCGGCCAGCACGTCGCCGTTGAGCATCAGGAAGTGCTCCTCGAGCAGGTCGCCCGCGTAGCGGAGCGCGCCGCCGGTGCCGAGCGGCTTGGGCTCCTCGACGTAGCGGAGTCGGATCCCGAGGTCCTCGCCGTCTCCCAGGACCGCACGGACCTGGTCGGCCATGAACCCGCACGAGAGGATCACGTCGTCGACCCCGTGGCGGCGAAGCCATTCGATCATGAAGCTGATGAACGGGCGATTGGCGAGCGGGACCACCGGCTTGGGAACGCTCGAGGTCAGCGGGCGCAGCCGGGTGCCCTCGCCGCCCGCGAGGATCAGCGCTTGCATGTGGCCGGACCCTATACGAGCCGCTCGGCCAGACGCGTGTGGCGCCGGCCCGTGTCGGGAGTGCGGGCCGCCCGCTCGATCACCTCGCTGGTTCCGACGATCACCGTCGCGATCGTCGACCGGGTGACCGCCGTGTAGAGCATCTCGCGCCTGAGGAAGAACGCCCCGCCGGCGGGATGGGCGACGATCACCGCGACTGGGAGCTCGATCCCCTGGCCGCGGTGGACCGAGCACGCGTACGCCGGCCGCAGGCGATCGGCCTCCTCGGGCGGCAGCCGGAACACCCGGCCGTCGTCTGCGCCGAGGATCAGCGCCGAGTCGTCGCCGTCGTCACCCGAGACTTCGTCCAGGAGGCGCAGCAGAGTCCCGTTCATCAGCCCGAGCTCGTGGAGGTTTCGCCCGGTCATCATCAGCTTGTCGCCGATCCTCAGCCTCCCGGAGCGCACCGGCTGGCCGTCCGGGTTCAGTTTCTCGCGCAGGGCTTCGTTCAGCGCGTCGATCCCGAGCTCGCCCTTGTAAACCGGCGCGAACACCTGGATGTCCCGCACCGGGTCGACGCCGTAGTGGTCGGGGAGCCGCTCGGCGACGAGCGAGACGATCTGCTCACGCGCCGCGCGCGGATCGCTTCGTTGCACCAGGAACAGGTCGCGACGCATCCCCTCGGAGCACTTGAAGCTCGGAGCCTCGCCGCGCCGGATCGCGTGCGCGCCCTGCACGATCATGCTGCCCGCGGCCTGGCGGAAGATGTGGCTGAGACGGGCGGTGGGCACCGCGCCGGACTCCACCAGCTCCGCGAAGGGCTTGCCGGCTCCGACCGGCGCGAGCTGGTCGGCGTCGCCCACCAGCACCACGTTCGTGTCCCGCCCGACCGCACGCAGGAGCGTCACCAGCAGCTCCAGATTCGCCATCGAGGTCTCATCCACGATCAGCAGGTCGCACGGAAGTGGATCCTGCTCGTCGTGGGTCGGGCCCTCGCCGGGCACCCATCCGAGCGCCGAGTGCACGGTCCGGGCGCGGACCCCGCTGGCCTGGCTCATCCGGGTCGCCGCCCGGCCCGTCGGCGCCACCAGCGCCACGCGGGCGCCGCGCGCGGCCGCGCGTGCGGCGATCGTGCGGATCGAGGCCGTCTTGCCGGTCCCGGGCCCCCCGGTGATCAGCGAGAGTCGGTGCGCGAACGCGTTCCGCGCCCCGGCGAGCTGCTCGCCGGTCAGCGCCGGGCCCTCGGCGCCACCGAGGTCGCGCCCGGTCCTAGCCTCCCGGAGCCGGCTGCTCGCCGGCTGGGACAGCATCTCCGTCACGCGCTCGGCCAGCTCGGCCTCGAGCGCCGCGGTCGCGGCCCGGTAGATCCACCGCCCGGTGCGGACCAGATCCCCCGTTCGGACCAGATCGTCGATCGCCGGCTCGCCTACGTCCGCGCCGAGGAGGCGCCGGAGCTCTGTGAGGAGCGTGTCGAGGGGCATGCAGGTGCTGCCGCCGCGCTCGGCCTCGGCGAGCACGTGGAGGGCGCCCGCGCGGGTCCGCTCGGGGTCCTCCGCGGAGCAGCCGAGCGAGCGGGCGATCCGATCGGCGATCAGGAACCCCACCCCGAACACGCTGGTCAGCTCGTACGGGCGCCGGGTGACGACCTCGTGGGCGGTATCGCCGTACGCGTCATGGATCCGCGGGACCAGGTAGGCCAGCCCGTGCGGCGCGAGCAACAGATGCAGGCGACGCGTCAGCCGCAGGCGCTCCCAGGAGGCGCAGGCCTCGTCGGCCGCGCGGCCGCTCAGGCCGGCCGTGCCCAGGGTCGTGCGGGGGTCGCGGTCGATCGCCTCGATGACTTCGGCGACGCCGTAGCGGTCGATCAGCCTCGCGGCCCGCTTGACCCCCAGGTGCTTGACGCGCATCAGGTAGATCGCGACCGACTCGGCGTCGGCCGGGGCTAGCGGGATCGCCTGGGCGACCTTCACCTGCGGCCCGTACCGGATGTCGTCGACCCACTGGCCCTTGACGTGCACCCGCTCGCGCTGCTCGAGATGCCCGAGCGGGCCGACCAGCACGATCTCCTCGCCATCCTCGCGGGTGGCCTCGACCACGGCCCACCCCGTGTCGTCGCTCACATAACGCATGCGGCGGACCGTTACCTCGGCGTCGAAGGGGCCCAGAGCTGTCTCGGTGGGAGCCACGACGCCCACCTTAGTCCTGGCCACGGCGCTGCCGGTACGGTGATGCAGAGATGTCACAAATCGGGCGGGACACGGCCGAGGGCTCCTCCCAGGCGCCCGGCGTCGGCCACGAGCTCATGCGCTTCACGCGCTGGGTCGGACGGCTGCTGCGCGGCGAGGTGGTCAAGCGCGTGGGCGGCCCCGCCCGGGCGCGGGTGATCGTGATGTTCGCCGCGGTGCTCGCCCTGAACGGCGCCGACACCGCCACCGTGGGGGCGGTGGCGCCGCAGCTCGAGCACGCGCTGCACATCGGCGACACCAAGATCGGCCTGCTGAGCGCGGTCTCGCTGCTGATCGGGGCCGTTTTCACGATCCCGGTAGGTCTGTTCGTGGACCGGACCAAGCGAATGCCGCTGCTGGCGATCAGCATCATCCTCTGGAGCGTGGCGACGCTGTTCAGCGCATTCGCCGCCAACTACTCGAGCCTGCTGCTGACCCGGCTGGCGCTCGGCGCCGTCGCCGCCACGGCGGGCCCGGCGATCGCCTCGCTTACCGGCGACTACTTCCCCGCCTCCGAGCGGGGCCGGATCTGGGCGTACATCCTGGGCGGGGAGGTCGTCGGCACCGCCGCGGGCTTCATCGTCTCGGGCTCGATCGCCAGCCTGCTGCACTGGCGCGTCACGTTCGTCGTGCTGGCGATCCCTGGTTTCTTCCTGGCCCGGGAGCTGTGGCGGACCGTGCCCGAGCCGCTTCGCGGCGGCCAGAGCCATCTGGAGCCAGGGGTCGTGGACCTGAATCTCGCGGTCGCAGCGGCCTCCGCGCGAGCCAGCCGCGGCGAGGCCAAGCCCGGAGAGGAGGGGCAGGACGCGCCACGCGATCACGAGGCGGCCAGAGAGGCCGCGCGTCGAGCCGGTGCGGTTCCCAATCGACGGCTCGTACTCCACGAGGACGCCCGGCGCATGCCGCTGCTGCGCTCGATCCGCTACATCCTCTCGATCCCCTCGAACCTGCTGATCGTGATCGGCTCGTCGCTGGGGTTCTTCTATCTGGGCGGCCTCAACACGTTCGCGCTCTTGTTCGTGAAGGGGCAGTACCACGCGAGCCAGGCCACGGCGGAGCTGGTGCTGGCCATGCTCGTCGTGGGCGCGATCGTGGGCACGCTGCTGGGCGGGCGAATCACCGACGTGCTGCTCCGGCGCGGCAACCTGGAGGCGCGGGTGTGGTTCCCTGCGGCCTGCTATATCGGCGCCGCGGTGCTGTTGATCCCGGGCTTCCTCGGCAGCCACCTGACGCCGGCGCTGTGGTTCGACGTCGCGGGGGCGGCGCTCCTGGCGGCTGCCAACCCGCCGACTCAGGCGGCGCGGCTCGACATCATGCCGGCCGGTCTGTGGGGCCGCGCTGAGAGCGTCCGCACGTTCGTCCGCTCGCTGTTCATGGCGGCCGCGCCGCTGGTGTTCGGAGGACTCGCCCAGCTGATCGCGGGAATCGTGCCCAGCCAGGCTCCGATCGGCACGCATCCCCACGCGCCGCCGTCGCACGAGTCCACCGGCCTGCAGGTCACCTTCCTGATCATGATCGCCACGCTGATCGCGGCTGGCATCCTCACGGCCAGGGCGCGCTACACGTACGCCACCGACGTCGCAACCGCGGCGGCCTCCGAGGAGCAGACCGACACCGCGGTCACCCTGCCTCAGCCCGTCGCACGGCAGCGGCCATAGCGTCGCTCCAGATCAGCTGCTGAAACGCGCGGATCACCGGGCGCACGCTGGCCAGGCCGATCCGGCCCTGGACCCCGAACGCCTCCACGCGGGTCTCCGACCGCAGGACGGCGCCGTCCGGCGGCTCGGCCTCCACCCAGTTCGCCAACAGCACGCGCGCGGTCCCCGGCGCCGACCACGCCTGGTACTCCGCAGCGTCGTCGAGCTTGGGGTAGTCGCGCCGCAGCGTCCAGATCCGCCCGACGAGGCCCGAAACGAGCGCAGCGTCGCCGTCCTCGAGCAGCATGAACGGCGCCTCGCGAAACAGCTGATCGAAGGAGATACCCGGAGGCGTGCCGGGAATCCGCCAGCGCACCAGCCGCCCCAGCATCCGCGTCTGGCTCAAGCGGACCGAACGCGCGGCGTCCCACAACCGGTCGGGCGGGGCCGTGCTCGGGCGGCGGTGGGAGACGCGCACGGCGGGCTCCGGGAGCCAGGCGTCCAGGTCGGGGGCTTGCACTTCCGGGATCATGCCCACGTGCGCAGTGCTCTGACAACGCTTGCGCCCGCGCTGCCCGCCGCCGCCCGCCGAGCGGGGCTTCCCCGCAGGCTCCCCGACGGTGGCGGCGTCGCGCTGACCTTCGACGACGGCCCCCATCCGGAGGGAACCCTCGAGATCCTCGAGATCCTGGCGAGACACGGGGCTCGAGCCTGGTTCTTCCTGATCGGAGAGCAGGTCGAGCGCCGCCCCCAGCTCGCGGCTCGCATCGCCCGGAGCGGTCATGTGGTGGCCCTGCACGGCTACCGCCACCGGCTCCAGCTGCGCCTGCGGCACTCCGAGGTGGTGGATGATCTCGCGCGGGGAGCCGCTGCGATCGAGGACGCCACGGGCTCCCGGGCCCGGTGGCATCGCCCCCCGTACGGCATTTACAGCCCCCGGGGCCTCGACGCCGCGCGCGAGGCCGGTCTCGATCCGCTGCTATGGTCACGTTGGGGCAAGGACTGGCGAAGGTTCACGACGCCAGGACGGATCGCGGCTCGGGCGACGAGAGCCCTGTCGTCCGGCGACGTGATTCTCCTGCACGACGCGGACTTCTACAGCGCCCGGCACTCACATCGACGGACCGCGGAGGCGCTTCCTGCGATCATCAACGAGCTAAACCGGTTGGGACTCGATACCGTCCTGCGTGTCTGACACGCTTGCGAGGGCGCACCACCGCCGAGCGTTCGCGAGCGACTAGGGTCGCGATCGCCTGCCGGCGAGGGTTGCTGCCCACCCTCCGGGGACCTGCTGCTCGTATCTCGACGATGACCACTGCTTCCACGACCGAGAGGATCCCCGACTTCTCGCGCTTTGCGATCGGGTTCGACCATCGCGACCGGGCGCGGCTCCACGCCCTGATCGACGAGGTGCTGGATTCCGAGCGCTGGTCGGAGGCATCGCTGACCGAGCGCTTCGAGACCGCGTGGGAGCGGTGGAACGAGGCGCCCGCCGTGGCGGCGTCGTCCTGGGCCGGAGGGACCCTCGCGGCGCTCGACCTCGCCGGCGTGGCCGGCGAGACCGTCCTGTGCCCGTCGAACACGTTCATGGCCACGCCGCTGGCGGCGCTGCGATCGGGCGCCCGCGTCGAGTTCGTCGACTGCAACCGGGAGGACCTGTGCATGTCGTTCTCCGACTTCGAGGCGAAGGCGGAGCGGCACCGGCCGCGAGCGGCGTTCCTGGTGCACATCGGTGGCCACATCGCGTTCGACGTCGAGCGGATCGCCGACTACTGCCGCGATCACGGGATCTTCCTGATCGAGGACTGCGCCCACGCCCACGGCGCGAGCTGGAACGGCCGCAAGCCGGGCACCTGGGGCGATGCGGGCGTGTACTCGCTGTACGCGACCAAGACGATCTCCACGGGCGAGGGCGGGGTGCTGGTCTCCCGGCGGCCCGAGGTAGTCGAGCACGCGCGGGCGTTCCGCAACTACGGGAAGCCGGACTTCCAGGTGCACGGACTCAATTTCCGGATGAGCGAGCTCACCGCTGCGCTGGGGCTGGTCCAGATCGAGCGGATGCCCGAGATCGTGGAATGGAAGAACGCGGTGGCGCGCGAGCAACTGGATCCGCTGCACCCGAGCCGCCTGGAGCTTCCGGAGGGGATGGTCTCCGGCCTCTACAAGTACATCGTGTTCGACTGGCTCGAGCGCTCGACAGGCCGCGTGTACGACGACCCCTGCCACCGGATTCTGGGCCACGACGTCGAACTACCGAATGCCGACTGGGTGGCGCGAAACCATTCCTGCGTTCCGTTGTACTACCGGCCAGCTGGCGCACCAAAGTGAAACCTGGTTGAAATCGTGAGAGTCTTGGTCACAGGAGGGTCGGGCTTCATCGGCTCGCACGTGGTCGACAAGCTCAGGCTGCGCGGGCACGAGCCGGTGATCTACGACCTCCGGCCCTCGCCGTGGCACGAGCCCGGGAGCGTGGACACGGTGCTGGGGTCGATCACCGACCGCGAGGCGCTCGAGCGCGCGCTGCACAGCTGCGACGCGGTGGCTCATCTGGCGGCGGTGGCCGACGTCAACGACGTGCACGCGGAGCCCGAGGACGCCGAGCGCGTCAACGCCCGCGGTACGGTGGCCGTGCTCGAGGCGGCGCGCCGGGCCGGGGTCAAGCGGATCGTCTACGCCTCCACGATCTGGGTGTACTCCGACTGCCGCGAGGACGCGGTCGACGAGGACACGCTGCTGCCGGCCCCGAGCCACCTCTACACCAGCACGAAGCTCGCCGGCGAGCTCTACTGCAAGGCCTATCAGGAGCTTTACGGCATCGACTACACGATCCTGCGCTTCGGGATCCCATACGGTCCACGCGCGCGCGAGGCCGCGGTGGTCCCGGCGTTCGTGGGCAAGGCTCTCCGTGGCGAGCCGCTGACGCTTGCCGGCGACGGAAGCCAGTCCAGGCGATTCGTGTACGTCGAGGATCTCGCCGACGGTGTGGCGCTCGGCCTCGCGGACGTGGCGACCAATCGGGTCTACAACCTGGCTTCGGACGAGAACGTCACGATCAAGCAGATCGCCGAGAACGTCAAAGAGCAGCTCGGCGACGTCGAGATCGTGCACACCGAGTCCCGCCCCGGCGACTTCGGGGGCAAGATCGTGTGCTCGAAGCGCGCCGAGCGCGAGCTCTCCTGGACGGCGGCGACCCCGTTCTCCGAAGGGGTGCGCAAGTACGTGAGCTGGCGGGTCGAGCAGGAGAAGCTCGCCGAGGAGCGCGAGGCCGAGGCGGTGATCCCGGCGGGCGAGCCCGATGCCGAGGCGCAGCCGCGCAAGGTGCTGATCATCTCGGCCGACATCGGCGAGGGCCACGACCTGCCCGCACGCGCGGTCGCCAGGGAGTTCCACGACGAGGATCCCGATGCTCAGGTGTCGATCATCAACGGCCTGCCCGCGATGGGATGGTTCCTCACCCGCGTCCTGCGCGAGAACTCGGAGTTCATGTTCCGCTGGGTGCCGTGGTGGTTCGACTTCCAGTACCGGCTGTTCATGTACACGCCCCCGATCCGGTGGTTCGCCAAGACGATGCTCAGGCTGTTCGGCGGCCGGGGACTGATGCGGGTGATCTCCTCGCACGATCCGGACCTGATCGTCTCCACCTATCCGGGCGTGACCGCGGTGCTGGGCGAGCTGCGCCGCCGGCGACGTCTGAGCGTGCCCTGCTACTCGTCGATCACGGACCTCGCCGGGCTGCACTTCTGGGCGCACCCGGGAATCGACCTGCACTTCATCACGCATCCCGAGTCGGCAGAGGAGGTGGAGCGGATCGCCGGCCCCGGAAGCGTGCGCTGGGCCAAGCCGCCGACGTCGCCGTCGTTCCTCGCGGCAAGGTCGATGGCCGACGCCCGCCGCGCGCTGGGCCTCCCGGCCGACCGCACGGTGATCGCCGTCTCGGGTGGTGGCTGGGGCGTGGGCGACCTGCTCGGCGGGACACGCGCCGCGCTCAAGGTGCCGGACGCGATCGTGCTCTGCCTGTGCGGGCGCAACGACAAGACGCGCGCCCAGGTCGCGAAGCACTTCGGCGACGAGCCGCGGCTACGGCTGATGGGCTTCACCGACCGGATGGGCGACATCCTGGCGGCCAGCGACGCGCTGATCCACTCGAGCGCCGGCCTGACCGTGCTCGAGGCAATCATCCGCGGCTGCCCCGTGATCTCATATGGCTTCGGGTACGGGCACGTCCGCGCCTCGAACAGGGCGATGGAGCGGTTCGGGCTCGCCCAGGTGGCGTGCAGCGAGACCGAGATAGGTCCGGCACTGGAGCGAGCGCTGGTGCACCGCCCGGATCCGGACCCGTCGTTCGCGCGGCGCCCCTCCACCGCCTCCCTGATCCTGGGCAACGAGCGTCGGGCGCGGCAGGCCCCGCGGTGGCGCCGCCGGACAGTGCGCACCGCAGTGACCGCCGCCGCGACGGTTGGGGTCGCCGCGTGGGTGCTCACCACCGGGGCGTCCTACAGCCTGGTGTCGCACTTCGTCCACATGCGGCCGGTCACCAACGTCCAGACGTCCCGTCCGGAGGTCGGCGTCCTGGTGGACGCCCCGGCCACGGAGGTGCCGGTGGTGGCCGGAATGCTCGCCGGCCGCGGGATCCATGCGTCGTTCGCACTCCATGAGGTGCCGTCGCCAACGGACCGGCCGCTGCTGATCACCTACGGCGACCAGGTGATTCCGCAGCTGGGGGGCGGCGGGCTGGTGCGGTGGCTCGAGACGGGGGATCAGCTCCACCGGCTCACGAGCCCGCTGGGGGTCTATCGCCACCATCACTTCATGTACGCCTCGAGCGGACCGAGCATCGGTCAGTGGTGGCTCGCGCACCACGCGGGCGGTCGGCTGGTGGCGGGCGCGGTCAAGCTCGACGGTAAGCACGACAAGCTCGGCGCCCTGCGTCCCGGGGAGGTCGTCGAGATCTCGCTGAGCAATGGCTCCGACCCGGTCACGATGATCGAAGCGCTGCGTCGCGAGCTCGACGCCCAGCACCTGACCCCCGTGCCAGTCGGGCGCCTGATACGGGACGCCGGGGCGTCGGTCTAGGACTTCGCCCAGGCGTCCCGGGGATTCTCGAGCGGCGTCAGCCGCGGCTCGATCTGATCGCGTAGGTGCTCGTACTGCGGGGTCAGGGACAGCTTGTGCCCCAGATCCTCGAGCGGCTCGTCGACCGTGAAGCCGGGCCCCATCGTGGCGAGCTCGAACAGCACCCCCGAGGGCTCGCGGAAGTAGATCGAGCGGAAGTAGAAGCGATCGATGATCGGGGTGGCGCGCGCGCCGGCCTCGATCACCCGTTGATGCCACGCTCCCTGGTCGTCGGGGTGCGAGGCCCAGGCGATGTGGTGGACGCTGCCCGCGCCCTGTAGGGGGCGCTCGTCCGGGGGTGGGTCGTACAGGTAGAAGCCGCCGCGCGTCTCGCCGCGGAGCTCGTAGGCGGCCCGCTGAACCGGGCCGTGGGGCACCGGCACGAACCCGAGCGTGTCCTCGAGCAGGGGGACGCTCCGCTCGGGATCGGCGGCGTACGCCCGCGCCGCGTGGAAGCCCTGGAGCGCGAGCTCGGCGGGGATCTCG
>Ga0209577_10005951_pt1 | contig 11313 bp, 6 predicted proteins | sample GraSoiAngelo_109_FD_185874 | JGI IMG/M metagenome (GOLD analysis project Ga0209577, IMG submission 185874) | Grasslands soil microbial communities from the Angelo Coastal Reserve, California, USA - 14_0903_12_20cm (SPAdes) (version 2) | ecosystem: Environmental > Terrestrial > Soil > Grasslands ... | reverse complement strand
TACCAGCAGCGCGGTTCGATTGAAAGAATATTTCTAATCCGTCATGGCGGATCGAAGGGCGGGTCTCGTTCGCCGTGCCAGTGAGTTCTGTCACCAGCGTGGCCGGACCGAATGAGCCGTCCGCCATCTGCTCGCTTACATAGATGTCGGTGCCGCCCATGCCTGGGCGAGCACTCCCAAAGTAGAGTTGGCGCGTGCCGCGCGCGATGTCCTCGAAGTAGGCAGGGCCGGTCTCGTCGGCGATGGAGTTAACTCCCGAGCCAAGGTTGACTGCTGGCTGCCATGCGAAATCGTCATGCGGATTGTTGCGCTGCGCGAGCCAGATGTCTATTCCACCAACACCCCCGGGACGCTTACTTTGAAAAAATAATGAGCGCCCGTCGCGTGAGAAGGCTGGGTTCCCTTCGTCGGAAGTTGTATTGAGAGTCGGCCCGACGTTCACTGGCGCACCCCACGGGTCAGCAACGCTCGCGCGCTGCGAGACGTAAATGTCGAACCCGCCGAGGCTGCCTGTTGTACGGTCAGAAGCGAAGTACAAACTCAGGCCGTCCGGCGAGATCGCCGGTTGCTGATCGCTGGACGCCGAGTTGATCGCGGAGCCAAGGTTGACCGGCGCCGACCAAATTGCGGGCTGCGTTGGAGTCGGTGTCGGCGTCCGAGTGGCGGTTGGTGTCGGCGTCGGCGTCGGAGTTGGCGTCGCAGTTGGCGTTGGCGTTGGTGTGGGTGTAGCTATCACCGTTGCGCTTGAGTCGTACAGTTCAACGCTGTTATCGGCGGAACAATGCCCATCTGAATTACATATTAATGCTCCAGTAACCAGAACCCTACCGTTGCCAATTGGCGCTATCGCGTACGCATCGCGGGGTTGGTTGGTACTCGCGGTGTAAGTCCAACTCCCAGTCGAAGAGTCATATACTTCATTACTAGTCAGGTAAAAGTATTGTAAGTTCGTGTGACCACCCACGACGAGAACCTTGCCGTCCGGCAGCGGCACAGCAGACGCTTCCCCGCGTGCTGCATTGAGATTGCCCATGTAACTCCACGTTCCGGTATCGGGGTCGTAGAGTTCCGAGCTAGTGAGATAGTTGTAACAGCCACTGTCAAAACACTGACTGCCGCCGAATACAAGCACCTTGCCGTTGGGCAGCAGAATCGCAGTATGAAGCTCGCGCGCTGTATTGAGATTTCCGGTGTTGTTCCAGGTGCCGGTGGCTGGGTCATACAGTTCCGCGCTGTTCATCGAACGAGGCGGGTAGTTGAACCAATTAGAGCCACCGACGATTAGAACCTTGCCGTTAGGCAGCACCGTCGCCGTGTGGTGATAGCGCGCTATGTGCTGGCTACCGGTGATGCTCCACATTCCGGTGTCCGGGTCATATAGTTCGGTGCGGTAACCTCCGACCATTAGGAGTTTCCCGTTTGCCAGCGCGACCACCCGGTGGCCGAAAAAAATAATGCTGGGACTGCCCGTGTTTGTCCAAGCCTCTGTGATTGGATCATAAAGCTCGGTGCTGTCACCACCCAGAGCTAACACCTTTCCGTTGGCAAGTAGCGTCGCGGACGAGTGGGCACCAGTAAGATTGCCAGTGAGGCTCCACGTCCCCGTAACAGAATTGTAAAGCTCCGCAGTTCTAAACGGCACACCGGTCCCGGAATCCGAGTCCTGGTCGTAAGGATAGCCGCCGGCGACCAAGACCTTTCCGTTTTGAAGCTGGATCATTAGTGGGCTCAAGCGAGCTTGGTTGAGACCGCCGGTGAAGCTCCAACTCCCGATGGCCTGTGCAGAGGCGAGTCTCGATGGACCCAGCAACAGTGTGGCCGCACCTATCAAACCGACGAGAGCCAGTATTAGAACAACATAACGTCGCGCGCGATTTTGTGTATTGGTTGACGTAAGCATTTCATTTTTCCTTTCGAGCAAAGCGCAGAACCCTTGGGCAAATTGATTGGCAAAAGGATCGCAACTTGAAATAGAAACCATTCCGGTTTGAGCCGTTCTGAACAAGAGTGTCTTGACCGGCGGAAATCAGCGCGCGAGCCTCCGGCGATAGGCGTTGCTCCAAAGAACGAACGGCCTCGACGAGGATCAGTTGACCCTCGGGTGAATCCGGCTCGACGGGCTCGCAGACATCGCTATCATCCAGCGAAACCTCGTTCGTGGTTTCCGCAGGCGCTGCATCGAAGCTGTCGCGGGGCCACTCGCCGGAAACGACTGTCACACGGCGGTGGTAGGCATTGACTTCGATTCGTCGGTATTTTTTCAAGCGTTGCTCCTCTCGGCAGAGCGCACCTTAACGCCTGACGTGAAGGCTTGTAACGAGTCCGCGCCGAAGAAGTGGTGATGAAACGACGAAGGATTGCCGAAGGCTATTGACTAGGTGGCAGGAGAGTCTATGATGAGCGTCACGAAGTACCGGGAGCGCAGGCGTCCCGCCTGCAATGAGCGCGCGGCGCGAAAACAGAAGATGCAGGCGGGACGCCTGCGCTCCCAGTAAGAACCATGCAAAGGCTGACGCACCAAACACGTTGTTTCGATGGCTTCACTCTCGATCTAACCCGTGGCTGCCTTCTGCGGGGTAATCAAGAAATCAAACTTCCTCCTAAACCCTACGACGCGCTCAAATATCTGGTTGAGAATTCGGGCCGGCTGATTAGTAAGCGGGAATTGATCGAGGCACTTTGGCCTGATACGGCCGTGACAGACGATTCGCTGGTGCAGTGTATGAAGGAAGTGCGCCGGGCTCTCGGCGATGATGCGCAGCAGATTATCAAGACTGTGCCGCGGCGTGGCTACATCTTTGAGCAAGAAGTGAGGGAGAACGCTCCGAGTGCGCCGGTAACAACTTACACGGAAGAGACTGCCGTTCAACTCATCATTGAAGAAGAGGAGACCGATGGACTACGAATGCAAGCTGCAACTGCCTTGCCGTCCGCTGGCGTCGTTGCGCTGCTTCCGGAGTACAGAGTCGGCAGCGTTCAGCGTGTTGCGACCGCGATCAAACAGCACAAGTGGTCCGCAGCGAGTGGGCTGTTAACCCTGGCTTTGGTGGCAACGGCTATCTTCTATTTTACCCGCCCGACTGAAGCGATTGATTCAATCGCCGTTATGCCGTTCGTCAATGTCAATGGCGATCCAAATGTTGACTATCTCTCAGAAGGGATCGGGGACAGTGTCATCGAGCGCCTTTCGCGGTTGCCAAATCTAAAAAGAGTGATAGCGCTCAATTCGGTGATGCGCTACAAAGGAAAACAGACGGACCCGCAGACGATTGGGCGCGAGTTTACTGTTAGAGCCGTGTTGATGGGGCGCGTCATTCAGCATGGTGACGATCTTTCAATCAGTACGGAACTAGTGGATGTCCGTGACAACTCGCATCTATGGAGCGGGCAATATAATGTCAAGTTGGCGGACATTATGACTTTGCAGGTGCAGATTGCGCGGGATATCTCAGAGAAGTTGCGATTGCGATTGAGTGGCGAAGAAAAGCAGCGGTTGACCAGGACCTACACCCAAAGCGGTGAGGCGTATCAACTTTACATGATGGGTTGTTATTACCGCCGCCGGGGAACGAAGGAGGCGTTTGATAAAAGTATCGATTATTTAGAACAGGCGACCAAAAAAGATCCAGGTTATGCACCCGCATACGCGGAATTGGGTGAGGTTTACCGGAACATTTCCTGGAGGGAGGGCGGTCTGTGGCGGCCAAGAGAAGTGAGGCAGAAAGAGGAGTTGGCCGCACTAAAGGCCCTGCAAATAGATGACATGCTCGCCGAGGCTCATGTCGTGATGGCAAATATCAAGGAGATGGATTTCGATTGGGCTGGCGCAGAGCAGGAATACAAACGTGCCCTGGAACTTGATCTGAGAATATTCAGCCGATTGGATGAAGCCTTGCTACATGCAAGGCGTGCTCAGGAACTCGAGCCACTCAACCTGGAAGTAAATGCCGACGTCGCGGGTGTATTCAACGACTTGCGTGAGTACGACCGGGCAATAGAACAACATTTAAAAATATTAGAGATGGACCCAACTTTTCCCGACCACGGGAAACTCGCGGAGACCTATCAGTTGAAGGGTATGTATGAGGCCGCCCTCGCGGAATTGAAGAAACCAAACGTGCCGAAAGCTCAGCTTGCGTATGGTTATGCGGTGGCCGGAAGAAAAGATGAGGCGCTCAAAATACTCGACGACATGAAGCAGGATCAATCAGAGGGGCATTACGTTGCGCCCTTTGCGTTTGCTCTCGTTTATATGGGGCTGGGCGATAATGATCGAGCATTTGAATGGCTGGACAAAACATTTGACGAAAATCCCTATCGTCTGAGTTTTCTAACTGTGAACCCGAGATTTGATGGTCTGCGTTCAGACCCGCGCTTCACACATTTGCTGCGGCGAATGAAGCTGGCGGCGTAAGTCACGGGGCCTGCGCTACGGCCGTCCGCGAAAAGACGAGAAGCAGTTTTAATCCTGAGAGTCCGAACCTGGAACTCCGAACGCGCAATGATCGCCAAAGCGACAGCGTCCTTGTTTTTGTCGTTCGCCTTGCTACTCTTGTCCTTTCTTACTGTACTTGCTCACTGACTTACCCGCAAAGCCGCGCCAAACAGGCTTAAGATCCAAACCTTTGCCTGTACTCACCTGAAGAAATAAATGCTTTCACCATCTCGGCGTTGATGAAGTTGCCATTGAGCTGATTCAGCTTGGTCAGCCAGAAGTCGTAGCCGCTATGGTCTGAGTCGGGAGCGGCGTTCGGGTTGCGCCGCAAATAGCCAAAGTAATGCATCAACACAAACGCTCTGTTGAACTCAGCACTGTTCAGGTCCGGATCTTCCGCTACGGCTCGCAACACCTGCGCGCGCGTCTTCGCACTCATCGCGAGATCGTTCACCAGTTGGTTCCGTTCAGAAGTCGACAACGGATTGCCGGCGTTTGCGTTCAGCGTGTCTACAAACTGCGCCGCAGTCATCGAGTTCGGGAAGACCGTAGTAAATCGCGCCCGTGTCGCAAACTGCGCGACAAAAGCCTGCTTATTGTTCTCCAGAACCGTTTCCCAACCGGTCTGTCCCACGACTACACCTTGCCCGATTGTTTGCGTGTCCGGCAGAAACTCGCTGAGCCGCACGATTGGTACTGCCAGTTGATGTGCGCCACCGATGGTCGACGTGCCCGTGGCGTCGCCATATGACGCTTTGTACAGGCGCTCGACCAGATAGCCGGTATTCTGAAATTCAATCGATAGAAGGAAAGCAGCCGAGACATTTGTGCGCTTGACTTCGATACACCCCTGATCTGTGCCGCATGAAGTTATCTCGTTCGTCCAGAACGTGAGCCCGGCCGCGTCAGGTGCGCGGTTGAGAAAATCCGCATAGTGTTGGCGAACGAAGAACTGCGCGTCGTCAAGGAGAACACAAATTGGGCCGCCGGTATCTATCCTTGTCGGTTGGCCGGACGGTACTATAACTGTCACGAACAATTCGGCTGGCACTGTGCCCGTGTTCCTGGCTTGGTGCACGCGGGGGATTGGTTCCTCAAAGGCCTGTCCCGCGGTGAACACTTCCGAACCGCCGCAGGCATGATCTTCAGTGACAGTCCCACTTTTGACGATGGCATATGCACGACCCGGATGATAGTGCCAGGCAATTGCGTCACCGGGCTGCATCGTAACTTGGGACATGGCCACGTCGGCAGGACCTTTGAAGGCCTCTGAGAACAAGATGGTGCCACTGGCCAGGCGCACTGACGTGAGAGCATAGGCGGTGACAGCCAATGCAGTGATGGCACATAGAGCTACAACGATAGCGAGTTTGCGTTTCGTGTTGAGTCTTTTCATGATGTTGTTTTCCTTTCGTTTGTGCGCGACAGTTGAAGCAGGCTGTCGGCGACACGTTGAATAAAACGGATCAGTCTTCGACCGACTGCTTCGCCGCAGAATTTTCGTTGCCTTCTAAGGCCGCGCCTTTCGCATGAAACATAGCTCGCAGGTTGTAATAAAATGATTTGAAAATTGAGCGATTCGGAACGAATTTGTATTCGCCGGACCAAATCAACGGGCGAGCTTCCGGCGACAAGCGTTGCTCTAAGGACCGAACAGCCTCGACGAGGATCAGTTGGCCTTCGGGCGAATCCGGCTCGACCGGCTCACAGACATCGCTGTCATCCAGCGAAACCTCGCTCGTGGTTTCCGCCGGCGCAGCATCGAAGCTGTCGCGAGGCCACTCGCCGGAAACGCCGGAAACAATTGTCACGCGGCGGCGGTAGGCGTTGATCTGAACTCGTCGGTATTTTTTCACGCTGACTCCTTTCGGCAGGTTGCACCTTAAGACTTCGTGCGGAGACAAGTAACGAGTCGCTGACGATCAAGTGGCGAGAAAACGACGAAAGATTGACGAAGCCTATTGACTGGGCGGGAAGCGGGTCTATGATGAGCGTCACGAAGTACTGGGAGCGCAGGTGGGTCGCCTGCATCTTCTATTTTCGCGCTGCGCGCTCATTGCAGGCGGGACGCCTGCGTTCCCAGTAAGAACCATGCAAAGGCTGAATCACCAAACACGTTGCTTCGATGGCTTCACGCTGGATTTGAGGCGCGGCTGCCTGCTGCGTGGCGCCCAGGAGATCAAGCTGCGGCCCAAACCTTTTGAGGCTCTCAAATACTTAGTCGAAAACCCGGGCCGGTTAATCAGCAAAGCGGAATTGATCGAGAAGATTTGGCCTGATGCGGCAGTCACGGATGATTCCCTGGTGCAGTGCTTGATCGAGGTGCGCCGCGCCTTGGGCGATGACGCACAACAGATCATCAAAACCGTTCCGCGACGTGGCTACATCTTTGAAAAACCAGTTGAGAGTGGACCCGGCGCGCCGCTGACGACCTACAAAGACGAAACTACTGGCGTTCAAGTCATTATTGAAGAGGAAGAAACCAACGGCCATGGCGTAATTGCGACGCCGCGCTTACCGGCTACAAGCAGCGCTCTGTTTCCCGAGCACAAAGCAACGAGCATTGAGCGTCTGACGACCGCTATCAAACAGCACAGATTGATGACTGCCACAGCCGTCTTGGCGCTAGCAGTGGCTGCGGCCGCGGTCATCTATTTCAGCAGGCCGGGCGAATCGATCGATTCAGTGGCAGTGATGCCGTTCGTCAATGTTAATGCTGATCCCAGTATGGACTATCTTAGCGAGGGAATCAGCGACAGTATTATCAATAATCTGTCGGAACTTCCCAGCCTACGAGTCAGCTCATTCAATTCCGTCTTGCGCTATAACGGAAAGCACAAGGACCCGCAGGCGATCGCGCGTGACTTGAATGTGCGCGCGTGTCTCGTGGGCAGACTTACTCGTCACGGAGATGACATTTCAATCAGCAGTGAACTCATCGATGCCAGAGACAATCGCCACCTTTGGGGACAGCAGTATAACTATAAGCTCGCGGACATTGTTCTTTTGCAGGAAGAAATCTCACGAGACATAACAAGACAATTGCGGCTTCGGTTGAGCAGCGCTGAACAGAAGCAAGTAGCTAAGCACTACACCGAGAGTACTCAAGCTCAGGAGGAATATTGGAAGGGCCGCTACCACATGCGCAAGCTTACACCTCAAGAGTTGCAGGAAAGTATCCGATATTTCAACCGGGCGATCGAACTGGATCCGAATTTTGCTCTCGCATATGCTGGGTTGGCTTCTTCCTATAGCACGCTTGGGGCGCGCGGGACACTCTCGCCGATGGAGGCCTATCCAAGAGTAATTGCGGCCGCAGCCAAAGCGTTGGAGCTTGATGACACGCTCGCTGAAGCTCACCACGCGCAAGCACGTGTCAAGAGGGATAATTGGGACCTTGCGGGCGCTGAGAGAGAGTTCAAGCGAGCGATCGAGTTGAACGGTAATTATGCTGAGGCTCACCATAATTACTCGCATTTGCTCATTGCACTCGGGCGCCCAGCCGAATCTCTCTCTGAGAGCAAGCGCCTCCTGGAGATCGATCCACTGGATCTGCAGTGGAACGCGCATCTTGGCTGGTATTACCTGCGCATACGTCAGTACGATCAGGCGATAGCAAAATGCCTGGGGACGCTTGAGATGGGCGAAAACTTTTGGTCGCATTACTACCTCGGGCAGGCTTATGAGCAAATAGGCAGATACGAAGAGGCCATCGCAGAGTTTAAGAAAGCAATCCCGCTGTTGAAGGGTAACCCTGAAGCTACGGCAGCACTTGGCCATGCCTATGCTGTTTCTGGACAAAAGGGCGAAGCTCAGAAAGTACTGGAAGAACTGCGGGAGTATTCAAAGCGTCAATACGTATCGCCGGACAATCAAGCGTTGATTTATGCAGGCCTGGGCGAGAAGAGTAAAGCCATTGAGCAGCTACAGAAAGCCTATGAAGAGCGCGCGGGCCAACTGATTTATCTCAACGTGGATCCGAGGTTCGACAGTTTGCGATCGGACGCGAGGTTCCAAGATCTAAAGCGGCGCGTAGGACTCGCACAGTGATTTGAGCGTTGAGGGTGTGCTGTAGCACCTAATTTTCTACAACCGTTCAGGCGACTAATGGGCAAGCGCAGATATTGAACTCAGCGTTCATGTCTTTCTTCGTATTCGTTCGTGTGATTTCGTGGATCGGCTTTCGCCTATAAACCAGCGGTCGATCCACGAACGCACACGAAAAGGCCGCGACTTACAGGAACCAGCCGTTGGGAAGGGCGATGATACTCAGAAGAGCAGTCGGATTACTTTTTGCCGTTCTTTTGCCTTCTATCACTGTTCTCGCTCAAGGTCCGACCACGGGGCGCATTGCCGGTCAGGTCAAAGATCCGAATGATGCTGTAATCGCAGGAGCGGCCGTGTCAGTCGTGAGTCGCGACACTGGAGAGGGACGAGAAGCAAAGACTAATGAAGATGGTTACTACTCGGTGTCATTCTTACGTCCGGGCAACTACGAAGTCCGCGTGTCCGCGCCAGGCTTCTCGACGAACACAAAGTCTACAGCCGTTCTGCTCACTGAGACTTCGACGCTCGATTTCAGTCTCAAGCTTCCAGTGTTAGGTGACAACTTCGTGGAAATCAGTCCGCCCGCTACATCTGCGGATGGCCCACAACTTGGCCGTGTGGTTGATTCGCGCGCAGTGGCGGAACTACCACTAGCCACGCGCAACTTTACGCAAATCCTCGGGCTGTCGCCGGGCACAGCCGTCGATCTTCCCGACAACACCGCTTTGGGCCGCAACGCGCAGAACATCTCGGTCAACGGCGCGCGCACGACCCAGAACAGTTATCAAATCAACGGAGTGGATGCCAACAACATACGAAATAACAACTTCCAACGGATCTCGGTGCCGGCGCCCGAGACCATCCAGGAATTCAAGGTGCAGACTTCACTTTATGACGCCACCTTCGGCCGCTCAGGCGGCAACATCCAAGCTATCACCAGGAGTGGAGGAAACGAGTTTCACGGCGCCGGCTACGAATACTTTCGCAACGCCGCGCTTAATGCGAATAACCCATTCCTGAAAGCGGCGGGCGTGAAGCGGCCCGTTTTGAATCGCAATGTTTTCGGCGGCTTGATTGGTGGTCCAATCAAGCAAGACAAAATGTTCTTCTTCGGTTCCTATCAAGGGACACGCGAGCGCAACGGCGCGTCGATCAATAGCGTCTTGATCACACCTAACTGTTGTTTAACTGATGACCGGTCGGAGCAGACACTGCGCACAACATTCATTATGCCTTCGGTCAACCCGATCGCCCTCGCGCTCTTGAACGTGAAATTGCCAAGCGGTCAATTTCTGATCCCAACCCCGCAGGCGAATGGCCGGTATTCCGGCTCGGCTGTCTCGACTTACCATGAAGACCAGTTCAACGCGAATGTTGACTATCGCATCAACAAGAAAGATTGGCTCGCCGTGAAGTTTTTCTTCTTGAACTCGCCAACGACCCTCGCGCTGTTCACTGGCCTTAACGTTCCCGGTTTCCCTGCCAACCAAGCGTCCGGCAGCCGGCTAATCGCCATCCAGGACATTCACACCTTCAGCTCGACCGCCATTAACGAAGCGCGCATCGGCTACAACTTCATTCGCGTAGACAACGCCCCAGACGAGCCGGTGAAGGACTCTGACGTCGGCATCAGCCGGGCTAATGCCAATATCTTTCCGGGCCTGCCACTGATTCGTATTGCGCCTAATTCAGGCGGGATTGTTTTCGGGACTGCTACCGTGAATATGGATCTAAAGACTGCCATCGATTCCACTACGTTTGCGGACATCCTTTCGATCACTAGAGGAAGACACAGCATCCGCGCCGGAGCTGAATTCATTTACTACCGACACAACAGCAGCGAGAACTTCAACCCGCGCGGCCAGATCGATTTCAATACCTTCAATGATTTCCTGACTGGGACAATTTTTCAAACACTATTCGGTACAGGCATCAGCGACCGCAGTCTGCGCGCAACCGACTACAGCTTCTTCGTCCAGGATGACTGGAAGATTTCGCGTCGGTGGATGCTGAATCTCGGTATGCGCTACGAGTTGGATATGCCGCCGTACGACACCCGGGGGAGAAACGTGGACTTTGACCCGGCACTCTACAAACCTCGTCCGTTGAGCAACACCGCGGTTACCGGATTGACTGTGCCAATCGGTGGATTTGTGCAAGCGGGGAATGTGATTCCTCAATACGATCTACCGGAAGTGCCGAACGTTGGCAAGCGCATCATCAACAGCATTGACCCAAACAACTTCGCGCCGCGCGGTGGCTTTGCCTACTCACCGCTTGATTCAGGGCGCCTGGTCTTGCGCGGTGGTTATGGCATCTTCTACTCGCGCATATCGGTCACGCATGTGGCAATCGCGATTCAACTGCCGCCAAACTATGTCGTCGGCCGGCGAACCAACCCACCGTTCGTCAATCCATTTTTTGCCGCGCCGTCGTCGGATAAATTCCCGACCTTCGTGCCGGGCATCGACCTCGCCACTCCCATCTATGACCGCAATCTGTGCACGCCGTATTTTCATCAGTACAACGCAAGCGTGCAGTATGCGTTGAGAAAAGATTTGGTTGTCGAGGTTGCTTACGTCGGCAGCCGAGGCGTCAACTTGCTACGCAATGTCGGCATCAACCAGGCGCGGCTCGCCAGCCCACAGCAGCCGATTATCAACGATGTCACGGGAGCGATGATTACCACCAACACTCCTGCCAACGCGCAACTGCGGGCGCCGTTTCAGGGCGTCGCATTATCATCTGCGGGCAACGCAGCTCTTCCTGGGTTTGGGCAAACACAGACAACTGCTCAATCAACTTACAACTCGATGCAAGTAAGTGCGACC
>Ga0209577_10005948_pt1 | contig 11316 bp, 10 predicted proteins | sample GraSoiAngelo_109_FD_185874 | JGI IMG/M metagenome (GOLD analysis project Ga0209577, IMG submission 185874) | Grasslands soil microbial communities from the Angelo Coastal Reserve, California, USA - 14_0903_12_20cm (SPAdes) (version 2) | ecosystem: Environmental > Terrestrial > Soil > Grasslands... | reverse complement strand
TCAGCTTCACGATTCGGCCTCCGAACCGCTCCACGACCTCGGCGACGCAACTCTCGAAGCGGCCAATCGTGCTGGCCAATTCGGCGGGCGCCGCGGCGCGAGCGCTCGCCGTGTAGCCGACCAGATCCGCGAATCCAACCGTCCGCTCCCGCGTGACCGTCGCCTGCGCCGCGTCCATCCCCCAGGCCGAGCGGGATACCGCGACCATGTGCATGCAGAGCGCGTCGGTGACGGCCTGTCCGAGCGCGGGAATCGCCACCGACGCAACACCGGCGTAGTCCTCCACGATCTCCGCATACGGCTCGCCCGCGGTGCGCCGGGGCATCTCGACCTTCAACCGGAACGCGTCGACAAGCGCCTCGGCGATCGACGCGACCGATCCGCCGATCACGCGCGCCAGCTGCAGCGTCGTGTCCTGCCCGAGCTGACGGCCCATCTCGGCGAGGATCTGGAGCGCCTCGATCTGCGATCGGGTGAGGCTGGGAGATGAGCGCAACGGGTCGGGGAAACCGAGCGCGCGCCACAGCGCTCCTGCCTCGCCCGGGTCGACTCCGGCTTGCTCGACGGCCTGCTCGAACGGGACACGCTCGCCGGGCGAGCGCAGCGCGAGCTCGAGGGCCAGCGGTCCTCGCGTTCCCGTCTCGATCGCCTCGCGCAGCTCGTCGGGGTCGGCGCCCTGACTGACCAGGTAACGCTCGAGCCGTCGGGTCTCCTCGGCTCCGCTGCTCACGTCGTTCAGATTAAGGTGCATGGGCGATGACAGAGCTCCCGATCGTCGAGGCGCCCGACCAGCCGGCGTGGCGGCGCTGGCTCGAGGCCAACCACGCCGAGGTGGACGGCGTGTGGCTGAAGTTCGCCAAGAAGGCCTCGCCGGCGCAGACCGTCACCTACGCCGAGGCGGTCGAGGAGGCGCTGTGCTTCGGCTGGATCGACGGGCAGGCACGCGGACACGACGAGCATTTCTACCTCCAGCGGTTCACACCGCGGCGGGCGCGCAGCAAGTGGTCGCAGATCAACCGCGAGAAAGCCGAGCGGCTGATTGCCGAGGGCCGGATGTCCCCGGCGGGACTGGCCCAGGTCGAGGCCGCGAAGGCGGACGGGAGGTGGGAGGCGGCCTACCCGGCGCAGAGCCAAGCTCGGGTGCCCGAGGACTTCCAGCGCGCGCTCGATGCGAGGCCAGCCGCCAACGAGTTCTTCGCGACGCTCTCCGGCGGGGCGCGGTACGCGTTCCTGTACCGGCTGCACAACGTCAGCAGGCCAGATGCGCGAGCGAAGCGGATCGCGACCTACATCGAGCGGCTGAGCGAGGGTAGGACGCTCGACGGCTGACACCGCGTGGACGCATGTCCAATTGTCGTCCGCGCCCCCGGCAGCCCAAGGCGGCGCAATGGCTCAGTCAGCTGACCCAGGCCTCGGCTGCCCGCCACGGCCAGATCACGATCTTCATCGACAGCGGTGGCGGGATTCAGATCGCCCGCGACCGCGCCCGGCGCCGCTTGGGCTAGACGTGGCGGGCCGTCGCGCCCTTGCGGCGGATGTCGGTGAGCTGATCGTCCACCCAGTCGCCGGGATTCCTGGCGGTGACGATCGACTTCAGCCCCTCGTGGCGGCGCCGGCGCTCGTCGGCCGGCATGGTCAGGGCCGCGTGGATCGAGTCGGCCAGCTCCTGGATGTCGAACGGGTTGACCGACAGCGCGTATCGCCCGAGCTCCTCGTGAGCGCCGGTGTTCTCGGACAGGATCGAGACGCCCGCCCGCTCGTTGACCATCGGCCCCTCCTTGGCCACCAGGTTCATCCCGTCGAACATGGCGTTGACGATCAGCACGTCGTAGTGCTTGTAGGCGGCGACAGCCTCCTCGAGGTCGTCACGGAGCTTCAGCTGGATCGGCATCCAGTCGGGTGACCCGTGGCGGTGGTTGACGACAGCGACGACGGCCTCTATCCGCTCCAGGTACTCCGCGTACTCGGGGATATCTGTCCGCGACGGCATCAACTGGGCGATGAACGTGATCCGCTCGTGGAACTCGGGGTGCTGCTCGAGGAAAACGTCGAACGCGCTGAAGCCGCGAAGCACGTTCTTCGACAGATCGGCACGATCCACGCGCAGGATGAGGTGGTCGCGGCGCCGCCGTAGCAGCTCGTCCTCGAACCGACGGGTCCGTTCCCGCGCGGCGACACCCTGCACGGCGCCGGAGTCGATCGGAAGCGGATATGTCCGCACCCACACCTCGCGGTCCTCGCACTGCACCGTGCCCTGCTCGAAGTCGACCTCCAGCCCGAGCAGGTCCTCGCAGCACTGCAGGAAGTTGTGGGTGTAGTGGCGGGTGTGGAAGCCGATGATGTCGTTGCAGAGGATGCCCCGGTAGATCTCGTCACGGATCATCGACGGGAGCACCCGCCAGGAGTCTGACTGGCTCCACGGGATGTGGACGAAGTGGTGCAGGAACACGTCCGGACGGGCCCGCCGGATCAGAGCAGGGAGCGTGTACAGGTGGTAGTCGTGGACCATCACCACCGGCTCGTCCGTCCCGTCGATCTCCTCCAGCACTGCGCGGGCGAGGTCCTCGTTGACGACGTTGTAGCCGAACTCGAACGCCTCGGTCTCGTTACGGCGGATGTCCGGCGCGTTCGAGAGATCCCACAGGTAGTGCTGGATGAACCAGAGCATCGGGTTGGCGATGATGTTGTAGAAGCGGTCGTATGCGTCGGTGTCCGACGCGACCAGCTTCACGAAGTACTCGTCGCCCTCGCCCGTGCGAACCGCGAACGCGCGACCGTCGTTCCGGTTCACTTCCTCGACGTCCTCGTCGGTCATCGCGGAAGCGACCCAGGTCACGTCACGGTAGGACGCGAGTCCGATCAGTGCGGTGACCAAGCCGCCTGTCCCTCGCTTGATCTCCCGCCCCGGTCCGAACGTGACCGGGCCGCGGTTGGAAACCAGGACCAGCGGTGAATCCGACATCAAACTTCGAGCTGCTCGAACACGCTCAGCCAGTCTCGCAGCAGTCGGGGCATGAGGAAGCGCTGACGGACAGATTCCTTACCTGCGCGCCCCAGCTGCTTGCCGAGCCCCGGATCGCGCAGGACCTCCAACGAGCGGGCGGCGCATTCCTCGACCGTGGAGACCAGAAACCCGGATTCCCCGTCGGTCACCTGCAGCGGAATCCCTCCCACCGCCCCGCCGACGAACGGTCTGGCCTTCCAGATCGCCTCGGTGACGGTCAGCCCGAACCCCTCCCGCGTCGACTTCTGGATCACGACGTCGCTGTGGGACTGGAAGGCATTGACCTCGATCGACCCGACGTTGTTGAGGTTGTTGAGGATGTGGATGTCGGGGTCCCCGTCGGCGTGGGCCACGGTGGCGTTGAAGTAGTCCCAGCCTTCCGGATCATCGGTCGCCATCGAGCCGACCAGCGCGAGCTGCACGTCCGCGAGTTCCTGCTTGACGAGCCGGTAGGCGTCGATGACCCCCAGCGGGTCCTTCCAGGGATCGAAGCGAGACACCTGGCACAGAAGCGGCCGGTCGACGTCGATCCCGAACTGCCCGCAGATGTACACCGCGTCCTCCGGCGAGAACGCCATGTTTTTGGGCGCGAGCGGATCGATCGCGGGCGGGACGACGTGGGCGCGGCCGTCCAGCCCCGACGGGACGTACTGCTGCATGTGGAAGATGGCGGCGCGGTAGGGCTCGAGGTAGGGAACGAGTCCGGCCACCGTGTCCGGGTTCGGCGAGGAAAGATCGATGTGACAGCGCCACACCCAGTTGCGCGCCTTTTCGGGCACGAGCGACGGGATCGCCGCGGGCTGGGGATCGTGGATGATGCACACGTCCCAGTCCTCCGAGAGCTGGGTGGCGTTGATCTCGTTGTACCGGAGCCAGATCTGCCACTGCTCCTCGTCGAGGTCCTGAGGATTGCCCTGGAGCGCGTTGTGCATCAGCTTGGTCGTGTTGAAGAACTCCTCGCGCCCGTAGATCACGTGCCAGTCGCACTCGATCCCTACATCACGCATCAGCGGGACGAGCGTGTTGAGGATCTCGGCTACGCCCCCGCCGAAGGCAGTAGCCGACACGTGCAGCACGCGCTTGCCCGCGAGTCGCTGCGCCCGCTCGCGTATCTCGTCGATCAGCGGGCGACCGACGATGCTCGCGTAATCGGCGAGGTTCTTCTGGGCTACGGAGACGGGTTGGAGCATCGAGGGTGCGCCCCGGGCGCGGGCGCCGGACGATATCGCGCCGGCGGCGTCAGGCCTGCAGCGCCCTCAAGCGGGCGATCCCATCGTCGATGGCGCGGACGAGGGCGGCGTGCAGATCGCGGTTCGCCGCCGAGATCGAGGACATCTGATAGTCGTGCCCCGACCCGAGGAGACGGTGGTGGTCAAGCGGCTCGCCCCAGCCGTCCGAGACGATCCCGCCCGCCTCCCGGAGGCACAGCCACGGGGCGGCGAGGTCGTACGGCGAGTTGTTGAGGATCTGGCCGCGACCGACGCGCTCGAACTCCGCGAGCATCCCCGGCACGTCGTCGATCAGCCTCGAGCCGACCTCGACCACCGCGTCGAGCTGGCCCGTGAGGACCCGGGTCATGGCGAATGACTGCGAGCCCAGCTCGAACGTGCCCCCGCCGACCGACGATGCGTCGATCAGGTCACCGAGGACCTCGACGGTGGGGCGCACCGGCCGTCCACGGAAGCCGTAGGCCCAGAACATCTGCGCCACGTCTGCCGTGCGGCTCAGCGACGCCGTCCGCGTGGAGCGGACTCCCCCGCCGCGCTCGGCCAGGAACCAGTCCCCGGACTTGATCTCGATCACACAGCCGAGCTCGATGTCGTCCATCGTGGGTTGTCCGTCTTCCAGCGGAGCGAGGGCGACCGCTACGCAGGCCGACTCGAGCCCGGCCATCGCCGGGCGGGTGCCGTCGATCGGATCCACCACGAGCACGTCGATCGCATCGCCGGGGGCGATCAGCCCGCGGTCCTCGGAGTAGTACGCCACGCGGGGGGCGCGCTCGGCCAGGAACTCCTGGAGCTCGGCTTCGGCGACCTCGTCGACCGCGAACGTCACGTCGCCTCCGGCGCCATCGCCTTGGCGGGCACGGCCGGCGTGCGAGCCCAGCTCGGGGAATACCCGCTCGCGCAGGCGAGTGGCGACGTCGAGCACCAGCTTTGGGCGATCCTCCACCGGGCCATATCATCGTCGAGTGGCCTCCGCGAACGTATTCAGCGCCGAGTTCGAATACGACCCGGAAGATCTCGAGGGCTATCGCTGCGGGCTGGCGCGGGTAGGCAATGCCGCCGGCGGTGAGGAGCTCGCGGTGAAGCTGTACGAGATGCCTCCTGGCGAGAGCCTGTGCCCGTATCACTACGAGTACGTCGAGGAGTGGCTGCTGGTGCTCGAGGGGAGCGTGGTGGTCCGGTCGCCGGAGGGCGAGGAGCCCGCGGACCGCGGCGATCTCGTCCGGTTTGCAGTCGGGCCCGCGGGCGCGCACAAGCTCACCAACCGCGGGGAGACGCCGGCTCGCCTGCTGATGTTCTCCAGCAGCCGGGAGCCGGCGATCGCCGTCTACCCCGACAGCGACAAGATCGGCGTGTGGGTACCAGGGGGCGCCGACAACGTGATGGTGCGCCGTGAGGACGGGAACGTCGATTACTACGACGGGGAGGAGTGAATCAGCACCTTTCGGGGTTGACGACGAGTGTCAAGGCGACCAAACTTGCCCCGTGAGGAGGACGTGGGGCTGGCGCAAGGTGACCGTCGCTGGGGCGGTCGTGGGGCTGGTGATGCTGTTGCTCGCTGGAGCGGCGCTGGCGGCCAACGGTGACCCGGATCCGGGGTTCAACGGGGGTCTGCCGGTAACTGTGTCGGGCCCACCAGGAAGCGTGACGCGGGCGCAGGGGGTGGTGCGGCAGGCGGACGGCAAGCTCGTGCTGGTGGCCAGCACGGATACCGGAGATGGCTCCGGTCACGGCGTGTGGCTGATCGAGCGGTTCGGGACCGACGGACAGCTGGATCAGTCGTTCGGCTCCGGGGGCACGGTGTCGTTGAACCTGGGCGGGGTGCCAACGGGCGTGGTGGTGCAGCCGTCCGATCAGAAGATCCTGATCGGGGGTTCGGGTGGCCCGGGGGTTGAGTTCGTCCGCTTGAACACCGACGGGAACCTGGATAAGTCGTTCGGGGGCTCCGGCGAGGTGAGCTTGTCACGCAAAGACATGACGGCTACTGCCACGGGTGCGGTGGCGCTCGATTCGTCGGGCAACGCGTACCTGGCGGCGTACGGAAGCCAGAACTCAAACCACATGGGACTGCTTGCCAGCGTCGAGGAGTCGGGGTCGCCGAACGCGTGGGCTCCGGGCGGGCTTCTGGTTGTCGACACGGTCACGGGAAATGTCGACATCTCGTTCTCGGGGGTCGCGGTGTCCGGCTCCCAGGTGTTCGTCGCGGGCCTCGTGGCCAGCGCCTCCACTCAGGGCCTGGTTGAGGCCGTCAACGCCTCGGACGGCAGCCCGGTCTCGGGGTTCGGATCCGATGGGCGGTTCATCGAGGGCTGCTGCGATTCGTTCGATGGACTGCTGCTGGCAGCGGACGGCAAGCTCAAGGCGACAGGCCAGGGGGGCATTGGGGCGGTGATCGCGAGCTTCAACACGAGCGGCTCCGATCCGACCGACACCGCTTTCGGCAACCGCGGCCAGGTGATCGGAGGAGAACGGCGAGCTGTTCGCCGCGGCGACGACGTTGGCATCAGGCGGCGGCCAGCAGGTATCGCTGGTCGGCGTAGATGAGAAGACCGGTGCGCTGGACACGGGGCTTGGTCCCGGCGGATTCCGCGCGTACAGCTACGGCTATGTGTCCAACGCGACCGCGATCGCGGCCTTGCCGGGCTCGGTGGCGATCGCCGGGGCGATCCAGCAGACCTCCGGCGCCAGGGACCGAGGATTGCTGGGGGTGTTCGACGTCCAGCAGGCTCCGCCCCCGCCGCCTCCCCCGCCGCCTCCGCCCGCCCCGTCTCCGCCTCCGCCCTCGCCGTCGAACCCGTGCTCGATCCAGCCGACGCCTCGACCCTCACCTTCGCTGCAGCGACCCTGTGCGGACATGCAGATCACCGGTGTCACTCCCGGGCTGTACGTGCCTAACGATCGAGGTGAAGAGAACCTGTACCGGGGCCGGGCGCTTCAGATTCACCCGCTCCCGATCCTCGTCGAAGCGACCAACAAGTACTCGGACTTCAAGCGCCACGAGTACTGGCGGGTAGGCGAGGACATCGAGTTCAAGGTCTCGCTCCGGAACAACGGCGACGATCCGGTTCGGTTCAAGACCGAGGTGCCGGCAGGCTTCACCTATGTGGGCGAGCTCGTGTTCAGCACGGCCACCGCGCGACCGCACTCTCTGGACAAGGTTCTCAAGCAAGGCGAGCTTCCCTCGTCGCTGGGCGCGCACCAGAGCGCTGAACTGGTGTTCCGTGGGAAGCTCCGGAAGCTCGGATCTCTCACCTTCGCTGCAAGCGTGACCGGCAGCCCGATCGATCCGATCCCATCGAACAACAGCACGTCCGCCACGGTCACGGTGAAGCCGCGCGAGGCGTCCCGTCACGTCGGCTATACGGACGGGAAGATCGTCGGAAGCAGCTACATCGCGCTCAAGAGCGCGGATGTCACCGCGGCAACACGCCGTTCGGGCGGCCCGATCCAGATCGCGGTGCTACGCATCCGAGGTAAACGCTGCCAGTGGCTCGAGAACCGCCGCGGCAAGCTCGAGCGTGGCACGCGTGCCAAGCCGTGCGCCGCGCCCGTGTGGCTGACCACGCGGTCGAAAGGGAGCAAGTGGTGGTACACGCTCGCGAACGCTCCGCCGCGGGGGCCGTACATAGTGCTCGTTCGGCGCCGCGGAGTGCCGGCCCTGGAGTTCGGACGGAAGCTCGGCAACGTGTTCAGACTGAGGCTGCGGCAGGAGATCAGGCCGGGATCTCCAGCGTGAACACCGTCTCACCCGGCGCCGAGCGCACCAGCAGCCGGCCCTCCATGCGCTCCGCGAGCTCGGACGCGATCGCCAGGCCGAGGCCGGAGCCCTGCACGTCGTCGCCGGTGTAGAACGGCTCGAAGATCCGCTGCAGGGCGCCCGGGTCGATGCCCTGGCCGTCGTCGCGCACCGCCAGACGCACGTGCCCGTCGTCCTGGCCCGCGGTCACCACGATCCTGGTTCCTGACGGGGTGTGGGTGAGGGCGTTGTCGATCAGGATCCGCATGATCTGCGCGACCCGGACGGGGTCGCAGTGCACGTCGATTGCGCGCGAGGCGAGTCGCAGCTCGAGGTGGGAGTCGTGCTGCGCGAGCGCCGGCTCGAACTCGCCCGACACCGAGCGTGTCAGCTCTCCCAGCTCGACTTCTTCGGGGCGAAGCTCCAGCTCTCCCGATTCGAGCTTCGAGAGGTCGAGGAGGTCCACGGACAGCTTCCGCAGTCGCTCCACCTGGTCCTTGACCTGATCCAGGAACCTCCGCCGGGTCTCCTCGTCGAGGTCCTCGTCCTCGAGCAGCTCGACGAAGCCGCCGAGCGAGAAGATCGGGGTACGCAATTCGTGCGATGCCGTCGCGATGAACTTCTCGCGCGCGGACTCGAGCTGCGCGAGCTGGCGCTGCATCTGGTTGAAGGCCACGGCGAGCTGCCCGAGCTCGTCGTTCGAGTCGACCGGGATCGGCTTCTCGAACCTACCGGCCGCGACCTGCTCGGCCGCCCGCTCGAGCCGCTTGACGCGCTGCGCCAGCGCCCGAGCCACCAGGTATCCCCCGACGAGCGCCAGCAGCAGCGCGATACCGCCCGCGACCAGGATCTGCTTGCGCACGATCGAGACGCTGTGGACGATGTCCGATACCGGCGACGAGTACACGATCACGTCCGTCGCCCGGCCTCCGTGGATGACGGGCACGGCGGCCTCGGCCACCGTTCCGCTCGTGGTCCGCTCGGTCCCCGTGGCGGCACGCCCGGTCTGCGCCGCCCGGTAGGCGGGCCGGTACGCAAGCGCCGCCGCGGCTCCCAGGTTGGTCGAGTCCGCCTGCACCGACAGCTGGATGCCGTTCGCGGTCCGGGTGACGAGCAGCAGGGTGACCCGGTCTCCCGACGCCAGCGCCGCCGCGTCCACCTTGCTACGCACGACCGTGACCGGGTCCCGGCTGCCCGGGCGGATCGCTGGAAGGATCTGGGACGAGTCCCGCTGGGCCGCCCCCGCAAGCTCGCGCATCCGCTCGTTGACCAGGCGGGAACGGAGGCCCGGCGCCACGTACAGATACAGCGCGCCAATCGCGACCAGCGTGATCGCGAAAAACACGAACGCCAGGCGGTTTCGGAGCGAGTGCGTCATCTCAGGCCGCGGCCCTCGGCTTGGCCCCTGCTAGGTCTCGGTGTCGCGAAACCGATAGCCGACGCCGCGCACCGTGAACAGGTACTCCGGATCCTTCGGGTCGCGTTCGATCTTCTCACGCAGGTGCCGGATGTGGACGTCGATCGTCCGGGGATCGCGATAGGCGGAGTCTCCCCAGATCCGCGACAGCAGCATGTCGCGGGTGAAGACACGGCCGGGCGCACGTGCGAGCGCGGAGATGATCTCGAACTCGACGAACGTCAGCTCGGCCTCGCCGCCGCGGACCCGCACCGAGCGCTTGGAGAAATCGATCCGGAGGTCGTGCACCTGCAACGGCGCTTCGTCGATGCCGAGCTCGCCCTGATAGCTCATCTCGGCCCGTCGCAGCGCCGCCTTGATCCGGCTCGAGAACTCCCGCATCGAGAACGGCTTGGTGATGTAATCGTCCGCCCCGAGCTCCAGTCCCACCACCTTGTCGATCTCCTCGGACTTGGCCGTGAGCATGATGATCGGTACCGCGCTCCGGCTCCTGAGCTGCCGGCAGATCTCGAGCCCGTCGACCTTCGGGAGCATCAGGTCGAGGACGACGAGGTCGAACGGCTGCTCCTCGAAGCGGTCCAGAGCCTGGCGGCCGTCCGTTGCCTGGACCACGTCGTAACCCTCCTTCCGTAGCGGGTACGACAACAGCGTCTGGATCGACTGCTCATCGTCCACGAGCAGAATGCGCGCTGATCGGTCTGCCACGGTGTCCCTTCCCGACGCTTAAGCGTAATGGCCCGGAACGGTCTCTAATCTCCCGGACGATGCTCGACCCGCGGATCTACCGCATGGCGTTGCTCCCGGTCGTGCTCGCGGTGATCGTGCTCGCGTTCTCGCTGAGTGACCAGCAGGGGCCGATGGGGACCAACCTCGCGCCCGACGCTTACAACGGCCAGAACGCGTACACGACCATGAACCGGTTCGCGGCCCAGTATCCCAACCGGCGACCCGGATCGGTGGGCGACGACGCGCTGGCCTCGGCCGTCGCCGGGCAGCTGCGGTCCAATCGATTCCAAGTGTCCTCAGACGTGTTCAGGGCCAAGACCGCAGTTGGCACGAGGACGCTCGAGAACGTGGTCGCCATCCGGGCCGGACTCCGCAACGGCAGCATCGTGGTCGTCGCCCACCGCGATTCGCTGCACTCGCCGAGCACCGCGGACCTATCGGGCACGGCGGTGCTGCTCGAGCTGGCCCGCGTCCTCTCGGGGGAGTCGCTTCAGCACACGGTGGTGCTGGCGTCCACCAGCGGCTCGGCGGGCGCGGCCGGGGCGGCCAGGCTGGCGCGCAGCTTGCAGCAACCGATCGACGCGGTGATCTCGCTCGGGGACCTTGCGGGCACCACAGCCCACACGCCGCTCGTCGTGCCGTGGTCGGACGGTCGGCAGGTGGCGCCGCCCACGCTGCGTAAGACCGTCGCCGCGGCGCTCTCGGCACAGGCCGGACTGGCCGCCGGGAGCACCGGGCTCGCCGGGCAGCTCGCGCACCTGGCGTTCCCGATGAGCCCCTCCGAACAGGCGCCGTTCGACGGCGCCGGCGAGCCGGCGGTCCTGCTGTCGCTGTCCGGGGAGCGGACCCCCGGGGCCGACGAGCCCACCAGTCTGGGCCAGATCACGGCGCTGGGACGCACCGTGGTTCAGGCCGTCACCGCGCTGGACGCCGGAGCCTCGGTGCCCTCGCCTTCCGCGTACTTGGTGTTCAGCGGGAAGTCGATTCCGGCCTGGGCGATCCGCCTGCTGGTGCTGACGCTGATCCTCCCGGTGCTGATCGCCACGATCGACGGGGTGGCCCGGGCACGGCGCCGGGGCCATTCGATCCTTCGCTGGTGCGGCTGGGTGCTCGCCGCGGCGGTTCCGTTCGCGCTGGTGGTGGCGATGATCGTGATCGCGAGGGTGAGCGGCCTGATCGTCGCTCCGGCGTACCCGCTCGGAGCCGG
>Ga0209577_10005946_pt1 | contig 11318 bp, 10 predicted proteins | sample GraSoiAngelo_109_FD_185874 | JGI IMG/M metagenome (GOLD analysis project Ga0209577, IMG submission 185874) | Grasslands soil microbial communities from the Angelo Coastal Reserve, California, USA - 14_0903_12_20cm (SPAdes) (version 2) | ecosystem: Environmental > Terrestrial > Soil > Grasslands... | reverse complement strand
CCGGCTCGCCAAGCGTCCTGGCGCTCACCGCAACAGACGTCGAGACATGGACCGCGATCGGCACCCGAAGCTACTTCGCGACTGGGATCCACGACCACCACAGCGTGCTCAGCACCTACGGCGCGGGGCCATTCGTCGCCGGCCACACCTACTTCGCGCTGGAGCGGATTGGAGCTCGCGTGGTGCCTGTCGGCCCTGGCGACACGGACCGCGTGCTCTTCGCACTCCGTGCCGGCCTCGCGGACACGCTCTTGGCGACGCCTTCGTTCGCGCAGTACATCGCCAACCGGCTCGAGTCCGACCCCGCCCGGCGATCGCTGGCCCTCGCCCACATCGTCACAGGTGGTGAGCCCGGCGGCGGCATTCCGGCCATCCGCGACCACATCCAGGAGGTCCTGGGCACCGTCGTCAACGAGGCGATGGGGATCGGCGACGTGGCGCCTTCGCTCTTCGGAGAGTGCCCGCTCCAGCAGGGGATGCACTTCTGCGGGACCGGCCACATCTGGCCGGAGCTCGTCGACCCGGAATCCAGACAGCCGCTCGCGATCGAACCTGGCGCTGTCGGCGAGCTGGTTTACACGAGCCTGACGCGAGAGGCCATGCCCGTCGTGCGGTTCCTGGGCGGCGACATCGTCCGCATCGAGGGGACGTCCTGCGAATGCGGGCGGACCAGCTTCCGCATGCGCTGCCTCGGCCGGCGCGACGACATGTTCATTGTCCGCGGCGTCAACGTCTACCCGTCCGCGATCCTGGCCGTGGTCGGCGACTTCCGGCCCAGAGTGACAGGACGCGCGCGCGTGGTGCGGCGCGGGGGCGAGGTGAGCGTCCAGCCGCCGGTTCCGATCGAGGTCGAGGTCCCGGACGGATCGGCGCCGGCGGACGCCTTGGCGGCGGACCTCGAAGCCGCCATCCGGTCTCGCCTCACCTTCCGGGCCAAGGTCGAGCTGGTCGCCGAGGCGAACTTCGGCGACAGCGCCTACAAGACCAGGCTCAGCGTGACGCGCGAATGAGCAAGCCGCCGGACCGCAAGCGCCTGCGCTCCGACCTCGGCTGGAGCAGCGCCGACCGCATAGTCGTCCGCGGCCACGACCTGGTCGACCTGATCGGGAAGGTCTCGCTCGGCGACATGGCGTTCCTGGAGCTGAAGGGGAGGCTGCCGACCGCTCAGGAGTCCGAGGTCTTCAACGCCCTCGCCGTCACGCTCGTCGAGCACGGCCTGACGCCCAGCGCCCTGGCCAGCCGGCTCACCTTGCTGGGAGCGCCGGAATCGCTCCAGGGCGCGGTCGCCGCCGGGCTGCTCGGGTTAGGGGACCGCTTCGGCGGTCCCGTCGAGGAGGCGGCGCGGACACTTCAGGAAGCCCTCGCCGGGGCCGACAAGCAGACGGACCTGAGCGGCCTCGCGCGCGCTGTCGTCGAAAGGCACAAGAGCACTCGCCGGCCCATCGCCGGCCTCGGTCATCCCGTGCATCGGGACATCGATCCGCGCGCGCCCAAGCTCTTCCAGGTGGCCGCCGCCAACGGCTTCTCGGGCCGCCACGTGGAGCTCATGCAGCTGATCGCGGACGAGGCCACGCGCGCCTACGCACGGCCGCTGCCGGTCAACGCGACAGGCGCCATCGGCGCCATCGCCAGCGAGCTCGAGATCCCCTGGCAGGTCTGTCGCGGCCTGGCCGTGATGGCCCGCGCCATCGGCCTCGTCGCGCACGTCCAGGAGGAGCTCCAGGACCCGATCGCGGCGGAGATCTGGCGGCGCGTCGAAGACGAGTCCTCGGAGCATCTCCGCCCGTAGGCTACGGTTCGAGGGGGAAGTAGCAGGCGGCGCGATGCTCGCCGACCTGAACTGTGTCGAGCGGCGGCTCCGACTCGGCACAGCGGGGCTGAGCCTTGAAACAGCGGGTCCGGAAGCGGCAGCCGCTGGGCGGGTCGATTGGAGAGGCAACGTCGCCTTTCAAGATGATGCGTTCCCGGCCACGCTCCACCGCTGGGTCCGGGATGGGAATCGCCGACAGAAGCGACGCCGTGTAGGGATGCCGCGGCGCACGGTAGAGCTCTCGCGCGGCGGACATCTCGACGATCTTGCCGAGGTACATGACGGCGATCCGGTCCGAGATGTGCTTCACGACTGAAAGGTCGTGGGCGATGAACAGGTAGGTCAGCTTGAACTGCTCCTGCAGCCGCTCCAGGAGGTTCACGATCTGGGCCTGGATCGACACGTCGAGCGCCGAGATGGGCTCGTCGCAGACGATGAACGACGGGTCCACGGCCAGCGCGCGAGCGATGCCGATGCGCTGCCGCTGACCGCCCGAAAACTCGTGCGGGTAGCGGCCGGCGAGTGCGGGCGAGAGCCCCACCACGTCCAGCAGCTCGGCGATCCGAGCCTGGCGCTGGCGAGCGCCCTGGTGGAGGCCGTGGATTTCGAGCGCCTCGGCCAGGATGCCACCGACCGTCTGGCGGGGATCGAGGGAGGCGAAGGGGTCCTGGAAGATCATCGCCATCTCTCGCCGCATCCGTCGCATGCCGGCCGGGCCGAGCCTGAGCAGGTCCTTCCCCCTGAACAGGATCTGGCCCGCGGTGGGCTCCACCAGCCGCAGCAGCGAACGGCCTAGGGTCGACTTGCCGCAGCCGGATTCGCCCACCAGGCCGAGCGTCTCGCCCCGCCGGATTTCGAGGTCGACGCCGTCGACGGCGCGGACCTGGCCGGTAGTGCGCTGAAGCACGCCGGAGCGGACCGGAAACCAGGTCTTGAGCCCGCGCGCCTCGAGCAGCGCCTCAGGCACCGGGTTCGGTCAGCTCATCCCCCGCCTGAGTCACCCAGCAGCGCGCGAGCTGGGCTCCCTTGACGGGCAGGAGCTCCGGCTCCTCCTTGCTGCACTGCTCGATCGCAAACGGGCAGCGGGGGTTGAACTTGCAGCCTGGGGGCAGCTGGAGCATGTCCGGCGGCGCCCCTTCGACCGGCCGGAGCGGCTTCCCGCTCTCGTCGTCGAGCCTCGGGATCGAGTGCAGCAACGACCAGGTGTAGGGATGCTGAGGATGCGCGAAGACATCGCGCGTCGGGCCCTGCTCGACCACCCTGCCGGCATACATCACGACGACCCGCTCGCACATGCCGGCCACGACGCCGAGGTTGTGGGTGATCAGGATGGTGGCGGTCCCGAACTCGCGGTTCAAGGTCCGCAGCAGCTCCAGGATCTGGGCCTGGATGGTGACGTCCAATGCGGTCGTCGGCTCGTCAGCGATGAGCAAGCTCGGCTCGGTGCTGAGGCCCATCGCGATCATCGCCCGCTGTCGCATGCCGCCGGAGAACATGTGGGGATACTGGGAGACGCGCCGCGCCGCCTCCGGGATCCCGACTCGACTGAACATCTCGACCGCCTTGGACATCGATTCCCGCCCGCCTGTCGCCCGGTGCAGGCGGAGCGGCTCGCCGACCTGCCACCCGACTTCGAAGACCGGATTGAGCGACGTCATCGGGTCCTGGAAGATCATCGCGATCTCAGCGCCGCGAATCTCCTCCATCTCGCCCTCGGACAGGGCCAGCAAGTCTCTGCCCTTGAACCGGACCTGGCCGTTCGTCACTCGGCCAGATCGTGGCAGTAGTCGAAGTATCGAGAGCGCCGTCATCGTCTTCCCGGACCCAGACTCGCCGACAATCCCGAGGGTCTCGCCGGAGTCGACGTGGAAGGAGACGCAGTCGACGGCGGTCAGCACCCCGTCACGGAGCTGGAGCTCTGTCCGCACGTTCTGGAGCTCCAGGAGGTGAGCCTTGGCGCCGCCTGGCATCAGCTGCGTAGCCGGGGGTCGAGCGCGTCCCGAAGCGCGTCGCCGAGGAGGTTGAAGCTGTAGACGCTGATCGAGATGCCGAGCCCTGGCGCGATCGCCAGCCAGGGGTCGTTGGAGAGGAAGCGGGCGCCCGCGTTGATCATCTGGCCCCAGTCCGGCGTCGGCACCTGGGCGCCCAGTCCCAGGAAGGAGAGGGTCGCCTCGGCCAGGATCGCAAAGCCGGCCGAAAGCGAGACCTGGACCAGAACCGGGTTCAGCAGGTTGGGGACGATGTGGCCGAGGACGAGTCGCAGTGGCTTGGCACCGAGAGACCGCGTCGCGGTCACGAACTCCATCTGTCTCAGTTGCAGGGTTTGGGCTCGCACCAGGCGCGCATAGACGGGGATGCCGACAATTCCGATCGCGATCATCGCATTGGTCAACGAGGGGCCCAGGCCGGCCACGATCCCGATCGCCAGGATCAGCGCCGGAAAGGCGAGCAGGGCGTCGATCAGTCGCATTAGCAGGAGGTCGGTGAGCCCGCCCTTGTAGCCGCTCACGAGGCCGATCAGGCCGCCGGCGACGAGCCCGACACCGACGGCCACGAAGGCCACGGGAAGGGAGACCCGCGCGCCCCAGATGATGCGGCTCAAGAGGTCGCGGCCTAGCTCGTCGGTGCCGAGCACGTGCCCGGAGGTGAAGGGCTTCAGATAGGCGTTGTCAGGTTCGACGGCCAGAGGGTCGTGGGGCGAGATGATCGGCGCGAGGAGCGCGACCAGAAAAAGAAGCGCCACCAGGCCCGCCGACAGCGCCACTCGCGGGTATCGCCGGAGCAGCTCGACCGGGTCGATTCGGCCGCGCAGCGTGGGCTCGGCGGCTGCGACCAGGGCAGGCGCGTTGCTCATGCGTAGGAGATCCGAGGGTCGAGCCAGCCGTAGACCAGATCGACCAGCAGGTTGGCGAACATGTAAGAGAAGGCGGCCAGAAGCACGATCCCCTGGACGACCGTGTAGTCGCGGTCGAAGATCGATTCCACCGCCAGGCGGCCCACACCGGGCCAGGTGAAGACGGTCTCGGTGACGATGGCGCCCTCGATGATCCCTCCGATCTGGAGACCGACCACGGTCACAACAGGGATGAGCGCGTTCTTCAGGGCGTGCGCGAAGACTACCCGGCGCCAGGACGCTCCTTTGGCGCGTGCCGTCCGGATGAAGTCGTGATTCAGGACCTCGATCATCGAAGAGCGGGTGAAACGCATGTTGATCGCGGCGCCCGCGGTGCCAAGCGCGATGGCCGGCAGCAAGACGTGGCGGAGGCTCTCGTAGGGATCCCGGGTGAGGGGCACGTAGCCGCCAAAGGGGAACAGGTGTAGCGACACCGAGAGCACGAAGATGAGCACGATCCCGATGAAGAAGTTCGGCACCGACACGCCGCCGACCGTGAAGCCCGTCGCCAGGTGGTCGGCCACCGAACCGCGGCGGACCGCCGCGATCGTGCCGAGCGGGATGGCCACCAGAAGCGACCAGAGCAGTGCCACGACTCCGAGCTCGAGCGTCGCCGGAAGCCGCTCCAGGATGGCGTCGGACACAGTCTGGTGGGTGATCACCGACCGTCCGAGGTCGCCACGGGCGAGGCGGCCGAGCCAGATGCCGTACTGGACGTAGAGAGGCTGGTCCAGCCCGAGCTCGTGGTGGATGGCCGCGATGGCCTGGGGCGAGCGGTCCTCGCCCAACAGCACGAGGGCAGGATCGCCGCGTGAAAGGTGGATCAGCAGGAAGACACCGACCGTGACCAGGAAGGCGACCGGCAGCATCAAGAGGAGCCGGCGCAGGACATAGGTCGTCATGCCGGTGGCCTTCCCGAGCCTAACGCGCTTTGCTTAGCCCTTCCAGACCTCCGCCATCCGGATCATCAGGTCGGGGTAGAGCGTGAAGTCGTGGATCTTGTTGTCCGAGATCTGGGCGCTGGTGCCGAAAAAGCTGAATACGTAAGGCGCATCCGTGACGATCTGCTTTTGCGCGTTGTCGTAGTCCTGCTTGCGCTTCGTCTGATCGGTCGTCGTGCGCGCGTCGTCCAGCCAGCCATCCACCTGCGCGTTGCTGTACACGCTGTCGTTGAAGTCCCCGCCGGTATGCCACCAGGCGTACATGTTGCCGTCCGGATCGACGCGACCCGACCAGTTGACGTTGCAGGCCTGGAACTGGTGGTTCTGGCACTCCTGCTGGTACGTCGCGAAGTCCTCGCTCTGGACCTGCATGGTGATCCCCGCTTTCGTCAGCTCCGCGGCCATGAGCTGGGCGAGCTGCTGGAGAACTGGGTCGGCGGTCGTCTTGTAGGTAAAAGTGAAACCGGTGGCCATGGATTTCGCTTTAGCGGCGTCGCCGTGATCGAACACCTTCTCGCTGCCGTCGAACGCCCAACTCGAGGGTGGGATCGGCCCGTAGGCGACCACCCCGATGTTGAAGTAGACGTTCTTCAGGATCGCGTACTTGTCGACTGCCAGGGCGACGGCCTTTCGCTTGGCCGGGTCGTTGAATGGTGGTGCGCTCGTGTTGAGCTCCATCCCGTTGAAGCCGAGCGCCGGCATGTCGCGATAGACGAAGTTGGAGTCTGCTTTGAGCCCGGCGACGTCCTTGGACGAGATCGTGCGAGCCACGTCGATGTCGCCGGTCTTGAGCGCCGCCAGGATCGCGTTGACGTCGGGGATCGCGCGGTAGGTCAGGCCGTCGAGGTGCGGCAGTCCAGGCTTCCAGTAGGTGGCATTCTTCTTGAGCGTCAGATGGTCGTTGCGCTTCCACTCGACGAACTGAAAAGGTCCGCTGCCGGCCCCGACCGGGCTGAGCGAGAAGTTCTGGCCGCCCGCCTTCAGGGCTGCCATCGAGAGCATCATCCCGGCGCGGTCCACCAGCGTTGCCAGCAAGGTGGCGTCGGCCTTCTTCAGGTGGAAGGTGACGTGCGTGGAATCGACCACCTCGACCGTGTCGACGCTGGCGAGGTCTGATTTGCGCCGGGAGTTGGCCGCGGTCTTGTAGCGCGTGACGTTGTCCTTCACCGACTGGGCGTCGAACGGCGTCCCGTCGTGGAATTTCACCCCTGACTGGAGTGTGAACTTGTAGGTAACTGGGTCGGCGACATCCCACTGCTTCACCAGCCCCGGTTTGATGACGAGCTTCGGATCGATCGTGAAGAGCGAGTCGTACATGTTGTAGAAGACCTCGCGCTCGACCAGCAGCGAGGAGTCGAGCGGGTCGAGGGTCCGCAGCTCGTTCTCGAGAGCGATCGTGGCGCTGCCGCCGTTTTTGGGTGTTGTGGACTGGCTGGTGCCGTTCTGGCCGCCACCGCAGGCCGCAGCCATCAGAAGACAGAGGACGACGACGATGGTTCGCCTCATCTCACTTCAAACTCCTCCTGCGGGCGGACGCGACTTCTCTTAACCGTACGGTCACGGGTTACGGCAAGTCCAGCGTCGACAGGAATCGGGGAGCACGGCGGGCCTTGGTCAGCTGCTCGAAGGCGAAGGCCATCCCCAGCAACGCAGCCTCACTGCCGGGGCCCGCGAAGAAGGCCAATCCGAGCGGCAGCGCGTCAAAAGCACGGCCCGCGGGCACGGTGACGATCGGGTAGCCGGCCATCGCGGAGGGCTGCGTGCAGCCGCCGATGTTGCGGTCGCCGTTCACCGGATCGATGACCCAGGCGGGTGGGCGGCTGGGCGCCACCAGCGCGTCCAATGAGTGGCTCTCCAGGGTGGCGTCGATGCCTTCGGCACGCGACAGTCGTTGCGCCTCAGCGAGCGCGTCAAGGTACTCGCGCTCCTGGAGGCCGCCCTTCTCCTGCGCTTCTTCGAAGAGCTCCTGCTGGAAATACGGCATCTCCTCCGCCGCGTGCTCCTGGTTGAAACGGATCAGGTCGGCGAGCGTTCGGGGCCCGCCGCCCTCGCGCCCGGCCAGGTAGGCCGCGATTCCTGACTTGAACTCATAGAGGAAGACGGTTTTCTCGATTCGCGACTTGTCCGCCTGCATGGCTTCGGCAGTCGCGATCTCGACCGGGTCGACCAGCACCGCGCCGAGGTCCCTGAGCGCGGCCAGCGACTCCTCGTAGACCCGATCCGTGTGCTCGCTGTAGGCCGAGTAAGGCTTGCGAAGGACGCCCAGGCGGCGGCCGCGGAGCGCGCCTTCGTCGAGCCCCGCCAGGAACGCCTCTGGCCGTCCGGTGAGCGCACCCAGCAGGAGAGCGGCGTCACGAACGGTTCGAGCGTGCGGCCCCGGGCTGTCCTGGCTCCGCGAGACCGGGATGACGCCCTCGCGGCTGACGAGGCCGACGCCGGGCTTCAGACCCACGACACCGCAGACCGAGGATGGACAGATGATCGAGCCGTCCGTCTCGGTCCCGACGGCGAGCGGCGCCAGGCCCGCTGCCACCGCCACCGCGGAGCCGCTCGAGGAGCCGCACGGCGAACGGTCGAGCACATGCGGGTTGCGGCATTGCCGGCCCCGGGCGCTCCAACCGCTCGACGACCTGCTCGAGCGGAAGTTCGCCCACTCGCTGAGGTTCGTCTTGCCGAGGATGAGCAGCCCGGCCTGCCTGATCGCCGCCGCCAGCCCCGCGTCGCGCATCGCTGGAGCGCCGGCCAGCGCCAGCGAACCGGCGGTGGTCAGCATTCTGTCGCCGGTGTCGATGTTGTCCTTCAGCAGGACCGGGATGCCGTGAAGTGGTCCGCGCTCGCGACCCGCTCGGCGCTCGTCGTCGAGGCCGGCCGCGATCGCCTCCCAGTCCGGGTTCAGCTCGATTACCGAGTGCAGGTTCGGACCGCGGCTGTCGATGGCTTCGATCCGCTCCAGGTGGAGCTCGGCAAGGCGGCGCACGCTGAGGTCGCCGCTCGTCAGGCGGCCCTTCAGGTCCGCCACGGACGCCTCCGCCAGCTCGGGGTGCGGGGCCTCGGCCATTTCTGGGCGGCAAGGGTAGATCGCGCAGGGCGCGCGGCTTCAAACGCGGGACTAACATGCAACTCGTGCCTGCCAATGGCTTGGAGCGCTGAAGGTGGCAGGTCTGCACGACGAGCAGCCGATCCTGCGAGCGGGGGAGCCGCTCGAGCGCGCCACCGCCGCGATGATCCTGGCCCACGGGCGCGGCGCCAGTGCCGCCGACATCCTGACGGTGGCGGAAGAGGTCGACCCCGGGGGCTTCGCCTACCTCGCGCCGCAGGCGGCCGGCAACACCTGGTACCCGTACCCGTTCACGGCGCCGTTCGAGAAGAACGAGCCCTGGCTCAGCTCGGCGCTGGGCAGGCTGGGCGAGGTGCTGGCGACCGTCGAGCGGACGATCCCGACCGAGCGCATCATCATGCTCGGCTTCTCGCAAGGCGCCTGCCTGACGCTCGAATTCGTGGCCCGAAACGCCAAGCGGTACGGCGGCGTTGCAGGCCTGACCGGTGGGTTGATCGGACCCGACGGCACGCCCCGCGACTACCAGGGCAGCCTCGACGGCACGCCGGTCTTCCTCGGTTGCAGCGATGTCGACCCGCACATCCCGACGCGCCGCGTCGAGGAGGCGGCGGAAGTCTTAACGCGCCTGGGAGGCGAGGTTGAGTTCAAGTTCTACCCAGGAATGGGGCATACCGTGAACGAGGACGAGCTGTCACACGTCAAGGAGTTGATGGCGGCGGTCACGCGCCGCAAGGAGGGTTTGCACCGATGAGCGCAGTCATGGCTCCCGTCAACCCGATGGCCGCGGAAGGGAAGCAAACGGTGATGGAGGTTCTCCGCCGCGACCAGAAGAAGTTCTTCGATCTGGTCGAGAACCCGAAGAACTGGAACGTCCAGACGCGCTGCACCGAGTGGGAGGTGCGTGACCTGGTCGGCCACATGATCGACGTCACCGAAGGCTACCTCGTGCGCTGGGAGACCGCCAAGAAGGGCGAAACTGTTGGCGCTCTCGGCCTCGGCGTCATGGGCGAGAAGCTGAACGACCACGCAATGGAGTTTCGGAGGCTCTCCCGCGAGGACGCGCTGGCGCGTCTCAAAACCGCGAGAGACAAGATGTTGGCGATCTTTGACGCGCTGACGCCAGAAGAGTGGACCAGCTTCCTCGTGACGCACCCGTACATGGGCCCGGTCCCCGCCGGCTTCTACCCGGCCTTCCACATCATGGATTACGGGATCCATCCCTACGACGTCGAGTACGGGCTGGGCGACAAACTGGCCGAGATCGACGAGGCGAGCGCCGGCATCCTGATCCCCTACTGCCACATCATCATGCAGTACACGGTCGACCAGGAATCCGCGAAGGGCGTCGACTGCACGTACGGCATCGAAGTCTCCGGTCCCTGGGGCGGCAAGTGGCGCGCCACGGTCAAGGATGGCAAGTGGGAAGCCAAGCCAGAGGCCGGCAACTTCGCCGGCTGTGACGCGGTCTTCCGCTACACGCCGTCCGACTTCGTGCTGACCACATTCGGGCGGTTCCCGGGCGGCTCGGCCACCGGCGATCCGGAGGTCATCGAGCAGGTCCGGGGGCTCTTCTTCCGCTTCTGACCAACCGGCCCGAGCAGCGGCTAGAAGCGACCATCTGGGCGGCGGAGCTCGCGAGTTGGGCTCCGCCGTCCGTGCTTACACAGCGCACGATCCGCGAGGTCGAGGCGGGCTTCGCGTCAGCCGTGGTCACGGCGATGGGCGAGGAGGGGGACCTCGTTGCCATCCGCCTGGCCCGGGGCTGCCGCTGTTTCGCGGCCTGGAGTGGCGAGGAGGTGCTGGCGTACGGCTGGCTCTCCAGCGGTCCCGAGTGGATCGGCGAGCTTGGGCGCGAGATCCGGCCTGCCGCAGGTGAGGCCTACCTCTGGAACTGCTTCACCCTCGCCGGGCAGCGCCGGCAGGGTCACTTCCGGTCTCTTGTCCGGACCATCGCCGCGCTGGTTCGGGACGAGGGCTGCAAGAGGCTCTGGATCGGCGGCATCCAGGGGACCGCCGAGGCGGCACTGGCCCAGGTCGGGTACCAGCCGGTCCTGCACATCGCCGCCAGCGGCGACAACCGGTTTGTGGTCGCGCCCGCGGCAGGAGTTGACCCCGAGTTGCTGGCGGCAGGCCGGCGGGCGCTGAGCCTCGAAGAGAGCTGGTCGTTCGAGGCCGGACCGCCCCGCCGGCATTAGTGGACCGTAACGGCCATTTGACGTGCATCCGACGTCCCAGGCCGCCGGGCGCCCTGCGGGCGCTGATGCCGGTGTTGCGGGGCCCGGCGCTAGACGTCGCGCATCTTTGGATGCGCTCGTCGTCGCGCCACCCGCGCCTTGGCACCGACGGCCTGGACCGCCGGTCTACGAGCCTCCGGCCTGCTACGCAAATGGCCGTTACAGTCCACTAGCCTAGTTCGAGCTTCGCCCTCTCCAGCTCCTTTTTCTGCTCGTCCGAGAGCTTCGGATACTGCGGATCGATCTCCATCAGGCGCTCGACCAGGACGCCCGCGATCGCCAGGTGCGCGAACCATTTGTGGTCGGCGGGGATCACGTACCAGGGCGCCCAGGCGGTGCTGGTGTTGGAGAGCGCGTCCGAGTAGGCCGCCTGGTAGTCGTC
>Ga0209577_10005945_pt1 | contig 11318 bp, 9 predicted proteins | sample GraSoiAngelo_109_FD_185874 | JGI IMG/M metagenome (GOLD analysis project Ga0209577, IMG submission 185874) | Grasslands soil microbial communities from the Angelo Coastal Reserve, California, USA - 14_0903_12_20cm (SPAdes) (version 2) | ecosystem: Environmental > Terrestrial > Soil > Grasslands ... | reverse complement strand
CAACTGCGCGAGGACTTCAATGGCTTCTTCATCTCAGCGCCCAACGGCGGGATCCACCTGGTCATCGGTCCAGAAGAAACGTGACGGAGCCTTCGTTGTGATTCTGATCCCGCAGCAGCGGGAGAGCAATCTCTGATCATTTCTGGCCGGTCACCTGCCGCACGTCGATAGCCAGAGATGTTTCGCTCCGCTGAACATGACAGATGGAGGAGGCGTTTGAATAATCAATGGTTCCGCGCAGCGCGTCCTCGCCACCGGCCCACCCACGTGCTCCACCCGTAAAACCCCAGCGGCTCTAACGCGCCCGCGTCGACCAGCGCGTCCACGTCCGCTCGGCTCGGTGCGCTCTTTACGTTGGAATCGGCTCCGGCGTAATCGTCTATGATCATCCAGCATCCCTCAGTCAATTTATCGCGGTAGCACTCGATGTCGCGTCGTTTACCGGCATCGGCGTCTAGGATCAGCACGCCGATTTCATCTGAGCCAAGCGCGTAATGCACCGCGGAGATCGTTTCTGGGGCGAACGAACGACCCTTGATTAGCGTGACCATCTTGGACACGCGCTGCCGATCCAGATTGCGTTCCAAGTCACGCAAGATATTACGCGTGCCAAGCCGTTTATGTTTCACGCTCCCGCCGGGTTCGATTGCGATCAGTTTTTTTTGCCGACCGGAATCGCGCACGCCGAACGCCGCCGCGATGGTCGCGCCGCCAACAAACGCGCCGATCTCAAGAATCGATCCGGAGCAACTCTTTGCAAAATGATAGATCAGGAGCAGCACGTCCACATGCAGCATGGAATATTTGTGCCGCATTTTGAGAAGCGCCGAATGAATCGGCTCCTGGCGATAATGCATCACTGTCTGCATCAAATTCAGGCAATCGCTCAGTTGAGCGCGCATGTCGGTGATTGGTGATGCAGGCAATCTTGCCTGCGAGTTCGAAGACGCAGACAGGATTGTCTGCGTCACTCTCCCGGGACAATGTCGGCCCATCACAACGAGGTCGCGCTTCACGCCATCAAGTTGCGCGACCGCGGGAAAAAATCCCCAGCGCTCGAAGCCGAAGCGTTGAAACAATTTCAAACTCGGCTCGTTATGTCCGAAGATCAGTCCGACCAGCGCTGTTATCCCCAGCGACGGCGCGCGGGCGATCGCCTGTTGCAACAAACGTTGCCCCACGCCGCTCCGCCGGAATTTTTCATCCACGTAAACACTGATCTCGGCCGTGCCACGATACGCGCAGCGTGGCAGGAATTTTTTGAAATCGAGCCAGCCGATCACGCGGCCGTCCGATTCCGCGACCCAGAACGGATAGTCGTGCGGCGAATGTTCGCGGAACCAGGGCAAACGCGCTTCGATCGTGGTCGGCTCAAGCTCGGCTGTCACCACGCGGGTCGGCACAGTGGCATTGTAAATGTCGATGATCGCCGGCAAATCGGTCTCCACAGCATCTCGGATGATCATTTCGTTTGTACTCATCGCATAAACGGCACTGTCATGTTGAGCGAAGCGAAACATCTCTGATTTATTCCGGCGACGAGCGACCCAGAAATGATCCGAGATTCTTCGCTCCGCTCAGAATGACATAATGAAAGGACTTACAATATTCACGACTTCCGTTTCTTCGTCGGGCTTCGCTTAAGGCCGGGCGAACTCGTTGGCATCAGCGTCGGATTAGGCTGCGCGGTCGGGCTGGTAATTGGAAACGCAAATGTCGGCGACACCGATGCAGATAGAGTCGCGCTCGGAGACGGCGAAGGGCTTGGGGTTGGGGTTGGGCTGGGAGTTGGCGAAGGCGGAATGATATTTTCCCAGTGATGCAGCGGCACGCTTGCGCCCCCAATCTCTTTGACCAGCGTCTCGCAACGCGCCTGAAGTTTTTCCAAATCCGGCGGCCCAAATGGCTTGTCAGCCGTGTCTGGGAAAATGATGTAGGTCACCTTGAGATCGCTCACAGGCCGATTGTAGGGCGTCGAAAGCGTGTTGATCTGTTTTGCGATACGAAGCGACGCCTCCCCGACTTTATCGTTCGGCCCAACGTCGCCGACGATCGCTGGATAAATCACGTCTCCAAAGACGACGAGCGCATAGTCGCCGGGCTTAACGGGGTCGTGAGCGTGCGTGAATGCGCCCGGCACCACGATAAAAGGATCAGCCGCGCCAATGAGGAAGCTGTACTTTTCCAGTGTGCCGACTTCGGCGCGCAGTTGCGCGATCGCATTGCGTAACTCACGCTTCCGCGCGGGTGCGGTAATTCCAAGCGCATACTCATCTTCGGCACGTTTCGAGGCCGCTTCGGTCGCGGCCAGATAGGGGTTAGGCGCGGACGTTTTCTTTGGCCAACGATAACTGGTGAACGGCTTGAAATTAGCGGGCGCGCCAGTGCCGACGGTCATCCGGTCGCCATCTGAGCCATCAGCATCCACGTCCATGTCCGCCTGGAGGAGCAGCGCTTTTCGATGCGTTTGAGGATGCTGAAGTTGGAGGACAGTTTGGCAATCGAAAAAGTTGTGCCGCGATAGAAGCAGATCGAGGCGGGCGAGGGTTTCACGAAGCATTCTAACTTTTGTCTCGTAAAGCTGAGCGTAAAGCGGCGAAACGGGATCCGCTAATAGCATCGATGCCAGTCCGGGCAACAGCGTGGGCAGTTGGGGACTGACATTGGCCAGCTCCTCGATTGTCTTGTTCGGTGAAGGCACGCGCGCCTGTAGCCTTAAATCAAGTACGTAACTATCCGGCTGGCTGCGTTCCGTCGTCGCATCACCGCCCGGAATCGTCTCGACCGTGGAGTGAAGCGTGATCCCGTTGAAGAGTTTGCCCGTGTCTAATTTTCCCGTAATCAGCGGCGGGCGGGTTGGCGTCGGTTCCGGTGTTGGCGTGGCGGGTATCTCAGCGGGCGCGACTCGTTGCAATCGTTCGAGCGAGATCCAGCGGTAAACGATCGCGGCGAAGAGCGCGCTGAATATCACCAGCACAAGCCGCCGCCACGTCCGAAGACGAATCCTTCCCACGCGATTACTTCTTTACCCAGGCGACGATGACCACGATGATCCCGATCACGCTTAGGAGCGACATTATCCCAGCGGGCATGACTGCGCCTGTGCTCAAATATTTGCGGATGAAATATGCCGCCAGCAAAAGCGAGACAATAAGGGCAGTCGCCAAGCCAACCATGCGATGTTCGGGCAACAGAAACGCAGCCACGAGCAATAGCACACCTGTGATTGAGCCGGCAATGATCGAGGCTACGCTGCCTGCTTTTACGTAACCGACAATTCCGCCTACGATCGTCAAAGCGCCAAAAACGATAAAATAAATTTTCGCTGCTTCCATACGCTCGCGAATACTTTCGGAGTTGATTGCGGCTGGCGCACTCGTAAGCCAACAGCTTCCTTCTGTCCAGTGGCCCTGTAGCCACGCGTCTGTGGCGCGTCAAGCTACGTGCGGTTGCAACCCGAATCCCGGAATGCCTTCGGGGTTGCTACAACGCGCGCACGCTAGCGTCATTATAAAACTCGATCTGGCGTCCCCCGAGCCGACGGATTACGCGCCAGCCGTGATCCTTTGCAAATTCGCTCACCTCAGCCTCGGACATTTCTCGCAGAATTCGCAGCTCCGCAGCCTGGGTGACAATGTACTCGGACCCCCATGAAAGTGCCTTTGCGATTTTCACGGCGAGAGCTGGAAGTTGTCCGTGCATGTGTTCACCGGCTTAACGATCAATCGCGCGACCGACCTTTGGGGAAATTTTCTTCACCGGAAGCGGCGGCGGGCGTTTCGCCCTTCGGTTTAATCGCGATCCCAGTGCAAGATGCGCTTTGCGACTCGGAGAAGGCCCGCGTACGCTTGGTTTTTCCATATTCGATGTTGCTTGTTGTAGAGGCGTTTGTGTCAAACGCCTATCTATCGGAGTTCGGCGCTTGGCACAAGCGCCGCTACAATAACCCACTCACTGGCGCGAGCCGCGCTCGGCAGCTAGATTCCTCCGATGTTTTCGGAAACGATCGAGTTACGCGGGCATATTATCGACTCGCTCATTTTGCCAAAGGTGCTCGATCAAATTTTGACCCACGGCGCGAATTTCAAAATTGGCGAGATCAAAATCGGAAAGAGACGCGCGGACCAAAGCTTTGCGCGCATCGAGGTGTCCGCCGAAACAACCGAAGCGCTCGATGAACTCATTTTGCGCCTGCGACAACACGGCGCCGAAGTCGCCAAACACGAAGATGCACAGCTCGCCTCAGCGCTGGCGGATGGCGTTTTCCCGCACGATTTTTACGTGACGACGAACCAGCAAACCTTTGTCCGGTTTGACGGCAAGGAAATCGAAGTGCGGCCTGCCATGATGGATAGCGCCATTGCCGTGGACCGAATAAAAGGTGCCGCGCGGGCGGTCAAGTTCTTCGATGTCCACAAAGGCGACGAGATCGTGGTGGGTCACCAAGGCGTGCGTGTCGTCCCGGTGCAGCGCGCGACGTCGCGCACGGATGTTTTTCAGTTCATCAACACGATCATCGATGCCGACGAGCCGAAATCAGCCATTATTCGCGAGCTGGCTGGCGAGTTGCGACGCGCGCGTACAGCGAAAGGCAAAATCGCGGCGGTCGTAGGACCGGCGATCGTGCGAACTGACGCCGGTCAGCATCTGGTGCGCCTCATCGAATCGCACTATGTCGATCGCCTTTTTGCCGGAAATTCATTTGCCGCTTACGACTTGGAACGTGCATTGTTCGGTACCTCTTTGGGGATAAGCCCGGACCTGGCCTTCGCGCGCGGCGGACGCGAGAACCTCCTCCGCGCGGTAAATGCAATTCGTGAAGCGGGCGGAATCGCTGCAGCTGTTCAAAAAAAGATCGTGACCGGCGGCATTATGCACGCATGTGTCCGACACAATGTCGACATGGTGCTAACCGGTTCGATCCGCGACGAGGGGTCGATTCCTGGCGTAACGACAGATGCAATCGAAGCCCAAAAGGTGATGCGCGAAAAACTGACCGACGTCACGCACGCCCTGTTGTTGGCGACCCTTCAGTATTCACTGGCGGTGGCAAGCATGCTCCCGCCGACGGTGAAAACCGTCTGTGTCGATATCGATCCCTCGGCGGTTGAGAGAGCGGTCGAGCATCAACCTTTGCAATCCATCGGCTTGGTCACGGATGTGGAACCATTTCTTCGGGAACTCGCGGACTGTCTCAGTGAACCCCGCGTTCGCGGCTAAATTGTTGATGTTATGCGCGAGCTACTTCTTTGTCCGCCCGATTACTACGGCATCGAGTACGAGATCAATCCCTGGATGAGCCGCGCGCGCGGCGCCGACGCAGCACTGGCGCAAAAGCAATGGGAACAGTTGCACGCGACGCTGTTAAAATTGAACTGCAAGGTTCATCTAATTGCCCCACAGCCGGGACTTCCCGACATGGTTTTCACGGCCAACGCCGGCCTCACCGTTGGCCGCGAATTCATTCCCAGTAATTTCCGCCATAAGGAGCGCGCGGGTGAGCAGCCGTTCTTTGCAAAATGGATGGAGCAACAGGGCTACAAAGTGGATTGGCTTCCGGAAAATCTTTATTTCGAGGGCGAAGGCGACGCGCTGTTTGGCGGCGACGCGCTTTTTTGCGGTTATAAATTTCGTTCCGACATCCAATCACACCATGCGATCGCTGAGATGCTGGAATGTCTCGCTATCTCGGTGGAACTCGTGGATCCGCGTTTTTATCATCTTGATACCTGCTTTTGTCCGCTGCCGGACGGCGGGGCGTTTTGGTTCCCAATGGCCTTCGACGAGTACGGCCAGCGCGCAATCCGGGAGCATGTCAGCGATTTGATCGACGTTGCTTCGGAAGAAGCGATGCATTTTTCGTGTAACGCTGTCATTATCGAGCGCGACATTGTTTTGCCGGAAGGCGCGCCGCAGTTGGTGACAAGGTTAGGAGATCGCGGTTATCGCTGCCACGAGTTGCCGAATTCATTAAAGCCGGCGGCGCCTGCAAATGCCTCGTCATGTTCATGCCGCAACGAGAGAACGTGTCCTAGACACGTACGCGATAGTATCCCGCGCGTCTCGCGCAGTCAGTTTCGCCTTTCGAGTTTCATCGGCATGCCATATCGCGACCGCAAAGTGATATGTGGATCAAGCTCAATTCGATGGCCTGGCACCAGCCGCATCTGCCATCGGCGGGCGAGCGTGGCTATTGTCAGCACACCTTGCATCCAGGCAAAGCTTTCGCCGATACATTGCAAACTGCCTCCCCCAAACGGAAAGTAGGAAAACTTTGGGCGCGCCGCGACCGCTTCTGGCGTCCAGCGCTCGGGATCGAACCGTTCCGGTTCCGGAAAGTAGCGCGGGTCGCGGTGCATCACGAACGGGCTGAGGTGCACATAAGATCCGCTGCGAATTGTGAAGCCATTTATCTTCGTATCGCGCACGGCCCGCCGGGTCATGAGCCAGATGGGCGGATACAGCCGCATCGATTCGGCGAAAACCATGCGCGTGTATCGCAGGCGTTCGCAGTCCTGCCCTGACGGCAGCCGATCACTCAGGACGTGATCCACTTCACGGTATAGCTTCGCCGCCACCGCTGGATTTTCTGAAAGCAAGTAGCACGTCCACATCAATCCGGTAGCAGTCGTTTCGTGGCCGACCGAGAAAAATGTCACTATTTGATCACGTATGTTCTGCTCGGTAACCCCTCCCCGCGATTGCTTTTGCAGGCGCACCATCGTGGAGAGTAAATCCGGACCTTCGCACCCGTCCTTTCGACGCTCGGCAATCATCGCGCGAATCTCCGCGTCGAGTTTCTCCGCAGCACGTGCAAAACGGCGATGGAAGGGAAGCGAAAGCTTCTCGATTTGCTTGCTAGTTAGGGCCAGGTTTTTAAAGCGCGTGGCTTGCAAGATCGTGACGAGTGCGTCGCGCGACTCGGGCAGTTTAGAGCTGAAATCAACATTGAAGAGCGTCTTCGCGATGATAGATATCGACAAGCTTGTCATCTCCTCCGCCATGTCCACGATGGCGCCGTCCCGCCACCTGTCAGCCCAATGCGCGATCTGACCAACCATGATGTCGCCGAGTGCAACGATCCGCTCACGAGTAAACATCGGTTGCAGCAAGGCGCGCTGCTTCCCGTGCTGTTCGCTGCGGCAAGTCAGCAAACCCGTTCCAAGCACCCGTCGCAGTGGACGGTTCACGCACCGCCGCAGATTCTCTTGATCAAGCAGCGCAGCACGGACAAGATCGGGATGGTTAAGTAGAAAATCGCTTTTACGGCCAATCTTCAGATGCACGGCGTCCCCGTGCTTGCGCGCCGCACGGGTTAGATAGCCAAGCGGATCACGATAAAGTGCCACGTAAGCCAGCCATGAGTTTCTCGGTCCTGATGGTTTCGGGGGCGCAAGCACCGCAACGGGAAAAGGTTTAACGGCGCCTCTCGAGTTTCATCGGCATGCCATATCGCGACCGCAAAGTGATATGTGGACCAAGCTCAATTCGATGGCCCGGCACCAGACGCATCTGCCACCGGCGTGCAAGCGTGGCTATGGTAAGCACGCCTTGCATCCAGCCAAAGCCTTCGCCGATACACTGCAAACTGCCTCCGCCAAATGGAAAGTAGGAAAACTTTGGGCGCGCCGCGACCGCTTCTGGCGTCCAGCGCTCTGGATCGAACCGCTCCGGTTCGGGAAAGTAGCGCGGGTCGCGGTGCATCACGAACGGGCTGAGGTGCACATAAGATCCGCTGCGAATCACGAAGCCGTTAATCTTCACATCGCCGACTGCCCGCCGGGTCAATAACCACACGGGCGGGTACAGCCGCATCGATTCGGCAAATACCATCCGGGTGTACGGCAGACGGTCGCAATCTTGCCCTGACGGCAGCCGGTCACCCAGAACGTGATCGACCTCGCTGTACAACTTCGTCGCTACCTCTGGATTTTCTGAAAGCAAATACCACGTCCACATCAGTGCCGTGGCCGTCGTCTCGTGGCCGACCATGAGAAATGTCAGTATCTGATCACGGATCTTCTGTTCGGTGAGCCCTTTTCGAGACTGTTTCTGCAGGCGCACCATGATGGAGAGTAAATCCGGACCTTCGGAGGCGCCCTTTTGACGCTCGGCGATTATCGCGCGAATCTCCGTCTCAAGTTTCTCCGCAGCGCGTGCGAAGCGACGATGGATGGGCAGCGAAAGCTTCTCGAACTGCTTGCTAGCCACGGCCAGATTGTTGAAGCGAGTGGCCTGTAAAACTGTGACGAGTGCATCGCGCAACCCGGCCGCTTTGGAACTGAAATCAACATCAAATAGCGCCTTTCCGGCAATGGATATTGCCAATTCCAGCATCTCCGGCGCCATGTCCAACGTGGCACCCTCACGCCACCTGTCAGTCCGACGTGTGATCTCGCCGACCATGACATCGCCAAGCGCAACGATGCGTTCACGAGTAAACATCGGTTGCAAAAGAGCGCGCTGTTTCTTATGGCGCTCGCCTCGGCAAGTCAGCAAGCCCTTCCCAAGCACGCGTCGCAGCGGACGGTGCACGCATCGCCGTAAATTTTCATGATCGAGCAGGGCGGCGCGGACAAGATCGGGATGATTAAGAAGAAAATCGCTTTTACGGCCAATCTTTATGTGGACGACGTCTCCATGTTTGCGCGCCGCACGCGTGAGATACCCAAGCGGATCACGATACAGCGCCGCGTAAGCCAGCCATGGGTTTCTCGGTCCTGGCAGATTCGCCGGGCAAGCATCGATAGCGTCCGTTGCTGAGTGAGTCATGTGTAGGAGAAAGCCCTACCCTGGCAAATCGGCCACAGGCCAGTCAAGGAAATAGGTTGCCGTCGGAGCACCGGCCGGAACGACGCGACGTGATCTAGGCAACGTTGGCTATCTGGTTCTTCGTTGCCAGGGCCTTTTCTATTTTTCCTAATGGCAGGCAATTCATCACCTCCGCTTTTGTTAACCAACCTTTGCGCGCGATGCCAATCCCGAACCATAAATCATGCAAACGCTCGGCGCGATGAGCGTCGGGATTGATCACACATTTGACGCCCTTCTGTTTCGCCATTGGCCACCAGCGCCAATCCAGATCGAGCCGTTTCGGCGCGGCGTTGAGCTCAATCCACGTCCCTGTACGCGCAGCGGCATCGAGAATTTTTGGAATATTAATCTTGTTAGGCTCGCGTTTCAAAAGCAAACGGCCCGTCGGATGTGCCAGCATGCTCACGAACGGATTTTCCATCGCGCGAATCATGCGTCTGGTCATGTCCGCTTCGCTCAGACCAAGAGCAGAATGAACGGAAGCAACGACGTAATCGAGCTGCGACAGAACTTCATCGGGAAAATCGAGGGAGCCGTCCCGAAGGATGTCGCATTCGACTCCAGCAAAGAGACGGAAGCCGTTGAACGTTTTGTTTAGCTTTCGAATCGCGGCGACTTGCGCCAGCAATTGTTTCTCATCAAGCCCGTGCGCCTGAATCTGGCTGCGGCTGTGATCGGCAATGCCGAGATACTCCAACCCAAGCGCCTGCGCTGCTTCCGCCATTTCTTCAAAGGAGTTGTGGCCGTCGCTGGCGAGAGTATGGCAATGAAATGTCCCCCGCAAATTTTCCTTCTCGATCAATTTTGGGAGAGAATGTTTCTCTGCGGCTTCGAACTCGCCCCAGTTTTCCCGGAGCTCAGGCGGTATAAAATCGAGATCGACCGCCCGATAAAGTTCAGCTTCATCGCGCACCTTTGGAATTTTCTTTATCGGCCGTTTCTTTTTCGCCTTCGGATCAAGTGGCAACGGCGCCAGGCGGTACTCGTTGAGCGTCCAACCTCGTTTAAGCGCGCGGCTGCGCAGTTCGATGTTGTGCTCCTTGTTCCCGGTGAAATAGGCAAGCGCAAAAGGGTATTCCGCCGTGCTCACCACTCGCAGATCACACTGCACTCCGGAACGAAGTCGCACACTCGATTTGGTCGGCCCTTGAGCGATGATCGATTCCACCAGCGGATGGGAAACGAAAAATTTCGTGATCGCCTCGGGTTTTTTGGTGGCCGCCAACAAATCGAGATCGTGCACAATTTCTTTTCGCCGCCGATAACTGCCCGCGATATCCACCTGCAGCGCGTCGGGATGTCCTGCCAGATCGGTTCTTAATGTTTCCGCTTCATGCGCGATCTGCCCGAATTGAAAATAACCGGCGTGCCGGGTGCGTTCCTCGATCGCTTTGCAAATTTTCGCTTGCGTTGTTTCACCGAATCCGGGCAATTCCGCTACTCGCCCGCCCTCGCAAGCCTGACGGAGTTGGTCGATAGAACTGATGCGTAACTGATCATAAAGGGCCTTGATCTTTTTCGCGCCCAGACCGGAAATCGAGAACAATTCCATAATTCCGCCCGGGAATTCCGCGCTCAACTCTTCGAGATATTTGAGCGAACCGGTCCCGGCGAGTTCGTTGATCTTCAGCGCGATGCTCTTCCCGATTCCTGGAATCTTCGCCACCGCTTCTTCATCCTCAAGATTCGGGACGTTGCCGCCAAACGTTTCGATCGCGCGCGCCGCGTTAGTGTAAGCTCGAACCTTGAACGGATTTTCGCCCTTCAATTCGAGCAGCGCCGCGATCCGCTCCAAAATGCCAGCGATTTCCTCTTTCGTCATCACCAACACCGTTAGCCCAGATTGCCGCCTCGTCGATGGCGAACCTCCTCCCTCGGGGCGATGAGTGGAAGCCGCGTTTTGCTAAGGCGTCGTAAATGTCCTGTCGCTGCCGGCGCTGGTGCCGGAGCTGTTGTTCCCGACAATGCGAAAATGATAGGTGGTGCTTCCGCTCAACCCGGCGATATTGGCACTCGCATTCTGATATGTGTTTCCGCTAAGATTCTGATTCGCTGTGTTCGAACCGTAGCTAGTGGACGTTCCGTACTGGAAGTGAACGCTCGTGCCTAAGCCGTGTGGGTCCACGGTGCTGTTTAGTGTTGCTGAATGGCTGGCCACGTTCGTTGCCGCATTCGTCGTAACGACCGGAGGCCCCGTCGCGCTCAGCGTAGTAAAGGTCCGGTCCGCGCCGTAAGTGGTGCCGGCGCTGTTGGTGGCCACGATCCGGAAATGGTAAGTTGTGCTCGCAGTTAGGCTGCTGATGTTGGCAGTGGCGTTCAGGTACGTGTTCCCACTCTGACTTTCTGGGGCGGTGCTAAGTCCGTAGCTGGTCGTTGTGCCGTACTGGAAGTGAACACTCGTGGTCAGCCCATGAGGATCGACCAAGCCATTGAGCGTGGCTGAAAAACTCGCGATCAATGTGGCCGGTTTAGTCACGACGACGGGAGAGCCGGTCGCGCTGAGC
>Ga0209577_10005944_pt1 | contig 11320 bp, 13 predicted proteins | sample GraSoiAngelo_109_FD_185874 | JGI IMG/M metagenome (GOLD analysis project Ga0209577, IMG submission 185874) | Grasslands soil microbial communities from the Angelo Coastal Reserve, California, USA - 14_0903_12_20cm (SPAdes) (version 2) | ecosystem: Environmental > Terrestrial > Soil > Grasslands... | reverse complement strand
CAGGTCCCAGGCCCGCCGGTAAGGAACGCTACCCAGCCAGCAGCTTGTGACCTTGGGACGGGACCTGCTCATCAGCATGGTAGGAGGAGCGGACCAGGGCGCCCGACTCCACGTGGCGGAAGCCCAGCGCGAGTGCTTGATCACGCAGCTGGACGAACTCGGAGGGAGAGTAGAAGCGCTGGACCTCGGCGTGCTTTGGCGACGGCCTCAGGTACTGGCCGACGGTCAGCACGTCGATGTCGTGGGCGCGCATGTTCCGGAACACGTCCTGCAGCTCTTCGATCGACTCGCCGAGCCCGACCATGACGCCGGACTTGGTGACCATGTCGGGGCGCACCGCTTTGACATGACGCAGAAGCCCGAGGCTGTTGGCGTAGACCGCCTTGGGGCGCACGGAGGGGTAGAGGCGGGGGACCGTCTCGGTGTTGTGGTTGTAGATGTCGGGCTCCGCCTCGACGACCGTCGTCACTGCCTCCAGGTTGCCGGCGAAGTCGGGCGTCAGCACCTCGACGGTGGTGCCCGGGCTGCGGCGCTTGATGGCGCGGATGGTGCGGGCAAAGATCTCGGCTCCGCCGTCGCGAAGGTCGTCGCGGTCGACGCTGGTGATGACCGCGTGACGCAGGCCGAGCTGGGCGACCGACTCAGCCACGCGAAGCGGCTCGGTCAGGTCGAGCTCGGTCGGGCGGCCCGAGGTGACCGCGCAGAACCGGCAGGCGCGGGTGCAGATCGCGCCCAGGATCATGAAGGTCGCGGTCCTCCGGTTCCAGCAGTCGTAGATGTTCGGGCACTGCGCCTCTTCGCAGACCGTGTGCAGGCGCTGGCTGCGAACGAGCTCCTTCAGCTCCTGGTAGTTCTCGCCCTCGGTGACGCGGACCTTGATCCATTCGGGCAGCCGGCGGCCGGGCCGGATCGGCGCCTGTGGTACCTGCTCGGTCACAACTTGATCGCCGCGGGCGTCCATTCCTGGAGCCGTTTCTTGATCCAATTCGTGAACTGGCCCGCCATCTGGCCGTCCAGGATGCGGTGGTCGAAGCTCATGCACATGTTCATCATGTGGCGGATCGCCACACCCTCGCCGATCACCACGGGGCGGCGAAGGATCGACTCGGTGGTGAGGATGGCCGCCTGGGGCTGGTTGATGATCGGCATCGAAGCCATGGAGCCGGTGGCGCCGGTGTTGTTGAGGGTGAAGGTTCCGCCCTGGACGTCCTCCGGCTTCAGGTGCTTGCTGCGGGCGCGCCCGGTCAGGTCGGTGATGGCGCGGACGAGGTCGGTGAAGCCCATCCGGTCGGCGTCCTTGACGACCGGCACGATCAGTCCGTCGGGCGGAACGGCGACCGCGACCCCGAGGTTGACGTACTTCTTGAGGATGATCCCCTCGTCGGTCCAGCTGGAGTTGAGGAAGGGGAACTCGCGGAGGGCCTCGCAGAGGACCTGGGCGACGAAGGGAAGGTAGGTGAGGTTGACGCCGTGGCGCCCCCGGAAGGCCTCCTTTTCGGCCTCCCGGTACTGGACCAGACCCGTCATGTCGACCTCGACCATAGTCCAGACGTGGGGCGAGGTCTGGACGCTCTTGACCATTCGCTCGGCGATCGAGCGGCGGACCGCGTTGATGCGGACCACCTCCTCGCGATCGCCGGTGGCCGCGGGCGCGGGGATCGGGTCGGGAGTGGGTGCGGCCGCCGGCGGGGCGGGGGCTTCCACCGCGGGAGCCGCGGGCTGGGCCGGGGGCGCCGCCCGTCCCGACTTCAGCTGCTCGACGTAGGCGAGGACGTCGTCGCGGGTGACGCGCCCACCTTCGCCGCTGCCGCTGATGACGCCGGGGTCGATGCCGTGCTGATCGGCCAGCCGGCGGACCGCGGGGCTGAAGCGGCCGCGGGCGGCGCCGTCAGCCGGCATCGGCGGGGCGGACGGAGCCGCCGGCGCTGCCTTGTCAGCCGCCCCGGAGGCAGGGGCCTCGGCGGTCGAGGCGGGAGCCGCGGTGCCGGCGCCTTCGACCTCGATCTGGGCGATCTCGGTGCCGATCGCGATGGTGGTGCCCTCGCTGACCGAGATCTTGATCAGCTTGCCCTCGAAAGGTGAGGGGATCTCGGCGTTGACCTTGTCGGTGACGACCTCGACCAGGGGCTCGTCCTTCTTGACGAAGTCGCCCTCTTTCTTGAGCCACCGATCGACCGTTCCCTCCGTGACCGACTCACCGAGCTGCGGCATCTTGATCGGCGACACACCCATCGGCGGGCTCCTTACCTGATTCTCTCTGTCAGCGCGAAACGGCGACCTGAAATATACAGGGCGCTACTTGGGGAGCTTGCCAGGGGTGCCGCCGCCCGGCCGGATCGGCGTCCGGGCGGCGGGTAGAATTCAGCGACCGGCGGCGACGTAGCCAAGTGGCAAGGCAGAGGTCTGCAAAACCTCCATCCCGAGTTCGATTCTCGGCGTCGCCTCCAGCAACCTTGCGCGGTACTCCGCGGTACCTAAGATGAGTTCTTCCTTTTGGTAGCTAAACCGTAGCCGTCGCTGTCGGCTTTCAGTACCTCCAGTCAGAGGGGAAATCGACCGTCTGGTATCCACTCATGATCAAACAACGTCGCGCCCCGGCGAAGTAACCGCATTTTGGGCCTCCACGAACTCGAGATTTGCCTCTGTTTTTGCGCCGATCGCGGTACGGTGCCGCCACCTTGGCGACCCCCCTGCGGGTCCTGTTGGCGGATGACCACGAGGACATCCTCGACCTACTCCGGCTCGCCTTCCGGATCTACGGGCCGCACGAGGTGATCGCCACCGTGTCGGACGGCCGGAAAGCGGTCGACGAAGCCATCCGGCAGCAGCCGGACCTGGTGGTCCTCGACCTCATGATGCCGGTCCTGAGCGGCTTCGAAGCCGTCGCCCTGATCCGCACCGGTTCGCCTCGCACCCGGATCGCCATCCTCTCAGCGCTGGACGACCATGACAGCCGGCAGCGGGCGATGGCGGCGGGCGCGGACCTGTTCCTGGTCAAGGGCATGGTGCCGCGCGAGATGGTCAAGGTGATGACAGAGGCGGTGCTGCACACCGCTGCCGGGGCAGGAGCTTGAAGCTGACCTACCTTTAGCGCGTGGACGAAGATCGTCTGCGCGATGTGCTGGCCCGGCTGCCGGGCGGCGTGGTCCTCGTCGGCACCCGGGTCGGCGGCGGCTTTCACGGCCTCACCGCCACCACCTTCACGCCCGTTTCGCTGCAGCCGCCGCTGGTGCTGGTCTGCCTCGACCGGCTGGCCATCGCCCGCGACGCGATCCTCGCACAGGGCTCCTTCACGGCCAGCCTGCTCTCGCGCTCCCAGCACTTTCTGGCCGATCGCTTCGCCGGCCGAGCGCCGGTAGCCGAGCCGAGCTGGCGCGACGTGCCCCATCGCCTGGGCGACAACGGGCTGCCGATCGTGGAGGGTGCGGTCGCCTGGCTCGAATGTGAGACCGAATCCGTCTATGAGGCGGGCGACCACGACATCGTGGTGGCGGCCGTCACGGCGGGCGGCGGCGGCCGAGGCGAGCCGCTCGTCCATTGGGAGCGGAACTACTGGGGGCTGGCGCCAACCTAGAACGGTAGGTCGCCCTCCTCCATCCCGAAATGGTGGCCGACCTCGTGCAGGATGGTCCGGCGGACCTCCTCGACCAGCTCCTCCCAACTGTCGGCCTCGGCCTCGTGCTCCTCCTTGTAGATGGTCACCCGCTCCGGCAGCCACTCGCCCGCTTCCAGTGCGGTGGCTCCCTCGTAAAGGCCGAGGAGTCGCTTTCCAGAGCGTTTCTCGATCACGAACTGGGTGTTCTCCAGGTAGGGCTGGAAGGCTGCGGGGATGGAATCGATCGCGGCCTCGACGGCCTCCTGGAAGCGATCCATGGTCACCTTCATCGATTGCCCTATGTTGAAGGGCTGAACGTGGACACCGTCAATCTCGGCCGCCACGGATTGAAGGTGAGCCGCCTTTGCCTGGGGACGATGGTCTTCGGCTCCCAGAACGACGAGAAGGCCTCCTTCGCGGTCCTCGACGAGGCCGAAGTGCTGGGCTTCAATTTCCTCGATCTCGCCGACGTCTACCCGGTACCGCCGAGCCTGGAGACGGCGGGCTCGACCGAGGAGATCGTCGGCCGCTGGCTGAAAGGGCGTCGCCAGCGCTTCGTGCTGGCGACCAAGTTCGTGAATCCGATGGGCCCCGGCGCCAATGACCAGGGATCGTCGCGCAAGCACATGATCGAAGCCTGCGAGGCCTCGCTCCGCCGCCTGGGAACCGACCGGATCGACATCTATTACGCGCACCGCTGGGACGAGTCCAGTCCTCTCGACGAGACCATGGAGGCCTTCGACCGTCTCCACCAGGACGGCAAGATCCTCTACCTCGGCGTCTCCAACTACAGCGCCTGGCAGCTGGGCCTGGCCCAGGCTATCGTCGCCGAGCGCCGGCTGGCGCCGATCGCCGCCCTCCAGCCGCGCTACAACCTGCTCTTCCGGCAGCCCGAGCGCGACCTGCTGCCGTTCGCCAAGACGCTGGGAATCGGCGTCATGCCCTACAACCCGCTTGGCGCCGGGATGCTGACGGGCAAGTACCGGCGCGGGATGGAGCCGCCGCCGGAGTCGCGCTTCGGTTGGGGCGACTACGGGCGGATGTATCAGGGGCGCTACTGGTCGGAGGAGATGTTCAGCCTCGTGGACGCGCTGGTGACCGTGGCCGAGGCGGAGTCGATGACGGCCGCCCAGGCGTCGCTGGCCTGGATCCTGACCCATGACGCGATCACCGCGCCGATCGTCGGCGCGTCGCGGCCCGAGCAGCTGCGGGACAGCGTGCAGGCGCTCGAGAAGAAGCTCTCGCCCGAGGGCCTCGAGCGCCTTGACGAGGCATCCAAGAGCTACCTCTGACGGTCAGTGGTGTGTCTGGTAGTTGGGTCGTCCCAATGGCCGCAGGCGACCCGCAGGGTCGCCGGTCAGGGCGTCGAGGTCGCGCGAAGGGGTGGACCTAGGAGAAGCGCATCTTCAGATGCGTGACGACGACGGGCCGGGCTCCCCTGTGCCCGACCTCGGCGTTCTGAGCGGAACCTTTGACGAACCAAACTGCCAGACGCACCACTAGAGTTCGGTTGCCCCCGTAGCCCAATTCGGCAGAGGCAGCCGACTTAAAATCGGCCCCGGTGCGGGTTCAACTCCCGCCGGGGGCACCTACGTCCCGGTGACATCCCGCAGTCGTTTCCGGGGACGGCCTTGACACGGATTTCACGGGTGGCCAAGCTGGCGGGCGAGGGAAACGCGAGGGGCTCACCGACCACCGAGGAGTGGAAATGGACAGTCAGGGCGCGTCGAACTGGGCGGGCGACCCGATCCGCTTGCCGCGGGTCAGGGGTGATTCGCTGCCGACGCTGACGGGCGATCGCCGTCCGGGCGCTCGCTTCTGCTCCGGGTGCGGAGCCGGGCTCGAGGGCGCCGTGGTGATGCGAGGTTTCTGGACCTACTGCAGCATCGAGTGCGCCATCCGCACCGAGCGCGAGGACGACCCCAAACCGAGCTAGCGGCTCTGCTAGGCGAGCTCCTCGCTCTCGGCGAAGCCCGCGGTGCCGACCAGCTGGCCCTTGTAGAGGCGGGTGCCGCCCGCAACCGACTTCTTCGCCCACTCCTCGTTGTCGATCAGGCGCCAGCCCCAAGCGGGGTCTTGGGCGTTGCGGCGGCGGGCGTCCTCGCGGGCGCGGGTCATCAGGCGGATGCCGGACAGCCCGGGCAGGCGGCCCATCTTCTCGTCGATGGTCTCGACGTCCCGCTTGCCCTCCTCGTCGTCGAAGAGGTAGAGCGAGATCGCGTCGACCTCCTCCTGCGTCTTCAGGCCCTGGCCGACGACCTGCCAGAAGAACTTCATGCCGATCCGCGCCACCCACTGCGCGCGCGGGCTGTCGGTCATCCAGTCCTTGGCCGAGTTGAAGTAGAAGGCGAAGTGCCGCCGCTCGTCCTTCTGGATGCGGCCGAGGAGGTCGACCAGGACCGGGTGCTGGCAGTTGCGGGCCAGCGCGCCATAGGCGGTTGCGGTGCTGAGTTCGTTGCAGGCGCCGATGGAGAGGTAGAGCGCGGCGAAGTCGTCCAGCGCCCAGGAGGCCGCCATCGTCGAGAGGATGGAGATGCTGTTGGAGAGGCCCATGTCCGAGCGGAGGTTCCGGATCCGGGTGTCGCTGTCGAGCTGGATGCCGTACTCGACCAGGAAGCGCGACAGGTTCTCTCCGTGCCAGAGCTCCTCATAGGCCCACAGGCTCAAGAAGGTGGTGATGACCGGGTTCATGCAGGCGCGCGTTACCAGCAGGTGGGAGAGATAGAGAGGCACGTGGTTCTCGACGTCCATCGCGTAGTGCAGGAAGAAGAGGTCTCCCTTGCTGAGCGGGTAGTCGCGGACTTTATGCCACTCGACACCGGTGGTGTCCAGTTTCCTCGACTCTTCCTTATAACGATCGATGCTAAAACTCATGTCCCTCGAGCAAAGCCTCCCGCAAAAAAGTGAACTCGGTGCCGAAGGATAGAACGTTTCGCGGCGGCGCGCGGACACTCGGCAGCACCTGCTCGCTAGAATCGCTCTCGATGTCGGATTCGAAATTCGAATACGACCCGGAAGAGATCCCGATCATCGAGCCGGATGAGGACCCCGAGTACGAGCCCGAGGACATCCCGGCGGCCCCGACGACCCTGAGCGCGGGCGCGCCCGCCGCCAACGGCTACGGAGAGCGCGAGTTCGAGTACCGCACCGAGGCCCTCAGCCTGGAACAGGTCCTGGACGGCAAGACCCTCGGCGAGCGGCTGACCACCGCCTCGGCGGACGGCTGGCAGCTGGTCGACATCGTCGATGCGGGCGATCGCCGCGTGCTTGTCCTCCGCAAGCAGAAGAAGGCCGAGCGGGTGCGGCGAAGCGTGGGTTTCGCGCCGCCGACCCGCTCCTAGCCCGCGGGAAATGCCCGAGGCTCCAGCAGCAACCCAGGCACGCAAGCGCGTGCTGCTGATCGAGGACGAACCGGCCATCCGAACCGTGGTCACCGAGATCCTCCGCAAGGAGGGCTTCGAGGTGATCGAGGCCTCGGCCGGCCAGGTCGGCATCAAGACCGCCGTCTCCAGGGAGCCGGACGTCATCCTGCTCGACTGGGTGCTCCCGGACATCTCCGGGCTCGACGTCTGCCGGGAGATCCGCCGCCAGGGCGTGCTCTGCCCGATCCTGATGCTGACCGGCCGCTCGTCGAAGGTCGACATGGTGGTCGGCCTCGAGGTCGGCGCCGACGACTACATCACCAAGCCCTTCGACGCCCGCGAGCTGACGGCGCGGCTGCGCGCCCATCTTCGGCGCGCCGAGGGCGCGCCCGCCTCCAGCCGCCGGGAGGGGCTGCTGGTCGTGGGCGGGGTCCAGGTCGACACCGAGAGCCGTCGGGTGCGGATCGCGGAGGAGGAGGTCCAGCTCACCATGACCGAGTTCAACCTGCTCGCCCTGCTGGCAGCGAACGCGGGCAGGGTGCTGACTCGCGCGCAGCTGCTGGAGAAGGTGTGGGGCTACCTGGCCGACGTCGACTACCACTCGGTCGATCCGCACATGCAGCGGCTGCGGCGGAAACTGAACTCGAACGAGAGCGCGCGGGTCGCTCTGGAGGCCGTGCCCGGCCTCGGCTACCGGCTGACGGCGCTCGTCTAGCCCACCCCGGGCGCACGAAAAGTCCAAGCTAGGGAAGCTATGGCCGACGCCCGTCCGATGGGCATTCCCCACCTCCGGGTGGGGCCCCCTGACCGCAGGGGCCGCTGGCAGCGTTCAGAGGTGATGTGAATGCCTGATCAGCGGCCGATTGGCGTCTTTGACAGCGGCGTCGGCGGCCTCACCGTCCTCCGCGAGATCCACGACCGGCTCCCCCACGAGTCGACCATCTACCTCGGGGACCTGAAGCATTTCCCCTACGGCCCGCGCTACCAAGAGGAGGTCAGGGGCTTCGCCTTCGACATCATCGAGTACCTGCAGAGCCGGGACGTGAAGCTGGTCGTTATCGCGTGCAACACAGCTACCGCCGCGGCCCTGAACCAGGCCCGCGAGAAGTTCGACATCCCGATCATCGGGGTGATCGGCCCTGGCGCCCAGGCCGCGGTCGAGGCCACCCGCAGGAACCTGGTGGGTGTCATCTCGACCGAGGGCACGCGGCTGAGCCAGGAGTACCTGCATGCGATCAAGGACGCCGACCCGATGGTGGGCGTCTACCAGAAGGCCTGCCCGGACCTGGTCCAGATCGTGGAGGACGGCGAGGCGAACTCCCCGCGGGCTGAGGACGCGCTCCGCCGCGACCTGGCCGAGATCGCCAATCTTGGCGCTGACGTGCTGGTGCTCGGGTGTACTCACTACCCGCTGCTCAGGGCCACGATCGAGCGCGTCTATCCGGACATCTTCACCCTCATCGACTCGGCGCGGACGACCGCCGACAAGGCCAGCCGCCAGCTGCGCCACGCCGGCATGGAAGCCCCGACCGAGGCCACGCCGAAGCACGAGCTGGTCGTGACCGCAGTTCCCCGACGCTTCAACGAGGTGGCGGCGATCCTCTTCGGCCAGGAGGTTCCCGAGGTGCAAGAGGTCGATCTTTGGGAAGGGCGGTAGAGGCCGGTCTCTTCGCCCCCGTGGCGGAGGACCTCGATTACATCGACCTCCGGATCCGGGCCTCCATCGCCGACGACGACGGTCCCCCGATGTCAGGCCCGATGGGCGCACTCTTCGCCGCCGGCGGCAAGCGGCTGAGGCCGGCCCTGGTCCTCCTGGCCGGGCGGCTCGGGCAATTCAGGGCGTCGCACCACCACGCGGCGATGGCCGTCGAACTGGTCCATGCCGCCACCCTGGTGCACGACGACGTGATCGACAAGTCGCCGCTCCGGCGAGGTCTACCGACGGTGGCCGCAGCCCTCGGCGACGAGCCGGCCATCGTGGTCGGCGACTACTACTTCGCCAAGGCCTACGAGCAGGCGGCCCTGACCGAGGAGCCGGCCGTGGTGGCCGTCATCGCCGGCGCGGTGATGTGGATCTGCCGCGGTGAGCTGGCCCAGCACGGGGCGCGCTACCGCTACGGCATCCCAGTGGAGGAATACCTGGCCCGGATCCAGGGCAAGACCGCCACCCTGCTGGCGGCCAGCGCCTGGATCGGCGGGCGTCTGGCCGGGCTGGAGAAGCCGGCCCAGTCGTCGCTGCACGCCTACGGGACCGAGCTCGGCCTCGCCTTCCAGATCGCGGACGACGTTCTCGACTACACCGCCGACGCCGCCGAGCTGGGCAAGCCGGTCGGCCAGGACCTGCTCGAGGGCCACGCCACCCTACCCCTGCTCCTGGCCGACCTGCCCAAACCGCTCCCGGACGGCGAGGCCCTCACGGCCGAGCGGGTGGCGGAGGTCGTGGAGGCCGTGCGGGGGTCGCCAGGGCCGGAGCGGGCCCTCGAGGAGGCCGGCCGGCACGCGGCCGCCGCCCGCGCCCACCTGGCCGGCCTGCCTGCCGGACCCGCTCGCGACAGCCTTTCGAACCTGGCCGGTTACGTGGTGGAGCGGCGGCGGTGAGGCGGGTGAACCTGGTCGGCATCGGCCCCGGCAGCCCCGCTCTGCTCACCCTCAAGGCCGCCGAGACGATCCGCGGAGCCGACGTCGTCCGGCACCCGCCGGGCGTGGACGTGGCGATCCTCGGCCTGGCCCGGCCGGGCGCGGTGGTCGGGCCGCTGAGCGGTTACGACGAGATCCTTCACCTGGCCAAGCACGACCACAAGGTCGCCGTCCTCTTCCACGGCGACCCCTTCGCCTTCGGGGAGGGCAAGGAGCTGGCCGAAGCGCTGCGCGAGGCCGGGCTCGACTTCGACGTGGTGCCCGGGGTCCTGGCGGAGACGGCCGGCCCGGGCATGAGCGGGATCTCGCCCGACGTGGTCGGCCGCCCCGGCAGCAACGGCGACACGGCCGCCTTCCGGGTTCCCGCCGCCGAGATGCCCGCCCGGGTGGCCGCGCTGATCACGGCCGGGCGCGACCCCGCGGCCCCCGCTGCGCTGATCCTGAGGCCGGGCGGGGCCGGGCAGCGCAAGGTGATCGCGCCGCTCGAGCAACTCGCCGAGCAGGCCGGCGGCGGGCTGGAGGGAGAGGTGGTGCTGGTGGTCGGACCAGGCGTGGAGACGGCGGAGCGCCTGGACAGCCTCGCCGGCCGGCCCTTGCACGGGCGCCGGGTGCTGGTCACCCGCGCGCGCCACCAGGCCGAGGAGTTCCATCGTCACCTGGCCGACCTCGGCGCCTGGGTGGTCGACATCCCCACCATCGAGGTGCGGCCGGTGCGTCTCGAGGCGCGGGTCAGGGACGCGATCGACCGGCTCGGCGAGACCCACCTGGTCGTGTTCGCCTCTGCGAACGCGGTCGAGATCTTCTTCGACATGCTCTTCGAGCTGCGCCGCGACGCGCGCTCCTTCCGGAACTGCCGGCTCTGCGCCATCGGGCCGGAGACGGCCAGGAGCCTGGAGAGCCACGGCCTGCGGCCGGAGCTGGTCTCCGGCGAGTACACCGCCGAGGGCCTCGCCGAGACGCTGGCGAACTGGGACCTGACCAACGCGCGGATCCTCGTCCCCCGTGCCCGCCAGAACCGCGATGGGCTGCCGGCGATCCTGGCCAAGCGGGGGGCGGAGGTCGAGATCCTGCCCGTTTACGAGCTGGCGCCGCCGGCGGCCGCCCCCGCCGCGCTCCACAAGCTGCTCGACGACCCCGTCGACGTCGTCACCTTCACTAGCACCGCGACCGTGGTCAACTTCGCCGGGGCCTTCAGCGACGAGGACCTGGACAGCCTGCTCGAAAAGACGCGCGTCGCCTGCATGGGCCCGGCCACGGCGGACACCGCCCGCAGGCTTGGAATGCGCGTCGATATAATCGCCGGCGAATACACGACTCGCGGGCTGGCCCACGCCGTCGCGAGCCATTTCAACCAATGAGCCAAAGCCTCCCCGAACGCCAGGTGATCTCCCGCCGGCGGGCACGCCGCGCCCAGCCGGCGCCGCCCCTCCAGCCGGAGGTGGCGCCGGGCAGCATCCCCTGGGGGTCGCTGCTGGCGCTGGCGATCGTCCTCGCCCTGGTCGTCGCGGCCGGTCTCGCGCTCGGTCGGTCCCTGCAGGTGCAGCCGACCGGCGCCTTCGCCAGCTGCAAGACCGCGGCACGGATCGGGCCGAGCACCTTCGCCGGCCCTCCCGCAATGTGCATCAGCACCACCAAGACCTACCTGGCCAAGATCAGCACCACAGCCGGCGAGATCGACGTCGCCATGCCCGCCGCGCAGGCGCCGGTCACCGTCAACAACTTCGTG